>OWKD01000192.1_pt1 | contig 23785 bp, 20 predicted proteins | sample 1732981 | NCBI WGS metagenome assembly OWKD01 (sample SAMN05065776, study PRJEB22554) | human gut metagenome | biome: ENVO:2100002; feature: ENVO:00000062; material: ENVO:00002003 | host: Homo sapiens | place: USA
GTAGTTCTTACGGCTCATCTGCAAATTTGACAACAATTTTTCCGTTGATGCACCGGATCGAGCCCTGATCCGGATAGCAGGGCATAGATGCTACCTCGACATTACCGTCAAACTCTGCGGCATCTCCTAATTCCGGTGCAAAGCCACACCAAAACTCCATGGCTTCCTTCCATGCGTAATCATTGAAAATAGGTTCTCCTTTATATGTAGCCAGATCCAAATCATCGAAATATTCGCTGATTCCAACAAGATTTTTATCGTGCTTGTCATACTCCCCGATATAAACAACCTGCGCATCTTCAGTATAACCTTCGATACTTTCAATTCGCGTGATCAAAGTTGTGTAATAACTGATCATTTGTGTCTGCATCACGTCTGCTTTTAGGTAGAGGATATTGCTGTAACGAATATTTAGAGTCACAAGTACTCCTAATAGGGCAACAGCAGCTTTACATAGGGCACCTTCTACTTTTGTTCTATCTTCGGGATATTTATCAATAAACCATACAACCAAAGCAAAGGCAAACGCCTGTCCAAAAGTCATTACGGCATGAACATCCCAAGGCTCTACCATCAGGTATACAAAGCATGCTGCAATAGGATATGCGATTAGGATCAATAGGGTTTGACATCCTTTTGGGGTCTTAAGAATATACATTTTCCGGAGCACAAATATGGCAATGATCGCAGTAACAATGATCAACAAAGTATAGACATATCTTGCGCTGAAGTCTTCCACAGCAGTGCTTGGATAAAAGAATGAGCCGTAACCGCACAGTATCCGATAAATATAATTGCTCAGATTTGTTCTTCCAAAATGATTGATACCTTTGTAATCCGTCAAAACAACGCCAAACTGATTCAGAAAATATTGATTGACTAGAAAATATTCTGTAACAAACCCAATGCACACAGTTACATTACACAGGGCCATTTTCCAAAACGTTTTCCAGTTCATATCAGACTGCCGGATATCTTCCATCATATAAAGCAGCAATGTACAGATGCAGACCGGGATATTTGCCTGGTACACACCAACAGAGCAAGCCATCAAAACCGTGCAGAGTAATAGAGCGACAACATTCTTTTTCTGGTGAAAAATCCATGCTCCAACAACTCCCAGTAGGGATGCAGCATAATAGTATGGTGCAGTAAACATGTAACTGAATGTTCCCGTCACTGACGGAAATGTCACCATACTTCCGCACAGCAGAATAACAAGAGGCTTTGACTGGATCCTCAAACTATCCGCCAGCAGATATACGATTGCTGCAATGCACAAAATCGTAATCGTACCATTTACCACTGGCAGGCTGTAGTTTTTACTACCCAGCAAATTTGCACTCAGACTTCCAAGAATGCCCAGCATCCACCGTCCAGATTCGTAAGTAGCGCCCACTTCATTGAAATACCGTACATCATCATGGAATGAGTATTTGTTGAACAGAACCATACCATGCGCCAACAATCCCCAAAAAGTAGCACTGCACAGTACTGTTTTTAACAGGCTCTCATTTACCTTTAGCTTTTCCGCAGTTTTTTCCATGTCTTTCTCCCAAACAAGGCATCATTCCCGAATTTAGCCAAAACTATACAGTTGTATTATACAATGTCAGCCTATCTCCTGCAACTATTTCTGCAGAAAAACGTGCTCTGTGGTTTCTATTTTCCACAGAGCACAGTTCTCATCATTCTGTTTTGTTGCAACTTTTACAGCGCATTATTCGTACCATCTGTTTCCTGCTCACTGGTATAAAGCACCATCAGATGGTTTGCGCTCTCTTCCAGCTGGGTCTTGGCCTGACGGAGATTGGCTTCCTCGTTTTCATTCATCTTTTCGGGCTTATCCTTGCGCAGGCAGCGGCGGAGGTTGGCGAGGTCGGTTTTGATGCGGTTCTTCTCGTCCTTGTCCAGCTCCTTTTTGCATTTGGAAAGAGCCTCGTCCACCTTGTAGGCCAGCACCTCGGCCTGATTGTGCAGGTCCAGCCGCTCCTTGCGGCGGCTGTCCTCGGCCTCGTAGGCGGCAGCGTCTGCCATGGCGCGTTGGATCTCATTTTCCGAAAGGTTGGTGCTGCCGGTGATGGTGATGTTCTGCTCCCGGCCGGTGCCAAGGTCCTTGGCAGACACCTTCACCACGCCGTTCACGTCGATATCGAAGGTAACTTCGATCTGCGGTTTGGAGGAGAAGCTTGCCCGGATGCCGGTGAGCTTGAATTTGCCCAGACTCTTGTTGTCGCGGGCAAAGTGGCGCTCGCCCTGCAGCACGTTGATCTCCACACTGGTCTGCATAGGCCGTGCGGTGGTGAAGATCTGGCTCTTGCGGGTGGGGATCATGCTGTTGCGGGTGATCAGCGGGGTGGCCACGCCGCCCAGCGTCTCAATGGAGAGGGTCAGCGGGGTCACATCCATCAGCACAAGGCCCTGCGCCGCTGCGCCGGTGGCACCGGCCAGCTTGCCGCCGCCCTGCAGCAGACCGCCCTGCACCGCCGCACCCATGGCAACACACTCGTCCGGGTTCAGGCTGTGGCTGGGTTCGCAGCCCAGCAGCTCCTTCACCTGACGCTCCACCGCAGGCATCCGGGTGCTGCCGCCCACCAGCAGCACCTTGCCCAGCTGGCTGGCAGAAATGCCTGCATCCCGCAGCGCATTCTGCACGGGAGCCACTGTGCGGGCCAGCAGGTCGCCGGTCATCATCTCGAACTGCGGGCGGGAAAGCGAGATATCCAAGTGGTGAGGGCCGTCCTTGCCCACTGCGATAAAGGGCAGGTTCAGCTGTGCCGACGGCGCGGCAGAAAGTTCCTTCTTTGCCTTTTCGGCTTCCTCTTTCAGCCGGCCCATAGCTGCCGGGTCGCGGGAGAGGTCGATGCGATCCGATTTTTTGAACTCGGCCACGGCATATTCCACGATGCGCTGATCGAAGTCGTCGCCGCCCAGATGGGTGTCGCCGCCGGTGGCAAGCACCGTAAAGGTCCCGTCCTCGATCTCGATGATGGACACATCAAAGGTGCCGCCGCCGAGGTCGTAGACGAGGATCTTCTGCGATGCTTCGTTATCCAAACCATAGGCCACAGCGGCAGCAGTAGGCTCGTTGATGATGCGCAGCACGTTCAGGCCTGCAATGCGGCCTGCATCCTGCGTAGCCTTGCGCTGGCTGTCGTCGAAGTAGGCGGGCACCGTGATGACCGCTTCGGTCACCGGCTCGCCCAGATAGCTCTCGGCATCGCGGCGGATCTTGGCCAAGATCATGGCGCTGATCTCCTGCGGGGTCAGGTCCTTGCCGTCGATGTGCACCCGGTAGTCACTGCCCATATGGCGCTTGATGCTGGAGATGGTACGCCCGGAATTTGTGGCGATCTGTCGCTTGGCCGCACCGCCCACCAGACGTTCACCATCCTTCGTGAAGGCCACAACGCTGGGGGTGGTGCGCTCACCCTCCGCATTGGTGATGACCACGGGCTTGCCGCCCTCCACCACTGCCACACAGGAATTGGTCGTGCCGAGATCGATGCCGATTACTTTGCTCATACTGTCTGTTTCCTCTCCGGTGCTGTGCATCTTGGGCGCAGCTCTTCAAATCATTTCCGAGTATATCTTACCGTCCCGATATGACGATTTTTTAGTCCAATTGTAAAGATTCCATGTCGTAAGCTGTGGCTCGGGCAGGCAGTTCACTGGTCAGTTCCCGGATGAGTTGGTCAGCTTCGGCCAGCCACTGCTCTGCGTCCGGCTCGTGTTCACGGGCCTTGATGGAAAAGCCCTGCCTTGCTTCTGCGGCCAGTGCCAGCGCCTTTTTGCGGCTGGTGTAGCGCGTTTCGGTCTGGGCCACACGCAGGCACACCTGCGGAGTGTACTCGATATCCGGCATATGGGCTGCGTTGGCGCGGGCACGGCGGTAATACAAAAGTGCCCGGCCATTGTCGCCCCGGGCAGCGCAGTCATCGCCCAGTGCAATGTTGGATAAGATCTCGCCGCTGTCCGCTGCTTCCTTCCACATGCGGCGGGCCTCGGCACGGTTCGTGCGGGTGCCGCGGCCCTTATAAATGCAGTCTGCCAGCAGGGCAAGTCCCATGGTGCTGCCAAGCTCGGCTGCTTTTTCAAAGCATTCCACAGCCTGCGCCCAGTTGCCCTTGCGGGCGGCTTCCTTTCCGGCATCCGCTTTCTCATCACCGGGGTCTTCCGGCGTATGGCCCGCGTGCAGCAAACCGTTGAGCAGAGCGCCGTCCAGCGTAGCCGAGTGGCTCCACGGGTCCAGCACCACGCCGTCGATCCCCTCAGTGGAAAGGGCCAGCTCCATGGCATCCTGCAGGGTGTAATCCGCCATTGGCCGGGCAGAAGTGCTGCGGTCGGCGCAGGCCGCAGCTGCAGAGGTGAACATAGGCAGCCATGTGCGGCCCTTCTCGTTGCGCAGGGTCCACAGCTGCAGGTCCTTCGCCTTTGCCGTGGGCACCGGATGCTCCGTCCACGGTGCAGGCGTGTTGTGCACCGTCAGTGCCGTGCGCAGCGGCACCAGAACATGGGTCTCCATTTCCAGTGCATAGTTCAAAGCGCCCATCAGCGTCCAGAAGCTTTCTTCGTTCTGGCCTTTATATAAATTTTCCACTGCCTGCTCAAAGGCCGGGCAGCCGGTGCCCGCCGGGCTGTAGGCCGGAGCGTTCTGCCGATGCTTGCGGGTGCCCACCGGGCGCAGCCGGATGCCGCCGTCTTGTCTTTTTGCCATCTGCTCACCATTCTTCCAGTTTCTAGTCAGTTTTTAGTATAGCAGGAAATGGCTTTGGGTACAACGCCTATCTGTATGTATCCATTTTTCCCTACTCAAAAAAGCGGGGTGCCAGATCAGCTTCTTCTGGCACCCCGTTAAAAAAACATTTTTCCTGAAACGCCTTATTCCGCGTCCAGATCTTCTTCGGTCTCAGCAGCAATATAGATCGGTCTGTGCTTTGTTTCAAGATACGTTTTGGCAAGGTACTCGCCCGCAATGCCCGTACACAGCAGTTGCACACCACTGCACAAAAGGATAATGCAGACAAGGCTCGGCCAGCCGGAAGTAGGGTCGCCGAACATCAGTGCACGCACCACCACGATCATGATGCCTACAAACGCCAATACGCAAAAGGCAAGGCCAAGGCCCGCCGCCATCAGCAGCGGAGCTGTGGAAAAGCCCACAATGCCTTCGATCGAATATTTGAGCAGACCCCAGAAGTTCCACTTTGTTGTGCCCGCCACACGCTCTACGTTTTTGTAGTCGATCCACTTTGTTTTAAAGCCGACCCAGCTGAAAATGCCCTTGCTGAAGCGGTTATATTCCGCCATGCTCAGCACGGCATCAGTCATTTTGCGGCTCATCAGGCGGAAGTCTCTTGCTCCATCCACGATCTCTGTATCCGAGAGCTTATTGATGATCTGATAAAACTTTTTGGCAAACCAGCTGCGAACGGGCGGTTCACCCTCGCGTGTCGTGCGGCGGGTGGCCGCGCAGTCATATTCGCCGGAGAGCAGCAGCTCCAGCATTTCCGGCAGCAGCGAGGGCGGGTCCTGCAGATCCGCATCCATCGTTGCTACATAATCGCCCTTTGCCGCTTTTAATCCGGCATAAATGCCTGCTTCCTTGCCAAAGTTCCGGCTGAAGGAGATGTACCGCACACGGGCATCTTTCCGGTGCAATTCCCGCGCGATCTGCAGTGTGCGGTCTTTTGAGCCGTCATCCACAAAGATGAACTCAAAATCTGCTCCGTGGGATATTCCCATCTGCTGTGCGATCTTGCTGGCCTCTTTATAAAAAATGGGAAGTGATTCTTCCTCATTGTAGCACGGAACGACCAAACTTATCAGCATTCCTGTTTCCCCTTTTGTGCAATATTTAAAATCATTGTAGCATACCCCCACCCTGGTTTCAACCGTTTTCGGCATTTTGCCCGGCGGTTTTCAGCACACTTTTGCAATAAAAACATTTTCTATGGCTTTTTAAGTTTTTGTACGCTATAATAAGTAGGATTTCATAAACCTTATAATGCAAGAAAGCAAGAAAGCAAGAAAGCAAGAAAGCAAGAAAGAAGGAGTATCGCCTTGAACAAGATGCTAGGCTATCTGAAGGACTACAAGCGCGAGAGCGTGCTTGCGCCCCTTTTCAAGATGCTGGAAGCCACGTTCGACCTGTTCGTGCCGCTGGTCATGGCGGATATCGTGAACATCGGCATTGCCGCCCACGACTTCCACTATATCCTTGTGCGGTGCGGCATTTTGCTGCTGCTGGCCATGATCGGCCTTGCCTGCAGCCTGACGGCACAGTATTTTTCCGCAAAGGCGGCCGTGGGCTATTCCACAGCTCTGCGCCACGCCCTGTTTGAGCACATCCAGACCCTGAGCTTTACCGAGATGGACACCCTCGGCACCAGCACCCTGATCACCCGTATGACCAGCGACGTGAATCAGGTGCAGAGCGGCCTGAACCTGTTTTTACGCCTGTTCCTGCGCAGCCCGTTCGTGGTGATCGGTGCCATGGTCATGGCCTTTACGGTGAATTCCCGTGCAGCGCTGATCTTTGTAGTGACCATCCCGCTGCTGAGCGTGGTGGTGTTCGGCATCATGGCTGCTACCCGGCCCCTGTACAAGACGGTACAGAATCGCCTTGACCGGGTGCTGGGCCTGACCCGCGAAAACCTGACCGGCGTGCGCGTGGTGCGCGCTTTTGATAAGGAAAAGAGCGAGGTAGAGCGCTTTGAGAATGCCAACGACCTGCTGACCCGGATGCAGCTCCATGTAGGCCATATCTCTGCCCTGATGAACCCGCTGACCTATGTGCTCATCAACATTGCCATTGTGGCACTGCTATATGTGGGCAGCATTGAGATCAATGTGGGTGGCATGGCTTCCGGCGACGTGATCGCGCTGGTGAACTACATGAACCAGATCCTTGTGGAGCTGGTCAAGCTGGCAAACCTGATCGTGCAGGTGAGCAAGGCGCTGGCCTGCGCAGGCCGCGTGCAGGCTGTGCTGGACACCACGCCCGGCATGGCCTTCCCGGAAAAGCTTCTGGGCGAGGTGCCCGCCGAAAAATCCGGCGATGCCGTGCGCTTTGAGCATGTAAGCCTGACCTATGCGGGTGCCGGTGCACCCAGCCTTTCCGACATCAGCTTCACTGCAAAGCGCGGCCAGACCATTGGTGTCATCGGCGGTACCGGCAGCGGCAAATCCAGCCTTGTCAACCTGATCCCCCGCTTCTACGATGCCACCGAGGGCACGGTGGAGATCATGGGCCGCGATGCCCGGAACTATCCCCGCGAAGAACTGCGCGGCAAGGCAGCCATGGTCATGCAGAAGGCCCAGCTCTTTGGCGGCACCATCCGCTCCAACCTGCTGTGGGGCAACAAGAATGCCACCGATGCGGACCTGTGGGCCGCACTGGAAACAGCACAGGCTGCGGAGTTCGTCAAAGCCAAGCCCCTTGGGCTGGACGAGCCTGTGGAGCAGGGCGGTCGCAACCTGTCCGGCGGACAGAAGCAGCGCCTGACCATCGCCCGCGCCCTTGTGGGCAAGCCAGAAATTCTGATCCTTGACGACAGCGCCAGCGCACTGGACTACGCCACCGATGCCGCCCTGCGCAAGGCACTGGCTGCTCTGCCCGGCAGCCTGACCGTGTTCATCGTGAGCCAGCGCGCCGCCAGCCTGCAGCACGCGGATCAAATTCTGGTGCTGGACGACGGCCATCTGGTGGGCATCGGCACCCACGACCAGCTGCGCCAGACCTGCCCCGTCTACGAGGAGATCTACGAGAGCCAGTTCAAGAAAGGGGATGCGCAGAAATGAGTGCAAAAGCAAAAACAAAGCTGACCCCGCAGCAGCGCAAGGCCACCCTGACCCGTGTTCTGGGCAAGATCAAACCTTATTCCCTGTTTGTGGTGTGCAGCCTGATCGTTGCTGCCGTGAGCGTGGGTGCACAGCTGTATATCCCCATCCTCTGCGGCAGCGCCATTGATATGATGCTGGGCAAGGGTGCCGTAGATTTTGGCGGTGTGATGCGCATTATCATCGAGGTGCTGGTGGTTGCAGGTGTGGCCGCTCTTGCGCAGTGGCTGCTGAGCGTGTGCAACAACCGCATCACCTTCCTTGTCAGCCGCGACCTGCGCAACGAAGCCCTGCGCAAAATTCAGACCCTGCCGCTGTCCTACCTCGACAGCCATCCCTCCGGCGATATCGTCAGCCGCATGGTGGCCGATGTGGATACCTTTGCGGACGGCCTGCTGATGGGCTTTACACAGCTGTTCAGCGGCGTGCTGACCATCCTCGGCACCCTGCTGTTCATGCTCAGCGAGAATGTGCCCATCACGCTGGTGGTGGTGTGTATCACCCCGCTGAGCCTCGTGGTGGCAAGCTTCCTTGCCAAGCGCAGCTATGGTTACTTCCAGAGCCAGAGCGCCGTGCGCGGCGAGCAGACCGCGCTGGTCAACGAGATGATCGAGGGCCAGAAGGTGGTGCAGGCCTTCGGCCACGAGGCCGAGAGCCTTACCGCCTTTGACGAGGTGAATGGCCGTCTGCAGGACGTGAGCCTGAAGGCCATCTTCTTTTCCAGCCTGACCAACCCCGCCACCCGCTTTGTGAATAACATCGTGTACGCAGGCGTGGGCCTTGTGGGTGCCGTGTACGCGGTGCGGGGCGGCATCACCATCGGTCAGCTGAGCGTGTTTTTGAGCTACGCCAACCAGTACACCAAGCCCTTCAACGAGATCTCCGGCGTGGTGACGGAGCTGCAGAACGCTCTGGCCTGCGCCGCCCGCGTGTTCGAACTGCTGGATGCCGACGATCAGGTGCCGGAAGTCGAGAACGCCCCCGTGCTGCAGCCGGACGGCCATGTGCAGCTGGAGGATGTTTCCTTCCGCTACCTGCCCGACCGCCCGCTGATCGAGGGCCTTTCCCTCGACGTAAAGCCCGGCCAGCGCATTGCCATCGTCGGCCCTACCGGCTGCGGCAAGACCACCCTCATCAACCTGCTCATGCGCTTCTATGATGTGAACGGCGGTTCCATCAAGGTGTCCGGCACCGACATCCGGGATGTGACCCGCGCTTCCCTGCGCGGCAGCTACGGCATGGTGCTGCAGGATACATGGCTGCGGGCCGGTACCGTGCGGGAAAACATTGCCTACGGCAAGCCGGATGCAAGCCTTGAAGAGATCGTGGCAGCAGCCAAAGCCGCCCACGCAGACAGCTTCATCCGCCGCCTGCCGGAGGGCTACGATACCGTCATCGCCGAGGACGGCGGCAACATCAGTCAGGGCCAGAAGCAGCTGCTTTGCATTGCCCGCGTGATGCTCTGCCTGCCGCCGATGCTAATCCTGGACGAAGCAACATCCTCCATTGATACTCGCACCGAGGTGCGTATCCAGAAAGCCTTTGCCCGCATGATGCAGGGCCGTACCAGCTTTATTGTGGCGCACCGCCTTTCCACCATCCGCGAGGCGGACGTGATCCTTGTGATGAAGGACGGCCACATTGTGGAGCAGGGCAGCCACGACGAGCTGCTTGCTGCAAACGGCTTCTACGCCAAGCTCTACAACAGCCAGTTCGAGGGCGTGGAGACCTGAGAGTTCCTGATAATAATAACAAAAAGGAGCGATGCGCTGCATCGCTCCTTTTTGTTATTATTTGCTTTCAACTTTCTGCACGATGGGTTCATCGGGCGGCGGCGTGAGGGTAGAGTGCTCCACAATGAACTGCTCCGCCCTCTCCCGGGCCAGACGCTGGCGCACCTTGCGTGCATCGTTGGCGGGGAAGGTGCGCTCGCCGTCCAGCTTGGCATCCCAGTGGGCAGCGGCTGCTTCCACCTCGGCGTCCGTGGGTGCAAGGCCCTCCTTTTCTGCCACCAGCAGAAGCCCCAGCCAGCTGCGCAGCTTGCGCTCTGCCTGCGCGTGGAGCCATGCACGGAACTCTTCCACCGTCTGGCCGCGCACTTTAAGGAACTGGTCAAAGTTGATGCCATTGGCCTGCAGGCTCAGGTTGAACTGGCGCTGCTCGGCAAAATAGTTACCGCCCACCAGCTGCTTTGGCAGCGGGCCTTTCACTGCATCGCCCAGCTGCCATACCAGCTCCTTGCGTGCCCGCTGCTCAGCCTGGGCACAGCGCTGTGCCCAGATCTCGCGGGCCACCTGCTGCCGCAGCGCCGCCTTGCCCGCTGCATCGGCTGCACGTTCTTCGTCGCCGTGGTGACGGTTGATCTCCAGTTCAATGGTCAGCTGCCGGATGGGGTGCGGCTCAATGGGCTGCACGAAACCGGTGTACTGCCCCACTTCCAGCGGCGGAAGCGCGTAGAACTGCGCCCCCGCCCGGAAGCCCTCGGCCCGGTTCACCGCCAGCAATTCAAAATCCGGGTCGGTCACCGGCACCACATGGTACTCCCGCACCAGTTGCTCATACAGCGCCGAAAAGCCGCCCAGAATGGTGCGGTTCACTGCCTCAGTCAGCAGACCGTCCTCTTCCTGCGGCGCGTCCGGCCCTGCCTGCACCTGTGCAATGGCTGCCGCCAGTTCCTCGGCACCGGCTGTGAATACCACACGGCAGTCGCCCGGCTCAGCCATGCCAAAATGTTCCAGTTTCATCCTCTTTTCCCCTTTCAGCGGGCAATGCCCACGGTCAGCACCAGCAGGGCCACACCTATCACGGCATACAGAACCTCGGCTCCCAGCGTGGCCCGGTCGCCTTCCACGTACATCTTCTCCGGGTCGTCGGGGTCATAGTATAAGGTGACGGTATCCCCCACCGCAAAGCTCTTGCCCCGCGCAGGCTTCGGGTAGTGCAGCCGATGGCTGCCGCCTGCGGTGGTAAAGGCCAGCACATAGGCACCGCCATCCCGGCTCCGCACGGTGCCCTCCACCGTGGCCGTGACCTTCTGCCCCTGCGTGCACAGCCTGCGCCGCGCCAGCACGCTGCGCAGAGCCATAAAGAACATGATGCCTGCTCCCAGCAGGAAAATAATGATATTGAACATTCTGCATTTCCCCCGTTTTCTCAGTCTGCGCGCAGGACACCCTCCCGGCGCGTCCTGTTTATTGTATCACATTTTGGCAAAAATTTCGCCCTGCAGCTGCCATTCAGAATGCATCAATTTTCAAGCAAAATTTTGTCGAGAAAATCTGAAAATAATGCTTGACATTCTTCGTATATCTGGTATAATAACTATCGTTCCAAGCAACACAGCTCACGAACAAAACAGAATATGCGGATATGGCGGAATTGGCAGACGCGTTAGATTCAGGTTCTAATCGGGGCAACTCGGTGGAGGTTCAAGTCCTCTTATCCGCACTACAAAAAAGGCAGCTTTTGATAGCTGTCTTTTTTGTTTTACACAGCAGTTTCCCTTTAGCAGTAACTGCAGGAATGCAATCCAAATCCGAACCATTTCCCTTTGATGCGGCTTGGGTCGCTTCCTCAAATATGATGGTCTGTGTACCTTCTTTATAGTTGAAGGTTATCAAAACCTTATCATCGTACAGGTAAATCGAATTGATGAACGTATCCACCAACGCCTGCCGCTGATTTTTCAGGCTCATGTCCAGCTTACGGAACCGCAGCAGCCAAAACCTGATAAATTCTTCGGTCACTTTCGGCTTTGCCAGCTTTTCTTCCGCAATGCGGACTTCAAGTTCACGCTTGGTTTCTTCCAGCTGTTCCAGCCGCTCCTTGGTGGAGCTGGTGAGGATTCCGGCCTGAATCGCATTGAGCATATTCTGGATACCCGATTCCGCATCCCGGAGCTGCTTCTCATAGAGAGGAAGATTGGTGTTCTCCCGGTCTTGCAGTTCCATGACCTTGGCGATAATGGATTCCATAGCAGCATCGTCCCGGACAAGCTGCATCGTCTGGTTGACCACCAAATCTTCCAGCCACTGTTTGCGGACGGTTTTCTTTTTGCAACCCTTCTTCTTTTTGGCGGTGGCACATTTATAATAGCGGTGGACTTCTCCCGTCCGGCTCGTACCGCTTTCGCCAAACATCAACGCCCCACAGTAGCCGCAGAACAGCTTGGTGGTGAGCAGGTAGTCGTCCTCTGCCTTTCTACGGGCAGGGGCTTTCTTGTTTTTCAACATCTTTTCCTGTACATCGTTGAAAAGCTCTGCGGACACAATGGAGGGAATCGCATCAGGAATCAAAACATCACGATATTTCAGCTCCCCGATGTAGCGGCGATTGTTCAGCATATGATTAGCGCCTATTAGGAAAACACACTGTCAAAGGGGTTTGTAGCGGGGGTTAGCCCGCTACTGCGGTATCTTCCGTAGTGTTGATTTCAATGTACTCGGCAATCTTGCGGAGCTCGTCAGCAAATTTGAATTTCACGCTGATATTGCCGTTTTCATAGACCTTGATATAATCCACAAGTTCAACCAAGATTTCACGGTTGAGGGCTTCAATGTTCTGATACTTCATAAAGGCTACCAGTGCAGGATAAGCATTGTGAAAATGAGTTTGACATTTTCAGCAGCATCGGGATGCGCTTCATTCCAACAGAGTACATAATGACCATGGAGAGCAGGCTGATCGGGATAGAGGCCAAAGACATAAGAGCCAGTTTCCAGTCCGCACAAAACATAGCAACATAAATCACCAGCGGGATCAGCAAATTTGCGATACCCTCCGGGACTGAATGAGCAAGGAGCAATTCCAAGCTGTCCACATGTCCCGCACCGAAGAACAGTGATCGCCGCTGTCGAGGACGGCCTCCAGTGTTTCCAGCTCCGATGAGGTAAGCTCGGAAAGCAGGCAGGCCAGATGATTAAGCTCGTCCAGATTTTCATACTCGCTCAAATGGTCATAGAGCCCCAGCACATCCCCATCGAAAGAGGTAATAAAAATTTCCTGATAGCGGACGCCATCCACGCCGATCCGTTTCAAGAGAGCCTCCACCTCCTGGGCGGTTGTGGGAAATTTCAGTGTTTCACCCACAAGCTGACCCTCGCTGTACTTTCCGGCGTTGGTAACGTAGGCTTCAAACAGGGTTGCCATTAGCGGCGGCCCTGTCCCTTGACGGTCAGGATACCCTCAAGGGTTGTTGCCGTAATTCCCAGCCGCTGGGCCACAGCAATATCATTTTTCATGGCTTCGGTCATACTGTGCCCGCAGACAACCAGCACATGAGAACGGCGGAGCAAGTCACGGCTCATGTCGATGCCGCTTTTATGCTCCTCGGGAACAGCATCATTGAGAAACAGGGGCAAGTACAGGGGCGGGCAAATAGGAGAAAAGCCTGCCTCATACACGGTGCGGCAATACTGCGCCGCCAGTTCTGCGTTTTCGCTATCGCCGCCGAGCCATGCAGCGGTGATATATGCAAGGGGTCGTTTCATCGTTCATCCTCCTTTTTCTGTTCTGATAAGATACCGTCAATGACATCGCCGTTAAGCTTGCCTTCCTTATCCAGCTCCCGGAGCCGTTTAGCCTGGGCCAGCGAGGGCGAAGCCTGCTCCCCGTCAATGGAAACAGCAATAAGCCTCTGATTTTTCGGTTTGATGTAGGAAAGCTCCACGGCAGGCATGAAGCCCATCTTTTTATCGTCTACCTTATCCAGAAGCTCCGGCACAAGGGAGTTGAGCCGCAAGTAGCGCATGACCTTTTTATAGTTCATTTCATGCGCCTCGCCTACAATCTCAATCGAGCGTTTTCCGACATCGCCTTCCGCAACGCCTTTCAGCCGCCCGCCCTGATGCTTGATGTCCTCAACTTCGAGTTCCAGCAGCGCGGCCAATTCGCTGGGGAGCATCCCGTCACGCTGCTTGTTGCTGTCCTTCATGGCCTGAACCGCTTCGTGGTCGGTCATTTCACGGACAATAAAGGACATTTCCTCCAGCCCCGCCAATTCACTGCCGTGGGTACGGCGATGGCCCGCTACAATTTCATAGCCGTTTCCGTCTTTCTCCGGGCGGGCAAGACCGGGAACCATTACACCGTTTACGCGGATTTACGATCCTCCTTTTCGTTAAAGTTGCACAAATTAGAGCGCTAAAATTTTGTAGTTATTTTTGTGCCTCCTTTCCGTCTATCCACGCAAAAAAGCCGCCCGTTTCTCATGTCGGACGGCTTTTTGCGTAATGTGATAGATCAAATATTATTTTTTCTGGTTTGCAGGCTCCGAAAAGCCTTGTATTTACAGTGTTCCTAATAGGAAGTAATCATATGCTGAATGGTGTTGAAGGTCATCAGCCCGCCACGCTGGTTCTTGACGCCCTTTTCGTTCAGCCAATCCCGAATTTCCCGCATGGTCTGACCATCGTTGTACCGCTGGAAGGTTTCTGCCACAAAGGGAGCAGTCAACGGGTCGATTTCAAAGCGGCGGTCTGCGTTGATCGTGTATCCAAAGGGGATTGCACCACCGGTGAATTTGCCCTTGAGAGCATTTTCTGTCATGCCACGAATCACTTTCTCTGACAGGTCGGCAGAGTAGTATTCCGCATAGCCCTCCAGCACCGATTCCAGAATGATGCCCTCCGGCCCCTCGGAGATGATTTCCGTTGCCGACATGAGCTTGACACCGTTCTTCTTCAGCTGGGTCTTATATCGGGCACTGTCGTAGCGGTTCCGAGCAAAGCGGTCGAGTTTCCAGACCAGAACAATGTCAAACAGCTTCTTGTCGCTGTCCTTGATCATCTGCTGGAACTGCGGGCGGTTGTCCGTCTTGGCAGAGACAGCACGGTCAATGTAGTGCTTGACGATAGTGATTCCGTTCTTTTCGGCATACGCCGTGCATTCACGGATCTGACCCTCGATGGATTCTTCACGCTGGTTGTCACTGGAATAGCGGGCGTAGATCACGGCGGTCATGGCGGACACCTCACTTTATACATCATAGAACAGCAGAACGTTCATTTAAAGCATTGTTTCGTATAATGTATATACCACAATTCTGGAATAATTGCAAGGTTTCGAGAAAAATAGTCTAAAGTTCAAATGCCTTGGATTTCTGGGGATAAGAGACTTGTAATATTCTGGCTATCTTAGTAAAATAGAGATGTCAGTGATCGTTTGTTTTGAAGTAAGGCAGGTGCGGCATCATGACTCCGGAAGCAAAAGCACGGGAACAAATTGACAAAAAGCTGCAGGAAAGCGGTTGGGTCATTCAGGATATAAAAACACTGAACCTGACTGTTGCGCTTGGGGTGGCAGTACGCGAATTTCTGACCAGTACCGGACCTGTGGATTACGCACTGTTCGTTGATGGAATGCCGGTTGGCGTTGCAGAAGCGAAAAAAGATGAGAAGGGCGAGGTGCTGACCGATGTTGAGGGGCAGTCCGGACGGTATGCAAATAGTCGCTTCAAATGGGTGAATCAGGAATACCGGGTTCGGTTTGCCTATGAAGCGACCGGAAAATTGGTGCGTTTTACCGACTATGCGGATATAAAATGCCGCTCCAGAGAAATCTTCTCGTTTCATCGCCCAGAAACGCTAAAACGGTGGCTGAATGAATCAGATACCGTTCGCAACAACCTGAAACAGCTTCCGCCACTGGATGAGACCGGGTTCCGCAAATGCCAAATCAAAGCGATTCGCGGACTGGATGATTCTTTTGCAAATAACCGGCCGCATGCACTGGTGCAGATGGCAACGGGCGCAGGCAAGACCTTTACGGCAATCACGGCGGCGTATCGGCTATTGAAATACGGCAGAATGAACCGCATCCTCTTTCTTGTGGATACACGCAGCCTTGGAGAGCAGGCAGAACGTGAATTCCTGGCATACAAGCCCAATGACGACCCACGGAATTTCTCGGAGCTGTATAACGTCCACCGGTTGAAAAGCTCTTACATTTCTTCGGATGCACAAATCTGCATCAGTACGATCCAGCGGATGTACTCCATCCTCAAAGGGGAAGAACTGGACGAAAAGGCAGAAGAAACACCGTTTGCAGAGTATGTCACGGCAGAAAGCAAAGCCCCCAAAGAAGTTGTGTACAATGCCAAAATTCCACCAGAATTTTTTGATTGCATCATCGTAGACGAGTGCCACCGCTCTATTTATAACGTCTGGAGTCAGGTGCTGTCCTATTTTGATGCGTTTATCATCGGTCTGACTGCCACGCCGGACGCCCGGACGATTGGCTACTTCAACCAAAACTTTGTCAGTGAGTATACGCGGGAACAAGCCGTGCTGGATGGCGTTAATGTCGGCGAGGACATCTATCTGATTGAAACCAGTGTCACGAAAAACGGTGCATTCATTATGAAGCAGATGATCGAGCACCGCGATCGCCTGACCCGCGAAAAGCGGTGGGCACAGATGGACGAGGATGTATTTTATACCCAGTCTCAGCTGGATAAAAATATCGTGAATCCAAGTCAGATTCGGGCAGTGATTCGCACGTTCAAAGAAAAACTTTATACCGAGCTGTTCCCGCACCGCAAGGAAGTGCCCAAGACCTTGATTTTTGCCAAGACAGACAGCCATGCAGACGATATCGTGCAGATCGTCCGGGAAGAGTTTGGCGAGGGCAACGACTTCTGCCAGAAAATCACATACAGTGTGCAGAATGCAGAGGCTGTCCTCAGCTCGTTCCGTAACGATTATTACCCTCGCATTGCGGTCACGGTGGATATGATCGCCACCGGAACAGATGTGAAGCCCATTGAATGTCTGCTTTTTATGCGGGATGTGCGTAGCCGGAATTACTTTGAGCAGATGAAAGGCCGAGGCACGCGTGTTCTGAGCAAAGACGACCTGCAAAAAGTAACGCCTTCTGCCACGGAAAACAAAGACCATTTTGTAATCGTGGATGCAGTGGGTGTGACAGAATCCAAAAAGACCGAGACCCGCACACTGGAACGGAAGCCCACCGTTTCCATGAAAGAGCTGATGATGAACATCGCCCTTGGCGCACGGGATGAGGACACGCTGACCTCGCTTGCAAACCGTGTGATTCGTCTCAGCTGCAAAATGGAGCGGAGCGAACACAAGCAGTTCCGGGAGACGGTTGGAAAGTCAGCCGAGCAGGTAGCTGAAGGTTTATTGAACGCCTTTGATGAGGATATTATCCATGCCAAAGCCTGCACTGAAAACGGAACAGTCTCTCCCACGCCAGAGCAAAGCACCAAGGCGCAGAAAGAACTGATCAAGCAGGCTGTTGAGCCGTTCCAGAAGCCGGAAGTGCGTGACTTTATTGAGAATGTCCGCCGCAACCACGACCAGATCATCGACAGCGTCAATCTGGATAAAGTTCTGTTTGCCGGATACTCTGCGAACCGGGAGGAAAATGCCGACCGGGTGATTTCGACCTTCAAGGATTTTATTGATGAAAACAAGGATGAAATTCTGGCCCTGCGCATCATCTACAACGAGCAATATAAAAATCGTCCGATGATTCTGAAAAGCCTGACGGAACTGTACCAAAAGCTCTGCGCCAAAGGTGTCACGGTGGAGCGTCTATGGGATTGCTATGCCATCAAACAGCCGGACAAGGTAAAAAAGGGCACATTGGCGCAAATTACCGACTTGATTTCGCTCATTCGCTTCCAGTTGGGGTATGCGGACACCCTTTCCCCTTTCGCCGACCGGGTGAACTACAACTTCAAGCAATGGACGTTCCGCCGCAATACCGGTGCTGTCCATTTCACCGCAGAACAGATGGAATGGCTGCGACTCATCAAGGAGCATATCATCACATCCCTGAGCATCCTGCCGGAGGATTTGGAGTACACGCCGTTCGACAGCAAAGGCGGTCTGGGCGGCTTCTATCAAGTGTTCGGAGAAAAGTATCAGGAGATTTTGGACGAAATGAATGAGGAATTGGTAGCGTAAGGAGAAATATATGAATCCATTTGATTTGTTCAGCTTTGCCAAATTGTTTTCAACTGCTATGAGCGGAAGAATGTCTTTGTCTGATGCTGAGATGGAAGCGGCTTGTAAAATGCTCAAAGAGATGGCAGATAATAACCCGTAGCTAACTATGGAACAGAAAGAAATCTCTAAAATGATGGTGGATTATGCCAAAGATGCATCGAAAGGAAACCACTAAAAGTGCAATATAAAGAATACGAACTGGGTGAATTACTGCCATTTGAACAGCCAACAGCATACATTGTAAAATCCACTGATTATAACGATTCCTATTCTACACCGGTCTTGACCGCTGGAAAATCCTTTATCCTTGGAAAAACGAACGAAAAATACGGAATTTTTGACCAGCTGCCTGTTATCATTTTCGATGACTTCACAACTGCAACTCAATTTGTCAATTTTAAATTTAAAGTGAAATCTTCGGCAATGAAGATTCTGCACATCAATACCGCCTTGGTAATGCCCAAGTATATCTTCTATCGTTTGCAGATAATCCAGTTTGACCACAGTACACACAAAAGATATTGGATTCAGTCTTACTCAAAAATCAAGGTTTCCATTCCTTCATTAGATGAACAATCCCGAATCGTTTCCAGAATCGACGAGCTTTTCTCAGAGATTGATAAGGCGGTTGATACGCTCAAGGCCACAAAGGAGCAGTTGGCAGTGTACCGGCAGGCGGTTTTGGTTGACGCATTTAGAGTAGTGACTAATTCCACACATCTGAAAATAGGCTATGTATGTGCTAAAATAGTAGATTGTCCGCATTCCACGCCAAAATGGGAAAAGAACGGAAAGTTGTGTCTTAGGACAACAAATTTTAAGCGTGGATATCTGGATTTGCAATCGCCCAATTATGTAAGTGAAGAGACATTTAATGATCGGAATAGGCGCATAATTCCTCAGCCCGGAGATGTTTTGTATAGTCGTGAAGGTTCAGTTTTAGGGATAGCGTGTACAATTCCATCAAATGTTTATCCATGCTTGGGTCAACGAATGATGCTTTTGAGGTCAGGGGAAAAACTAAATAATCGTTATCTGATGCACTATTTGAATTCTCCAATGGTAACGAATCATGTTATTGCAACAAAAGGCGGAACAGGTTCTCCTCATATCAATGTTGGCGATATCAAAGAATTTCAAATCCCGATTCCGTCACTTGAAGAACAATCAAACATAGTACGTCAAATTGAAGAGCAACTATCAAGTTGTGATAATGTAGAGAAGACGGTTGATGCTATCCTTACACAGGCGGATGCAATGCGGCAGAGTATTTTGAAACAGGCGTTTGAAGGGAAAAAAGATGTATATTGAAAAGCTAGCGTATAAAAACGTAGGACCCTTACAGGATGTGAGAATCGATTTTCCATTCAACAACAATGGAACACCAAAACCTGTAATTCTTGTTGGTGAAAACGGCACAGGAAAGTCAACTATCCTGTCAAATATCGTTGATTCTTTTTATGAGATGGCGCAGCAGCATTTTATGAATGCAACGACACCAAGAGAAAATGGGGGGCATAATTTTTTTAAAACGATTTTGCCGAATGAAATACATTCAGGAAAGTCATATATGTATTCGGTTTTATTGTATAATTGCGTTGAAACCCCGAATGAAGAATCTCCTATTTATATATGTAAATCTGGAAATGTTACGATTGACAATATTAAAGAACAAACAAGCACTAGTATTAGTTCGATTTCCGGAAGCAAAGAGGGAAACGAAAAAGTAGTAAAGGCATCATCTGAACAAGTTAGTTCTATCTGGGACAAAAATGTAATTTGCTATTTTGGACCGGATAGATATGAGTGCCCTGTATGGCTGGGTGATTCTTATTACACCTATTCGGATTATCTGCATCCAAAGGTTGAGGGGAGCTTTAATGGTTATCTTAAAAATCCTATTACAGTTCACGATGTGACAAATTTGAATTTGCAATGGTTGCTTGATGTGGTTGCTGATTCGCGCGGGGATATTATAGGTGAAGCAGGGGCATTATCGTTAGCTCATATTTCAACGGAGAACCTTCTGCTGATGCGGCAAGCAAGAGAAAATCTTGAAAAAATACTTAGCATAATAATCGGAAAAGATGTTTACTTCCATCTGAATTTTCGAAGTTTATATGGCGCACGATTTCGTATTGTACAAAAAGAAAACGACAATGTAATATGTCCAACTTTAGATTCTTTATCAACCGGACAGATTGCCCTTTTCAATATATTTGCGACAATTATTCATTATGCAGATAATAACGATATCACAAAAAGCATTCACTTAGACGAAATCACCGGAATTGTAGTGATTGATGAAATCGAACTTCATTTGCACAGTAAACTGCAAAAAGAAGTGCTTCCAAAATTGATTGCAATGTTCCCTAAAATCCAATTCATTATAACTTCGCATTCGCCGCTGTTCTTACTTGGAATGAGAGAAACATTAGGTGAAGATGCTTTTGACGTTTACGAAATGCCGAAAGGTCAAAAAATCAATGTCGAGTGTTTTTCTGAATTTTTACGTGCATATAATTATATTAAGCAGACACAAAAATTCAATAGTGATATTCAAGAACTTGCTCGTACTATTCCCACCGAAGGAAAACCACTTATCATCACCGAAGGCAGCACAGATTGGAAACACATGAAAACTGCATTTTCAGCTTTATCGAAAGATAGTCAGTATGATGATATATTTAATGGTTTGGAATTTGAGTTTTTGGAGTATGAACCCAAAAACAGTGGTACGGATGGTTTGAAACTAGAAATGGGAGATGTAGCTCTTTGTTCTTTGTGTGAAAACGCTGCAAAACTCCCTCATACCAGAAAATATATCTTTGTCGCAGATTGCGATGTAAAAGCAACCAACGACAAGCTCGGAAACAAGGAAAAAGAATATAAATATTGGGGAAATAATACATATTCCTTAATACTTCCAATACCTCAAAATAGGCAGAATACTCCAGGAATTTGCATTGAACATTATTATTCAGATACTGAAATCAAGACGGAGATGGATGTTTCTGGCGTAAGACGTCGCTTATATCTAGGAAAAGAATTCAATAAAAATGGTTATAGTAAGATATTAAATGCTTTCTGCGAAAAAAAGAACGTCTGCGGATCCGAAAGTATTGCTATCATTGAAGGAACAAGCAAAGAGCGAGTTTTTAGCCTTGATGATGACGAATGTTCTATCAATCTTGCACTGCCTAAAATGAAATTTGCTGAATATGTAAATCAGCATCCGAATGAATTTTCTTTTAGTAACTTTATAGAATTTTTTAAAATACTTAAACAAATCATCTTAGAGGAATCTGAATGAGTGAACAATCTTCTAATATCGTTTCCAAAGTCTGGGGACTTTGCAATCCGCTGCGGGACGATGGCGTATCCTACGGCGATTATCTTGAACAGCTTACTTACCTGATCTTCCTGAAAATGTCCGATGAATACTCCCGCCCGCCGTATAAGCGAGAAACCGGCATCCCTAAAGGTTACACTTGGTCGGATATGAACACGCTTAAGGGCGCAGAGCTGGAAAATCAGTACCGCGCTATACTGGAACGGCTGGGCGATGAGGGCGGCATTTTAGGGCAGATCTTCAAAGGGGCCGTCAACAAAATCAGCAATGTTTCCATCCTGTACCGCGTGGTGCAGATGATCGACAAGGAAAACTGGGTGTCCATGTCCTCCGATGTGAAGGGCGAGATCTACGAAGGGTTGCTGCAAAAGAACGCCGAGGACGTAAAAAGTGGTGCAGGGCAGTATTTTACACCCCGCCCGCTCATCAAAGCAATGGTGGCTTGTCTTCGCCCGGAGCCGAAAAAAACGATCGCTGACCCCTGCTGTGGAAGCGGCGGCTTTTTCCTTGCTGCACAGGCGTTCTTGGCTAACCCAAAGAACTATGCACTCGACCGCACAGAGAAAGAATTCCTGAAAAATGAAACGTTCTATGGAACTGAACTTGTGGTTGCAACCTTCAAACTCTGCCTGATGAATCTGTATCTGCACAATATCGGTGACCTGTACGGCAAAGTCCCCGTCATGCGCGGGGATGCGCTGCTGTCTGACCCGGGTTATCGTGTAGACTATGTACTGACGAACCCGCCGTTCGGTAAAAAATCCTCCATCACCTTCACCAATGAAGAAGAGGAGCAGGAAGAAGAGGATCTTGTCTACAACCGGCAGGATTTCTGGACGACCAGCTCAAATAAACAGCTCAACTTTATCCAGCATATCAATACGATTCTCAAACCCACCGGAAAGGCTGCAGTTGTTGTGCCAGACAACGTACTGTTTGAGGGCGGTTCGGGAGAGATCATCCGAAAGAAACTGCTGGAAACGACCGACTTGCACACGATCCTGCGCCTGCCGACCGGCATCTTCTATAAACCGGGCGTCAAGGCAAACGTGATCTTCTTTGATAAGCGTCCCGCCAGTCCGGAACGCCAGACGAAAGAAGTCTGGATCTACGATTTTCGCACAAATGTTCATTTCACTCTGCGTCAGCATCCGATGACGGACACCGATTTGCAGGATTTTATCAAGTGCTACCACCCGGAAAACCGCCATGAGCGCACAGAAACATGGTCACCGGAAAACCCAGAAGGCCGCTGGCGCAGATTTTCCGTAGAGGAGATTTTGGAACGGGATAAAACCAGCCTTGATATTTTCTGGCTGAAGGATAAGTCTCTTGCCGATTTGGATAATCTTCCTGAACCGGATGAGCTTGCGGCAGATATTATTGAAAATCTGCAAAGCGCTCTGGAGAGTTTTCAGGAATTGATGAATCAGCTGAAAAAGAACGATTGATGGGATGTGAGCAAGATCGAAAATTTCAGGAATAAGCCAAAGAAAACAGCGGTAGAACTGGTGCAGATGCTCCGGGACGAAAAGGGAATCCAGTTTAATATCATGTCAGAAGAACAGGCCGTTGAATATTTTTCACGGCGAAACAATTATTTGCGGACAGCTTCCTATCGCAAAAACTATCCGAAGCACATTGCCGGTCCGAATGAGGGTAAGTACATCAATCTCGAATTTGCATATTTATCGGAGTCTGTTCAGTATTCTCCGCTCAGGGAACACAGTCGTATCTTACAACGCGAATCTATTCCATTGATTGCCCGATATGGGTTCTGGAAGAGCTGATCGGTTTTGGAGAATTTCTGCGATTGTACCGCTTTTATGCCGAGCGGAACCCGCAGTTCAAGCCGCTGATGAACCAACGTGTTCTGAACCCAGTCAAAAGTCTGCGCAATGCTTGTGCACATAATAACTGCCTTCTGAATGTACTCTCTCGGACAAGCACGACAAAACCATCGCCTGAAGTTTCGGCATTTGTCGCCTCCTTTGACAACATTTCAGCAGGTGAACGCCGTAGCAAGCTGACAAGCCGCCCGATGTTTGAAATCGTCTGTTTACTGTACGCTTATACAAAAATTGTAAGCCCTTCTGTCAAAAAGCGGCGGATGGCGCAACTATCAGAGCTGATTCATGGCCGTTTGCAAAAGCATATGGATTACTTTGACGGTCCGACAGGAAATAAATTGGTCGCAACATCTTTTGATTTTTTGAAAAAAGTTGTTGACAATCTGATTTGATACGCATATAATATATTTGATATTAAAAAGATTTATCTTTTGTGCAGGGGCCGTCACTGACGTCGCCTGCATTTTCTTTTGTACAGGATGTTGGAAAGAGCGCAGTCGATAAATGTCTGCGCTCTTTTTGTTTTATGCTTACTGTTCTAAGACCAAATCAGCAGCATAAGTCTTACTTTTCTGCTTTACCGCAATGAATTCCCCAAAACTATCTTGACGTGCCTACACTTCCATGCTACCCTTTATTCCAAATCCTGCCGAAAAGTGGTGGTTCTCACCGTGATAACCACCACTTTCAGCGGATGATTGCTCAGAAAGAACGTACCGCCCCGCAACACACCCGATTCATTTTGCCGCCGATTCACCCGACAAAATCAT
>OWKD01000194.1_pt1 | contig 23595 bp, 21 predicted proteins | sample 1732981 | NCBI WGS metagenome assembly OWKD01 (sample SAMN05065776, study PRJEB22554) | human gut metagenome | biome: ENVO:2100002; feature: ENVO:00000062; material: ENVO:00002003 | host: Homo sapiens | place: USA
AAAAAAAAAAAAAAAAGGAAAAGGCCGCCCGCCACAAAAATTTTGTGGCGGGCGCTCTCTTGTTTCGTCGCAGCAGAGACTCAGAACTTGAACCCCCATTTACAGAAATACCGCAGCAGGCTCCCGGTCTGCCACAGAAAGGGCCTGAGGCTGCGGTGGGCCGCACGGTGCCACGCATGGATGGCGGTGTACTGGGGCACGAGATAAGCCTTTCCCTTGGTGCGCATCTTCTGGGTCAGGTCCGCATCCTCCACATACATGAAGTAGTGCTCATCAAAGCCGCCCACGGCCTTGAACTCTGCCGTCCGCACCGCCGAGAAGCTGCCGGTGCAGAACTCGATCTCCACGGGGGCTGACAGGTCTTCCCCTTCCATGAGATAGGCGCGGTTATATTTCTCCCAGAATTTCAGGAACGGCAGCTGGCGGTAGACCATCGGCCGGAGGGCGCAGCGCCGCAGGGGCAGATGCTGGGTGCGGCCATCCGGGAAGCACAGCCCCGGCCGGGCCATCACAGCATCCGGGTGGGCGGCCATCCAGTCGGCCAGATCGCTGAGGGTGTCGGCGGTGAGCTGGATGTCAGGGTTCAGGATGAAGTGATAATCGCTCGTCAGCTCGGGCAGGATGGTGTTGTGGCCGGTGCCGAAGCCGCCGTTCTCCTTCCGGCAGCGCACCTCCACCCGCTGGCCCGGCAGGGTGCTCAGAGCGCCGCTCCGGACGGCGGCTTCCAGCCGTGCACCGCTGCCGTCGGGGCTGGCGTTGTCCACCAGATAGAGGGTCAGCGGGTGGCGGCGGGTGTATTGCAGCACCGTCTGCGCCGCCCGGAGGGCTTCGTCGCAGCCGTTATAAACAACGATGCAAGCAGAGAGTTCCAAGTTTTATGCTCCTTGTTTTATGGCTCAGATTTTGTTTATTCCAGCGGCAGGATCTTCAGGCTGAAATCCTCGCGCTGGATGTCGAAGTTGGGGTTGGTGCAGGGGTCGCCTGCAGCCAGCAGGTCGCCCCAGCGGGCCTGAAAACGCAGCACCTCGCCCTGAAAGCGCTTCTGCTTTTCGGGGTTGTCCTCCACGCCGCGGCTCTTGCTCTCGTAGTGGTAGAGCTGGGCGAAGGGAGTGAAGACGTTGGTGTAACCTGCCTGACGAACGCGGACGCAGAAGTCCACATCGTTGAAGGCCACGGCATAGCTCTCATCCAGACCACCCACCTCGTCGTAGATCTCCTTGCGGATGAGCAGACAGGCGGCAGTGTCGGCGTAGACGTCCTGTACATAGTTCAGCCGTCCCATATAGCCGTCGGAGCTGGCGGGATAATACTTGTGCAGATGGCCCGCCACGCCGCCGATGCCGAAGCCGACGCCGGCGTGCTGGATGGTATCGTCCGGGTAGAGCAGCTTTGCACCCACGCAGCCCACCCGCTTCTGCTGGGCGTACATGACCATCTCCTCCAGCCATGCGGCCGTGATGACCTCAGTGTCGTTGTTGAGGAGCAGCAGATATTCGCCGGTGGCGAACTTCTCGCCGAAGTTGTTCAGGGCGCTGTAATTGAAGCCCTTGCCCTCCCATGTGACGACCTTGAGGGTGTCGGGGTGTTCTTTCTGCATCCGCTCGTAGGCCCGGAAGGTCTCGGGGGCCTTGCTGTTGTTTTCGATGAGGATGATCTCAAGATCCGGATAGGTCGTGCGGGCATAAATGGACTCCACGCAGGTCTCCAGATCGTGGATATGATCGCAGGTGGGGATGAGGATGCTCACCCGGCCCGGATGGGCGATGGTGTAGTCGGTCTTGTAATAGCCCGGCGTACCCGGGATGAGGGAGACATCGTCCACGGCCACGCCGCAGCGGGCATAATGGGCCTTGAGGGCCGCGATGCCCGCGTCGATGCAGTAGGTCTTGGCGGAGATGTCGCTGGCCGTGCTGCCGGGGCTGGAGCGCCAGTAATAGAGGGCATGGGGGATGTGGACGATCTTCCTCGCCTTTTCCGTCAGGCGGAGGAACAGCTCGTAGTCCTGACTGCCGTTGTACTCCATCCGCTCGGGGCCGCCTGCGGCGTCCATCAGCCGACGGCTGAAGAGGGTCAGGTGGCAGATATAGTTGTTGGAGCGGAGGTTGTCCAGCATGAAATCGGGCTTGAAGTGGTAGAGCACCACATTCTCCACCTTGCCCTCGAAGGTCGCCTCGTCGGTGTAGACGAAGTCGGCCCCCTGCTCGGCGATGGCCTTGGCGGCATACCAGAGGGCGCAGGGGTGGAGGATGTCGTCGTGGTCCAGCAGGGCGATGAAGTCGCCGGTGGCCATCTCGATGCCCTTATTGGTGTTGCCGGGGATCAGCTCGTTCTTTTCCAGCTTCTGGTAGCGGATGCGGGGGTCTGCGGCGGCACGCTGCCGGACCATCTCCCCCACGCCCGGGGCGGTGCCGGCGTCCACACAGCAAAGCTCCCAGTTCCGGTAGGTCTGGTTCACGACCGAGTCCAGCAGCTCCTCGAGGAAGTCCAGCGGGGTGTTGTACAAGGGCACCACGATGCTGATCTTGGGGCCTGCGGGCTGATCTTCCGCCTGATGCACCAGCAGCTCCGCCGAGGCGAAGCGGTCCGCACGCATGACCCTGCCCGGGAAGAGGGCGGCATACTCGCGGCGGGCACGGGCCTGCTCCCGCACGCCCTCGATCCCGCCCCGGCGCAGCTCCCGCAGCAGGACGAAGAGGGGCAGGGTGTGCCAGAGCTGGCGGCTCTTGCTGACGGAGTAGCGCATGGGCCATGTCATCTTCCAGAAGGTCGAGCCGGTCACTTCGGCCAGCGTCTTTTCCAGCTGCTGCTCGTGGCTGCGGCTGAGGGAAAGGTCGCTGCGCAGCCGGGCGATCAGCTCGGCTTCCTCGCCGCAGGTGCGCTCGGCGCGCACCATCCGGTCGCGCAGGATGTCCATTTCCAGCTCATAGCCCCGCACCATCTTATACCCGGTGGGCTGGGAGGCGCAGAAGAGGGCGGACTGCTGGGCGCGGCCCTTGCTGCGCCAGCCGAAGTCGCGGAAATATCCTCTCTGCGCCAGCTGCTCGGCCCAGCCCGCCATGACGGTGCTCTCACTGCTCACCAGCAGCACCCGGGCGGGCAGCTTCTCCGGCAGCGTCTCATAGGCCGGATCCACCACGATCAGAAGCTCTGCCTCCGAGCCTTCCGCCCACGCCTCCGCCGCTACGCCTGCCCGGCGCAGCGCCTTGGTCAGCAGAAGGCTCTGCTCTCCCAGCAGGGCCGCCGAGGCGGCAGCCGCCTCCTCTGCGATGCGCTGCGCCAGTGCACGGCAGCGCTCCCGCTCCTGCTTTTCTTTCTTTTCCTTCTCCAACTGCATTCCGTTCTCTCCACCTAATATCATTTATCGTATCGTCCCAGCGATTTCGGGACGTGAAGCGCAAAAGAGCCGTTTCTTGGGTACAAACGTGTACAGTATACCAAATCGCGCCTCATTTGAGAAGTATTTTGCGCAATTCCTTTCGTTTTTTACATCCCGAGCAGGCGGCGCAGCCAGCTGAACAGTCCGCCGCCGGAAGAGCTGCCGCTGCCCACCGTCCGGATGGAAACGCCGGAGTAGTAGTGCTTGAGGATGTCGCGGTAGCCCATCCCCTCCTCGGCGGCATAGCCCACCGCGCCGCACTGGCTCATGCCCACGCCGTGGCCAAAGCCATAGTAGTTCATGCAGGGCACGCCCGCAGCATCTGCGCTGAAATCGAAGCAGTAGCGGGAGGACACGAACTGGTTGATGTAGCGGTAGCTGCGGCCGTTGGACACCAGCGTGTTGTACTGGACGAAGCCGCCGAGGTCTTTGTGGGTGGTATCGGCGCTCTGGTAAGGCTCACCGGTGCGGCTGTCCTTGTACTCGGTGTAGTCGTAGTCCTTGCCGATGACGCGGCGGAGCTTTTCGTGGTACTGGCGCTCGTAGGGGCTTTCGACGCTCTTGAGGTAGGGCACATCCGAACCCCACGCATCGAGGCTGGAGCAGGTGCCGTAAACGCCGGTCTGGGTGTTATAGCCCGCGCTGGCCGACCAGACGGCGTCGATGACGCTGCCGTTGTAGGTCAGCACCTCATCCTTCACCGACTCCACCGCCTTACGGATGGCCGAGCGGGCCGAGGCGGGGATGTCCTCCACCGGGGTATAGATGAGGGCGTTGGCCGAAGAGCCGTACTGCTTGTGGTACTCGAGGTAGGAGTGGATGGCCACGGCCTGCGCTTTCCACGCCTCCTGCGCCGCGCTGGCGCTGACATAGCTGCCGATGGAGCCAAGCTCGGTGTAGGTGATGCCCACGAGACAGTCCACGAGGTCGAGGGTCACGTTCCTGCGCAGGCCCTTGCCCTTGATGTTCAGATAAGGCATGGTGATCTTATCTTTGGAGCCGAAGAGCCAGCTCAGACAATTTTCTTCTTCCCCCGGGACGAGGGTGGTGTTTGCGCCGCCGATGGTGGTGGCCCCGGGCGCGGCATCCTCGGCAAACGCCGCCGGGACAGCCACACACAGCATCACCGCTGCCAGCACCAGCGCCGCCAGACGGCGCGCGAAACTCAGACTCTGCTTCACAGTCATTTTCCTCCTGTCGTTTTCGACATTTTCATAGTCAGTATCAGTGTAACACACTGCGCCCCCGACGGCAAGGACGGAAGTTGTGCGAAAATGTGAAAAGACGCCTTTGCAAGCTCCGGGAATTGTGATAAAGTATAGCAGGAGAGAACAGGTCCGCCTCTGACAGGCAGGACAAGGAGGGCCGGAATGGACAGCAGAGAGTTATACCCCACCGACGAGCAGCGCCGCCGCATCATGGATTTCATCATGGCGGCAGGCGAGACGCTGCTGGAAAACGGAGCGGAGGTCTTTCGGGTGGAGCAGACGATGGAGATCATGGCCCGCAGCTTCCATCTGCGGGAGTTCCACGTCTATGTGCTGACCAACGGCATCTTCGCCAGCGCAGGCACGGCGGAGATCGCCGAGGTGCGGAACGTACCGGTGCGGACGACCCACTTGGGCCGGGTGGTGGCGGTGAACGCCCTTTCCCGTCAGATCGCCGCCGGGGGCGTCACGCTGGCCGAGGCCGAGTGCCGTCTGGCCGAGGCCCGGCGCATCCCCTTTCCCAAGGGCCGGACCCAGCTTCTGGCCGGGATGAGCGGCGCAGCCTGCTTCGCCCTCATCTTCGGCGGCACGGTGCGCTCGGCGCTGGCGGCGGCTGTGGCCGGCTTCCTCGTCAGCGGCTATCTGCTGCTCTGCGAGAAAAAGGGGTTATCCAGCGGCTTTCGCAAGATCTCGGCGGCGGCCCTTATCACGCTGGTCTGCATCGTCGGGTGCTCCCTGCTGGGCATCGAGTCCAGCCATGCCATCATCGGCACTCTGATGATCCTGACCCCCGGCATCGCCTTTACCATGGGCATCCGGGACTTCGTGCAGGGCGACTACCTCTCGGGGACCATCCGGATGATCGACGCCCTGCTGATCGCAGCCAGCATCGCCATCGGCACCGGTCTCGTGCTGAGCCTTACTTCGATCCTGACGGGGGTGACGGTGGTATGATGATGCTGACAAATGCCCAGATCGGCCAGCTGGTGGCCCAGTTCTTTCTGGCCGGGGCGGGGACGCTGAGCTTCGCCATCCTCTTCGCCTGCCCCCGGCGCACCCTCCCCTGCTGCGCACTGGTGGGCGCAGCGGGCTGGTTCGTCTATGAGCTGGCGGTCTTATACGGAGCCGATGCCGCGGCAGCTTCCCTCATCGCGGTCATCCCGCTGACGCTGGTGTCCCGGCTCTTCGCCATCCTGCTCAAAACGCCGGTAACGGTCTTTCTGCTCACCGGCATCTTCCCCCTCGTGCCCGGCGCAGGCATCTACTACACGGCCTACTACTTCATCCAAGGCGAAAACGCCCTCTCGCTGGCCAACGGCATCTCCACCTTCAAGGTCGCCGTCGCGCTGGCCGTGGGCATCGCGCTGGTTCTGGGCCTGCCCATGCCGAAGGGGCATAGGTGGAAGAGCAAATAAGCTGTAACAACAAAAAGCACCCGCAGCGCTGTTTCCCCATGATATGGAAACGTGCTGCGGGTGTTTCTTTGTTCAAAAATGCGTTTTATCGCGCAGTTTCAATTATGCAGTGACCATCTTAATTTTCGCAACAGGCTTTTGTGCCGTCCAGTCAACGTCAAACTCTGTCAGCGTTTCATCTGCCAGCTTAAAGCTATTGTTCACCCGAATTTTTTTCAGGGTCTCGTCGATCTGCTCCTTTTTGACCGTGCCGCCCTTGACGACACTGACGGTTTCCGTATACGAGCCGTCGTCAACCTGCTTCTGACCCAAAATAAGGCTTTCATACCAGTACTGGACTTCAACATCTGCCATCACAGGGTTTTTGCTGCTGCTATCGCAGCCAGAGAGAACACCCGCTGCTGCCACGGCCAGAGCCATCACACCAGCGCTCTTCAGGAAATTACGACGAGTCATATTAGTCATTTTCTTGCACCTCATAAACTGTTTTGTTTCTTCTTGTTTTCCTTTGCGCATCTCCGCAAAAGGCGGTTAGTTTGCTATAACTAATGATAGGCCATCTCCTGCTTTTTGTCAATATTTTTCCAGTATGTTAGTGTTCATTAACATCATATCGTCATTTTTATCTCCGGCTTATGGATTTTTCTCTCATTTCTTCATTCCTCAGACAAGCCTTTCCCGTGTTTTCTGCCTCATCCAAATTCCTTGCACTGCGCCTGCGCCTATGCTATAATCAGGCTGTACTTATATAGTAAAGGAGTGTCCGCTGATGTCTATTATGGAAACGCTTGCCGCCCGCCGCACCTACCGCCGCTTCGCCCAGAAGCCGGTGCCGCAGGATGTGGTGGAGGATATGGTCGAGGCTTTGCGCCTTTCGTCCTGCGGCGCGAACCGTCAGGCCGTGAAGCTGGTGGTGGTGCAAAGCCCTGAAATGGTGGCGAAAGTCCACCCGCTGGTCAAGTGGGCCGGTTATCTGCCGCCGGAGCAGGGCACGCCCAAAGCCGACGAGCAGCCGGTGATGTATCTGGCCGTCGTGCAGGACAGCGCCATCCCCGGCGACCTCAACACCGACACCGGCATCGCGCTGGCCAACATCACCCTTGCTGCGTGGGACAATGGCGTGGGCAGCTGCATCATGGGTGCCATCAACAAGCCTGCCCTGAGCGAGCTGCTGGGCATCGCCGAGCCGGACAAGCTGGCCTTCATGGTGGCACTGGGCTACCCCGCCCACACCGCCAAGGTCGTGCCCATGACCGAAGAGACGGGCATCAAATATTATCTGGACGAGGACCGCAACTACTGTGTGCCCAAGCGGAGCAGGGAGGAGCTGGCGCGGGAGGTGTAACCTCTCCGTCACGCCTGACGGCGTAGGGCAGGCGCTCCTTCGTACAACCTCTCAGTCTGCTTCGCAGACAGCTCCCCTTGTAGGGGAGCCTCTGGCGAAGAGATGAAGCTTTACGGAATGCCAAGGCCTCTCCTCGGTAGGCAACGGCGACGACCGCCGCCAGTGGCGGAAACAGGGAATCGCTGTTGGGGCAGCGGCCAGCAGGATGCAAGCGGCAGCGAAGCAGACGCTGGGAGCCGCAACCCGGGCAGGGGCACGGCGAAGCCGTGACGGAGAGGTTTTGCATATATTCATACTTCATCCTCAATATTCTGCATAATTGTTTGCAATTCGGTTTCAATTTGATGGAATTTTTGCACAACACTTGACTTTTCAAATTGTACAACCTATACTAAACACGCTCTCTGATTTTTCGATGAATCGCATCGCAGCAGAGAACTGCAAATGATATGCACATAAAGAGGAGTGTTTGAATATGAAAAAGATCTCTCGCCGCAGCTTTCTCGCTGCTTCCGGCCTGACCATTGCTGCTCTGGCTTTGACCGCCTGCGGCGGCTCTGCCTCCACCGCTTCTTCCGCTGCAAGCTCTGTGGCTGCTTCTTCCGAGGCTGCTTCCACCAGCGCTGCCGCCGCTGAGCTGACCACCGTTGAGGCTGGCAAGCTGACCATGGCCACCAACGCCGCCTTCCCTCCGTACGAGATGACCACCGATGCAGGCGCATTTGAGGGCATTGATATCGATACCGCTCAGGCCATCGCCGACAAGCTGGGCCTCGAGCTGCAGATCGACGACATGGACTTTGACGCTGCTCTTCTGAGCGTCCAGCAGGGCAAGGCCGACATCGCCATGGCTGGCGTCACCGTCACCGACGAGCGCAAGAACGTCATGGACTTCTCCGACAGCTACGCTACCGGCATCCAGTCCATCATCGTGCCCGAGGGTTCTGACATCGCTTCTCCCGACGATCTGGCCGGCAAGATGATCGGCACCCAGCGCGGCACCACTGGCTACATCTACTGCTCCGATGACTTCGGCGACGATGCAGTCGTGGCTTACGACGATGGTCTGACCGCTGTGCAGGCTCTGAACAACGGTCAGGTGGACGCTGTCGTCATCGACAATGCTCCCGCCAAGGAGTTCGTCGCTGCCAACCCCGGTCTGGTCCTTCTGGACACCAGCTACGCCGAGGAGGACTACGCCATCGGCATGGCCAAGGGCAACACCGCTCTGGAAGACGCTGTCAACGCTGCTCTGGAAGAGCTGAAGGCAGACGGCACCCTGCAGTCCATCGTGGACAAGTACATCACCGCTGAATAATCAGCGCGTTTCTTTCCGCGTCAGGGGGAGGCGGCCTGAAAAGGCTCCTCCCCTTTTTTGAAATCCACCGGTTACAAAATTTTTACAAAAAGAAAGGTGAGGATGCGAATGGCCGCACAATACGAGCTGCTGAAAGAGCTTCTCAACAGCGGGACGCCGCTCAGCTTCGGGCAGAACATTTTCTTTAAGTTTTATCAGGCATTCATCCTGAAGGACCGCTGGCTCCAGTACATCAACGGCGTGGGCACCACCCTGCTGGTCACAGCCATCGCGCTGGCGATGGGCGTCGCGCTGGGCAGCGTGGTGGCGCTGGTGCGTGTGGCCCACGACCAGCAGCGCACCGGCCGCATGAACCCGGTGCTGGGCTTCTTCAACGCGGTGTGTCAGGTGTACACCACTATCATCCGCGGCACGCCTATGATGGTGCAGCTGCTCATCATGAGCATGGTCATCTTTGCCAACAGCCGCAACTTTACCATGGTGGGTGCGCTGGCACTGGGCATCAACTCCGGTGCCTATGTGTCCGAGATCATCCGCGGCGGCCTGATGGCCGTTGACCCCGGCCAGATGGAGGCCGGCCGCAGCCTCGGCCTCAACTACATAACCACGATGGTGGTCATCATCATCCCGCAGGCCATCCGCGCCGTGCTTCCCGCCCTCGGCAACGAGTTCATCATGCTGCTGAAGGATACGTCCCTCATCACCGTCATCGGCGGCAAGGAGCTGCTGTATGCGGCACAGGGCATCATGAACCGCACCTACGAGGCCATGTTCCCCCTGTGCGGCGTCGCCCTCATCTATCTGGTGCTGGTGATGCTGTTCACATGGCTGCTCGCAAAGTTTGAGAGGAGGCTGGCACAAAGTGACCGATAAGATCCTTGAAGTCCGCGGTCTGACCAAGACCTACGGCGGCGAAAAGCGGAAAGGCGCAAAGCAGCCCACCCCCACCCTCGACGTGCTGAAGGGCATCGACATCGACATCTACCGCGGCGACGTGGTCTGCCTCATCGGCCCCTCGGGCTGCGGCAAGTCCACCTTCCTGCGCTGTCTGAACCGGCTGGAGATCCCCACCGGCGGCAGCATCAAGTTTGAGGGCGTGGAGGTGGACGATGACCACATCGACGCCGTCCGCCAGAAGATGGGCATGGTGTTCCAGCACTTCAACCTCTTCCCCCACCTGACCGTCAAGAAGAACCTCGAGCTGGCCCCCAGCCTCCTCAAGCTCAAGGACAAAGAGGCCATCTCTGCCCGCGCCGACGAGCTTCTGGCCCGCGTGGGTCTGGCCGACAAGGCCAACGCCTACCCCAAGAGCCTGTCCGGCGGCCAGCAGCAGCGCATCGCCATCGCCCGTGCGCTGGCGATGGACCCGGACGTCATCCTCTTCGACGAGCCGACCAGCGCCCTCGACCCCGAGATGGTCGGCGAGGTCCTCGAGCTGATGAAAGAGCTGGCCCATACCGGCATCACCATGCTGGTGGTCACCCACGAGATGGGCTTCGCCCGCGAAGTCTCCAACCGCGTCATCTTCATCGACGAGGGCCGCATTCAGGAGGATGAGCCGCCGCAGGAGCTGTTCACCAACCCCAAGCATCCCCGCCTGAAGGCATTCCTTTCCAAGATGCTGTAAATCCGAGATCGAAAAAGCACCATGCCGCATGACGCAGCATGGTGCTTTTTTGTTAAACCTCTCAGTCTCGCTTCGCTCGACAGCTCCCCTACCGAGGGGAGCCTCTGGCGAAAAGGGAAAGTTTTCCGGTATGCCAAGGCCTCTCCTCGATAGGAGAGGTGGCACGCCGCAGGCGTGACGGAGAGGTTATTTAGAACGACCCTCCCGACGAGCCGCCGAAGCCGTCGGAGTCGGTGGACGAGCCGCCGGAGGAGCTTGACTCCTTCTTGGGCGGGTCATAGACCCGCTCCCGGGTGGTGTGGGTGTAGCGGTCGCGCTTGACCCGCAGGGCGAAGCCGGGCATATACTCATCGGCCCGGGTCTTCCGCTTGGCCGTCTTCATCTGGCTGTACAGGACAAAGCAGATAATGGCCGAGATGCCGAGGGGAACGAGCATGGCAACGAGCAGGTCTCCCAGCCCGACATCATTGTCTATGTCGATGGGTTCGCCGTGGTCGGCGTAGTAGTCCAGCGCCTCATCGCACATCTCGATGTAGGTATCTGCCGCATCCTCCCACTCCTCATCGGAGAGCAGCGGGACGATCTCGTCCTCCTGCTGCTCGATGCGGTAGTCGGTAAAGGCGGTGACGCCCCCGCCGTAGGTAATGGTGACATACTTGCGAGAGCCGACGGCCAGCAGGAAAAGGATGCCGCTCTGCTCGTCGCCATAGCCGAGGCCGTTGGAGATGTAATAATTCTTGGCGTACTCCCGCTGGTCTGCGTCGCCGATGCTGTCCACCACGAGGAAATAGACATCCACGCCGTGGCCGTCGGAGGCGCTTTCGGCTTCCTCTTCGAGGTCGGCCAGCGTGTCGGCGTCGAAGATGCCGCATTCGTCCCGCACCAGCGGGGCGGCTGCCCCGGCCGGCAGGGTCAGGGCCATGCAGAGTAGGGCCGCTGCCAGAAGGGCAAACAGTTTTTTGCAGTACTTCATTATATCGTCTCACCTCTCCACAGAAAAACAGCTCTGCCGTCCCAGCCACGGTCATTGTCTATGTCGATGGGTTCGCCGTGGTCGGCGTAGTAGTCCAGCGCCTCATCGCACATCTCGATGTAGGTATCTGCCGCATCCTCCCACTCCTCATCGGAGAGCAGCGGGACGATCTCGTCCTCCTGCTGCTCGATGCGGTAGTCGGTAAAGGCGGTGACGCCCCCGCCGTAGGTAATGGTGACATACTTGCGAGAGCCGACGGCCAGCAGGAAAAGGATGCCGCTCTGCTCGTCGCCATAGCCGAGGCCGTTGGAGATGTAATAATTCTTGGCGTACTCCCGCTGGTCTGCGTCGCCGATGCTGTCCACCACGAGGAAATAGACATCCACGCCGTGGCCGTCGGAGGCGCTTTCGGCTTCCTCTTCGAGGTCGGCCAGCGTGTCGGCGTCGAAGATGCCGCATTCGTCCCGCACCAGCGGGGCGGCTGCCCCGGCCGGCAGGGTCAGGGCCATGCAGAGCAGGGCCGCCGCCAGAAGGGCAAACAGTTTTTTGCAATGTTTCATATTCCCGTCTCCCCCTCTCACAGCAGCATAAACAAGGCCGTCAGGATCATCAGCGGGATGCTGATGCCGGCAAACCACGCGGCCACCCTGCCCTTATCCACGGGCAGGTCGCCGATGAGCTTGCCGGTCTGGCCGTTCATGGCAAAGAGGAAGTCCTGCTCCTTCCAGCGGGTGTGGAGCATCCAGACCGGCAGCAGGGCGTAGTGCGGCTCGAGGGTCCGCGGGTCGATCTGCTCCGAGAGGGTCTGGATGCTGGTGTAGCCGCCCAGCGTCCCGTGGAGGGCCGCTTCGGCGCTGTGCTTCATCCGTCCCAGAGCGCGGGCGGCACACTTCTTGTCGTCCTCGTCATACCGGTCGGCCAGAAAGCCGGGCAGGTAGGCCGTGGAGAAGGGCTTGAGGGCGCTGTAGTCGAAGGGTTCGATGGCGTCCATGTGGGTGTCCGGCATCTTGCTGGAGCCGTCCACCGGCACCCGGACGAAGTCCGCATCGCCTACGCGGGCCACATCGAAGTGCTTGGTGGTGGTGACGACATAATCGCCCTCGCGGTGGCTCTCGCTGATCTCGGCTTTGTAAGCGCCTCGGGCCTCCATCCGGCCATCGTAGAGCCAGAAGGGCACATAGACGCCCTGGATCTCCTCGATGTGGTTTCCGTCCTTGAAGGCTTTGGGGAGGAAGGCCTTGCCCTTATAATACTTCTTCAGGTTCTCGATGGCCGTTTTCTTGTCCATCTTGAAGGGGATGATGTACTCCGGCTTGAGCTTGCCGGAAAGCTGTCCGCCCAGCACGGTGGGGTTGCCGCAGTAGGGGCAGGTGGTGGCTGCTGTCTCGGGGCCGCAGACCAGCTCTGCGCCGCAGGAGGTGCAGGTGCGACTGCTGAGGCCTCCGGCCTCCCGCTCTCCCCAGACCGGGCCATTGGCCGCAGCCTTTTCGGCTGCTTCGGCGGCCTTGTCGGCCTGTGTCTGCTTCTCGCCGTAGAGGGCCTCTACCTGTGCGACATCGTAGGTCGAGCCGCAGTAATCACAGCAGAGCTTGCCGCTGGCGCTGTCGAACCGCAGCGGGCCGGTACAGGCCGGGCACTGGTAATTCGTGGTGTTTTCTGCCATCGTTCAGCCCCCCTTTCAGGCGCCGAAGGGCTTGCCGCACTCGGGGCAGAACTTCGGCGGGTCCGTGGGGTCGGCGGGCGTCCAGCCGCAGTTCGGGCACTTGGCCGCCGGGCGGGGCCTGCCGCACTCCGAGCAGAATTTGCCGGTGTTGTGTGTGCCGCAGCTGCATACCCAACCCGCCTCGGGGCGGGGCTTGCCGCAGGCGGTGCAGAACTTGCCGGTATTGCCGGTCTGTCCGCAGGAGCAGCTCCAGCTGCCCGCTGCCGGGGCGGCAGGGGCGGGAGCAGGCTGCTGTGCGCCCATCTGGTAGAGGGCCTGTGCGTTGATGCCCCCGGCGGCTGCGGCCTGATTCATCCCCATAAAGGCCATGGCCGGGCCGGCGGAGGTGTTCGACGCCGCGGCCTGCATGGCCGAGGCCTGTGCGCCCACCATATGGGCGGCAGCGCGGGTGGGGTCCATGAAGGCGGCGCTGCGCTGCAGCTCCTTGATCATCTGCTCGTCTTCCTCGCTGGCCTTGACGCCGGACACGCCGAGGGAGACGATCTCGATGCCGCGCAGCTTGCTCCACTTTTCGGAAAGCTCCTGATTCAGGGCCTCGGCCAGCTCGGCGGTGTGGCCGGGCAGGGACGAATAGCGGATGCCCATCTCACTGATGCGGGCGAACGCAGGCTGCAGCGCCGTCATCATCTCGGTGCGCATCTGGCCCTCGAGGGCGTCGCGGGTGTACTCATTTTCCACATTTCCGCAGACGTTGGTGTAAAACAGGATGGGGTTGACGATGCGGTAGCTGTACTCGCCGAAGCACCGGATGCTCACGTCGATGTCGATGCCTGCCCGCTGGTCCACCACACGGAAGGGCACCGGGTTGGGAGTGCCGTACTTGTTGCCCATCAGCTCCTTGGTGTTGATGTAGTAGATGCGCTGGTCGGTGGCGGCCTGACCGCCGAAGCTGAACCGCTTGCCGATCTCTGCAAAGACCTCGTCGATGTTCTTGGCCAGACCCTTGCTCAGCAGAGAGGGCTGGGTGCCGGTGTTGTAGGTGTACTCGCCCGCCTCGGCGCAGAGGTCCACCACCTTGCCCTGCTCCACGATGAGGGCACACTGGCCCTCGGCCACCGCCACGATGGAGCCATCGGTGATGACGTTCTCGGTGCCGTGACGGTTCGAAGAGCGCCCGGAGACCTTCTTTTGTCCCTTGACGGCCAGCACCTCCGCCGGGAGAGCGCTGCAATAAAAGTATTCCTTCCACTGGTCGCCCATCACTCCGGATGCTGCACCCAATGCCGCTTTGACAAGACCCATAAGCCATATCTCCTTTTTCTGCCCGCTGTTCTGCGCGTGGGCTTTTCCTCAGTATACCACAAAACAGGCGGCGAAAAAAGAAAACCCTTGCATTTTCTCCCCGATGGGTGTAGAATACTCCCGACAAACAAATACAGGGGAGCTTGTAAACGCAGGCTGAGAGGAAGTTCTCGAACTTCGACCCTTGGAGGCTGTCTTTGGACAGCCTCTGCACCTGATGCGGATAATGCCGCCGTAGGAAGTCATAACGCTGTTTATGAATTTTTACAGGAGACGCCGCAGAGGGCGTCTCCTGTTTTTTGTTAGAAGCTGTTTTCGTAAGCGGGCAAAAAGGCCGCTCAGGCGGCGTGCAGCGCTTAGAAAACGGCTTCTCGTGTTACCGGCTGAGGGGGAGCGCCCTGAGTCTGGGTTATATGCTGCGATGGGAAGCCGTGTTCCGGCGTGAGAGGAGGCCAATGAGCCTCGACCGCTTCTTCCGTTTCTGGCATCTGCGCGGGTGCCGGTTCTGTTCGTGTGCGGGGGCGGCGGTCTGTCTGCTCCCGCATGATATTTTTATTGAAAAGGAGCACTCATCATGAAACACTACTCTGCAAAAAAGCTGGCACTGGCCGGTATGTTCTGCGCCCTCGCCGTCGTGGGCAGCGTCTTCTCCTTCCCCGTTTTCGGCAGCAAATGCGCCCCCGTCCAGCACATGGTCAACATCCTCTGTGCCGTCCTGCTGGGGCCTTACTATGGCGTGGGCGTAGCCTTCGTGGCCTCCCTGCTGCGCAACCTGCTGGGTCTGGGCAGCCTGATGGCTTTCCCGGGCAGTATGTTCGGCGCGCTGCTCTGCGGCCTCGTCTTCCACAAGACGAAGAAGCTGCTGCCCACCCTCGTGGGCGAGGTATTCGGCACCTCCATCCTCGGCGGTCTGTGCGCCTATCCCGTCGCCATCTTGCTGATGGGCAAGAGCGCCGGTGACATCGCCTTCTACGCCTACATCGTGCCCTTCCTCGTCTCTACCGCAGGCGGCGCGGTCATCGCAGGTGTGCTGCTGGCCGCACTTTCCCGTGCAGGCGCCCTCCGCGCCATGCAGGCCAGCCTGAGCTGAGCGGAAGGAGTAACACGACCCATGTTCCAGAGCATCTTCGCCAACGTCCGGGCCCGAAGCCCCCTCGTCCATAACATCACCAACTACGTCACCGTCAATGACTGCGCCAACATGGTGCTGGCCTGCGGCGCGTCCCCCATCATGGCGGACGATGCCGCCGAGGTAGAGGACATCACCTCTCTGTGTGCCGGGCTGAACCTGAACATCGGCACTCTGAACAGCCGCACCATCCCCTCCATGCTTCTGGCGGGTCATACCGCCCACCGGCTGGGCCGGCCCGTCGTACTGGACCCGGTGGGTGCGGGAGCGTCGCATCTCCGCACCGAGACGGCCCTGCGGCTGCTGCGGGAGGTAAAGCCTACCGTCATCCGGGGCAACATCTCCGAGATGCGGACACTGGCGGTGGGCAGCGGCACCACCAAGGGCGTGGACGCCGACGCATCCGACAAGATCACGGAAGAGACTCTGGACCGGGCCGTGGCCTTCGTCAAGTCCTTCGCGGCCCGCACCGGAGCGGTCATCGCCGTCACCGGGGCCATCGACATCGTAGCCGACGGCCAGCGGGCGTTCTGCATCCGCAACGGCCACCCCATGATGAGCGCCGTCACCGGCACCGGCTGTCAGCTCTCGGCCCTGACGGCGGCCTTCTGCGCCGCCAACCCCGACAAACCCTTGGAGGCTGCTGCGGCGGCTGTCTGCGCCATGGGCCTTGCGGGCGAAGTGGCCCACAGCCGCCTTACGAAGCTGGACGGCAGCGCCACCTACCGCAATTATATCATCGACGCCATCTACAACATGACCCCCGAGCAGCTCGAGGAAGGAGCACGCTATGAAATGCGATAAACACACCATGCTTCTCTACGCCGTCACCGACCGGGCATGGACGGGCCGCGAGACCCTCCGCCAGCAGGTAGAGAATGCGCTGAAGGGCGGCGTCACCTGCGTCCAGCTGCGGGAAAAAGAGCTGGACGACGCGGCATTTTTACAGGAAGCCATGGAGCTTTCCGCCCTCTGCCGCAGCTATGGCGTCCCCTTCATCATCAACGATAACGTGGACATCGCCATCCAGTGCCATGCGGACGGCATCCACGTCGGGCAGGAGGACATGGCCGCAGCCGATGTCCGGGCCAAAGTCGGCCCCGATATGCTCCTTGGCGTGTCGGCCCACTCGGTGGAGGAGGCCCGGCTGGCCGTAGCCCACGGCGCGGATTATCTCGGCGTCGGCGCAGCCTTTTCCACCCACACCAAGACGGATGTGGACGTCCTGCCCGAGGGCGAGCTGAAAAAGATATGCGACGCTGTGGATGTGCCGGTCGTCGCCATCGGCGGCATCCATAAGGACAACATCCTCCAGCTGAAAGGCTCTGGCGCAGACGGCGTGGCCCTCGTGAGCGCCATCTTCGGTGCCGAGGACATCGAGGCCGAGTGCCGGGAATTAAAGGTGCTGGCGGAACAGATCATCTATAGCAATTCAACTTTTTAATGCAACAGCAACAGCGTTGAATTGCATATCGCAAATATGCTGTTTGAATGTTGCACGAATTTCTTGACTTGCGATAAAGGAGCAAACCCATGAAAACTGCACTTACCATCGCGGGCAGCGATTCCAGCGGCGGCGCCGGCATTCAGGCCGACCTCAAGGCCATGACCATGAACGGAGTCTTCGCCATGAGCGCCATCACCGCCCTGACGGCCCAGAACACCACCGGCGTGTCCGGCATCTATGAGGTCAGCCCCGCGTTTCTGGCCCAGCAGATCGACGCTGTCTTCACCGACATCCGCCCCTGCGCGGTCAAGATCGGGATGGTGTCCTCTGCCCCACTCATCGAGACCATCGCCGAGCGCCTCCGCTTCTACAAGGCGGAGAACATCGTCGTAGACCCCGTGATGGTAGCCACCTCCGGCTCTGACCTCATCGCCTCGGACGCTGTGCGCACCCTCTGCCGGGAGCTGTTCCCCCTCTCGGCGCTTATCACCCCCAACCGCCACGAGGCGGAAGTTCTGGCCGAAATGGCCATCCATAGCCGCGATGACATGGTACGCGCCGCGCAGACCATCGCCGGCCGCTACGGCTGCAACGTCCTGCTGAAGGGCGGCCACAGCGACACCGACGCCGACGACCTTCTGGCACTCCGGGACGGGCAGCTGCTCTGGTTCCCGGGGCAGCGGGTCGATAACCCCAACACCCACGGCACCGGCTGCACCCTGTCCAGCGCCATCGCGGCAAACCTCGCCAAGGGCTTCGGGCTGGCGGACTCCATCGCCCGGGCCAAGGCCTATCTGACCGACGCGCTGAACGCTCAGCTCGACTTGGGCCAAGGCTCCGGCCCGCTGGACCACACCTTGGGCGGCACAGGGGTCGAAAACTGGATGCACGGCGTCCCAGACGCTGTACAGAATAAATAAAGAGCGTATTTTCGGAGGATTTGAACCATGCAGACTTACACCACACAGATGGATGCCGCACGCAAGGGCATCGTCACGCCCCAGATGGAGACGGTCGCCAAGAAGGAGTACCGCACCGTCGAGGAGATCCGTCAGCTGGTCGCTGAGGGCAAGGTGGCCATCCCGGCCAACAAGCATCACACCTGCCTCGACCCCGAGGGCATCGGCTCCATGCTTCGCACCAAGATCAACGTCAACCTCGGCGTCTCCCGCGACTGCAAGGACTACAGCATCGAGATGCAGAAGGTCATGAGCGCGGTCAACATGGGCGCAGAGGCCATCATGGACCTGTCCAGCCACGGCAACACCCAGCCCTTCCGCCAGAAGCTGACCCACGAGTGCCCTGTCATGATCGGCACCGTGCCGGTGTATGACTCGGTCATCCACTACCAGCGCGACCTCGCCACCCTGACCGCGCAGGACTTCATCGACGTGGTGCGTCTGCACGCAGAGGACGGCGTGGACTTCGTCACCCTCCACTGCGGCATCACCCGCAAGACCATCGAGCAGATCCGCAAGCACAAGCGGAAGATGAACATCGTCAGCCGCGGCGGGTCTCTGGTCTTTGCATGGATGTGTATGACCGGCAATGAGAATCCCTTCTACGAGCACTTCGACGAGATCCTCGACATCTGCGAGGAGCACGATGTCACCATCTCTCTGGGCGACGCCTGCCGTCCCGGCTGCCTCGCCGACGCCACCGACGTCTGCCAGATCGAAGAGCTGGTCCGTCTGGGCGAGCTGACCAAGCGGGCTTGGGCACACAATGTTCAGGTCATGGTGGAAGGCCCGGGCCATGTGCCCCTGAATCAGGTCGCCGCCAACATGGAGATCCAGAAGACCATCTGCATGGGCGCGCCCTTCTATGTCCTCGGCCCCATCGTCACCGACATCGCCCCCGGCTATGACCATATCACCGCTGCCATCGGCGGCGCTGTCGCAGCCATGAGCGGTGCGGCTTTCCTGTGCTATGTCACCCCCGCCGAGCATCTGGCTCTGCCCAATGTGGACGACGTCAAGCAGGGCATCGTGGCCTCCAAGATCGCCGCCCACGCCGCCGACATCGCCAAGGGCATCCCCCACGCCCGGGACATCGACGACAAGATGGGCGACGCCCGCCGTGTGCTGGACTGGGACGCACAGTTCGCCTGTGCCCTCGACCCCGAGACCGCAAAGGCCATCCGTGACGCCCGCCTGCCCGAGGATGACCACAGCGACACCTGCTCCATGTGCGGCAAGTTCTGCGCTGTCCGCAGCATGAACAAGGCTCTGGCCGGTGAGTACATCGACATCCTGTAAGATAAGATAAAAAGCCCCCGGGTGCACTGAAAGCAATGCATCCGGGGGCTTTTTTCATACAGTTGCGCCAGCAGGAGTCGAACCTACGATGGGGGAGTCAAAGTCCCCTGCCTTACCGCTTGGCGATGGCGCATCAGTAGAGAATAGTATAGCATATTTTTCCGGATTCCACAAGAGCCGCCGGGGCTTCCGCAAAAACTTTCTATTCTATTCCGCCCGTTCCCCATCCTTGCCGGGGGACGGCGGATATGGTATACTTACTATGTAAAAGTTTTTTCTGTTCAGCGCACAGCGCAGAAAGGAGCGCGGCTTATGGTGCACCATCTTGTCATCGGCGTTATCTTCCTCGTCTGGGGCATTGCAGATGTCCTCCGCGTCCAGCTGCCCGGCGTGCTGGCGCGGCGGCTGGAATCGTCCAGCGAAGAGGGCCGCCGCCTCTGGCAGCGGCTTCTGGGCGTGCTGGAACTCATCGTAGGCGGCGTACAGGTGCTGTTCTGCCTTTTCTCCGACGACCCGACCGTCACCAGCATCCTCCTCGCCGTGATGATCCTTTCGGCGGTCTGCATCCTCGGGCCGTACTACCACTGGCGGAAACAGGAAAAAGAAAACGACACCTGACACGAGAGAGGGAGTTCACCTATGGGGCCTTGGTATTATGAAGTCGTCAGCTTTGACGGCGATTACGTCAACCTGCGCCGCACCGACATCGAGAGCGACGAGCTGAACCCGGTGGCGCTGGCGCTCCTGCCGCCGGAGATCGACGTAGGCAGCAAGCTCAAGTGCGAATATTTCCAGTACGAGATCATCGGCTGACAAACCACAGAAAAGCCGCCCGGATGGGCGGCTTTTCTGTGTCTTCTGATTCGTTATACGCGCTCTGCCACCAGCTGGAAGCCCGCCTTGGCAAGCTCCTGCCGGATCTGCTCGATCTGGGCATTGTCGCGGGTCTCAAGGGTCAGCTTGAGGAAGCAGCTGGAGATGGGCATATTGGGGTCGGAGCCGTCGTGGAGGACGGACACCACGTTGCTGCCGCAGCGGGAGACGATGTTGGCCACCTGCTGCAGCTGGCCGGGCTTATCCTCCAGCGCGATGGTCAGGTTGGCCTTGCGGCCGCTCATGACGAGGCCGCGGGTGATGACGCGGTTGAGGATGTTCACGTCGATGTTGCCGCCGGAGATGAGGCAGACGACCTTCTTGCCCTCGATGGGCAGCTTGTGGAAGAGCGCCGCCGCCACAGGCACCGCTCCCGCGCCCTCGGCCACCAGCTTCTGGTTCTCCATCAGGGAGAGGATGGCCGCTGCGGTCTCGTCCTCGGTGACAGTGACGATGTCGTCCACATACTCCTCGCAGAGCTTGTAGGTCAGCTCACCGGGAGTCTTGACCTGAATGCCGTCCGCAAAGGTGGAGACGGCAGAGAGGGTCTGATATTTGTGCTCGTGGAGGGAGCGGTACATACTGGGTGCGCCTTCGGCCTGCACACCGTAGACCTTGACCTCCGGCTTGAGGCTCTTGATGGCAAAGGCCACGCCGGAGATGAGTCCGCCGCCGCCCACAGGTACGATGACGGCATCCACATCGGGCAGCTGGTCGAGGATCTCGAGGCCGATGGTGCCCTGACCGGCGATGACCTGCTCGTCGTCGTAGGGGTGGATGAAGGTCATGCCCGTCTCTTCCTGCAGCTCGACGGCCTTGTCGTGGGCATCGTCATAGGTGCCGGGCACGAGGCAGACCTCCGCGCCGAGGTTCTTGGTGTTCTCCACCTTCATAATGGGTGCGCCGTCCGGCATACAGACGATGCTCCGGATGCCCCGGCGGGTAGCGGCCAACGCCACGCCCTGTGCATGGTTGCCTGCCGAGCAGGCGATGACGCCCTTGTCGCTCTCCTCCTTGGAGAGCTGGCTGATCTTATAATAAGCGCCGCGCACCTTGAAGCTGCCGGTCACCTGCAGGTTCTCGGTCTTGAGGTAGAGCTGGCAGTCCTTCGAGAGCTTGGGGGCTTCGATGAGGTCTGTCTTGCGTGCTACATCCTTGAGGACAAAGGCGGCGTGGTAGATCTTATCCAGTGTCAGCATATCGGTTTTCCCATCCTATCTCTTTTTATCCATCCCGGCACACGGGGTATTTTTCATCGTTAAAGACAGGACTTAGTATAGTTTACATAATTTGATTTGTCAAATGAATCTATTTCACACTTTAAGGCCGAAAGCGGAATTTGCAAACATTGTATTTGTCTGCGCAGGATGCCGACCCCGCTTGACAACCCAAAGAAATTTGACTATACTACATATAGAAAGGCGCTGTGTCTGCAAAACGACTAGCTCCTTACCAGATTAGTCAAGAGAAAATGACCGACCAAGTTGGGGAACTGTGAGGCGGTCATTTTTTCTTGCGTTTTTTATCGTCATGGTTCTCATGTGCGATCGTCCATGTGATCTGAAATGTAACAAAAATTGCTCCGCCAAGAAGCGTCAGTAAAATTGCAACATCGGAGAACGTCATGAACCACACCCCCTTCCTGCCCTTGAGCATCCGGGGAGTGGCAACTTCAAGAAAAACTGCCTTGCCCGGCGCTTAGGTGCCGGTAAGGAGTCAGCCGCCTGCGTTTTAGACACAGCGCCTTTTTCCTGCCATTGCTGGCATTAGTTACAGAATAACACAAAATCCTGCAAAGCACAATACAAAGCCGCCGCCTCCCACAAAATCGTGAGAGACGGCGGTTCTATTATTGTTCAAGCATATACGACCGGTTACTTGTTCGCTTTTTCTTTCCATGCCAGCATGACATAAATGTCCTTACCGGTCACTTTATTATCTTTATCCTTTTTCGTCTCGATGTAATAGCCGATGCTCCAATCATAATCTTTCGAGAGCACCCCAGAGACACATTCTTTAACCTCTTCAGCGACCGCTTTTGCTTCATCCGAAGTGTTTTTATTGATTTCTACTTTTGTCATCCACTCGTAACTTTTTTTCAGTTTTTCATTAGTCGTTTTATCATTTATGTCATATGCCCCATGGAAAGTCTCTGCCTCCTCATCAAGCACCTTGTCATATTTGACCTTCGGGTAGCCCTCCGGCAAAATACTATTTATATCATTTGTCAACTTGACTTTGGCATCGACACTTGCTCCGCTGCCAACAGGACTGCCATCATTTTTCTGAACCGCAACATCATAAAAAATTCCTCCTTATAATTTAGGAAGCGTTCCGCCTCCATATCACAATAATACATTTTCGGGCAACTTCCGTCAATATTATCTACCCTATTTTTTCGATTTTGGCATTTTGTTAAAATTATAAGACGTACTTTTTATCTCTGGGATACAAAAAGCCGCCGCCTCCCACAAAATCGTGAGAGACGGCGGTGCATTTTATTTTATCGCAAGTTTCAAAGACAGTGCCTGCCGGAACAGCCTATTGTGCTCTGCCGTCTGCGGCGCTCGTACATTGCCCGCTCTGGCTCAGATCTCCGCGAGGATGGCATCGCCCATTGCGGTACAGCCGAGGCAGGTGCAGCCCTCGCTCATATTATCGGCGGTGCGCAGGCCCTTGTCCAGCACCTTGTTCACCGCGCTCTCGATGGCGTCGGCCTCCTCGGTCATGCCGAAGGAGTACCGCAGCATCATGGCGGCGGAGAGGATGCAGGCGGTGGGGTTGACGACGTCCTTGCCCGCGATGTCGGGGGCAGAGCCGTGGATCGGCTCATACAGACCCCGGGTGCCGTCGCCCAGACTGGACGAGGGGATCATGCCGATGGAGCCGGTGATCATCGAAGCCTCGTCGGAGATGATGTCGCCGAACATATTCTCGGTGACGATGACGTCAAACTGGCTGGGGTCCTTCACGACCTGCATCGCGCAGTTGTCCACGAACATCTCGCTGTACTCCACCTCGGGATACTCGGCCTGCAGGCGGTGCATGACGGCACGCCAGAGGCGGCTGGTGTCCAGCACATTGGCCTTGTCCACGCAGCAGAGCTTCTTGCGGCGCTTCATCGCCGTCTCGAAGCCGATGCGGCCGATGCGCTCGATCTCGTGCTCCGAGTAGGGCATGGAGTCCACGGCCTGCTTCTCGCCGTTTTCCAGCGTATAGGTCTCGTGCTTGCCGAAGTAGACGCCGCCGATCAGCTCACGCACGATGATGAAGTCGATGCCCTTGGCCACGATCTCGGGCTTGAGGGGGCTGGCCGGGGCCAGCTGAGGCCAGATCTTTGCCGGGCGGTTGTTGGAGTAGAGGCCCATCCCGGCGCGGAGGCGGAGCAGGCCCTTTTCGGGGCGCTGCTCGCCGGGCAGGCCCTCCCACTTGGGGCCGCCCACTGCGCCCAGAAGAACGCTGTCTGCCGCAAGGCATTTGTCCAGCTCGTGCTGGGGCAGCGGGTCGCCGTACTTGTCGATGGCCTCGCCGCCCATTGCGGCGTCGGTGTAGTGGAAGGTGTGGCCGTACTTTTCGGCCACCTTATCGAGAACGCGGAGGGTCTGCTTCACGATCTCGGGGCTGGAGCAGTCGCCCCAGATGACAGCAATGTTTTTTTCCA
>OWKD01000203.1_pt1 | contig 22147 bp, 18 predicted proteins | sample 1732981 | NCBI WGS metagenome assembly OWKD01 (sample SAMN05065776, study PRJEB22554) | human gut metagenome | biome: ENVO:2100002; feature: ENVO:00000062; material: ENVO:00002003 | host: Homo sapiens | place: USA
GCATGAGCTGGTGGCAGATCATGCGCCGCATCGTGCTGCCGCAGGCCCTGCGCACTGCCGTGCCCGCCCTCTCCAACTCCCTCATCGGCATGGTCAAGGACACCTCTCTGGCCTCCAACATCACCGTGGCGGAGCTGTTCATGGCCGGCCAGCGGGTCGCCGCCCGCACCTACATCTTCCTGCCCATCTACTGCGAGGTGGCGGTGGTGTATCTGCTGTTCTGTACCGTCATCACCAAGCTGCAGGGGCTGCTGGAGCGCCAGCTCAACGCCCACGGCTTCCAGTAAGAAAGGAGTATGGCTGTTATGGCAATGTTAGAGATCCGCGGCGTCCGCAAATCCTTCCATACATATGCAAAGCCCGGCGTCCGTCCCGGCATCTTTGGCCGTGCCCCGAAGCCGGTCAGCAGCCTTGACGTGCTGCGCGGCGTCGATCTGACGGTGGAAAAGGGCGACGTCGTCGCCATCCTCGGCCCCTCCGGCTCCGGCAAGACCACTCTGCTGCGCTGTCTCAACTTCCTCGAGACCGCCGACGCAGGCACCCTCACCTTCGACGGTGAGGCCTTCGACCTTGCCCGCGCCGACCGGGCCTCCATCGCGCGGCTGCGTCGGAAGACGGCCTTCGTTTTCCAGAACTATAACCTCTTCCGCAACAAGACGGCCCTCCAGAACGTCACCGAGGGCCTCATCGTTGCCCGGAAAATACCCAAAAACGAGGCCAACGCCATCGGCATGAAGATGCTGGAAAAGGTCGGCCTCGCCGACCGGGCCGACTACTACCCCCGCCAGCTCTCGGGCGGTCAGCAGCAGCGTGTGGCCATCGCCCGCGCCCTCGCTTCCGACCCCGAGATCATCTATTTCGACGAGCCGACCAGCGCCCTCGACCCCGAGCTGACCGGCGAGGTACTGGCTGTCATGCGGCAGCTGGCGCAGGAGGGGATGACCATGCTGGTCGTCACCCATGAGATGGGCTTTGCCCGCAACGTCTCCTCCCGCACCGTCTTCATGGAGAACGGCGTCGTGGTGGAGGAAGCCCCCTCGCAGGAGTTCTTCGCCCACCCCAAAGAGGCCCGGACCCGCGAGTTCCTGCAAAAGATCTCGCATACCGAAGTCTAAGCCTCTCCCCTTGGGAGAGGTGGCATTGCGAAGCAATGACGGAGAGGGCAAGCCGCCTGCGGCAGAGCCGCCGCACAGCGATAAGCAGGCTCTTGGTCAGCGCGATACGATCGCGGTGTTTCCGCCTTTGTGTCAGCTTCCTTGCCCTCTCAGGCGCTTACGCGCCAGCTCTCCCAAAGGGAGAGCCTTATCCCGCTTTTCTCAAGTTTGTCTTACTACAGAAAGGATAATCTACTATGAAACGCAGAACCTTTATCTCCCTGATGAGTGTCATGGCTGCCGCCGGTGTCCTCTCGCTGGCTGGCTGCTCTTCCAGCAAGTCCGCTTCCTCCGCCGCTGCCAACAAGCTGGAGACCGTCCAGTCCAACGGCAAGCTGGTCGTCGCACTGGAAGGCGCATGGCAGCCCTGGAGCTTCCACGATGAGAGCGACACCCTCGTCGGCTACGACGTCGAGGTCTCCCGCGCCATCGCCGAAAAGCTGGGCGTCGAGCCGGAGTATGTCGAGAGCGACTGGGACAGCCTCTTCGCCGGTCTGGACGCCGGCCGCTATGACCTCGTCTGCAACGGCGTCGAGGTCACGGAGGAGCGCGCCAAGACCTACGACTTCACCACCCCCTACGGCTACATCCACACCGCCCTCGCCGTCCGCAAGGACAACGAGAACATCAAGAGCTTTGAGGACCTCGCAGGCAAGACCACGGCCAACAGCCCTGCCTCCACCTATATGGAGCTGGCCGAGAGCTACGGCGCTACCGTGCAGGGCATCGACACGCTGGAGGAGACCATCCAGCTGCTGACTGCCGGCCGCATCGACGCCACCCTGAACGCCGACGTCTCCTTCTACGACTACCTGAATGTCCATCCGGACGCCAACTTCAAGCTGGTGGCCCAGACCGAGGAGGCCTCCCATGTCGCCATCCCCGTGCTCAAGAGCGACGACACCTCCTTCCTCGACGCCCTCAACAGCGCCATCGAAGCACTGCGTGCCGACGGCACCCTCAAGGAGCTGAGCGAGAAGTACTTCGGCGAGGACATCTCTTCCGAGAACTGATCCCAGCCCACCGGAGGCACATTACGACCTGCGCAGCAGTCTCTCTTTATCCTGTGATCAGCGTCACCGCCACGTCGTTGACGTTTGTTCCGGTGGCCCCGGTGATGATCAGCCCCTCTGCCGCCTGTAAGGCGTGGTAGGCATCGTTATTTTTCAGGGTGTCGAACACGTTCCAGCCCTTTGCCGCCAGAGCGGCGGTGGTATCGCCGTCCACATAGCCGCCAGCGGCATCGGTGGGGCCGTCGGTGCCGTCGCTGCCCACCGAGAAGACCGCCGCGTCCAGCCCGGCAAGAGCCGGAGCCGCCGCAAGGGCGATCTCCTGATTGCGGCCGCCGAGACCCTTCCCGGTCAAGTGCACCACAGTCTCGCCGCCTGCGATAAAGGCCAGCTTCCGGCCCTGCCCCGCGTGGGTGCGGGCGATGGAGCCAAGGAAGCTGCCCGCCTCCCGGGCCTCGCAGCAGAGCCGGTCGGTGAGGACGACTGGCTCATAGCCCCGCGCCCGGCAGGCACTGGCCGCAGCTGCACACAGTTCCCGGACGCTGCCGGTGATCCGGGTCGTCACGTTGTCGAGCGCTTTCGGCGTTTCCTGTGCCAGAAGCTCTTTCGCCTGTTCCGACAGGTTCAGCCGATACTTTTCCGCAATGGCAAGCGCCTGCGCGCAGGTGGAGGAGTCCGGCACCGCCGGGCCGCTGGCGATCATATCCAGCGGGTCGCCCAGAATATCACTGAGGACGATGCTGAATACGTTTGCCGGAGCGCAGCGCTGTGCGAACCGCCCTCCCTTGACCCCGGAAAGCCGCTTGCGGATGGTGTTCATCTCCACGATGTCGGCCCCGCTGGCAAGGAGCTGATGGGTGATGTCCTGCAATTCCCCGCCGGGGAGCAGCGGCTTTTCAAACAACGCGCTGCCGCCGCCCGAGAGCAGAAACAGTACCGTGTCCTCTGCGGTCAGCCCCTGCACCAGCTCCAGCGCCTTTTCGGTGGCCGCAAAGCCGTTTTCGTCCGGGACGGGATGGCCTGCTTCATAACAGTCCACCCCGGAGATCTGGCCTTTGACGTGGCCATACTTGGTCACGACCACGCCGCCGTCCACCCGGCCCAGTGCTTCCACGGCGGCGCGGGCCATCTGCCATCCGGCCTTGCCCGCCGCCACCAGCAGCACCTTGCTGCCCTTGGGCTGAAAGACTTTCAGTGCACGGCGGACGGCCTCGTCCGGCAGGACAGCACTCAGGCTGGCCCCGATGATGGCGTCGGCATCCCTTCGCAGCGTTTCGTTCATCCTCATGTCCTCCATTTTTGCGGGGCCCCGCTTTCCGGCGCAGGCCCTTTTGCTCTGATTATAGCACGGATCTGCCGGTCTGTGGGGAATTTTTTGCTCCTTCACTTTGCTCCATGGGGCAGCGCCGCCAACTATCATATCGCGCTGGACAGCGGGGTCATCGGCATCGAAACGTGTGCCAAGATCATGGAAAGCCTTGTCTGAACGGTGCTTTCCGGGCCAATAACGTAAAATACCGCCCACCTGCGTGACAACAGCGCAGGCGGGCGGCATTGTTTTTCCGGTCAGAGTTTATTTCAGCACTTTAGTTCCGGTCACAGGGTCGGGGATGCCCAGCAGGGCCAGAATAATGGCCATCCGGATATAAACGCCGTTGTGGACTTGGTCGAAGTAGGCGGCACGAGGGTCGCTGTCCACGTCCAGCTTGATCTCGTCGATGCGGGGCAGCGGGTGCAGCACCGGCATATCCGATGGGGCCAGCTCCAAGAGCTTGGCGTTCAGGGAGTAGCAGCCTTTCAACCGGAGGTAGTCCTCTTCGTTGAAAAAGCGCTCCTGCTGGATGCGGGTCATATAGAGCACGTCCAGATGCGGCAGCTCGGCTTCGAGGTCTGCCGTCTCCTTGTAGGTCTGATGGAGCGGCGTCAGGGTCTCGTCCTTGACGTACTGAGGGATGCGCAGCTCCTCCGGCGAGATGAACACGAAGCGATTCCCCTCAAACTGGCTGAGGGCTGCGGTCAGGGAGTGGACCGTCCGGCCAAATTTGAGGTCGCCGCAGAACCCCACCGTCAGGTGATCCAGCCGCCCTTTGCGCTGGCGGATGGTCATCAGGTCGATCATGGTCTGGGAGGGGTGGGCGTGCCCGCCGTCGCCTGCATTGATGACAGGCACCCGTGCATACAGGGACGCCCGGAGCGGTGCGCCCTCTTTCGGGTGGCGCATGGCGATGACATCAGCATAATTGCTCACGACGCGGGCTGTATCTGCCACCGTCTCCCCCTTGCTGGCACTGGACAGCTGTGCCCCGGCAAAGCCCAGCGTCTTGCCGCCCAGCCGCAGCATGGCCGACTCGAAGGAAAGCCGGGTGCGGGTGGACGGCTCGTAGAACAGCGTCGCCAGAATGCGCCCATCGCAGAGATGCGCATAGGGCGCGGGGTCTGCCTCCATCCGGTCTGCAAGGTCGAGAAGGGCCAGCTGTTCGTCCAGAGAAAAGCTGTTCGGCTCAATAAAGTGTCTCACAGCCATTCTCCTTTCAGCACAAACCTCTCGCGCTCCGCGCCCGTGGAGATGAACTGGATCGCATGGCCCAGCTGCTGTTCGAGGAACTCCACATAGCCCTTCGCTTCCTTGGGCAGGTCGTCCCAGCTCTTGCAGCCGGAAATATCCCTGTTCCAGCCGGGCAGCATCGTGACCACCGGCTCCATCCGGTCGAGGTCGGACAGGGTATCGAAGCGGGGGACTTCCACACCATCCAGCTTGTAACCAGTGATGACCGGGATCTCCTTCATGCTGCTGAGGACATCCAGCTTGGTGAGGGCGATCTTATCCGCCCCCTGACAGGCCAGACCGTACCGGCTGGCCACGCAGTCGAAGGGGCCGACCCGGCGGGGACGGCCTGTGGCCGCACCGTATTCCCCGCCTGCCTTGCGCAGCTTCTCGTTCCAGTCCTCGCCCATGGCGTTCTCAGCGGCAAAAGGACCGGCACCTACGCAGGTGGAATACGCTTTCAGCACACCCACCACATGGTCGAGGCGGCAGTTGGGGATGCCGGCCCCCAGCGGTGCGTAAGCTGCCAGCGTGTTGGAGCTGGATGTAAACGGGAAGATGCCGTAATCAATATCCCGCATAGCACCCAGCTGGGCTTCCAGCACGATGCGCTTGCCGCTGTCGTGAGCTTCCTGCAAAAAGGCCCCCACATCGCAGATGTACGGTGCAAACTGCTCCGCCTGTGCTCTGCACCAGCTCAGCAGCGCATCGTAGGACATCTTTTCCTGATGGTAGCAGCCCGCCAGCTCCATGTTCTTGGAGTCCAAAATCATGTGCAGACGGTTCTGGGTGCGCTCCTCGTCCAGATGGAGCAGGTCGCCCAAACGCAGGGTCTTTTTGCGGTATTTGTCGCTGTAAGCGTAGGCAATGCCGCGCCGGGTGGAGCCGAAGGCACTGCCCTTTTGGGCAAGGCGGTCTTCTTCCAGCCCGTCCTGCACCTTATGCCACGGCATGGAGATGGTAGCTTTGTCGGAGAGCTTCAGGTTCTTGGGGCTGATCTCCACGCCGCGGGCCTCGATGGCCTGCATCTCGTTTGCAAGATGGTCAAGGTCGATGACCATTCCCGTGCCCAGCACACAGGTGACGTCCGGGTGCAGGATGCCGGAGGGCAGCAGGTTCAGGATGAACTTTCCCTTTTCGGTCACGACGGTATGGCCGGCGTTGTTGCCGCCCTGATAGCGGGCGACCACATCGGCGTTTTCGGCCAGCAGGTCGATGACGCGGCCCTTGCCCTCATCGCCCCAGTTGATTCCAGTAACAGCAGTCAGCATAAACTTCAATTTCCTTCTTTTCACATTTTGCGATGGCCTGCGGCAAAGGCTGTTGCGCCGCCGCAGAACCTCATCCTTCGATTTTCCTCTTGCAATTTCCAGTCGCAATTGCTATTATACGAGCAGAGAAAGAATGTGTAAAAAGTATCCTGTGTATGGCAGCGATGTAATTTTTATATGAAAGGCGGAAAAGCATCATGTATGTGGACTGGGAATATTATAAGATCTTCTATTATGTGGCGAAGTATCAGAACTTTACCAAGGCAGCGCGGGTGCTGGGCAACAACCAGCCCAATATCACCCACTCGATGAACCGGCTGGAAAGCCAGCTGAACTGTGTGCTCTTCATCCGCTCCAACCGGGGCGTCACCCTGACACCGGAGGGCGAGATGCTCTATTCCCGCATTGCGTCGGCGGCGGTGCAGATCCAGGACGCCGAGGAGGAGCTGAGTGCCAGCGCCACGCTGGAGCACGGTGCGATCAGCATCAGCGCAACGGAAACGGCACTGAACATCTATCTGTCCGAAAAACTGCGGGCCTTCCACACCGAATATCCCGGCATCCGGCTGCGCATCTCCAACCACTCCACCCCGCAGGCAGTGCAGGCCGTGAAGAACGGCGAGGTGGACTTTGCCGTCATCTCGACCCCCACAGAGCTTGAGTCGGGGCTGAAAATGGTGGATCTGATGCCCTTTTACGAGGTTCTGGTGGGCGGCCGGACCTTCACCGCACTGGCAAGCCAGAACCTGACCCTGAAAGAACTGGTCAACTACCCCCTCATCTCCCTCAGCGACGAGAGCATGACCCGCAGCTTCTACCGGCAGTTCTTCCTTGACCACGATGCCGTCCTCCGGCCCGACACCGAGGCCGCCACCACCGACCAGATGCTGACCCTTGTTAAAAGCGAGCTGGGCCTTGCTTTCGTGCCGGAACCGATGGCAAAAGCTGCGCTGGAACGCGGCGAGCTCGTCCAGCTGCACCTGCAGGAGATCATCCCCCAGCGCAGCATCTGCCTCGTCTACGACCACCACCGCCCGCTGAACACAGCAGCCCGGAAATTCCAGCAGCTGCTGACCGAGCGGACCGCCCCGCCCAGAACGCAGAAATAACGCAAAAGACCAGAGCTGCAAAGCCTTTTCGGCCGAGCAGCTCTGGTCTTTTTGTCCGGGCTTATCCAGCCCCTCTGCTATAATTCGATCTTCTGTGCCGCCTTGGCGATGGCCCCCAGCAGGGCCACCAGCTTGCTTTCGTCCATCCGGCCGCTGTTGTTGGTAAAGGCGTAGAAGCAGCCCTGCACGCAGAACGAAAGCAGGATGCCCCGGTTCAGGTCGGCCGCAAAGGTCGGGTCTGCCTCCTCGAACCGCTGGCGCAGGCCCTTTTCGATGCTGTTGGCGAAGATGCCCTGCCGGTTGCCCGAAAACAGGATATTCACGGCCCGCTGGTTCTGCACGAAGGCCTGAAACAGCTCCCTTGTCAGTGCATCGGTCTGATGCAGTGCCTCATCGTCATGGGTGTGGGGCACGCTGGCGAGGATCGACTCGACGAGCTTGTTTTCCAGCGCGTTCGCCAGCGCATAGATGTCCTCATAGTGGGCGTAGAACGTCGATTTGTTGATGCAGGCCAGCGCACACAGGTCCTTTATTTTGATCCGCTCCAGAGGGTTCTTCTCCCGCAGCTCCATGAATGCCTGTTCGATGGCCCGGTCGGTGCGCGCGATACGGATGTCCACAAAATCCACCTCTTCCGTGTTTTAGTTGATTATCCAACGGTTTTCGTCTTTCGTCGATGGACAAGCCCCCGTGGATTTTTTACAATGAAAGCAGTCCCTTATTCCTCTTTTTTATAGAGCAGCCCCTTGGCGTCCAGTGCCGCTTCGATGCGGTGGAACGCCTCCTCCGTGGGGCAGCTCAGGGTATGCAGGTGCACACCGCCGGTCATCCGGCTCAGCAGGCACTCAGGCGTATCCGCCGCCTGCTGGATAAAATGGTCCACATCGTACCGGCTGGCGAGGTTGAGATTGCCGCGCAGCTCGCCGTAAAGCGGGTTCTCCACGGCCACATCCACCACGACGCCGCCCTGATCCACCACCGTATACAGCTCTTCCCGCATCTGGTCGGCGGTGCTGTGGACACAGGCGAGGATGCCCGTACAGCCCCGTGCCGCCGGGTGGAGCTGATAGCCCCGGGGCGTGGCGTCGATCTGGGTGCCTGCGGCCCGCAGCAGGGCCACATCGCCCACCACGATCTGCCGGGACACTCCCAGCGCACCTGCCAGCACGCTGGCGCTCAGGGGGGCGCTGGCCTCCGTCAGCCGCTCTAAAATCGCTTTTCTGCGCTGCGCAGCATTCATCTTCCGCGTTCCTCCTTTTTACACCAGCTGCAGCAGGGTGGCGTAGTTGGAGGGCAGCTGGACCTTCAGCTTCCCCCACTCCACCTGCGTCAGGATGGGCTGGCTGCCCACGCAGTCGGCCAGCAGGTCTTTCACGCCCGCGGCCTCCACCGGCAGCTGGAGCTCCATCGACACCGGGCTGTCGCCGTTGTTGTAGACGGCCACGACGGCCTCGCCGTCCAGCACCCGGGCGTAGGCGTAGCTCTGGGTGGTCAGGGTCAGTTCCTTGACCTCGCCCCAGCTCAGCGCAGGGCACTCGGCCTTCAGCCTGCCCAGTGCAGCGTAGACGCTGGTGACAGGATTCGTCTTTTCGGCGTCGGCATAGTCGGCCAGCTCGAGGCAGGGGCGGAGCGGCCAGTCGCTGCCCCACTCTTTTTTGCCCTCGATCCCAAATTCTGAGCCGTAATAGATGGACGGAATGCCCCAAAGCGTATATACTAGAAGTGCAATATGCCGGATGTGGTCGCGGTTGCGCAGCTTGTTGGGCAGACGCTCCACATCGTGGTTGTCCGAGAAGTTGTAGAGCCGGGTGTCATGGCAGAGGCCCTGCAGCCGCCGCATGGTGTGGGCGATCTCAAAATAGTTGTGGTCGTTGTGGCCGCTCCACAGGCCCTTGTGCAGCTCGTAGTTGGTGACGGAGTGGAGCATCTCGGGGTTGGCCCAGCGGCTGTAGTCCCCGTGGATGACCTCGCCCATCAGCCAGAACTCCGGCTTCACTTCGTTGGCAAGGCGGCGCAGTCCCTTCATGAAGTCAAAGTCCAGCACGTCGGCAGCGTCCAGACGGATGCCGTCGATGTCGAACTCCTCCACCCAGAAGCGGACGGTATCGAAGTGGTAGTCCTGCACCTCGGGGTTGCGCTGGTTCAGCTTGACCAGCAGGTTGAAGCCGCCCCAGTTGCCGTAGGAGAAGCCGTCGTTGTACTCGTTGTTGCCCCAGAAATTCACATCGCAGAACCAGTCCTTATAGCGGGCGTTCTCGCGGTGCTCCTTCAGCTCCCGGAAGGCGAAGAAATCGCGGCCCACATGGTTGAACACGCCGTCCACGATGACCCGCTGGCCCCGCGCATGGCAGTCGGCGACGAATTTTTTGAACTCCTCATTGGTTCCCAGCCGCCGGTCCACCTGCCGGTAGTCGATGGTGTCATAGCCGTGGGAGCCGCTCTCGAACAGAGGGCCGATATAGATCGCCGTACAGCCAAGCTCCGCCGCGTGCTCTGCCCACGCATCCAGCTTCTTGAATGCCCCGGGGACAGGCTGCCCGTCATTTTCATGCGCGCAGCCGCACAGTCCCAGAGGATAGATGTGATAGAATACCGCATTGTCATACCAAGCCATTGTCTGTACCGCTCCTGTTTTCAAAAGTTCTGCCGGGCTTCTCGAAGCCCCGGCGTTGTATTCAGTATAGCACATTTTCCGACAAAAGTGTGGAAATAGTGTTGTATATTTCTCACATTATTCCCTCCCGAACCGGTACTCTCTGTAAAAATTGCGATAAAAGGAGTCTTTCGTATGAATCTTCCCTCTATCCCCCGTTCCTTCTTCAGCGGCGACTGCTTCGACGCCTACCACGTCCTCGGTGCACACCCTTGGCAGGGCGATCGCGGCGAAGAGGGCTGGCGCTTTGCCGTCTGGGCACCCGGCGCGACCGCCGTGGAGGTCTGCGGCGGCTTTGACGGCTGGGGTGCCGGCGTCTCTCTCCAGAAGGCCGACACCGGCGTATGGAGCGGCTTTGTGGCCGGGCTGTGCGAGGGCGACCTCTACAAATACCGCATCCACGGCGCCGACGGCAGCGTCGTTATGCGGGCCGACCCCTACGCCTTTGCCTCCGAAGTCCGCCCCGCCAACGCCAGCCGCCTGACCAGGCTGGATTTCGCCTTTGACGACAGCGCGTGGATGGAGCGGCGGGACAAGTGCCGCAACCTGCCCATGAACATCTACGAACTGCACGTCGGCAGCTGGAAGCATAAGCCCGGCTCCACCCGGCCCGACGGCTCGGACGGCTGGTACGACTACGAAGAGCTGACCCGGGAGCTGATCCCGTGGCTGCTGGAGCACCACTTCACCCATGTGGAGCTGCTGCCGCTGGCCGAGCACCCCTTCGACGGCAGCTGGGGCTACCAGACCACCGGCTACTTCGCCGTCACCAGCCGGTACGGCACCCCGGCCCAGTTCGCCGCCTTCGTCAACGCCTGCCACCGGATGGGCATCGGCGTCATCATGGACTTCGTCCCCGTCCACTTTGCCGCCAACGCCGACGCGCTGGCCAACTTCGACGGCACCCACCTCTACGAGTACGACAGCGATGTGGGCCACAGCGAGTGGGGCACCTGCAATTTCAACTACTACCGCCGGGAGGTGTGCAGCTTCCTCAGCAGCGCCGCCGCCCTCTGGATGGAGGTCTACCATTGCGACGGCATCCGGATGGACGCCATCTCCCGCGCCCTCTACTGGCAGGGCGACCCCGCCCGGGGCGTCAACGAGGGCGCAGTCACCTTCCTGCGGAACCTCAACCACGGCCTGAACGAGCGTTGGCCCACCGGCATCTACATGGCTGAGGACTCCACCAACTTCCTCAAGGTGACGGCCCCCACCCGCTACGACGGCATCGGCTTCGACTACAAGTGGGACATGGGCTGGATGCACGACACGCTGGACTACTTTGCCACCCCCTTCGGCGAGCGGCCCAATGCATACGGAAAGATCATCTTCAGTATGCACTATTTCTACAATGAGCTGTACCTGCTGGCCCTGAGCCACGACGAAGTCGTCCACGGCAAAAAGACCATCATCGACAAGCTCTGGGGCACCTACGAGGAAAAATGCGCCCAGCTGCGCACCCTCTATTTTTATATGTATGCTCACCCGGGCAAAAAGCTCAACTTCATGGGCAACGAGATCGCCCATTTCCGGGAGTGGGACGAAAAGCGGGAGCTGGACTGGGGCCTGCTCCAGTATCCCTTCCACGACGCCTTCCAGAAGTATTTCGCCTCCCTCAGCCGCCTCTACGCCACCCAGCCTGCCCTCTATGCGGGCGAATATGACCCCCGGTGCTTTGAGTGGGTCGCCAGCGAGAGCCGGGACGAGGGCGTGTATGCATGGCTGCGCAAGGGCGCAGGCCAGACCATCCTCTGCGTCATGAACACCCAGAACACCGCCCACAAGAAGTTCCCCCTCTACCTGCGCTTCCCCGCCGGGGCAGAAGAGCTGCTGAACACCGAAGCCCCCTGCTGGGGCGGTGCGGACAAGTCGAAGCCCAAGGCCCTCCACACCACCGACGGCGGCGTCTATGGCCGGGACTACACCCTCACGGTGGACCTGCCTGCCATGGGCAGCCGGATGTTCCGGCTCACCCCCGAAGCGCCCCGCCCCGAGGCCGCACAGGCCAGTGCACGACGGGCCGCTGCCGCACGCCGCAAGGCCGCACGCGCCCAGAACGCCAAGGCTGACGCCGCAGCGCACAACTCCAAAAAGTAATATTTGGTAAAGAATATCCCGTCTGCTGAGAATGCGGCGGGATATTCTGCGTTTCAGCGCCCTCTGCGGCTGGACAATCCTTGACGCAGCCATTATACTGTTAGATGGAAAGTTGTGTGCTTCACCCTTTTTACAAGCTGAACGAAAGGAACCGTCCTTCTATGCCATCTGCTGCTCTCCGTCGGCTCTCGCCCCTGCAATGGGCAGGGCTGGACCTCGGCCTCTGTGCCGTGGCGCTCCTCCTTCTGGGGGTCGGTGCCCCGGCCAGCCCGTTCTTTTTTCCGCTGCTCAGTCTCTGGGCCTGTCTCGTCCTCTTCGTGCTGGCGGTCTGCGTCCTCCGCACGGCGGGCGTCGAGCTGGTTTTCTTCCACTGGGCCGTCGTCTTCGGCATCTGGGCCGTGGCCGTCGTCTATTTCTACTGGACGTTATCGAGCCGGAGCTTTATCTACGTCTGGGACTACGCCAACTACCTGCTCAAGCAATATGACGCCGAAGCCGCTTTTGCCCAGAGCACCGGTGGGGGCCTCCGTTATCTCTTCGGCTCGATGGCCGACGATTACACCAACTTCATCACCCTCTTCACCGAGTTTCCCTTCTGCCTGACCGACCATACCGGCGACGCCTACTCCTTCAGTCAGGTGTTCTGCATCCTGCCGACCCTGCTGGTGCTTCTGGCTGGCCTCGTGGTGAAGGTCGGCCAGCTCCTGAACGTGAAGAACCGGATGTATTACTTCCTCTTCGGCATGACCCTGACGGCGGCTTATCCCTTCCTGCGGATGAGCGCCGTGCTGGCGCAGCCGGACTGGTTCGGCCTCATCTTCGCCTTCGCCATCCTGCTGCTGACGCTGGACTTCCGTTTTGACACCCTCGAACCGGCCCGGTTCGGCCTTATCTTTCTCGCCACTGCCGCCATCATCCTCGCCCGTCGGTGGTTCCTCTACTTCGTGGTGGGCTACTATTTCGCCTATGTGCTGCTGCTCGTCGCAGGCTGTGTGCGGCTGGCAAAGGGCGGCGCGGTCTCCGCTGCCCTCCGCCGGGGGAAGAACCTCATCCTCTTCGGCCTTGCGTCCGTCGCCGCCATGGTCATCCTGCTCTGGCCCATGGTATCCCACATCCTCACCTATAACTACGCGGGCCGCTATTCCTACTATAACGGCGGCGGTCTGGCCCTCGAGGCATTCTACCACCTCGGACGGCTGGGCCTGTTCAATCTCATCCTTATCGCGCTGGGCCTCGTCTTTGCAGCAAAGCGAAAGCTGCCCGCTCTGCCCTGTCTGGCAGGGTGCGAGCTGGTCGTGAGCCTGCTGCTCTTCACCCGGGTCCAGAACACCGGCTCCCATCAGTTCCTGCTCTTCCTGCCGGGGTATTTTCTCCTCTTCCTGCTGGGTGCAGCTGCACTGGCCGAGGGCATCCAGCGCCATCGCACCCTCAAACTGGGCTTCTGGGCCTTCGTGCTGGTGCTGTCCATGTCGGTGCGCTGCTCGCCCCTGACCACACTGGCCATGCCGGGCTTCGTCATCGAGCACTTTCCCATCCAGATCCCCGCCACCCGGTATTTCATCTCGCTGGACAAGCTCATCTACGACCGGAAGGACATCGGCCAGATCCAGGCCATCGCCGACTGGATCGACGCCCACTGCGACGCGGGCGAAATCAGCTACATGATCCCCCACGATATGCTCTACAACCCCGACCACTTCAAGAACTGCCGCCTGCCCGACGCCCCCATCAACGACAAGCTGGCCTTCGGCTTCTCGGTGCCCGGCACCCACAACTTCCCCATGCAGTTCTTCGAGGCGAAGTACGTCATCACCTGCGACCCCTTCCCCCAGACCTATGCGGGCAGCGGGGAGATGTCCATCAAGCTCAACGAACGCTTCCTCGCCGCAAAGGACGACGCCTTCACCTTTGAGCAGAGCTTCGACATGGGCAACGGCACCACCTTCACCATCTGGCGGCGCACCGCCGCCCCCACCCGCGCAGAGGTGGAGTATTACCTGAGCGCCTTTGCCGCAGAGGATGCCCAGTATCCCGAGATGTTCTCGCAGGTGGCCGAAGCGTGGCTCACCGCCCACGGGCTGTGACCTTGCCCTTTTTACTGAAAACGTGTATAATTCAACGTATTGTTATAAGACTCGCAGCGCCGCACGCCGGGCTGCTTACGTCATAAGGAGTATGCCGCTATGGAACAGAAGAAAAAGAATCTGCCCGAAGTAACGCTGGGCCAGTACAAGGGCCTCGCCGTCACCCGCCACGTCCGCCCTGTCACCGACAAGACCGTGGACATCGAGGTACTGCATCAGACCCGGATGCACGCCGTCTACCACCCCACCACCGCCCCGGCCAAGCGCGGCTTCCGTGCCCTGCTGGATTTCGTCGGCTACATGGACGGCAAGGAGATCCCTGACAGCCGGATGGAGAATGTCATGGTGGTGCTGGGCGACGGCAAGCTGATGCCCGCCGCCGAGCAGGCCATCTACGGCCACTGTGCCGGTGAGGTGTTCCGCTTCGACTTCACCTACCCGCAGGATTTCCGCCTGCCCGAGCTGTCCGGCAAGACCGCGCAGTTCGAGATCAACCTCCGCTCTCTGGCCGAGAAGGTCACTCCCGCCCCCGATGAGGCCTTTGCCAAGAGTCTGGGCTTCGGCTCCCTCGACGCGCTGAAGGCCGACCTCCGCGCCAAGAAGCAGAAGATCCACGAGGAGGGTGCCGACCGCGCCGCCGGAAAACAGCTTCTGGACATGGCCGGTGCCAACATGACCGTAGCCCTGCCCGCCGAGATCCTTGACCGCACGGCCCGGAACGAGATGAAGCTGCTGACCGAGCGCCTCTCCCGCAGCGGCATCACCCTCGAGCAGCACTGCAAGAACAGCCACACCACCCCGGAAGCCCTCGAGAAGGACTACCGCGCACAGGCCGAGAGCCGCATCCGCTTCGTGCTGGCAGCCCGGGCCATCGCCGAGGCTGAGGGCATCGTCGTCCACCCCGAGGAGGTCAACGCGGAGTACCGCCGCCTCTCCCAGCTGCAGGATACCCCCGAGGCCGAGATCCGCAAGGCACTGGCCGAGGACGCTGTGGCCGCTGCGCTGGCCGCAAAGAAGGTGCAGCGCTTCCTGCTGGATAACGCTCAGGTCACCACCGTGACCGATGCCCCCGAAAAGGAGTGATACCGCTATGGGTCTGTTTACCCGCTATGCCATGGATGCCCTGATGAAGACCTCCCACCCCGAGGTGGTCCGCCGTCAGTGCTGGAACCTCCACCCCCACCGCACCCCCTGCACCGACTGCAAGGACATCTGCCCCTACGGCGACGCCATCTTCACCCGCCCCAACCTCGTCAAGGACTGGGACCCCTGCACCGACTGCGGCCTCTGCGTCTCGGTCTGCCGCTCGGGCTGCATCGTGCCCTCGCCCGAACAGGTGCAGCGGGACACCTCGCTGGCCGACACCGACAATGACACCCTCTGGCTGGGCTGCGAGAAGAGCAGCCGGAAGAATACCGCCGTCCGCGCCTGCGTGGCCGCCTTCTCGTGGGAGACGCTGGCCTATCTCGCCCTGAACAAGAAGCTCGTGCTGGACCTGACCCCCTGCGGCGAGTGCGAGAACGACGCCTGCGCTGCCCAGCTGCGCAAGGAGCTGACCCGCCTCGTGGAGTTCCTCGGCCCCCAGCTCTTCGAGAGCCGGGTCACGCTGGCCTACCAGCAGGAGGACGCCCCCTACCATGTGCAGGAGCTGAGCCGCCGGGAGATGTTCTCCCACATGACCGAAGGCTCCCGCGCCGGCACCAAAAAGCTGCTGCAGATGCTGCCCGGCCTGCGCAGCGAGGAGGACAGCGCCGCCGACTTCCGCCTCATGCTCCACCAGCGGACCAAGCAGCTCAAGGCTGCCTCCGAGACGCCGCTGCGCTACGGCTGGTATCTGCCCAATTTCACCCAGAAGTGCTTCGGCTGCGGCAAGTGCGAAAAGGCCTGCCGCTCCGGCGCGCTCAAGCTGGAGGACCTGCCCGACGGGCAGACCCGCGTGGTCGTCACGCCGTGGAAGTGCAGCGAGTGCGGCGTCTGTGTCGCAGCCTGCTCGAACAGCGGCATCGACGGCATGAAGCTGCGCCAGCTGACCACCCTCGGCCCGGTGAGCGTCTACAAATGCAGCAAGACTCTCTGTGCCGACTGCGGCAAGCCCATCGCGCCGAACAGCGCCGAGGGCATCTGCTCGGTCTGCCGCATCAAGCGCCGCACCAAGCAGCGTCAGGAGGAGGCCGCTGCCCGCGCCAAAGAGCGGATCGCCGAGCGGGAGGCCCGCAAGGCTGCGGAAGAAGCCGCCAAGGCCGCTGCCGCAGAGCTGGCCGCGGAGAATGCAGCTGCCGCAGAGGCCGCTGCCCCGGCCGTCGCAGCGCCTGCCGCTGTTGCGGAGACGACTGTTGCCGCACCAGAAACAGCCGCTCTTGTCAAAAAGGATTGACGCGGCCGCAAATCAATGCTATACTCAGTCTTGACCACTTATTTGATGGCCGGGACTGTTACAAAGGAGTAACAGATGGTTTTCCGTTGCTCTTTTTTCATAAAAACAGCCCAACTGTCCGCTGACGGGAAACAGCGGGCACCGCGCAACGCGAATGCTGTCCCTGTACAGCAACAACAAGAAAAGAGGGAATTTATGATGAACACTTCCATCTCCCGCCGTCAGTTCCTGAAGGCCAGCGGTCTGGCAGCCGCCGGTGCCTGCGCAGCCGGCCTGCTGACCGGCTGCGGCGGCTCTTCTTCCGGCAGCGCCTCCGGCGCAGCCTCCTCCGGCTCCGGCTCCAGCTACACCATCCTGTACGACAGCCAGCCTGCCACCCTGAACTACCTGACCACCGGCACCGACCTTGAGATGGTCGTCGGCGCAAACTGCGTGGACACTCTGGTCGAGTACGACAACAAGGGCGTCATGCGCGAGGGTCTGGCCACCAGCTGGGACTGGGATGCCGACACCCTGACTTGGACGTTCCATCTGCGGGATGAGAACTGGGTGGACTGCAACGGCGAGGTCGTCGCCCCCGTCACTGCACAGGACTTCGTGGACGCCCTGAAGTACGTTCTGACCCCGGACTACGCCGCCTCCAACGTGGGCCTCGTCACCGGCTACATCGCAGGCGCTGACGACTACTACAACTACCACGTCTACCTGAACAACGCCAACACCGGCGTCGTGGACGAGGACGGCACCACCTACACCGTGGATGCCGACGGCGTCGTCACCGTCGCCGCCCCCGACGCAGACCCCGCCACCTATGCACCCGTGGATTTCGAAGCCGTGGGCGTCACCGCTGTGGACGAGCACACCCTGACCTACACCCTGACCTACGATTTCCCGGGCTTCCTGAGCCTGCTGTGCTACCTGCCCTATGAGCCGGCCTACGGCCCGCTGCTGGAGGAGACCGGCGACCAGTTCGCCACCAGCGCAGAGACCACCTACAGCTGCGGCGCATTCTATCTGGCCGCCTATGAGTCTCTGGAGACCTGGGTCATGAAGAAGAACCCCGAGAACTACGACGCCGCCAACGTCTTCATCGACACCATCAGCCGCATCTACAACGCCGAGGCCAGCGTCAACGGCCCCGAGATGATCAAGCGCGGCGAGATCGATGAGGCCACCATCGGCTCCGACATCCTCGACAGCTGGCTGGCCGACGACACCACCAAGGATATGGTGTCCATGGACCGCCCCAACACCAACTACACCTACTTCTATATGTTCAACTTCATGCCCTTCTCCCACGAGTTCTCCAACTGGAGCGTGGAGGGCATGGACGCTGAGTATGAGCCGGAGAACTGGGCCAAGGCCATCAACAACACCAACTTCCGCAAGTCCTTCCTCTACGGCATCAACAACTCCGTCACGCTGGCCGTCAAGGCACCCGAGGGTTACGACAACTACAAGCTGAACACCATCACGCCCCCCAGCTTCTGCGCCAACGCTGACGGCGTGGACTACCTGAAGTGCGGCGACCTCGCCAACATCACCGAGTTCTTCGACGAGGCCAAGGCCAAGGAGTACCGCGACGCCGCCATCCCCGAGCTGACCGCCGCAGGCGTCACCTTCCCCATCAAGGTCCAGCTGCCCTACAACCCCTCCTCCACCGACTGGGACAAGCAGTGTCAGGTGCTCAAGCAGCAGCTCGAGGGTGTGCTGAACGACGGCTTTGACTTCATCAATATCGTCATCACCGCCGGCCCCTCCGACAGCTTCCTGTCCAGCGTCCGCCGCAACGGCAAGTTCGCTTTCCTGCTGTGCAACTGGGGCGCAGACTACTCCGACCCCCAGACCGAGACCGACCCCTTCTATCAGGCCGAGGGCGCACGCGGCAGCCGCTACGCCTTCCTGCGCACCGGCGTCGAGGACGGCTTCATCACCGGCGACACCGCTGACGCCGTCATGAACTACATGAAGGCCATCGAAGCCGCTGTGGAGATCACCGATGACATCAACGCCCGCTACGATGCCTTCGCCAACGCCGAGGCTTCCCTCATCAACAACGCCCTCGTCGTCCCCATGGGCATGAGCGTCCCGGCCTACATCGCCACCCGCCTGAACTACTGGGAGGGCCAGTATGCTTCCACCGGCTTCTCCAACAAGCGCCTGAAGGGCATCCACGTCCTCGACCACTATGTCTCCATGAGCGAGTACGAGGCCAACCGCGACGCCCGCTAAGCTTTTCTGATCGTTCTGCCGCCCTCCGTTTTCCCCCGGGAAAGCGGAGGGCTTTTTATTTCTGAAGGCTCTCAGATGAATTTTTAGACCAAACTTTGCCAAATCACTTTCCAAAAGTAGTTTTTTGTTGTATTCTATTCCTATCCGACATTCATTAAATAAAAGAGAGGGGTGCGCACAGATATGCTCAAATATCTGGCGAAACGCATCGGGCGCTCGATCCTGACCCTGTTTGTCATCGTCACGCTCGTATTCTGCCTTTTGCGGCTGATGCCGGTGGAAGGCTATTTTGCAAACTACGAAAAAATGACCGAGGCCCAGATACAGGCCGGCCTGCAGTCGATGGGCCTGCTGGACCCGCTGCCGGTGCAGGTCGGCCGCTTCTGGGTGAATGCCCTCCACGGCGACCTCGGCGTGAGCCATATCTATAAGGTCAACGCCTCCGTCACCAGCATCCTTGCCAAAAAGCTGCCCATCTCCATCCAGATGGGCGTCTTTGCCATGCTGCTGAGTCTCGTCATCGGCATTCCGATGGGCCTGTTCATGGGCCGGTTCAAGAGCCGCTGGCCCGACAAGCTGGGCACGGCCATCATCGTGCTCATTCAGGCCGTGCCTGCGGCGGTGTATTACCTCTACATCCAGATGTACGGCACCACCGCGCTGGGCGTGGGCCTGCTCTTCGACGCCTCCGACTGGAAGTACTGGGTGCTGCCCGTCTGCTCCATGAGCCTCGGCAATGTGGCGTTCTACGCCATGTGGCTGCGCCGGTACATGGTGGACGAGAGCAACAAGGATTACGTCCGCCTCGCCCGGGCCAAGGGCGTCAGCGAGAACAACATCGCCCTCCGCCACATCTTCCGCAACGCGATGGTCCCGCTGGTGCAGTACATCCCCTCCGCCTTCCTCAACACGGTGGTCGGCTCTATCTACATCGAGAGCCTCTACAGCATCCCCGGCATGGGCGGTCTGCTGGTCACCTGCGTCCAGCGCCACGACAACACGATGGTGCAGGGCATCGTCCTGCTCTACGCCTGCGTGGGCATCATCGGCCTCATTCTGGGCGACCTGCTCATGGTGCTCATCGATCCCCGCATCAGCTTTGGCAAGAAAGAAGGTGGCCGATAATGCTTTTCCGTATGAAAGATGAAAAAGCGCACCAGCTGGAAGCACAGCTGGACAAACTGCAGGCGGACGGCCCCGCCGCATGGGCAGAGCTGCCCGAAGAAGAGCTGTTCACCCCCGCCGGGTTCAGCGAGGAGCGGGCCGAGGCCACCTCCTACTCCAATTACAGCTACTGGGGCAGCACCTTCCGTGCATTCTTCAAGAACCGCATCGCGGTCATCCTCCTCGCCGCCCTCATCGCCGTGGTGGCCTTCGCATTCCTGCAGCCCTATCTGCCCGGGCAGGCAGACCCCAACTTCTGCGCCGTGGACCCCCTCACCGGCGTCCAGTACCGCAACATTGCCCCCGGTGAGGATGGCTTCATCTGGGGTTCCAACGCCATCGGACAGGACCTGTGGGCACGCATCTGGGCCGGCGCACGCACCAGCCTGACCATCGCCTTCTTCGTGGCCCTCATCGAGGCCGTCGTGGGCATCACGGTGGGCGTGCTCTGGGGCTATGTCCGCCAGCTGGACTTCTTCTTCACCGAGCTGTACAACATCTGTGACAATGTGCCCTCCACCATCATCCTCATCCTGATCTCTTACGTCGCCAGCCCCAGCGTCAAGACCCTCATCCTCGGTATGTCCATCACGGGCTGGATCGCCATGGCGCGCTTCATCCGCAACCAGATCCTCATCATCCGCGACCGCGACTACAACGTGGCGTCCCGCTGCATCGGCACCCCCACCGCCCGCATCGTGCTGCGCAACCTGCTGCCCTACCTCGTGTCGGTCATCATGCTGCGGATGGCCCTGACCATCCCCGCTGCCATCGGCAGTGAGGTGTTCATCACCTACATCGGCCTCGGCCTCTCGGTGGAGACTCCCTCGCTGGGCAACCTCATCAACGATGGCCGCAAGGTCATGATGCAGGCCGGACTGCGCTATCAGCTGCTCTACCCCACCATCATCCTCAGCTTCGTCACCATCGCGTTCTATCTCATCGGCAACGCCTTCTCCGACGCAGCCGACCCGAAGAACCATCTGCAGTAAGGAGGCACAGGGATGAAAAAGAACGAACTGATCCTCTCGGTGCGGGATCTCAACATCAAATTCAATCTGCGTGGAAAGATCCTCCACGCCATCCGCGGCATCGACCTCGACGTCTACCACGGCGAGGTCCTCGCCATCGTGGGCGAGTCCGGCTCGGGCAAGAGCGTGTTCACCAAGTCCTTCATGGGCCTGCTGGACTCCAACGGCTCCATCACCTCGGGCACCATCGACTACTTCGGGGCCGACGACCACCAGCCCATCCGCCTCTCCGCGCTGAAAAAGGAGAAGGACTGGCTGAAGGTCCGGGGCCATGAGATCGCCATGATCATGCAGGACCCCATGACCAGCCTGAACCCCCTGAAGACCATCGGCGACCAGATCATGGAAGCCGTGGAGCTGCATCAGGGCCTCAAAGGCGCTGCGGCCAAGGAGAAGACGCTGGAATACCTGCGAGATGTCGGCATCGCCGACCCGGAGGTCCGCTTCAAGCAGTATCCCCACGAGTTTTCGGGCGGTATGCGCCAGCGCGTCGTCATCGCCATCGCCGTGGCCTGCAACCCTCAGATTTTGATCTGCGACGAGCCGACGACGGCTCTGGACGTGACCATTCAGGCCCAGATCCTCGAGCTGCTGAAGGAGATGCGGGTCAAGTACAATCTGACCATCATCCTCATCACCCACGACCTCGGCGTCGTGGCCAACATCGCCGACCGGGTGGCCGTCATGTACGCAGGCGACATCGTGGAGATCGGCACCTCCGACGAGATCTACTACGACCCCCGCCACCCCTATACATGGGCGCTGCTGTCCAGTATGCCCCAGATGGGCGTGAAGGGCGAAGACCTGTTCAACATTCAGGGCACGCCCCCGAACCTCTTTACGGAGATCCGCGGCGACGCCTTCGCGCCCCGCAACCCGCTGGCCCTGAAGATCGACTTCGTCAAGCGCCCCCCCTACTTCGACGTCAGCGCGACCCACCGGGCCAAGACGTGGCTGCTCGACCCCCGCGCACCCAAGATAGAGCCGCCCGCCGCTGTGCGGATGCTGCAAGAGGAGGGCAAGTAACATGGCAGACGAACGCGAAGTATTGCTCGAGGTGAAAGACCTCGAGGTGACTTACGGCTCCGGCCGCAAAGCCTACAAGGCCGTCAAGAACGCAAACTTTACCATCTATAAGGGCGAGACCTTCGGTCTGGTGGGCGAGTCCGGCTCGGGCAAGACCACCATCGGCCGGGCCATCATGCGCATCCTGCCCACCTCCGGCGGTCAGGTGCTCTACAAGGGCCAGCAGATCAACGGCAAGATTTCCCACGCGCTGGACAGGCAGGTCATCAAGGAGATCCAGATGATCTTTCAGGATCCTCAATCTTCCCTGAACGAGCGCGCCAAGGTGAGCTACATCGTGGGCGCTGTCTCTTATACACATCTGACGCTGCCGACGATCTTACGCGTGTAGATC
>OWKD01000206.1_pt1 | contig 21600 bp, 20 predicted proteins | sample 1732981 | NCBI WGS metagenome assembly OWKD01 (sample SAMN05065776, study PRJEB22554) | human gut metagenome | biome: ENVO:2100002; feature: ENVO:00000062; material: ENVO:00002003 | host: Homo sapiens | place: USA
GATAGGCTCCGGTCTCGTGGGCTCGGAGATGTGTATAAGAGACAGGTCCTGCCGTCACAGCCGCCTGGCCCAATCCTGGATAGGAAAATACCTGTTCTACAAGGACGGAGCCGCCGATGATCTCACTCACCGACGCGAACTGCAGCGTCATGGCCGGCAGAAGAATGTTCCGAAGTCCATGACGACGTAAGATCGACCAGTCCGACTCGCCTCTGGCTCTCGCGAACAGCACATAATCGCTCTCCATGACCTCGATGAGCTTTTCCCTCGTGTGCAGGGCGATGGAGGAAATTCCCGTGATGCTGAGAGCCGACGCCGGGAGAATTGCATGGCGGATCCTGTCCGCAATGGAGATCTGCCCGGCATCCATGCCGATGGGCACACTGAATCCGATGGGAAACCAGTGAAGCTTCACCGCAAATACCATAAGCAGCACCATTGCCACCCAGAATGCCGGGGTGCTGGCCACAAACAGGGAATATCCCGTCACGATCCGGTCCATGATCCCACCGCGCTTTTTTCCTGCGAGAACGCCGAGGAAAAAGCCAAGAATACCAAAAAACAACCATGCCGTGAATAAAAGCCCGATGGAATTCATGACCTTCTCCCCGATGATCTCTGCCACCGGACGGCGATATAAAAGGGATGTTCCCATATTTCCGTGGAGAAAGTCTTTCAGCCAGTTCAGATACCGCTCCACCGGAGGCAGATCTGTTCCCCAGTAGCTTTTCAGCTTTGCGATCTGCTCCGGGCTCATAGAGCCCAGAGCTGTCTGTCCGACATTTGTCTGAAGCGGATCTATGGGTGAGACCGCCAGGAGCCCAAACGCCAGAATGCTTACCAGAAGCACCATCAGACACATCCGCACTGCCTGTCTGCCAAACCACAGACCCGTTTTCTTTATTTCCATGTCCACTGGTCGACATTGTTTACGATCGACCAGCCATGTCCATGTGGGTGAAGTTTCTGTTCTGCCACCTGCAGACCATCCTTCACCCAGTATAAATGATCAATATTTACAAGCCAGATCCACGGAAGGTCACCATCCTGGGTAATTCCAGATGTTCCGTCCCACTGGGCGTTTTTCCAGAGTTCATAGGACTTTTCCAGGTCGCTCTCCGCCAGGGCCTCGTCCATATATCCGTTCACCTTTTCGTTTGCATAAGGGGAATACTCCGCGTATTCCTTTCCCGGTGCCGTGTGGTAAATATTGTAAAGTTCCATCGGTGTGTGGGCACCCCATCCCCACATAAGCGGTGTGGACTGTGCCCGGTCATAGGCCGTATCCCAGCCGACGCCCTCTGTCGTCACCTTGATTCCAATCTCCTTTAACTGGTTCGCGGTGTCCTCCGCAAGCGCCTGACGGACGGAATCACCCGTCGGATAGAGCATGGTGAACTCAGCCCGGACACCGTCTTTCTCCAGGATTCCATCGCTTCCCGCGCTCCATCCGGCTTCCTTTAGGATCGCGGCCGCCATGTCCGGATCATACTCCACCTCCGCTGCCGCGTTGTACCAGGGCATCTGGTCACAGACACTGTAGGCCGCTGTTCCGTATCCGTTCAACACATGCTCGATCATCTCATCCCGGTCGATCGCCAGGTTGATGGCCCGGCGCACATTGATATCGCTGGTGAAATCATTTCCCAGCGGCACTCCGTTCTCATCCGTCTCCCCCGCCGGGATCGCCGGCAGATTGAAGCCGCGGTTGTCCACGGTCTTGCAGGCCAACAGGGAAAATCCGTCTACGGTCTGATCCGAGTACGCCGCGGAAGTGTAGGCGAGATCCACCTGCCCGGAGAGCGCTGCCGCATAGGCAGCGTCCTCATCCATAAATAAAACTGTCACCGTCTTCATCTTCGGCTCATCTCCATAATAGTCCGGATTTGCCGTAAAGATGATCTGCTGCCCTTTATCCCACTGTTTCATAATATAGCGGCCGGAGCCGATCGGATTTGAACCGTAGTCCGGTCCATAAGCATGCTCCGGGACGATCCCTGTGATCGCCATCGTATAAGGCCAGATCGAATACGGCCGGCTCAAGTCGAACTCCACGGTGGTATCATCCAGAGCTTTCGCCTCTTTCAACATCGTAAAATCATTGACCGAGCTGGTATCCCGCAGTGTATTGTAGGTAAATGCCACATCATCCGCTGTCAGCGGTTCCCCATCCGTAAATTTTACATCGTCCCTGATCGTCACGGTCCATGTCATGCCATCATCACTGACGTTCATATCTGTCGCCAGATCATAACCGATCGTCATATCTGCCTTTGTTACCGTCAGCGTACTCTGGATCAGCGGCTCATGGACATGTTCCCCCGCGCCCCATCCGTATGCCGGGTCAAATCCAGCCTCAGGCTCAGATGACGGTCCCATTACAACGATAACAGAATCTTTTTCATTATCCTGCTCCACCCCGGCAGCTGCTTCTGTATTCTCCGCCGCAGACGACTTTTCCGCGTTTAAGGTTTCTGTTGCTCCCGAACTATTTCCGGCACAGCCCGTCAAGGAACATACCATAGCAGCGGCGGTCAAAGCCGTCACTATTGTCTTTATTGTTTGTTTTTTCATGAATTTATCCCCGTTTCTATGTTTTTTAGTACCTAAAAATATCCAAAGCCTCACACAACTAAAAATACCAGAAAGAGGCATACTTTCTGTATGCATCAACCTTCCTGGTATTGTATTATTTGTCTCTATAGACTGTGCATCTGGCTCCGATGCCATGCAGCAGTAAATATTTCTCGGTTTAAACCGCCTTGGGCGGGGAACTCTTTTATGAGTATGGGCTTCAGCCACATAATAGTAATATTATAGTAGACTTTTTTTCAAAAATCAACGTTTTTCCGGTCCATGACCTTGCAGAACGTGATTCCCGCCGCCGTGCTGGCGATGGTCGCGAGGAGCGCCGGTCCTGCGATAGCCGCCGGGCTGACACTGCCGTACTGGCTGCGGTAGGCAATCATGTTGATGGGAATGAGCTGGAGTGAGGAAATATTTACGATCAGGAACGTGCACATCTCATTGCTGGCAGTGCCCGACTGTCTCGCCAGACTGCTCTGCCCTGCCGTGTTTTTCCTCTTATCCGGCGCTTTTTCCGCCCGCCGCTCTTCCTCCAGCTTTCCCAGCTCTTCCATCGCCTTTAACCCAGCCGGTGTCGCCGCCCAGCCGAGCCCCAGCATGTTCGCGATCATATTTGTCGCAATATATCTCCCCGCCGGATGTCCGTCCGGCAGGTTCGGAAAGAGAAACCTTATCACCGGCCGCATCTTCTCTGTCAGCGCCTCGATGAGTCCCGCTCTCTCCCCGATCTTTAAGATCCCGCACCAGAATGACATGATCCCCAGCATTGTGACTCCCAGTGTCACCGCCTCCTTCGCCGAGTCCAGCAGCCCGTTCGTCACTTCTCCCATATTTCCATGAAACGCCGCCCAGAAGATCCCGGCTGCCATCATTCCTGCCCAGAGCATATTTAACATAAAAAATCCCGCATTTCTGTCAAAGTCGGCGACGCTTCGGCTGCCTGCACTCGAAGCGCAGATACGCCAAACCACCACCTGAATTTCTTTATCTTATGACAGAAATACGGGATCTATGAACTTTATAAAACTGCTTTCCTGAAAATTTATATTCTGGCTGATTCACATGATCTGCACAACAGCCTCTCTTAGTTTTTTACTCTCCGCACAGCGCCGCCATAACCTCCGGCACCGTCTCGATCTTCTCACAACGGTATGCGTTGCTTCCGCAGAACAGCAGCGCCTCATCAATCTTTCCTTCTGCGGCGTTGATCAGCGCTTTCGTGATGCAATACGGTGTTTCCGCCGGATTACAGTGTTCCAGACACCGGAAGCATCGCTCCACCTTCACCGGTCCCTGAGCAACACGCTCTAAAAACTTATTTTTGATCGCTCTGCCCGGCATTCCAACCGGACTCTTAACGATCACAATGTCTTCCTCTTTCGCGTTGATATATGCCTCTTTGTATGCAATATCCGCGTCACATTCTTCAGTCGTCACAAATCTTGTCGCCGCCTGGATGCCCTCAGCCCCAAGCGCAAACTGGTGCAGAACGTCCTTATGGTCGAAGATTCCTCCCGCCGTGATGACCGGGATATGTTTTTTGTACTTCTCCGCAAAGCTCTTCACCGTCTCGATGATTCCGCGGATCTCCTTATCATATGCCGGTTCATCGAAGGTCTCCGCCACATGATCCGTGTCAGCTCCAAGCTCAGTGAGCTGTTCCCTGGAAAATCCGAGATGACCGCCCGCGCATGGTCCTTCCACTACGACGAAATCCGGTGCTGTGTGGTACTTTCTGTCCCACATCCTGCAGATCACAAGAGCAGATTTCACAGAGGAAACGATGGGCGCGATCATGGTACGCCGCTCTTTCTTTTCAGAACCTCCGTTCTCATTCTCCGCCTCCGCGACAAATTTCGGCATGTCGATCGGGAGACCGGCGCCGGAGATGATCACGTCCGCTCCGGCTTTCACCGCCTCTTTCACATAGGACGCGTACTCCTTCGTTGCGACCATGATATTAAAGCCCAGAATTCCCTGGGGCGCTTTCTCCCTGGCTTTCTTAAGCTCGGAATGGATCGCTCTCAGATTCGCCGCCATCGGATTTTTTCCGAAATCCTGATCCTTAAATCCAATCTGGGCCGTGGAAATGATTCCGATTCCTCCCGCCTTCGCGACTGCTCCGGCTAAGGACGAAAGGCTCACGCCGACCCCCATTCCTCCCTGGATCACCGGGTGCTTCGCCACGAGGTTCCCTATTTTTAATGGTTTCAGACCGATTGCTGCCTCCATACTTCCTCCTAAATTTTAACTCCCCGTATTTGTTCCATCTCTAACATGACCATATGCTGGTCCGCACGCTGCTGGAACGCTGCCTAAAATTTCCGGAATCTCTCATACCGGCGCTCTGCTAACGTCTTCCCGTCAAGCTGTGTCCACGCTTCAAAGAACTCCTCCATGGCATTCTCCATAGTCTTCGCGATCTCCGGAAGCGTCTCAGGGTCTGCCGGTTCCGGCTCCGGGATCACACGCTCTATAATTCCGAGTTCCTTTAATTCCGCCGCGGTCATCTTCATGACCCGTGCCGCCTCATCGGCGCGTTTACTGTCTTTCCAAAGGATCGATGCAAAACCTTCCGGGGAGAGAACAGAGTACACCGCATTCTCCATCATCCAGACCTCGTTCGCCACAGCCATGGCAAGCGCTCCGCCGCTTCCGCCCTCTCCGATCACGATGGAGAGCACCGGAACGGTGAGATCTGACATCTCAAAGAGATTTCTCGCGATGGCCTCTCCCTGTCCGCGCTCCTCGGCTTCCAGTCCGCAGAAGGCTCCTGGGGTATCTACAAAGCACACTACCGGGCGTCCAAATGTCTCCGCCTGCTTCATGAGACGCAGCGCCTTCCGGTATCCGTCCGGGGACGGCATTCCGAAGTTGCGCTTGATGTTGTCCTTTGTATTCTTACCCTTTTCCTGCCCGATCACTGTCACAGGCATTCCGTGGAAGGAAGCGATTCCGCCGACGATGGCACCATCATCTTTGCAGTAACGGTCTCCGTGAAATTCCATGAAATCATCAAAGATCGCACGGATATAATCCGTAGCCACCGGGCGGTCCGCCTTTCTGGAAAGCAGGACGGAATCCCATGCGCTGCGGATTGCTCCTGCTGCCTTTCCGGAACCATGATGCGCTCTCTTCGCAGAAGAATTCTGCTCTTTTTCCTCAAAATCCGCCCTATCAACTGTGTTTTCCGTTTTCCAGTCCGCAAGACATCCGCTCTCCGGCTTCTTATGAAGCTTTAAGATCATCGCCAGCGTCTCTTTTAATTCCTCACGCTTCACAATCTTATCGACAAAGCCGTGCTCCACAAGGAACTCCGCTCTCTGGAAACCTTCCGGCAGCTTCTGCCCGATGGTCTGCTCGATGACACGGGGTCCCGCAAAACCGATGAGTGCCCCCGGCTCCGCGAGGATGATATCTCCTAACATCGCGAAGCTTGCCGTAACGCCGCCCGTTGTCGGGTCCGTCAGGACACTCACATAAAGCTGTCCCGCCTCATGATGTCTCTTTAAAGCCGCAGAAGTCTTTGCCATCTGCATCAGTGAGACCATGCCCTCCTGCATTCTCGCGCCGCCGGAGCAGGCGAAAAGGATCACCGGAAGCTTTTCCTCCGTGGCGCGCTCCACGGCTCTCGTGATCTTTTCACCCACGTTGTGGCCCATGCTGCTCATCAAAAATCTCGCGTCGCAGACACCGACAACGGTCTTCTGTCCGTGGATCGTGCATGATCCGGTGACGATGGCCTCATTGAGCTGTGATTTTTCACGGGCTGCCGCAAGCTTCTTCTCGTATCCTGGGAAGCTTAACGGATTGGAGACCTGCATGAACTTGTCCCACTCCTCAAAGCTTCCCTCATCCGCGATCATCTCGATCCGGCGGTACGCATGGACACGGAAGTATCCGCCGCACTTCGGGCAGATATAAAAGTTCGCCCTTACATCGTCCGTGTAGATCGGCTTTCCGCATTTATTGCACTTTTTCCACAGCCCGGCAGGAATCACCGGCGCGTCCTCCTCTGCCGTTCTGGCAGATTCCTTTTCTCCCGCACGGTATTTCATATCGATCTTCGTATATGTTTTTTTAAACATATCCCTTAGCATATATAAAAGCTCCTTTCAAGACTATGGAAATTGCACGTTCAGCCATGCAGTCTTCTTGTTTTCATGTTCCATGAAAACAAGAAGCTCGTGGCGTTCCGCATATACATAGTTAGTCATAAACGTGCTTATGCAAGCAAGCTTGCAACACACGTCTATGCCTAACTATGTGCATGGCTGAACTGGTATCATCTATTCTTTGGTGTACTCCGGAAAATGCGACGGAATGAAGTTTGTATCCACATTTCCCGCCTGAAAATCCGGATCGCTTAAAATATCATACTGGAAATCCAGATTCGTATTGATTCCCTCGATGACAAGCTCCCCGAGGGCGCTGCGCATCTTCGCGATGGCGGACTCCCGGTCCTTGTCCCGCACGATCAGCTTTAAAATCATGGAATCATAGTTCGGCGGGATCCGGTAATTGTTGTAGACCGCCGTGTCCACACGGACTCCCCGGCCACCCGGGAGATGGATATCTGTGATCATGCCCGGACATGGCATAAAGTTCTTCTCCGGATTCTCCGCGTTGATCCTGCATTCGATAGCATGTCCGGAGATCTTAATGTCTTCCTGACTGACAGAGAGCGGTTCACCCGCCGCAATCCTGATCTGTTCTTTGATGAGATCCATGTCCGTGACAGCCTCCGTCACCGGATGCTCCACCTGGATCCTCGTATTCATTTCCATAAAATAGAAATTTTTATCTTTATCCAAAAGGAACTCGATGGTTCCCGCATTCTCATATCCGACCGCCTTTGCCGCGCGGACTGCCGTCTCACCCATCTTTTTCCGAAGCTCCCCGGAGATCGCCGCTGACGGGGATTCCTCAAGAACCTTCTGGTGTCTCCTCTGGATCGAGCAGTCGCGCTCACCGAGATGGACCACATTTCCGTAACGGTCACCTAAGATCTGGAACTCGATGTGGCGCGGATTCTCCACAAACCGCTCGATATACATGGTATTATCGGAAAATCCCTTGACGGATTCCATCTGGGCATTTAAGAAGTTCGCCTCGAAATCTTCCTCCGACCTCGAAACGCGCATTCCCTTTCCGCCGCCGCCGCTGGACGCCTTGATCATCACCGGAAAGCCGACCTCTTTCGCGGTCTTAAGGCCTTCCTCCACGGTGTAGACCGGCTCTTTGCTTCCCGGAACCACAGGAACGCCCGCCGCCATCATAGTTTTTCTTGCCTCGGACTTATTTCCCATCTTGTTAATGATCTCAGCTGACGGTCCGATAAAGCGGATATTGCACTTTTCACAGAGCTCCGCGAAGCGGGCATTCTCGGACAAAAATCCGAAGCCCGGATGGATAGCATCTGCCTTCATGACAACGCATGCGGTTAAGATCCGCTCCATATCGAGATAGCTATCCGTGGACGGCGCCGGTCCGATACAGATCGCCTCGTCCGCAAGAAGTGTGTGCAGTGCGTCCCGGTCTGCCTCGGAATAGACGGCAACCGTCTTGATCCCCATCTCCCGGCATGCCCGGATGATCCGAACGGCGATCTCGCCGCGGTTTGCGATTAAAATCTTCTGAAACATCTCTTCACCAGTCCTAACCGATCATAAATGTGAGTTCCGCAGATACCGCGACTTTGCCGTCCACGGTAGCGACCGCCTTTCCAACACCGACCGGTCCTTTCTGCTTGATGATCTCGCATTCCAGACGGAGCTTGTCACCCGGAACTACTTTCTTCTTAAACTTTACATTATTCATTGCGCCGAAATACGCAGTCTTTCCTTTGTTTTCCTCAACGCTTAAGATCGCGACAGCGCCTGTCTGTGCCAGCGCCTCAACGATCAGGACGCCCGGCATGACCGGCTCCTGCGGAAAATGGCCCGCGAAATACGGCTCATTGTATGTCACAGATTTATATCCGACGGCTCTCACGCCCGGCTCCAGCTCCTCCACACAATCCACGAGAAGAAACGGATGTCTGTGGGGAATGATCTCCTGAATTTCTTTGATTCCTAACATGATTTTTATCCTCTATCCAATCTTTCACAGCCCGCGCGGCAATGCGCGGGCCGCCAAACGGTTATCTTTATAATTAACGAATCCGGAATAACGGCTGACCATACTCAACCGTCTCCTCGTTCTTCACAAGGATCTCCTCTACGATTCCGTCATACTCGCTCTCGATCTCATTCATCAGCTTCATTGCTTCCACGATTCCGATGACCTGACCTTTTTTCACGGTATCTCCGACTTTTACATAGTCCTCTGCGTCCGGTGCCGGGGAGGAATAGAACGTACCCACAAGCGGACAGGTGATCACTTTCTCGGAGATTCCAGAAATTTTCTTTTCCGCATTTTCACCGGAGACCTGCTCCATAGCGGTCACATCCGCGGTCTGGATCATGGAACCCTGTCCCGGGACCTGCATAACGACCGGTGTCTGCGCCGCCGCAACGATTTTCTTTTCCCGCTTCATGCTCAGTTTCCAGTCGCCTTCCTCAAGCTCGAAACCGGTCATGCCGTTCTCTGACATTGCCTTCATTAATTCAATGATCTCTTTTACTTCCATCGCCGTTCTCCTTACTCCTCAAACTTTCTGACAAGCAGGCACGCATTGTGTCCGCCGAATCCCAGAGAGTTCGTCAAAACTGTCTTTACCTCCATGGAAACGCCGTCGCCCTTTGTATAATCAAGATCGCATTCCGGATCGTCTACTTTTAAGCCTGCTGTGGCATGAACGAAGCCGTCCTCGATGGATTTTACACAATCGATGAACTCAACGCCGCCGGCAGCGCCTAAGAGGTGGCCGATCATGGATTTTGTGGAGTTGATCTTTACTTTATATGCATGGTCGCCAAGCGCAAGCTTGATGGCCTTTGTCTCGAATAAATCGTTGTGGTGGGTCGCTGTTCCGTGGGCATTGATATAATCGATGTCCTCCGGCTTCATTCCCGCGTCAGCAATTGCGTATTCCATTGCCTTTGCGGCACCGCTTCCGTCCTCCGCCGGAGAAGTAATGTGATAAGCATCGCCTGTCGCTCCGTATCCGGCTAACTCCGCGTAGATCTTCGCTCCGCGGGCTTTTGCATGTTCTAATTCCTCTAAGACAACGACACCTGCGCCCTCGCCCATGACGAAACCGTTTCTCTCAAGATCGAACGGAATGGAGGCGCGCTCCGGATCCTCAGAGGTGGAAAGAGCGGTAAGTCCGGAGAATCCCGCAACGCCTAACGGTGTGATACAGCTCTCAGTTCCGCCTGCGACCATGACCTCCGCCTCGCCGTGCTGGATCGCACGCATCGCCTCACCGATGGAGTTCGTACCGGACGCGCACGCTGTCACGACGTTGATGTTCTTTCCCTTTAAGCCAAACTGGATGGACACGTTTCCTGCTGCCATGTTGCTGATCATGAGCGGCACCAGAAGCGGGTTTACACGGTTCGGTCCTTTTTCCAGAAGCTTCTTATATTCCTTCTCGATGATCTGTAAGCTTCCGATACCAGAACTCACGCAGACACCGACACGGAACGGATCTTCCTTTGTCATGTCGAGGGAAGAATCCTCCAGCGCCTGGCGGGCTGCCGCTACCGCAAACTGTGCGAAGCGCTCCATTCTTCTTGCCGCCTTCGGATCCATATAGTCCTTCGGCTCGAAGTCCTTGACCTCTGCCGCGAGCTTTGCTTTATAATCGGTCGTGTCAAAATAGGTGATCGGTCCAAATCCGAGTTTCTTCTCTTTTAATCCGTTCCAAAATGTCTCAACATCGTTTCCGATCGGGGTGATCGCGCCCATTCCTGTTACTACAACTCTTCTCATGCTTTTCGTTCTCCTGTTATAATTATGATATCATCCACGCCCCGCGCAGATGATAACCGAAACATCCGCTGTCCGGCTGTGTGGCCGGAACAGGCGCTTTTTCCAACTGTCTTTTACATCGCCATGCCGCCGTCCACATGAAGAACCTGGCCGGTAATATAAGCTGCCTCATCGGAAGCGAGAAATGCGACTGCCTCCGCAATGTCTTTTGTCTCGCCGAAATGCTTTAACGGAATCTGCTCGCCCATGGCTTTCTTTACGTCCTCCGGCAGCACATCCGTCATCTCTGTACGGATAAATCCCGGTGCGACTGCGTTCGATGTGATTCCGCGGCTTCCAAGCTCTCTCGCAACGGATTTCGTGAGTCCGATGATGCCGGCCTTAGATGCGCAGTAGTTTGCCTGGCCTGCATTTCCCATCACTCCGGAAACGGAGGAGATGTTGATGATCCGTCCGCCTCTCTGCTTTAACATCTGGCGGGAGACATGCTTGATGCAGTTGAATGCGCCCTTTAAGTTTGTGGCAATAACTGCGTCAAAATCGTCCTCGGACATCTTCATGATCAGGTTGTCTTTTGTGATTCCGGCGTTGTTCACAAGAATATCGAGACGGCCGTATTTCTTTACGATCCCATCGATCATTTCTTTGGATTTTTCGAAATCACTGACGCTGCACTGCATGCTCTCCGCCATTCCGCCGTTTGCTGTGATCTCGTTTACGACTTCCTCTGCCTTTGCTGCGGAACCGTTATAGTTGACGATGACGGTCGCGCCGTATCCAGCCAGTGTCAGAGCGATCTGACGGCCGATTCCGCGGCTTGCGCCTGTCACAAGAGCGATTTTTCCTGTTAAATTCATGTTTCCCTCCGTGTTTCTATCAGTCAGCCGTCAGGGGTTTGTCTCTGACGACATTATTTACTAATTTCTCTTTCGATCACTTAGTTCAGCTTCTCCAGATCCTCAAATTTCTCAATGTTGATGACCGTCGCTTCCCTGTTGATCTTTCTGATAAATCCAGCTAACGTCTTTCCCGGTCCGATCTCGATAAACCTGTCAACACCGTCCGCCAGCATAGTCTCCACGCTCTGCTGCCATCTGACAGAAGAAGATACCTGGCGTGTTAAGAGTGGCTTTACATCCTCCGCCTTTGTCACATAAGCGGCTGTCACATTCGCCACATACGGGATCTGTGGCTCAGATACCGGAATATTCTCTAAGAATTTTCCAAGCTTCTCCCCGGCTTCCTCTAAAAGGTAGGAATGGAACGGACCGCTTACATTGAGCGGGATCACACGTCTTGCGCCCGCCTCTTTTAACTTCACCGCCGCGGTCTCCACCGCCTCCTTGAGACCGGAGATCACGATCTGACCCGGGCAGTTGTAGTTTGCGACCTGCACATTCGGAATCTCGTCCACAACGGCATTGATCTCATCTGCCGTCATGCCGAGAACAGCGCTCATTCCGCCGACTCCAGCCGGAACTGCCTCCTGCATGAGGATTCCTCTCTCCCGGACCGTGCGGATCGCGTCGTCCGCCGTCATAACGCCTGCTGCCACCAGTGCACAGTACTCGCCAAGGCTTAAACCAGCCGCCACATCCGCATGGATGCCGCGCTCCTCCATAACCTTCATCATGGCAACGCTCGTGGTCACCATTGCCGCCTGCGTATACTCCGTGATGTCCAGACGATCATTTTTCTCAAAACATAACTCCGGAACGGAAAAACCTAAAAGCTCCGTCGCACGGTCAAATACTGCCTTTGCAGTCTCCGAATTTTCATAAAAATCCTGGCCCATGCCGCATACCTGCGCGCCCTGTCCCGGAAAAATAAATGCTGTCTTTCCCATGATTCTCCTTACTTCTGACATCCGCCAAGCAGCTTATCTGCCTGCTCCATCATCTCATCGATCATTTCCTTGCATGTCTGCTCTTTCGTTACAAGACCTGCGATCTGACCTGCCATGACGGTTCCATTTGTAGTATCGCCTTCCTGAACGGCTTTTCTGAGGGTTCCAAGTGTCAGATACTCAAGCTCCTCAAAGGATTTTCCTTCTGCCTCAAGTCGGTTATACTCTCTTGTCATCTGGTTTCTCAGGCAGCGGACCGGATGTCCGTGGGTTCTTCCTGTTACCGCAGAATCGATGTCCTTTGCTTTAATGATTCTCTGCTTATAATTTTCATGAACGATAGATTCCTTTGCGACAACAAATCTTGTTCCCATCTGGACTGCCTCAGCGCCCAGCATGAAAGCCGCCGCGATTCCTCTTCCATCACCGATGCCGCCTGCTGCAATGACCGGGATGGATACCGCATCAACGACCTGCGGAACGAGAGTCATGGTGGTCGCCTCACCGATATGTCCGCCGGATTCGGTTCCCTCTGCAACGACAGCATCAGCGCCGCCGCGCTCCATAAGCTTCGCAAGAGCCACAGAAGCAACGACCGGGATCACGATGATCCCTGCTTCCTTCCACATCTTCATGTACTTTGCAGGATTTCCGGCTCCTGTCGTAACAACCTTCACGCCCTCTTCAACAACCACCTTCGCCACATCATCCGCATATGGGCTCATTAACATGACATTAACGCCAAACGGCTTCTTTGTCAGTGCTTTCGCCTTACGGATCTCTTCACGGACAACCTCTCCCGGCGCGTTTGCGCCGCCGATGAGGCCAAGACCGCCTGCCTCGGAAACAGCGGCAGCAAGATGATGCTCAGCGACCCAGGCCATACCGCCCTGAATGATCGGATATTCGATTCCCAGCATTTCTGTAATTCTTGTCTTCATTTTTATTGCTCTCACTTCCTGAAATCTATCTGTCGGGTATTGCCCGGAATTATCTTTATATCAGTAAAACGCGTCATAGACGCGTTTTTACTCTGGTTTATTCGGTTTGATTATTCCTCAACACCTTTATCTTTTAAGTACTTCATAACATCGCCGACCGTTGCGAGATTCTGAAGGTCCTCAGCCGGGATCTCTACGGAATACTCATCCTCAAGAGCCATAACAAGCTCAAATAAGTCAAGGGAATCTGCACCAAGGTCATCCTTGAAGGAAGTTGCCTCTGTGATGCCGTCTGCGTCTGTGCTTAACTGCTCTGCGATGATTTCTTTCATTTTTTCTAACATGATTTGATCTCCTTTAAATGTTCTTATTATTTGTATTTTATGAGTTTTTGCATTTTTTTGTTTTTTTAAATTATTTCTTATTATGTAGATAATTTCTCCTGCTTTCCGGATGAATCCGATATCTACCACTCCATGAGCACTGCACCCCAGGTCATTCCGGCTCCGAAGCCTGACATGATGATCTTGTCGCCCCGCTTCAGCATGTCCTTCTGGATCATATCGTCTAACAGTAACGGAATCGATGCCGTTGATGTATTTCCAAACTGACCGATCGTCATCGGGAATTTCTCCATCGGCTCCTTCAGACGTCTGGCCGCTGCCTCAATGATCCGCTCATTCGCCTGATGAAGAACATAATATTTAATGTCTTCCTTTTTTGTCCCGGTCCGCTGTAAAAGCTCCATAACACTCTCCGGCACCTTCCGCACTGCGAATTTGAAAACTTCCTGTCCATCCATGGTCATAAATCCGAGTTCCGGCTTTGTCCCTGTGAGAAAGTTTCCGACGGTTCTCGAGGTGCAGGCGAGAACATCACCCTTTGTTCCGTCCGCTCCCATCATCATATCGATGATTCCGGTCTCTTCCGCTTTTAAAACGGCTGCCCCTGCTCCGTCTCCAAAGAGGACACAGGTGCCGCGGTCACTCCAGTCTGTCACTTTGCTGAGGGTTTCCGCCCCGATGATCAGCGCCGTCTTGTAAATTCCGGCTTTAAAAAATCCTTCCACGATATTCATGGCGAAAATAAATCCCGCGCATGCCGCCGAGATATCGAAGGCAACTGCATTCACTGCCCCGATGGCCGCCTGAACACTGCAGGCATCGCTGGGATAATTCCGGTCCGGGGACGAAGTCCCGAGAATGATGATATCCAGCTCTTCCGGGGCAACTCCCGCTGCCGCAAGCGCCCGCTCAGCCGCCTTCGCCGCCAGATGGCGCGTTCCCTCTCCGGAGGAGATCCGGCGTTCCTGGATTCCGGTCCGTGTCCGGATCCACTCGTCATTCGTGTCCACGATCTTCGCCAGATCGTCGTTCGTAATCAAATTCTCCGGCACATACGCGCCGATTCCAGCAATTCTGGCTGTCATCATCTTCTAAATCCTGCCATTTCGTTTATGCGGAAGGAATTTTATTCCCCGCAGTAGTTTTTAATTTCAAATAGTTTGATATTCAAAATGTTTGATTCTAATGGTAATAGATGTCTGCTGTTTTGTCAAGTGAATTTTTGTTTTTCCTTCTCACCGCCTGCTGCTTAAGTAAACCTGCAACCATTCCGTACCCTTGTGGTTCCACGCAGCAAAGAAGGAATGCCGCCTTTTCACCTGTTTAAGCTCAGTATTTGCCGCATCTGGACTGGTCAAATTATTTAAAATTGGATATTTTAACAATGCCATATCTCAGATATGATAATCACATATTTACCGCATGCGAAATTTTCCCGACAATTTGCTATGGCTCACCACCAGAAAAAGTGGGAGTCTTATCTGACTGAGATAAAAGGAGCGATATTATGAGTATTACAAGCGATTTCAGCAAATTTAAAAAAATCGATGCCCACAGCCATATCGGCACCTTCGGCAGTCCGTTCAATATCCACTTTAATGCAGACCTTCTCTTAAAACAGATGGAAGAATTCAATATTGAAAAGACGATCCTCTGTTCCGACGGCCCGCACACAAATGAAGAGACCGTTGCTGCCTTCAAGGCCCACCCGGATAAGATCATCCCGCTCATGTGGATCAACTGTGCCGAAGGAAAACCGGCTTACGATGCCTTAGAGCATTATATCCGTGACGAACACTTCGCCGGTGCAAAGCTTCAGTCCCTCTTTGACGGCTACTGTGCCGATGATCCATGTGTGGATCCGGTAGCTGAGATCTGTGAAAAGTACGGAAAACCGTTATTCATCCATTCCGGTCATCCGCCCTTCTCCCTTCCGTGGCAGATTGGACTTCTGGCTGAACGCCACCCGCATCTCCCGATCGTCATGATCCATATGGGACATGCCCACGGTGTTTACGTCGATGCAGCGATCACCATGGCAAAAAAATACGACAATATCTGGCTTGAGACCTCCGGAACCTCCATGAGTGTCCAGATCGCCAACGCCTACAACTCCGTCGGCCATGAGAAAGTCATGTTCGGCATCGACTCCCCGTTCCATGCCCCGACCGTTGAGATCCAGAAGATCATGGCATGCGGCGTGGATGATGAAGGACTGGAGAACATTTTCTATCATAACGCAGCTAAATTTATGGGATTAAAATAGAAGTTTTTGTATCCACTGCAGAAACAGGGGGTAAATGTTACAGCAATTTTTTAAATTGTGTCACTGAAATTTCGACTTCGAAAAGCCAAATCGTTTTCATTCAAGCCTGCCAAAAGTTTTTCATCTGCATATCACAGAGTTTTGTTGCATGTGTTTGAATCATTTAAATTTATTAAAAATTTGAAATTATTGTATTCAAGGAGGACACCCCTATGAAAAATCACTCACACCAGGACACCACCCTCGATATCTCCATCATTGGCTTAATGAGCGCTCTGGTATTTGTCGGAACCTATTTCTTTAAAATTCCTTCCGCCTTCGGCTACACCCACCTCGGTGACTGCATGATCATCCTGACCGTCTGCTTATTTGGCACAAGACGCGGCGTCCTCGCCGGTGCCATCGGCGCAGGTCTCTCCGATTTTCTCGGCGGCTACGCGGTATGGGTTCTCCCGACCATGGTATTAAAAGGTCTCTGGGCGTTCATCGCCGGAACGATTGCCTACAAACTTCTGCCGAACTTTAAATATTCCTGGCTCGTCGGTGCTATCGTCGGCGGCATCGCCCATATTATCGGCTACACGCTCGTAAAGATCCCGCTCTACGGCACCGTTGTTGCCTTCGGTGAAATGTTCACCCTGTCCATGCAGACCATCGCAGGAATCGTCCTCGGAGGCGTGGCCTACACGATCCTTGTACAGTCCCCGGCGATCCGAACATTAAAGGCAAAATTTGCGTAACAAAAACCCCGGTCCGCAATGTTCATGCACTGCAGACCGGGGTTTTCATTGGGTCTGTATAAAATTTTTACAGAAGGAAATCACCTAAATCGCTGTTGATCATCTCGTCATAGGTCGGAATACCTTTCACAATGATCTGCTTATCTTCGCTGCTGTTATTGTTGAACGCATCGATGTAAGCGCTGATACCAGCAAGATGACGACCAGCACGCAGCTCGATTGGGAAGTTGCCGGAACTGTAGTCAACATACAGAAGCCCCAGATCATAGGCGATCACATAGCAAGGATCTTCACCTGTCTTTACCAGATCCTCATCTGTATAGCCACGAAGACGACCCTGACTAGGGTTACCAGTCTCCATTAACAGTGCATAAGTATTGGTATAATCACCTAACTCACGGTGAGTCAGACCATGCAAGGAAACCGGAGACGGCTCCAGACTCATGGAAATGCCCTCTAACTCCAGATTCAGAACGCCCTCAGATGCAATAGCAGAAGCGCGCTCGTGAGCTACGGTAGCATTGTTTACGGCATACTCCGGGCTGGACTCATGCAGGTCGATCTCCATGTCAATATCTAAGGTCTTGATCATGTTGGTTACCGCATAAGCAACCTGCTCAGATAAAGTACCATCCTCAACTCCCGGATAGCAGCGGTTCAGGTTACGAGTCTCTGAACCGGAAAGTGTCTGACCGGAAGACTTATGTGTGTAAATATCCGGATCCGGCCACTGATCGATCGGGTTGGTTGCACGGGAGCCATACTGGAATGTTCTGGTCTCACCATTTTTTGTGGTGAAGTGCATGTACTGCGGGGAACCATCCAGCGGGTCATTGTGGGTCAAAGCGGAATTGTTGATGTTCGGGATCACATAAATGGTTCCCGCTTCAACCTTTGCATTCTCTTCCAGAATAATGCCGGCCATATGACCAGAAGGTTCGTTGGCATGAGTGCTGCCCAGAACAACAAGGGAACCTCCCTCTTTTTCACCTTTCAGTACATATACATCGGAATCGCCGATGGTGCCTTCCAGGTTTGGATTATAACGGCTCAGCTTAAATACCTCGGTCACATTCGGACCAGTCACGATGTCTTCCTTGAAATGGCGCTTGGTATAAAAGCTCGTACCGGCAATACCGCCAACAAGAGCCGCGCAAACCAGAACGGCAACGGCGGACAGATACGTTTTCTTCATTTTCATTCACCCTCCTTACTTGATCAGGAAGATCCGCAGCAGCAGAGGAATTAAAATCATAGCTGCGTTGATCTGATCAACAAGGCGTTCTTCCTTAAAAATCATGTTGTACAGTGTGCTTACAAAAACCAGAAGGGCGATGGCTAAATAAATGATCGTGATAATACTCATAATTCAGTCCCTCCTTTAAAACAGTCCGGCAATCAGTTTTGAATTTGCCAGGAAGAAACAAGCGTAAACCAGCAGAATGATGATAGGCACAATACAACGCTTCAGGATCTTAGTGTATTTTTCTACACCTGTAACCTGTGCAGCGAACAGACCCGCTAAAGCGGTAGGAGGCATCATATCACCCACAGCAGCGATCAGGCTGATAGCAGCTAAAACCACAACGGAATTTCCGCCTAAAAGTGAAGCATAAATGTAAGCGAACGGAACGCCTAAAACCGAGCATGCGCCGTAAGAGGAAACTGCACCAAACAGCGGAATACTGATCGCGCAGGCTAAGAGCCACAATGTGCTCGGAAGACGCAGACAGCTGATAACTACCAGACCGCGAACGCCGGTCGCTGTCATTACTTCGATGAACATACCAACACCCATCAGAATACCCATAACAGGTGCTGCGGTACGGATGGCTTCCGGAACAGCAGTCAGTACATTGATCTTCTTTCCGGTGAACAGACCAACGGCAGCACTGATGAGGAACATGAGCGGCATACCGATGTCTTCGCCTAACTTCAGAACCTTAAAGATAACCATTAAAGCAACCAGAACCAGTAACGGAATGTAGATGCGCACACCGTACTGCTTGCGGATCGCATCCTGCTTTTCAAGAGCAGGTTTCAGTTTTTCATAGTCCATGTGGCGTGCCTGCTTGTAGCCGAGTAAAAGCACGAACAGAATCGCTAACGGGAAGGTAATTAAGGCCAGCGGACCCTCAAAACCAACATAAGGAACATCGATACCTGCGCAGATAATTAATGCGGCGGTATTTACAGGAGGTGCGATCATACCAAGCAGAGCACCCATAGCGATAATGGAGCCTGAAGTAACGGCATCGATTCCCATTAATGCAAGAACCGGAGCCATAATGGAACCTGCTGAAAGAACTGCTGCAGTGGAAGAACCGGTGATCATGCCGGGGAACATAATGATGAGCATGATTAAAACCAGTAAAACAGCAGGGAAACGATGGAATTTCTCAATAATCAGGCTGCTTAAAGCATCCAGAGCACCGGATCCCTCAATGACCTTCATGAAAATCATGGCACAGCCAATAGTCAGAATGGTATCTACATAACCGAACTCGCCCTCTACCATCATACGGATAGTCTCGGTGCCGAGGCCGCCCTCAAGAGCACCGCAGAGCGCTGCTATCAGCATTGATACGCCAACAGGCAGTTTGAATGCAAAGCAGCCGATCATGAAAACACCGACCATCACAATAAAAGTGATCACGTAAGGTGTCATAATGATGTTCTCCTCTTCAAAATCACTGCGGCCCGTTCAGCCAGGCCGCAGGTTAGTTTGTTTGTTTAGTAACTCAGATTTACAGACCAAATGCAGTTTTTAAAGCGTCAAGAGTACCTGCAGTGTTATCTACGTAGATTGCAGGAGTTCCGTTGCCGGATAAGATACCAGACATCAGACCATCGGAATCTCCCTCAGAAACTACGATAGCAGCATCGCAGCCCTGGAAAGCCGGAGTGATAAAGCTGTCAGATAAGGTACCGCGGCGAGCGGATCCGCCAGTGTGCAGAGCAAGAACAATGATGCCTTTTTCCTTTGCAGCGGAGATCAGCGCGTCAGTACGTGCAAGCTCCTGGTCAGCATCGATACCGGCAGCACCAAGTCCCTTGGAAGATCCACCGACTGCAAGGATCAGAGTTTTGCAGTCATCCGGAAGATCTGCGCCTGTGATGTTCTTATTCATTGTTACTTCAATGCCAGCCTTTGTGCAAAGTGTATTTGCAATGTCTACATCAGCACTCTGTCCAATACTGGTCAGAATAGCCGGAGTAGAGCACATACCTGCGCTGATCTCAGTCAGTTCAGTTGCAGCACCTGCTGCTGTAGTTTCTGCGGAAGCTGCTGCTGTGGTTTCTGCGGAAGCTGCTGCTGTGGTTTCTGCAGCCGCTGCGGTAGTTGTTGTGCTGGAAGCGCCGGAGCCGCAAGCAGCCAAAGATAATGTCAAAGCACTAGCCGCAATAAAAATACCAAGTTTCTTCATAATCGTATATCTCCTTTTCTTATTTTACGGCTGCCCGCCCCGTTATCGGGAAGCGGGCAGCACTGATAATTCATGTATTACTGGAAATGAAAATTAATATGCCAGAGCCTTACCATCACGGCGAGGATCCGCACCACCGCGCAGGGTTCCGTCCTTACCGATCGAGATTCCCTGTACACCGCCGAAGAACAGCTGCCATTCTCCCTTATCGGTAACTTCATGTCCGCGATCCTGCAGTTCTTTAGCAACCTCAGGAGTGATCGGGTTCACACCGCCGGACTCATAGCAGATATTTTCAGATGCGTTGTCGTAGATACGTGCACAATCGATCGCGTCCTGAATATCCATATTGTAGTCAATCATGCGCTCGATAACCTGAGCGATCGTCGGGAAAATACGGGTAGCTCCCGGGCTTCCGATTGTCATGTACGGAGATCCATCCGGATATAAAACGATAGACGGGCTCATGCTGGATAACGGACGTTTTCCGCCTTCTGCGCAGTTTACGCTCTCAGGATCAGCTGAGAAATCATCCATCTCGTCGTTCATAATAAATCCATAGCCAGGAACACCAACCTTGGAACCAAAGCCGTAGTTGATAGTCTTTGTGCAGGCTACCATGTTGCCCCACTGGTCAACAACGGAAAAGCTTGTAGTTGCATAATGCTCTAACTCTTCCGGCTCTACAGCCACATAGCTGCCGCTCTTGTCAGTGATCTCACTATAACGCTCTGCAGCATAGTCTTTGCTTGTCAGCTGAGCTAGCGGAACATCAGCAAAGTCAGTATCTGCCATATACTGCGCGCGGTCTGCGAAGGCGATCTTGAAAGCCTCAGAGAAACGATGTACATACTCGGCGCTGTTTACACCAATCTTGTCCATATCGTCGTAGTTCTCGAGAATGTTCAGGATCTCAACCAGGTGTGTACCGCCGGAGGATGCCGGTGGTAAAGAGTAGATGGTGTAATCTTTATAGTGACCAACGACAGGCTCACGAACCTTTACTTCATAATTTGCAAGGTCTTCCATGGTCATGTTGCCGCCCCAATCCGCAACAGCATCTACCATAGCCTGTGCCATATCGCCGGTATAGAAAGCATCTTTACCGCCATCAGCGATCAGCTGCAGGGTCTTTGCCAGATCCGGGTTTTTGATCACATCGCCAACCTCATACGGCAGTCCGCTCTCATCCAGGTAGATATTGCTCAAAGTCTCGTTTGCAGCAATACCGGTATACTCGCTGTCCAGCTCTTCCTTAAAGGTAACTCCCACTACATAGCCGTTGTTGGCAGTGTCGATAGCAGGCTGGAAGATCTGCTGACGGCTTACGGCATCAGAACCGTAGTTATCAAGAAGATACTCAAAACCAGCAACTTCTCCAGGTACAGCTACCGACAGACCGCCGATCACACTCTTGTCACCCAGATTGTTCACGCCGTCCAGGCTGAACTGCTCCATCTTTCCGTTTTCATCCAACCACATCTGTGCATTAGCAGCTGCAGGAGCAGTCTCACGGAAATCACTGTCTCTTATACACATCTCCGAGCCCACGAGACCGGAGCCTATCTCGT
>OWKD01000207.1_pt1 | contig 21594 bp, 18 predicted proteins | sample 1732981 | NCBI WGS metagenome assembly OWKD01 (sample SAMN05065776, study PRJEB22554) | human gut metagenome | biome: ENVO:2100002; feature: ENVO:00000062; material: ENVO:00002003 | host: Homo sapiens | place: USA
CCGACGGCTACGCCCGCAACTTTCTGTTCCCGCGCAAGCTGGCCGCTGTGGCCGATGCTTCTGCGGTGAATATCGCACGCGGCAAGGAGGCCGCTGCGGATTTCCACGAGGCTGAAACTGTGGCCGCCGCACAGGCCGTGGCTGCAAAGATCGAGGGCAAGACCGTGACCATCAAGGCCAAGGGCGGCGCATCCGGCCGCCTGCACGGCAAGGTCACCGGCAAGGAAGTTGCCGAGGCTCTGGCCCAGCTGGCCGGTTCTCCCATTGATAAAAAGAAGATCGAGCTGGAGACCAAGGACATCAAGGATGCCGGTGTGTTCAACGCAAAGGTGCGCCTGTATGTCGGTGTCGTGGCTTCCTTCAAGATCATGGTGGAAGTAGAACAGGCCTGATTGAAACGCCATCTGCGCCCCCTGCCTTCAGGGGGCGTTTTTGGCGTTTTGGGAAGCTGGCCCAGTATGGAGGGGGATGAACCATGCCCAACGAACAACGACATTATTCCAATGAACTGAATCTGGAGAGTGTGGGCATCAATCTGCCCTACAATATGCAGGCCGAGCAGAGCGTGCTGGGCGCTGTGCTGCTCAAGCCTGAGACCCTGACCGATCTGGTGGAGATCATCCGGCCGGAAATGTTCTACACCCGGCAGAACGCCCAGATCTATTCTGAGATGCTGCGCCTGTTTACGGCGGACCAGACCATCGACTTTGTCACCCTGCTGGATGCCGTCATCTCCGATGGCGTGTTCCCCAGTGCGGACGAGGCAAAGGTCTACCTGACCGGTCTGGCCGAGACGGTGCCCAGCATCTCCAATGTGAAGGCCTATGCCCAGATCGTGCAGGAAAAGTACCTGGTGCGCCAGCTGATGGGCGTTGCCAAGGACATTCTGCAGGACGCGGGCGATGAGCCGGACGCTGACCTGCTGCTGGAAAATGCGGAGCAGCGCATTTACGAGATCCGCTCCGGGCGGGATTCCAGCGCGTTGACCCCGCTTTCCTCCAGCATGGTGGAGACGTTGACCAACCTGCAGAAGATCAGCGGCCCGGATGCCGACAAGTACAAGGGCATCCCCACCGGCTTCCGTCTGCTGGATACCGTCCTGACCGGCCTTGGCCGCGGCGACCTTATCATTCTGGCCGCCCGCCCCGGTATGGGCAAGACCAGCTTTGCGCTGAACATTGCCACCCGAGTTGCCATGCAGCAAAAGGTGCCGGTGGCCATTTTCAGCCTGGAAATGACCAAGGAGCAGCTGACCAACCGCATCCTTTCGGCGGAAGCAGGCATCGACAGCCAGGCTTTCCGCACCGGTGCCCTTCGCAGTGAGGACTGGGAGTATCTGGCACTGGCAACGGAAAAGCTCCACGATGCTCCCATCTATATGGACGACACCTCAGGCATCACCATCACCGAGATGAAGGCGAAGATCCGCCGGGTCAATCAGGACCCCACCCGCCCCAATGTGGGCCTGATCGTCATCGACTACCTGCAGCTGATGACCACCGGCCAGCGCAGCGAGAACCGTGTGCAGGAGATCAGCTCCATCACCCGAAACCTGAAGATCATGGCAAAGGAAATGAATGTTCCCATCATCGCGCTTTCTCAGCTGTCCCGTGCGGTGGAGAAGCAGGGCAACAACTCTTCTCACCGGCCCCAGCTGTCTGACCTGCGTGACTCCGGTTCCATCGAGCAGGATGCCGACTGCGTCCTTTTCCTTTACCGTGATTCCTACTACGCCAGCCAGAACCCCGATGGGGCAGAGGTGGATGCCGATACCGCGGAGTGCATCGTGGCAAAGAACCGCCACGGCGAGACAAGCACGGTGCCGCTGGGCTGGGATGGCGCACACACCCGCTTTATGGATGTGGACTTCAAACGCTGATGAACGACGAAACATCAAAATTGATCGCAAAAGTAGAACGCTTTGCCCGGCAGGAGCAGCTGTTTGCGCCAGCGGAGCCGGGCCGGGCTCTGCACCTGTGCGCCGCCGTTTCGGGCGGAGCCGACAGCATGGCGCTGCTGCAGGTGCTGCTGGAACTGCGGGAAGCTTTTGGGTATATCCTTACGGCCTGCCACGTCAACCACGGCCTGCGGGGTGAGACTGCGGACCGGGACGAAGCTTTTGTCCGGGCCGAGTGTGCCCGGCTGGGGGTGCCGCTGACAGTCTTCCGCCCGGCAGATGTGGGAATGGCTGTGCCGCCCCATGCCGGGGAGGACTGGGCCCGCAAACTCCGCTATGCCTGCTTTGCCCAACTGCTGGCAGGCGGGATAGACTGCATTGCAACGGCCCATACTGCTACTGACCAGGCCGAGACCCTGCTGTTCCGGCTGGCCCGGGGCACCGGGATGCACGGGGCAGGGGGCATCCGGCCCAGGCGGCCCGGCTACTGCCGCCCGCTGTTGGGCCTGACCCGGGCCGAGACCGAAGCGCTCTGCGCCGCCTTTGAGCAGGGCTGGGTGACGGACGAGACGAACGAGTCCGATGCCTACGCCCGCAACCGCCTGCGCCATGGGGCCGTTCCGGCCTTGCGCAGCGTCAACGCCGCGGCAGAGGAAAATCTGGCCCGCTTCTGTGAAAAGGCGGCCCGCGCGGATGCATACTTTTCCCGGCAGGCAGAACAGCTGCTTTCTGGCGCGCGTCTGGATGCAGCCCAGACTGCCCGCAAGGCCCCGAAAGCCAAGGCGGCATGGCGGCTGGAGCCGCTGCAGGGCGCTGACCCGATCATTCTGGAAGCAGCGCTCCACAGCCTTGTTGCCCCGGTGCGGGATGCCGAGGAAAAATACGTCCGCCTGCTGGCAGAGCTGGTGGAGCAGGGAAGCGGGGCGGTGCAATTGACCGATCCAGTCCGCTTCTGCGCAGGCAGCGGGATGTTCTGGCAGGAAGAGGGCCGGCCGGAAGCGGCTGCGGTCCCTGCGTTTTCGCTGCCGTTTGCCCCTGCCGATGGGGCAGAATTTGCCTTGCCCGGGGGCCAAACCCTGAAAACACGGCTTTTTGTAAGCGGTTTTCGAGAAAAAACACAGGGTGTTCATAAAAAAGACTTAAAAAATCGGGCGGATTATGCTAGAATAACCTTGTTATATTCTGCCCTTACGCTGCGCACCCGTCAACCGGGAGACCGGTTCCGGCCTGCGGGGCGGGGGCTGAGCAAGCCCCTGCGCAAATGGATGAATGAGGCAGGCATTCCTGCCGGAATACGAGAGGGCCTGCCGCTGCTGGCGGCGGGCAGTGAGATCCTGTGGGTCTGTGGGGAGGGCTTTGCCGAGGGGCTGGCCCCGGACGAGGAGACTGTACAGATCTTGCAGTTGGAATTGGAAAATGGAGGAACAACCCATGAGCATGAATGACGATATCAAGAACATCCTGGTCAGTGAGGAAGCACTGAAAGCCAAGGTTGCCGAACTGGGTGCACAGATCAGCAGGGATTACGAGGGCAGAAACCTTGTCCTTGTCTCCATCCTCAAGGGTTCGGTGGTTTTTATGGCCGACTTGATGCGGGCTGTGACCATCCCCTGCAGCATTGATTTTATGGTCGTGTCCAGCTACGGCGGCAGCAATACCACCACCAGCGGTCTGGTCAAGATCATCAAGGATCTGGACGGCGACCTGTCCGGCAAGGACGTGCTGATCGTGGAGGACATTCTGGATACCGGTGTCACCCTTTCCAAGCTGGTGCCCATGCTCAAGATGCGCAACCCGAATTCCGTGAAGATCTGCACCATTCTGGACAAGCCCAGCCGCCGCAAGGCCGACATCCAGCCCGATTACGAGGGCTTCCAGGTGCCGGACGAGTTTGTGGTGGGCTATGGTCTGGACTACGATGAGAAATACCGCAACCTGCCCTATGTGGGTGTGCTGAAACCGGAAATCTACGCATAACAAAAACGAATTAGAACTGGAGTTGATCCCTTTTGCAACCGAAACGACCTCGCTTTAATCCCCTGATCCTGGCGCTGGCACTGGCCGGTGTTCTGATGATCTGGTCGGTGCTGGGCACCAGCGACAGCAGTACCGGCGGCTCCACCATGAGCTACTCGACTGTGGTGCACTACTTTGAGAACAATCAGGTCACAGCCTTCACGCTGGACCGCAACACCAGCATCATCACCCTGACGCTGAAGGAGGGCAAGCAGGAGCTGCCCGAAACCACAGGTGCCACCGCTGCCACACAGGCCTCCGGCGGTCTGCTGAGCAATCTGTTCTCCTCCTCCACCTCTTCCGTGGGGGCGACCAGAAACGATGACGGCACGGTGACGGTGCGCTACAAGCTGCCCTACGCCTATGTGTTCATCGAGAACGTCCAGCAGTATATCGATTCCTACGACGCAGCCAACCCGACCGCACCCATGGAGTACGATTACACTACCCTGAAGGAGTCCATCCCCTGGATGGAGATCCTGTTCTACCTGGGAATGCTGGGCTGCACCGGCTTCCTGCTCTTCTCCATGATGCGCGGCGGCGCTGGCGGCGGCGGTATTATGAACGTGGGCAAGGCCAAGGTGAAGGACGAGCATGAGAACAAAAAGACCGCGACCTTTGCCGACGTTGCCGGTGAGGACGAGGAAAAGGAAGAGCTGAAGGAGGTCGTGGAGTTCCTCAAGAGCCCCGACAAGTTCAACACGCTGGGTGCCCGCATCCCCCACGGCGTTCTGCTGGTGGGCCCTCCGGGTACCGGTAAGACCCTGCTGGCCCGTGCCTGCGCCGGTGAGGCGGGGGTGCCCTTCTACTCCATTTCCGGCTCCGACTTCGTGGAAATGTATGTCGGTGTCGGCGCGTCCCGTGTGCGTGACCTGTTTGATAAGGCCAAAAAGACCATGCCCTGCATCATCTTCATCGATGAGATCGATGCCGTGGGCCGTCAGCGCGGCGCAGGTCTGGGCGGCGGCCACGACGAGCGGGAGCAGACCCTGAACCAGCTGCTGGTCGAGATGGACGGCTTTGAGGCCAACGATGGCGTCATCGTGATGGCAGCCACCAACCGTGCCGACATTCTGGATAAGGCACTGCTCCGTCCGGGCCGCTTTGACCGTCAGGTCTATGTGGGCCTGCCCGATGTCAAGGGCCGCGAGGAGATCCTCAAGGTCCACACCAAGAATAAGCCTCTGGCTCCCGATGTCTCCCTCAGAGTCATCGCACAGCGCACCGCAGGTTTTGCGGGTGCTGACCTGGAGAACCTGGTCAATGAGGCCGCTCTGCTGGCTGCCCGCCGCAGCCGCAAGGCCATCACCATGGAGGACATCGAGGAAGCTTCCATGAAGGTCATGGCAGGCCCTGAGAAGAAGAGCCGTGTTGTGACTGCCGAGGAAAAGAAGCTGACCGCCTACCATGAGGCGGGCCACGCCGTGGCAGGCTTCTATTGCAAGCACCATCCCCGCGTGCACGAGATCACCATCATTCCCCGCGGTCAGGCTGGCGGCTACACCATGTATCTGCCTGAAAAGGATCGCAGCTATGTGACCAAGGGTGAGATGTTCGAGGATATCGTTTCCAGCTTGGGCGGCCGTGTGGCCGAGCAGTTGATCCTGGAGGATATCTCCACCGGTGCCTCCAACGACCTGCAGCAGGCAACCAACATTGCCCGCCAGATGATCACCAAGTACGGCTTCTCCGAGCGCCTGGGCCCTGTGGTCTACGGCACCTCGCAGGAGGAGACCTTCCTGGGCCGTGATTTCACCCAGGGCAAGGGCTACAGCGAGAGCACCGCTGCCGAGATCGACGGCGAGATGCGGGATATCATCGATGAGGCTTACGAGACCTGCCGCCGCACCCTGACGGAGCACATCGACCAGCTCCATGCGCTGGCACAGGCTCTGATGGAACGCGAAAAGCTCAACGAGAAGGAGTTCAACACCGTGATGGCCGGCGGCAAGCTGCCCCCGCGTGACGGTGACGAGCCTGTACAGGAACCCGCCGCACCGGCGGCCCCTGTGGAGACCGCAGAGCCTGCCGAGAGCGCAGAGCCCGCTGAACAGGCGGAGCAGGCCGTGCTGGGCGAGGAAATGCCCGACCCGGCGCAGGATGCCCCGCAGGATAACGAATGATCGAAGGGAGCGAGTGTCGTGGAGGAAAATTTTAACCCGGTCGCACGCACCCGGGCCAACTATTATACCCCGGGCAGCCCGGTGCAGTTCGTCTGTGTGGAACTGCTCAAGGGCGAACTCAGCGGCGAGAACGCAGTCTGCCTGACCTTCAAGAACATCTCCAAGGTTACCCTGACTGCACTGGAGATCCACTTCAAGTGCAAGGGTGTGGACGGTATCATCCTGTGTGAGGATGCCTTTGAATACCGCGAGATCGAGGTCAAGCCCGGTGAGAGCTTTGGCATGGACGATGCCGTGTTCGTGACCCAGAAGGCCATCACCAGCGTGGATGTGGTCCTGAAGAACGTATACAGCGGCAAAAAGGTCGTGCATCTGGATGCCATCAAGCGCGTCCGCCTGCCGGCCCCGCGCCGCCTGAGTCCGGAGCTGGAAAAGGCACTGGAAAGCCGAATGAACCGCACCGGCCTCAAGTATATGCCGCAGGTGTTCGAGAACGGCTGGTACTGTGCCTGTGGTTCCTTCCACCCGAAGGAAGAGGACACGGTCTACTGCACCGAGTGCGGCTGTGACCGCATCCTGCTGCAGAACGCCCTGAACACCCTGCTGCAGCCCGGCCAGAAGGCCGCCCCTGCAGAGCAGGCCCCGGCGGCGGAGGCCACCCGCGTGGTGAGTTCCGCTCCGCAGGAAGAGCCGACCCGCATCGTGGCCAGCGCGCCGGTGCAGGCAGAACCCACCCGGGTCATCCCGACGGTCCGCCCGGCAGCGCCTGCCGGCGCTCCGACCAGCTTTGCACCGCCGGTGGAGCACACCCCTGTTCCGGAAGCAGAGCCTACCCGGGTGCTGGATGCCGCCACCCGCGCGGCGTTCCCCGGCAGCGGTGCAGCGGCTGTGGATGACGAGGGCACCCGTGTGATGCCTGCTGCTGCCCGCCGTGCCGCCCCGGCACGCCAGCCGGAACCCGAGGTGGAGCAGTACGATGAGGAGGACGATGCGGAAGAGAGCCGCGACGGCATTGCCGAGACCCTCGTCCGCTGGGTCCCGCCCATCACCGCCATCGTCTGCGCAGGCATTGCGCTGTGGGGCTTCGTCTATTATCAGTTTATGATGTAAATGAATGACGGAGGAGGCTGCGCTTCCTCCGTTTTTTGGTTGTACGAAGGAGAAACGTTATGCCTGACGAAGCACTGCAAACCGCTTTTGAGATCAAAACTACCTGCGATGAGATCAGCCGCAAGCTACTGCGCTGGCACTGGGAGAACAAACCCGGGGAGCACAGCCTGGGAGCCCTGCTGGATCACATCCGCACCCGCCAGCAGGAGAGCCCTGAATATTATGACCGTCTGCCCGATCTGGCGGGCCGAAACAGCTGGCAGCAGCTGGATACCACCCTGTGTATGCGGGTGCTGCTGGACCCTGAAAAGGATGCTGCCCGCCCGCTGGATCTGCTGGGCAACACGGAGCACCCCGCTGCTGCCCGCCGGGCCTGCAACGCGGTGCGCACTGCCCGCAATGAAGCGGCCCATGCCTCCGACCGCACGGCGGCTGCGCAGGCGGCGATCCTCTTCAACGAGGCCGTGGAAGCACTGGAAGAAGGCTATGTAGGCGCACCCCTGCGCACCAGTGAGCTGGGCCAGTATTACCGGCTGGCTGAGGATTATCTGAGCCGCTGCGGGGCCAAAAAGCCCATTGCGTCGGCAGCCCCGGAAGAGAAAGCACCCCGCGCGGCAAAGTCCGGCCAGAGCACTGCGGGCAGGAAAAAAGAGGGGACTTCCGGCAGTGCTTCCCGCCGCAGCAGCACAAAGCAGAACACGAGCGGCCGCAGCTCCGGCGGCAGACCCCAGAACCGGAAGCAGGGCAGCAGCCGGAACAGCCGTGCCCGGGCCAGACAGAAGCAGAAACAGGCCAACCGCACTGTTCTGCTGGTACTGCTGGCGATCCTGGCCGTGGGTCTGCTGATCCGCGGCTTTACCATGAACTGGCAGTGAAAGAGTGAGGGAACTATGAAGCAAAAACTGATTTTTCTGGATATTGACGGTACTTTGCTGCCGCCCGGTGAGATGACCGTTCCGGCCAGTGCCGTGGAGGCCATCCGGCAGGCCCGGGCCAACGGCCACAAGGTGTTTCTGTGCACCGGCCGTAACCTGCGCATGACGAAACCGCTGCTTGCCTACGGTTTCGATGGCTTTGTCTGCTCTGCAGGCGGCTATGTAGGCTGTGATGGGAAAATTCTCGTGGATCTTCCCATGGAGCCTGCGCAGGTCGAGGGCCTGCGGGAGGTGCTGGGGCGTGCCGGTGCCGAGTGCACACTGGAAGCCCGGGACGATACTTACGGCGGCATCAGGATGATCGAGCGGTTCGCCCATTTGTTCCCCCGCAAGCCGGGGCAGCTGAACAGCGAGGCCGAGCGCTGGCGCAAAACGATGGAGTATGGCATGACCATCCGGCCCATTGAGGAATACCACGGAGAGCCGGTTTACAAGGTGGTGTTCATCGCCCCCAACGAGGCCTGCCTTGCCGAGGCGAAGCAGCTGTATGAGGAGCAGTTCATCTTCTGCGAGTCCCGGCTGGGGGATACCCCGTCAGCCATCGTCAACGGGGAACTCATCAACCGCAAGTTCAACAAGGGCACTGGCATCAAGGCCATCTGTGATGACCTGGGGTGTTCGCTGGCCGATACCATCGGCTTTGGCGACAGCGACAATGACCTGCAGATGACCGATGTGGTAGGCATCAGCGTCTGCATGGCCAATGGCTCTGACAACCTGAAAAAGCTCTGCGACCGCATCTGCCCGGCTGTGACGGAGGACGGCGTGGCAAGGGAGCTCAAAACTCTGGGCCTGATCTGAGAGCAGCCTTCCACAAAAGAAGAGATGATAATAAAAAATTCCCGCTCCATCGAGCGGGAATTTTTGTTAGAGAGGGTTATTTCTGATGGACTGCCTTGTGATATACCGCGTAGGCGATCACGGCAGAGAGGGCCTCTGTGATCCAGAAGGCGTGCCAGACACCGGTAGGGCCCATGCGGCCGCACAGCACCCACGCAATGGGCATGATGAAGATGATGTAGCGGCAGAGGGAGATAACCAGCGAGGGCACGCCCTTGCCCAGACCCTCCAGCGCGCCGGAGGAGGTGGTAGACACTGCAGAGACGATGAACCCCAGGCAGATGACCCGCAGGGCGGTCTGGCCGATGGCGATGGTCTCGGGGTTAGAGGTGAACAGACCCATCAGCGGGCCTGCAATGGTCAGGCAGAGCAGGGTGCCAATGGCCATGATCCCGGCGCTCAGACCCAGTGTCAGGTTGTAGAGCCTGGACACACGGCCATGCTCCCGGGCACCGTAGTTGTAGCCCACCAGCGGGCGCATTCCCTGCACGATGCCGTTGGCCGGCAGGTAAAGGAAGGTCTGGAGTTTGTAGTAGATGCCCAGCACCGTCACATAGCTCTGGGAGTAGACCGCCAGCAGGCCGTTCAGGAAGGTGACCAGCAGGCTGGGCAGGGCCAGATTCAGGATGGCCGGTACGCCGATGGCATAGAGCTTGCCGTCAAGGGCGGCATCGAACCGCAGGCAGCGGCGGGAGAAGCGGACGGCGACTTCGGTGGTGCAGTAGACATAGAGGTAGACCACAAGGGAAACGGCCTGCCCGATGCCGGTGGCAAGGGCCGCACCGGCAATGCCCAGAGCGGGCACCGGCCCAAGGCCGAAGATGAGGACCGGGTCGAGGGCGATGTTGGTCACGCAGCCGGTGATCAGCGCCACCATGGCAACATTCATCCGGCCCACGGACTGAAAGATCTTCTCAAAGGCGAGGTCTGCCATGTTGACCAGCGAGAACAGGAACACGATGGTGGAGTAGGTCACGCCCATGTCCACCAGAGTGGGATCGGTAGTGAAGCGGCGCAGGAAGCCGGGCATGATGGCAATGCAGAGGACCATGCCCAGCACGCCGTGCAGCAGGGAAAACATCATGCCGTGGGTGGCGGCCCGGTTGGCGTTTTCGTGGTCGCCTGCGCCGAGGTAGAGCGCAATCTGGGCATTGATGCCGATGCCGAAGCCGATGGCCACTGCATTGACAAAGTTCTGGATGGGAAACACCAGCGAAAGCGCCGTCATGGCCTGCTCGCTGATCTGGGCCACAAAGAGGCTGTCCACGATGTTGTACAGGCTGTTCACCAGCATCGAGATGACGTTGGGCAGGGCCATGGAGAGCAGCAGCGGGAACACCGGTCTGGTTTTCATAAAAGTATCGTTCATTTTCATTGCTCCTGAGGGTCAGATTTGGATTTGAAGGCAAAGCAAAAGCCACACAATGGCTTTTGTACCATTGTGTGGCGAAAAGTTGCAGAATGCTGTAAAAATCCACACGATATTTTATTGGTTCAAAGATACCACATCACAGGGATACTTGTCAAGGACTTTTTAAAATAAAAGTATGACTTTTTACAGCGGGCCCTTGCCCTTGACAAGGGGCGCGGCGGCGGTAAAATAAGAACAGAACGCACAAAAGGAGGATCTGCCATGAAATGGATGATCGCGTCAGACCTGCACGGGTCGGCCTACTACTGCCGCAAAATGCTGGAGGCCTTTGAGCGGGAGGGAGCCGACCGGCTGTTCCTGTTGGGCGACCTGCTCTACCACGGCCCCCGCAACGACCTGCCCCGGGAGTACGCCCCCAAGGAGGTCATCCCCCTGCTGAACGGGAAAAAGGAGAAGCTGCTCTGCGTGCGGGGCAACTGCGATGCAGAGGTGGACCAGATGGTGCTGGAATTCCCGGTGCTGGCCGATTATGCCGTGCTTCCGGTGGGGCAGCGGCTCATTTATGCGACCCACGGGCATATCTATCATGTGAAAAATCTGCCGCCGCTGGCCCCGGGAGATGTGCTGCTGCACGGGCATACCCATGTTCCGGCCTGGACAGAGTTCGGGCAGGGAAATCTTTACCTGAATCCGGGTTCTGTGAGCATCCCCAAGGAGAACAGCCCCCACAGCTACATGACCCTGGAAGGAAACACGATGCAATGGAAAGAGCTGGAAAGCAGCGCTGTTTTCCATGAACTGACCCTTTGAAAAGTCCGCCAGCCGGTTTTGCGGGCAGCTTGAAATTTGCCCACCGGTATGGTATGATAAAACTGAAAACAGATCGGCAAAGTTCCGCAGAGCAGTGCTGTGCGGGGCAGGAGCCTTTTTGTTTCTGCAATGAGTTAGCTGAAACTAACAAAATGACGAAAACAGCGGGCTGGACTTGTGCAGTTTGACAGGGGGGCCCGCAGATACAGTATGGAGGGAACAACAATGGTAGAAACGATCCTGAGGGTCGATGGTATGATGTGCGGTATGTGCGAGAGCCACATCAATGATGTGGTGCGCAAGACCGCCCGGGTGAACAAGGTGACTTCTTCCCACACCAAGGGCGAGACGGTCATCCTCTCGGAGCAGCCGGTGGATGTGGAGGCGCTGAAGGCTGCCATTGCCGAAACGGGCTACACCGTGACCGGCGTGCAGACCCGGCCCTATGAGAAAAAGGGCTTCTTCTCGTTCCTGAAAAAGTAACAGCCCGGTGTTTCTGGCCGGGCTGATCATGCAAAACAGGAGGTATCTCGTTATGAGGATCTTGGTGTACGGCGCAGGCGTTCAGGGCTGTCAGCTGGCCCACAGTCTGGCACAGAACAAGAAAAATGTGGTCACCCTGCTGGCCCGGGGCGAGTGGAAGGAGGTCATTGACCAGAAGGGCCTGACCATCCGCCACATGCTCCAGCGGAAAACAACGGTGGATCGGATGCAGACAACAGATGTGCTGGCCCCCGGGGATGTGTATGACCTTGTGTTTGTCACGGTGCAGGCCGGGCAGCTGGCCGATGTGCTGCCCATCCTCAAAGCAAACCGGAGCCAGTACTTCATCTTTGTGGGCAATGATCCCTATGCGCAGGAGATGCTGCAGGCCATGCAGCGCCCGGTGGATAAGATCGCCTTTGGCTTCCAGAACAATGCGGGCCGCCGGGAGCATGACCGGCTGGTCAGTGTGCACATGGGGATGGGAATGACTGTCGGCGGCGCAACCGCACCCCTGTCCGGCGCGTTCCGCCTGCGGCTGCAGGCTGCCTTTGAGGGGACTCATTACAAGCTGACCTATTACAGTGATATGGACGAGTGGCTCAAGAGCCACATCGCCTTTATCCTGCCCTGCGCCTATGCCTGCTATGCGGTGGATGGGGAACTTTCCCGCACCACAGTGGAACAGCGCAGGATGATCGTGGATGCCGCCTGGGAGTGCTGTGAGATGCTGAAAGCGGCAGGTGTACCCGTGAACGATGCGGAGAACACCGACCGCTACCGCGAGGGCACCAAACAGCGGAAAAAGACCGAGCGGATGGTCTACTGGATGGCGCAGACGGTCGTTGGGAAGTGGTGCATTTCGGATCACGCCATGCGTGCGGTGAGCGAGATGCAGTATCTGGATGAAGCGTTTGCCGCCCTGCGCGCCACCACGTTGGTGGAGATGACTGCCTGGGATGAACTGCGCAGATCTCTGCCCAGAAAGAAGTAAGAGCCGGAAAATGTCCGGAGCATGAGAAAAAGCCTGTCGGTTTTTGCGCCGACAGGCTTTTTTCTATTGGTTCAGCGCCCAGAAGGCGGCAAGCTGCTGCTCCAGCTCTGTGGTGCTGCGCAGGTATTGGAGCGGGTGCCAGTGGCGGGGGAACAGGCGGGTGTATTCGGCGCGGGCAAAGCGGTCATCCAGCAGAAGCACCACGCCCCTGTCCTCCTGCGTGCGGATGACCCGGCCCGCCGCCTGCAGCACCTTGTTCATGCCCGGGAAACGGTAAGCGTAGTCGAAACCGGTGCCGCCCGCCTCGTCATAGTAGCGGCGCAGGATCTCCTGCCGGGAGTTCACCTGAGGCAGGCCCACCCCCACGATGGCACACCCGATGAGCCGGTCGCCCACCAGATCCACGCCCTCGCCGAAGATGCCGCCCATGACCCCGAAGCCCAGCAGCGTTTTTGCGGGGCTTGGGCCGAACTGTTCCAGAAAGGCCGCCCGGGCCGCGTCGTCCAGACCACTCTCCTGGGCCAGCGTTCCGATGTCCGGGTAACGGGCGGTGAAGTCCTCGTGCACCTGCCGCAGATAGGCATAGCTGGGGAAAAAGGCCAGATAGTTGCCCACCTTGGCCCGGGCCAGTGCGGCCAGCGCATCCGAGACGGCCTGAACACTGGCCTCCCGGTCCCGGTAGCGGGTGGAGATGCCGGGCAGGCAGTAGAGCCCCAGATGTTCGGGCGGAAACGGGCTTTCCAGTGCCACAGCCCGGGCATCGGGACAGCCCAGCACGGAGCGGTAGTAGCCCGGCGGGGTGAGCGTTGCGCTGAACAGCGCCGCCGCCCGCCCGGCGGCAAGGCTGGCATCCACAAAGGGGGCAGGGTCAAGGCAGAGCAGCTCCCATTCCAGCTCGCTGCCCCGGGCTGTCAGCTGGGTGACAAAATGCGCGTCGTACCGCTCTGCCGCCCGGGTGATATTCTGCACCGCAAAGTAGAGCTCGAGCAGCTGGGCGTGGGCATCGGCCTCCGGGTTGGCTTCCAGCCAGTCCTGCAGGGGGGCCTGCAGGCTGAACAGCAGTCGGAGCAGCTCCTTCGGCAGCTCTTGCAAAAAGACCGTGCCATCCCGCGCCAGCAAAGGCTCCGGCAGTGGGAAGGCGGCTTCTGCCGGTTCGGTGTCCAGAAGGCTGGTCTGTTGGGTGAAATCCTCTGCCGGCGATTCGGTGGGTGCTGAACCCCGGCGGGGGGCCAGCTTCGTTACCGCCCGGCGCGCTTCCAGAAAGCCTTTGTCTGCCTTTGTCAACGCGGTTTTCAGTGCGCTTTTTCCTTTGCCGATGGCCCGTCTGGCTTCGGTCAGGCTGCTCTTGCAGAACCGTGCCGAGTACATGGCTCTGGCCCGGTCCGGCAGGTTGTGGGCCTCGTCGATGAGAAAAATGTAGTCGCCCGCCGCATCGAAAAAGCGTCGCAGGTGCACGGTGGGGTCGAACAGATAGTTGTAGTCTCCGATGACCACATCACACCACTCGCTCAGGTCCAGCCCCAGCTCAAAGGGGCAGACCCTGTGCCGCCGGGCAGTCTCGGCCAGAGCGGTACGGTCATAGGGAACGGCGCTGTCCAGCAGGTCGGCCAGCGCATCCTTCAGCCGCTCGTAGTAGCCGTTGGCGTAGGGACAGGCTTCCGGCAGGCAGGCGGGACGGCCCTCAGCATCCTTGCACAGGCAGGCCTTCTCCTTGGCCGAAAGGGTCACGCTGCGCAGGGAAAGCGCCGGGTCTGCCGCCCGCAGACGGGCCAGTGCATCCTCAGCAGCGGCCTGTGTCGTGTTGCGGGCGGTCAGGTAGAAGATCTTTTCCCCCTTGCCCTCGCCCATGGCTTTCAGGGCAGGGAAGAGGGCACTCATCGTTTTGCCGATGCCGGTGGGTGCCTGGCAGAACAGCCGGGTACCGCCCTTCTGCTCTGCCTTGCCCGCAGCACAGGCGCGATAGATCTCCCCGGCAATGGCGCGCTGTCCGGGACGGTAAGCTGGAAACGGAAATTGCAGGGCCCCAAGGCTCCGGTTCCGGGCTTCCACCCAGTCCAGCTGCCGCCGTGCCCAGGGAAGATACTGCCGCAGTAAGTCGTTGAAAAACACATCCAGCTCAGCGGCAGAGAAGTGCCGGGTATAGCGGATGATCTCATCGGTGTCGATCTGGTAATAAGTCAGCCGGACATCCAGTGTTTCCAGCTCCCGCTGTTCGGCGCAGATGGCCCCGTAGACCATGCCCTGCGCCCAGTGGCAGGGGTTCAGGTCCTCCGTGATGGCATCGGTGGGCGCGGCGGTGGTCTTGATCTCGTCGATGACCACTGTGCCGTCCTCATCGGTAAAAATGCCGTCGGCACGGCCCTCGATGGTGAACCCAATTCCCTCCATCGTCCGCTCTGCCGTGAGGAACACCTCGGCAGAGTAGCCTTCACCCGCCGCCTTCTGGAGCCTGCGGTGGATGCGTGCGCCCTCGTTGGCCCGGTCAAAGCCGGTAAAGCGGCTGTCGATACTGCCGGTGCGGAGCAGGAACTCCACCAGCTCCCGGACAGAGAGACGGATGGTTGGCATGGGGTTCACTTCCTTTCTCTTGAAATTCTGCGCATCAGTCAGGGGGTCCTTTGTACAACCTCTCAGTCTCGCATCCGCTCGACAGCTCCCCTACTAGGAGAGGTGGCATCCCGAAGGGATGACGGAGAGGTTGTACAGAGCAGGGCCTACCCGAGACCCAGGATCTTTTGACAATTTGCTGCAACAGCATTCACCTGGTCAAAATCCACGGCGGCCCGGTAATAAGTCTCCAGCTCATCATGGCAGTTCTTGGCCTGAGCCATCAGGGCGACAGCCTGGTCGATGAGCTCGGAGGCGGCACGGTCGTTGAAGCGCAGGCGGGCACGGAAGCCGGACAGGTTCTCCCGGTCCACAAAGCGGGTGCAGCGCACGGCCTGCACGCCGGGCAGCTGGATGGGATGCCAGAGGTTGTCGGTCAAAAAAGCCAGCCGCAGGGCCGGGATGAAGATGTGGTCGATCTGATCTTCAGGGTGCATGGCACAGGGGCAGGTGATGATGTGGTAGCCCCGGGCCAGTGCTTCGGCCCTGATGAGTTCCAGCAGCAGGCGGGAGATCGCCCCGTAATCATCCCGGAATACCACATACCGGTCGGCCAGCGCTTCCACCGTGCCCCGGTAGAATACCATCCCCTTGGGGGTGATGGCTGAGAGCAGCCGCAGCTCCTCGCTGGCGGTGCCCTCGGTGCGGGGAAGCAGCCGGGTGCAGAGACGCTTGACGTAGCGGCGCACCTTTTCAAAGTTGGCGCTGCAGGCCTCGGCCCGGCGGCTGTCCAGCATCAGGCTGCCCGCCGATGCGATATACCGGGCTGCCCGGCCCCGCAGGGCGGCATTCCGGGCAAACAGGGCCTTGACCTCGTCCCGGTGGGGAGCCAGCTTTCCGGCATCGATGGTGTGGTACAGGCTCACCACCAGCTCATCAGCCCCGGGCGCGTCCGGCTCCACCACATGGGGCGCGGTGGCATCGATGATGGCGCGTTTCTGGTCGAGGAAGATGACCCCGTCCAGACTGTCCGGGTCGCTGGCACAGTGGATCTTTTCGATGCGCTGGCCCTGCTGCTCGGCGGCCTGGGCCAGATGCTTCATCAGGGTGGATTTGCCGCATCCCGGCCCGCTTTTGATGAGAAGCATCTGCATCCCGGGCTCCCGGCGCAGCGGTTCAAAATAACCCTTGAAGCCCGCCGGTGTGGTGGCCCCCAGAAAGAAATCGGGGGAACGGCTTTGGATGGTTTTCATATCAGAACACCTCACTTTTGCTTTAGGGTATGCAAAAATGAAGGGAGATGATACTTGGGCGGAGGGGTTAATAGGTATGCAGACAGACTTCGTTTATTTTATCCCGCAGAGCCACAAAATCCGCAAAGGCGGCGGGTTTGTTCTGCGCCTGCCGGAGCAGGGCGGCGGGGTGGAAGGTGCCCATGAACCATACGCCGTTCTTTTGCACAAAGGTGCCGTGCTCCTTGGTCACGGAGAAATCGGTGCGGATCATCCGCTGGGAAGCGATGCGGCCCAGGCAGACCACGATCTTTGGCTGCAGCAGTTTGAACTGCTCCCGGAGCCAGGGCATACAGGCCTCGCTCTCGGTGGGCAGCGGGTCGCGGTTCTGGGGCGGGCGGCACTTGACGATGTTGGCAATGTAGCAGTTTTTGCTCCGGTCCAGATCGATGGCAAACAGGTATTTGTCCAGCAGCTGGCCGCTGCGGCCCACAAAGGGCAGGCCCTGCTCGTCCTCGCTCTGGCCCGGGCCTTCGCCCACGAACAGCACCTCAGCAGTCTGGACACCCTGCCCGAACACCACATGGGTGCGGTCAGTGCACAGCTCACATCTGCGGCAGGCAAGGCACTCGGCCTTTAATGTATCCCAATCCATAGCAGTTTGATCTCCTTGCAGCTGAATGATAATTTATTCACAAATAAAAAATGGTTTTCTCCTAAAATAATAGCACAGAAAGCCAATTTTGTCTTGAACTTTTTGCCGGGTGTGCTAGAATAAAAGAGAAAGGCATCCTTGTGTCCAACAGGCACCCGGATGTGAATATTGGATAGTTAATTCGGAGGTAATCAACAATGGCTGATATGTTCGCACCGCTGGTAGCACAGCTGAAGGCAAACCCCAAGACGATCGTTTTTACCGAGGGCAATGACCCCCGCATCCTGGAGGCAGCCAGCAAGCTGCTGGCCGAGGGCGTTCTGAAGGTTGTCATGGTGGGCAACGAGGCTGAGTGCAAGGCTGCTGCTGCCGCAGGCAATTTTGATATTTCCGCTGCTGAGATCATTGACCCTGAGAACTACGCAGGTTTCGACGAGATGGTGAACACCATGGTCGAGCTGCGCAAGGGCAAGCAGACCGCTGAAGAGTGTACCGCAATGCTGAAGAAGTCCAACTACTTCGGCACCATGCTGGTCAAGATGGGCAAGGCTGACTGCCTGCTGGGCGGCGCTACTTACTCCACCGCCGATACCATCCGCCCCGCTCTGCAGCTGGTCAAGACCAAGAAGGGCGCACACCTGGTGAGCTCCTGCTTCATTCTGGACCGTGACTTTGGCGAAGAGGGCCTGAAGCGCATTGCCATGGGCGACTGCGCTGTCAACATTGATTACACCGATACCGTTGATAAGGCTACCGGCGAGGTCAAGATCGCTGCATCCGCAAAGCTGGCTGAGGTGGCCGTTGAGACTGCCAAGACCGCAAAGCTGTTCGGCATCGATCCGAAGGTCGCAGTTCTGAGCTTCTCCACCAAGGGTTCCGGCAAGGGCGGCACCGTTGCTCTGAGCCATGATGCTACCATCAAGGCTCAGGAGATGGACCCCGAGCTGGCTGTGGACGGCGAGCTGCAGTTTGACGCTGCCGTTGCTCCCGAAGTTGCACAGGTCAAGTGCAAGGGCAGCAAGGTCGCTGGTCAGGCCAACACCTTCATCTTCCCCTGCATCGAGGCCGGCAACATCGGCTATAAGATCGCTCAGCGTCTGGGCGGCTACGCTGCCTACGGCCCCATTCTGCAGGGCCTGAACGCACCCATCAACGACCTGTCCCGTGGCTGCAACGCTGACGAGGTCTACAAGATGAGCCTGATCACTGCCTGCCAGTCTTAATTTGTGAATTAAGCGCTTTTGCCCCCTCCGGTTTTGCACCGGAGGGGGCTTTTGCTGTATAAGGGAACGTGCAGCTTCGTATTTCCTAAGCGATGTCGGTAAGGTTTAATACTTGCATTCTCTCCCGAAACATGCTATAATAATCAAGCACAAAATGTGCCATGCCGGACAGCGCCTGCTGCGTGGTTCGGCATACGGATGCGGGCCCTGTACGATGGGGCCGCTGTGAACCAGGTCAGGTGGGGAACCAAGCAGCCTTAAGCGGTGTGTCCCGTGCGTTTCAGTCAGCCTGCATCCGTATGCCGAGTTACGCAAGGCGGGGGTCAAACCCCGTCAGCGCTGCCCGGCTTTTTTGTTGAAAGGGGAGAAGCAGATGTATCGAGCCCTGTACCGCAAGTGGCGGCCCCAGCGGTTTGAGGATGTGGTGGCCCAGCGCGGCATCGTGACCGCACTGCGCAACCAGATCGCCACAGGCCGTGTGGGCCACGCTTATCTGTTTACCGGCGTGCGCGGCACCGGCAAGACCAGCTGTGCCAAGATCTTTGCCAAGGCAGTCAACTGCCTGCATCCCCAGAACGGTGACCCCTGCGGTGAGTGTGAGATCTGCAGGGGCATCGACAACGGCAGCATTCTGGACGTGGTGGAGATGGACGCGGCCTCCAACAACGGCGTGGACGATATCCGTGATCTGCGTGATGAAACGGCCTACACCCCCAGCGCCTGTCACTATAAGGTATATATCATCGACGAGGTGCACATGCTCTCCACGGCAGCGTTCAATGCCCTGCTGAAAACGCTGGAGGAGCCGCCCGCCCACGTCATCTTTATTCTGGCGACCACGGAGATCCAGAAGGTTCCCGCCACCATCCTTTCCCGGTGCCAGCGGTACGATTTTACCCGCATCGGCCCCGAGGACATCGCCCAGCGTGTGGAGTACATCGCCGGGCAGGAGGGACTGGAGTTGTCCGGCGAGGGGGCGGAGCTTATCTCCCGCCTTGCCGATGGTGCCATGCGAGACGCGCTGTCCATTCTGGATACCTGTGCCGGTGTCACGGCAAAGATCGATGCGGATGTTGTCCGCCGGATGGCAGGTGTGACCGACCGGAGCTATCTGTTCCATATTTCGGATGCGCTGGAAGCGCAGGATGCCGCCGCGGCACTGGCACAGCTGGCTCAGCTGCGTCAGCAGTCGGTGGATGTGAAGCGGCTGACCGAGGAGCTCATTGCCCATTACCGTGCGCTGATGCTGGCGGCCCTGCCCGGCGGGCAGGCACTGCTCTCGGGTGTATCCCCGGAAGAGGAAAAGCTCTATCTGGAAAAAGGCCCCCGGATGGGGCAGCGGGAGGCGATCCGGGCCATCCGGGCTCTGGGCAACGCTCTGGAGCACATGACCCGTGGCAGTGACCAGCGGATAGAGCTGGAACTGGCCCTGTTCAGCCTTTCGGAGCAGCCCCAGCAGGTGACGGTACAGGCTGTGCCTGCCGCCCGGCCTGCGGTCCCTGCACAGGAGGCCCCCAGACCGTTTGCGTCGGCACCGGTCAAACCTTTTGTATGTGCACCGGCGGCATCGGCTCCCGTGCAGGAGCCTTCTGTGGAACCGGCACCGATGCAGCAGTCTGAGCCGGAACCGGCACCTCAGCCCGTGGAACCGCCCAAGGCAGAAGCAGCAGCTTCTGCGGAAGAAGAGCTGCCGCCCCTGCCGGAGGAACCGCCGGTGACTTCGGAGGCCCCGCCCCCCTGGGACGAGCCGACCCCGGCTGCGCCGCCGCAGAGAGAAGCACCTCCGGCTCCCGCGCAGGAAGTGCCTGCGGCCCAGCCTCAGCCGGAGCCCAAGCCGGAATATACGGCTGACCCGGCGCTGAACAAGCCTCGCAAGGTGGCGGCAGAGGGGATCAATCCCTTCCCGCAATGGGCAGAGGTCATCAAGCTCCTGCAGGAACAGGATCCCATGCTCTACACCTACCTGAAAAAGTCCAAGGGTTACTTTGATGGTACCCGGGTGCTCATCGATGGCGGAAAGACCTTCCGGGATTTTATCCGCGCCAACAAGGAAAGCCAGAAGCTCATCAAAAAGCTGATCGCGCAGGTGTCCGGTGTGGCAGTGCCCATCGGCCCCTATGAATCCAAGACAGTCAATCGCGCTTCGGCCAACGCCGAGGAATCCCTCCGCAAGCTGGAACAGCTGGGGCTGGAGGTGTCGATTGAGGATAGTGAACGCAAAAAACGATAAATAAAAGGAGAACCAACCATGAAAGCAAGAATGCCCGCAGGCTTCGGCCGCCCCGATATGAACTCCCTGATGCGTCAGGCCCAGAAGATGCAGGAAGATATGAAGGCCAAGCAGGCAGAGCTGGAAGCTGCTGAGTACACCGGCAGTGCATCCGGTGAGATGGTCACTGTGAAGATGAACGGCAAGCACGAGGTGCTGAGCATCACCATTAAGCCTGAGGCCGTGGACCCCGATGATATCGAGATGCTGGAAGACCTGGTGGCTGCTGCCGTCAATGCAACCGTCAAGCAGGTGGATGAGACTGCCGAGGCCGAAATGGGCAAACTGACCGGCGGCCTGAACATTCCCGGTCTTTGATCAAAGTGGAGGAGCACCATGGGTTATAATGCAGCCCCGCTGGAAAAGCTGATCGAAGAATTCAGCAAGTTCCCGGGCATTGGGCGGAAGGGGGCGACCCGGATGGCCTATCAGGTACTGAGCATGTCGGATCAGGATGCCGCCGCACTGGCGGGTGCGATCCAGAACGCCCACACCAAGCTCCATCGCTGCCGTGTCTGCCAGAATTATACCGAAGCCGAGCTCTGCCCCATCTGTGCCAGTGCCAAGCGGGACCGCTCTGTCATCTGTGTGGTGGAAACGCCCCGTGATGTGCAGGCGTTTGAGCGCACCCGGGAGTACCATGGAATGTACCATGTGCTCCACGGTCTCATCAGCCCCATGGATGGCATCGGTGCTGAACAGCTGACGGTCAAGGAACTGCTGGCCCGTCTGGGGGACGGTGAAGTGAAGGAAGTGATCATGGCCATGAACCCCACCGTTGAAGGTGAGGCAACGGCCATGTATCTGGCAAAGCTCATCAAGCCCCTGGGCATCAAGACCACCCGTCTGGCCTATGGCCTGCCCGTGGGTGCCAGCCTGGAGTATACCGATGAGACGACCCTGTATCGGGCACTGTCTGGCCGGGGAGAACTGTGATCATTTGTATTTCAAAGCCCTGCGTTTGCGCGCAGGGCTTTGTGCTGTTTATGGGATAAAAAAGAAACACCCGGCCGGGGAAATGAAACAAATTCAAGAAATATAGAAAAAACTCAAAAAAGATGCAAAAAAGTGTTGACAGAAGGGCGGGG
>OWKD01000212.1_pt1 | contig 20700 bp, 20 predicted proteins | sample 1732981 | NCBI WGS metagenome assembly OWKD01 (sample SAMN05065776, study PRJEB22554) | human gut metagenome | biome: ENVO:2100002; feature: ENVO:00000062; material: ENVO:00002003 | host: Homo sapiens | place: USA
CGAGATAGGCTCCGGTCTCGTGGGCTCGGAGATGTGTATAAGAGACAGCTTGTATACTTAAGAAAAACTGAGCATTGAGTCTTATTTTTAGGTCTGTTCTGCACTTTGTGTATTCGGTATATTCTCAGTACGGGATATACGCTATTAGTTTGGGCTAGTGAGGTGAAAGGACAGAGTGGGCTCAGCGATAAAAATGTACAACAAGAATATTTATATAGAAGGAACGAATTATGGAAATCAAGAAGAACGATAAATTTACAGTGACCATCGAGGACATGGGAGAGGACGGCGCAGGTATCGGCCGCGTGGACGGATATATCTGGTTTGTGAAGGATGCCCTGATCGGGGATACGATCGAGGCGTCAGCCATGAAAATGAAAAAAAATTACGGTTTTGCCCGCCTCGTGCGCGTCATCACCCCGGCAAAAGGCCGCGTGGAGGCGAAATGTCCGGTGGCGAGAGCCTGCGGCGGATGCCAGCTTCAGGAACTGGACTATAAAGAACAGTTAAAATTCAAGGAAAAGAAAGTATACAATCATTTAAAACGCATCGGCGGCATGGAGAACCTGTTCCTGCCGGAGGAGGCGGACCAGGCAGCAGGAGTGCCGGACGCAGTCATCATGGAACCGATCATCGGAATGGAAGACCCGTGGAGATATCGCAACAAAGCGCAGTATCCGATCGGACGCGGAAAGGACGGAAAACCGACGGCCGGATTCTTTGCAGGACGGACCCACTCCCTGATCCCGGTACCGGAGCTGGACTGCCTGCTTGGCTGTGGGGAAAATAAGGATTATCTGGCGGCAGTGCTGAAATTCATGGAAGATTTTGGTGTGGAACCTTATGATGAGGCAAACCACAAGGGACTTGTGCGCCATGTTCTCTTAAGAAAAGGTTTCGCCAGCGGTGAACATATGGTATGTCTCGTGATCAATGGAAAGAAGCTTCCTCACGAGAAAGAGTTCATCGAGCGGATGCGTGAAGTCGGCGCGGACAGTATCTCCCTGTCCTTCAATATGGAAAAGACAAACGTGATCCTGGGAACCGAGATCAAAAATCTCTACGGGCCGGGTTATATCACGGATAAGATCGGAAACATCGAATATCGGATCTCTCCGTTATCGTTCTATCAGGTAAACCCGGTCCAGACAGAACGTCTCTACGGGACAGCTTTGGAATTCGCTGATTTAAACGGTGGCGAGACCGTCTGGGATCTTTACTGTGGAATCGGAACGATATCATCCTTCCTTGCACAGAAGGCGGGGAAGGTCTGCGGCGTCGAGATCATCCCGGCTGCCATCGAGGACGCGAGAGAGAATGCGAAGCGCAACGGCCTTGACAATGTAGAATTCTTCGTCGGAAAAGCCGAGGAGGTTCTTCCGGAACAGTATGAAAAAAAACATATCAAAGCCGATGTGATCGTTGTCGATCCGCCAAGAAAGGGATGTGATGAGCTCTGCCTTGAGACGATCGTAAAGATGGCACCGGAGAAGGTCGTTTATGTGAGCTGTGATTCCTCGACGTTGGCAAGAGATGTGAAATATCTCGGGGAGAACGGTTACACTGTAAAACGCGTCAGAACCGTTGACATGTTCGGAATGTCAGGGCATGTGGAGACGGTAGCACTATTAACTAAAAAAGATATCACGTCTTGCTGACGAGAATTAACTAAAAGTTCAGCGGTTGCAAAATTTGCAACAACGGTAGAGAAAATTGAAAAATCAAAGGGATATAAAATGGAACAGGAATACATTATTCTCCAGATCCAGGAAGATGATTACGGCTGTGAGGAACGCCCCGCAGGGGCAAAGAAAACCGTTCTCGTCCGGCTGAAAGACGCTAAGGAAAACGAGCGGATGATCCGTCAGGAAGATGACTGGCTTTATGAGCAGGGGATTGATGAAGGTGATCTGGTAGTATTAACGGAGAATCACCTGTATAAGAAAACGGAGGAGAGATAAATAAAGATGGAATTACAGACAGAACGCCTGATTTTAAGACCATGGCAGGAGAGCGATGCAGAGAGCTGCTACGAATATGCGAAAGACCCGCAGGTCGGTCCGGAAGCAGGATGGCCGATGCATACGAGTGTGGAGAACAGCAGAGAGATCATCCGGGAAGTTTTATCGGCGGATGGAACGTATGCGGTGGTTTTAAAGAGTACCGGAAAGCCGGTGGGCTGTGCAGGCCTTACAGTGGGCGAGGCATGCAATATGCCGGTACCAGAAGATGAGGGAGAGATCGGCTGCTGGCTGGGAACTCCGTACTGGGGGCAGGGAATCATCCCGGAGGCGGTAAAGGAATTGATTCGGTACGGTTTTGAAGATCTGGGGCTGAAACGAATCTGGTACGCATATTTTGACGGGAATGAAAAATCGAAGCGCGTGGCAGAAAAATGCGGCTTCCGGTATCATCATACGAACAGGGATCTGGAGTGGAAATTGTTAAATAAAACTGTGACAGAACATGTCTATGTGCTTGAAAAAAACCGCAGGAACGATGAAATCTAAAGAAGGCAAGAGCAGCATGGAGATAGATGTGCTGATCTGTAAAAGGAAAGGAATTTGCTGAAATGATAAAACTTATGGTCGCGTCCGACATCCACGGCTCCGCGTACTACTGCAAAAAGATGCTGGAGGCATTCGACCGGGAGCAGGCGGAACGTCTCCTGCTTCTGGGCGATATTTTATACCACGGACCGAGAAACGACCTCCCGAAAGAGTACGACCCAAAGGAAGTCATCAAAATGTTAAATGAGCGGAAAAACAGGATCTTCTGCGTTCGCGGAAACTGTGATACAGAGGTAGACCAGATGGTTCTGGAATTCCCGATCCTCGCGGATTACGCAGTGATCCCAACGGCGGACCGCCTGATCTACGCCACTCACGGTCATCATTTTAACTTAAACGCACTTCCGCCGATGCAGCCAGGGGACATTCTTCTTCATGGCCACACCCATATCCCGGCGTGGGAACCATTCGGCGATGGAAATCTGTACCTGAATCCGGGTTCTGTGTCGATTCCGAAGGAGGGAAGTGAGCACAGTTACATGATCCTGAAGACCGGAGAAGCTGTCTGGAAAACTCTGGAGGGAGAGATATTCCACAGTATTAAGTTGTAAAATTTAATGGCAATTAAAAATGGATCATAACGGTGAGGTACTAAAAAATGTGAGCGAATTATGTAAATATATCTGCAAAACAACAGCGAAAGCGGGCAGATAAATGATAGATACTTCATGTTCCGGAAGTTAACTCCGTCACTATACATGTCATAAAAATGTATAGCAAACACACCCTGAAAACATAAATAACAAGGAATATTCGTGGCAAATAAAATATTGCTTGCGTGTCCGATAAAGTCAGAGTATAGTATTCATTGTGGGGATTTGTAAAAAAATTCAAACAAAAAACATTTGTAGACAAAAAAGGAGAGACACTATGGGTGAAACACAAGCAAAGAAGAAAAAAGCACCGTTGAGCATGTGGAAAGTTATCCTCATTGTTATCGCGGTAGTCTACGTGATGTCCTTCATCATTCCTTCCGGCGCCTATGAACGCGATGGAAAGATGGCAATTCCGGGTACATACCAGATTATCGATAAGATCTATCTGAATCCGGCACAGGTAATTCTGGCAGTCGGCGATCTTGTTTACAGTACGTTCGGCAAATTATTTGTAACGTTGATCATCATGGGTGGTATGATGGGAATCGTAAATTCCACAGGTGTTCTGGACCGGGCGCTCAGTAACCTGATCCATCGCTTAAAAGATAAAGCCCTGATCATCATTCCGATCTATATTTTTGCAACGGCGCTTTTAGGCTGTGTTGGATCCATGATTTCCACAGTTGTGCTCTTTATTCCGCTTGGAATCACGATCGCAAAGCAGTTAAAAGCAGACCGTATTTTTGCAGTCGGTCTTGTGATTCTTGGATCCTTTACCGGATTTATGACATCTCCGATCAACCCGTTAACAGGCCTTCTCGGACAGGAGATTGCGGGTCTGGCTCCGTACTCCGGTTCCGGTCTCCGAACAATTGTTACGATCTTGAATCTGACGGTGGTTTCTGCATATCTGATCTTCTGGGTAAAACGATGCCAGAAGAATCCGGAAATCTATGCGAAAAACTTTGGCGGAGAAAACACGGTAGAAGAGGGAGATGTTCCGGGCGCAGGTGAGTACCGTCCCATGACTGTCCGTGAGATCGCGATCCTCGTGATCTTTTTCGGAGCATTCATTTTCTTCGCGGCAGGCGGACCGACTCTCGGACTTGGCATGACACAGTTAGGCTCCATCATGCTGCCGGTTGCCTTCATCGAAGGTTTCCTTGCGCATTACGATATTGATGAGACCATGAGACGCTTCGTAAAAGGAACACAGGATATGTGCGGCGTTATGGTATTTATGGTCCTTGCCAGCGTTATGAGCGTTATTCTCAATAATTCCGGTATCCTTGACACGATCGTCTATTATATTTCAGTTCCGTTAAACCATATGAGCAGTGCTTTCGCAGCGATCGGAATGTTCATTGCGAATGGTCTGATCAACTTTGTGATCAACTCCGGTTCCGGACAGACAGCTGTTATGATGCCGATCATGGCCCCGCTTTCCGACGTTGTAGGTGTTACCCGTCAGATGGCAGTTTTAACTTTACAGTACGGTGATGGCTTCACAAACCTCTTCGCTCCGACCAGCGTAAACTTAATGGCATGCCTTGCGATGGCAAAGGTAGATTTAAAACAGTGGTATAAATTCCTGATACCGTGTTACGGTATGCTGTTTGTGATCATGATCGCATCGATCTTTGTAGGTACAGCGATCGGCTTCTAAAGGAGGAAATCAGATGGACACAGGGGAACTTATCAGAAGCTTAACAGATGAACTGGAACAGCATACGATTGAGATCAGGCATGAGATCCATGCAAATCCGGAACTCTCGTTTCACGAATTTGCGACAAGCAGGATCGTATGCCGGGAACTGGACCGTATTGGCGTTCCTTATGAGGAAAGTCCATGTAAACCGGGCATTATCGCAACCATCGACAGTGGAAAGCCGGGTAAATTCCTGATGCTGCGGGCCGATATGGATGCACTGCCAATTCAGGAAAAGACTGGACTTCCCTTCGAATCAAAGGTACCGGGAGTGATGCATGCCTGCGGCCATGATATCCACACCTCCAATCTTCTGACAGTAGCAGAGATCTTAAACCGGACAAAGGATCAGTGGAAAGGAAAGGTGAAGCTGGTATTCCAGCCGGCGGAAGAAAATGGCGGCGGCGGAAGAGAGATGATCAAAGCCGGACTCATGGATGAGATTCCGGATGCGTGCTTTGCGCTTCATGTGGAAAATGGGGTCCCGGGAAAGATAGTCGTTGGAAGCCGTTATCTGACTGCATATTCCGACAGCTATAAGATCACAGTCCATGGAAAAGCCGCTCATTCCTCCACCCCGGAAGAGGGTGTGGATGCTGTATACATTGCCGCGTCCATTGTCACAGCGCTCCATGGAATCATTTCCAGAAATCTTTCTCCGATGGATCGGGCGACCTTAAATGTGGGAATGATCCACGGTGGAACAGCGCCGAACATCATTGCGGATGAAGTGACGCTGGGCGTCATGCTGAGAAATCTCTCGAAGGAGTCCAGAGAAGCGATGATGAAAAAAATTGAGACGATCTCCAATGGAATCGCCGAGTCTATGGGGGGAAGCTGTGATCTGGCATTCCGTGCCGGTTACGCGGCAGTCTACAACGATGAGAAGTTCTCTGATTTTGTAGCGGCCACCTTCCGCAAATATGAGGACATTATCCATGTGGATCTCGGGGACGGAAAACCGGAAGATTGGCTGATTACCGGAGAACATCCGCTTTTAGGTGCTGAGGATTTTGGATTCTATTTCCAGAAAGCTCCGTCCTGCATGATATGGGTCGGTGTCGGTGGAAATTCTCCAAAACACAGTCCGGGATTCTGTATCGACGAGCGCTATATCAAGCTCTGTACAAGAGCAATGGCGATGACAGCGTTGGAGTATCTGACAAAAGAATAGGCGATATATGAGGCAGGAGTAGGATTATGAGGATTCTACTCCTGCTTTTCTTATATTTTTCCGAAAGCGGTTACTGTTCATGCTTTACGCAAACAGTAACCGAAAGCGACCAGCGTCATTCTTTATTTTAAATTGCTCCCTTGCATTATAATTACCAAGATGTTAAAATATATCCCATAACAATCGAAGAGGCATCCGGTGCTGCTGCCGCTGTGAAAAAGTTCATGAGAACAGGCGGACAGCAGGTAAAAGGGAAACAGGTGGAAGACCTGTACGATCTCGTCACTGTGAGCAGGGAATACAAGACCATGCGCGAATGCGCGGTCACTGAGGAAGAAGGACAGTTGGATAAACTGTCGCGAAAGCCTTGGGAAGGCGGTTTTGTGTGATGATCTGTGAGTCAGGAAACCTGCCGGACTGCTGGTACAGGAAGAAAATTTCCAGATCACGAGGCATTGATCGTACCGTTTATATGTCGGCTGATTCCAGCGGACATCTTTTTCTGATGCATAAGCATTTCGGTATTTGAAAAATTCTCAGATGGAACATCTCCACACCAACTCCGAAGTTATAAATAAAATACAGCTATCCATCAGCCCTGTACAATTACCGGGTCGGTTACAGATAAGGATAGGCCGAGAGGCAAAACAACTCAATATTTATACTACATGGAGGAGAACATGAAAAAGAAACATGTAAGTCTGCTCTTAGCGGCAGCAATGGCGGCATCCGTAATCTCCGGATGCGGAAACAGCGCGAACAACAGTGCGGCAGAGACAGAAAAGACAGAGACAACTGCAGCGGCAGCGACAAGCGCAGCGGAGGAAACAACAGCAGCCGAGGCAGCGGAAGACACAGAGAAAAACGAGACAGACGAAGTCGTCATCGCGACTCCGCGAGACGCTGTACAGGGAAGCGGAGACGCTTACTACTGTTGGGAAGGCGCTTATGTATGGGAAGCTCTCACAGCGAACAACGGCGGCGTGATCGATCCGTGGCTCGCAAAATCCTGGGAGCACAACGATGACTGTACCGAGTGGACATTCAACCTGCGGGATGACGCGTATTTTACAGACGGTGTCCAGTTCAATGCTGACGTATGCTTAAAGAACATCGAGCGCTGGGGTCATGGAATCACCTCCACATATACGACACTCAGCATCGAGAAATCGCTCCCGAACCTCGATAAGATGGAAAAAGTCGATGATTTCACCGTAAAATTCACCTTCACGCAGCCGATCACAACACTTGAGTACGTTCTTTCCGACTACGGCAGCCCGATGTACAGCCCGAACTGCTTCGACGAGGAGACAGGCGTGATCTCCGACTACGCGATCGGTACAGGCCCATACAAGATCGTTGACCATGTAGAGTCCGAGTATGTGACACTTGAGAGAAACGACAATTACTACGGCGAGAACGGCAAGGTAAAGACCTTCAAGATCCGCTGCATCCCGGATGCAGAGACACGTGTATCTGCATTAAAATCCGGTGAAGTTATGGGACTTGCGGACAACGGCGCGATCACCATGGACGCTGCAAAGAACCTCTGCGACACAGACTCCAGCTTCGAGATGGACAGCACTCCGAGCCATATGACCGAGTACATCATGTTCAACGATAAAAATGAGTACCTTGTGGACAAGCGGATGAGAGAGGCATTCAACCTCGCAACAGACCGCGACAGCATCTGCAGCGTGATCTATGGCGGACTTTTACAGCCGGCATATTCCTTCTTGAGCACCCAGTCCACATTCCATCTGGATATTCAGGGAACTTACGACATGGAGCAGGCAAAAGCCCTCGCAAAAGAGGTTCTCGGCGACAAAACTGTGGACATGACCATGATCATCCGTTCCAGCACTGCATCTGACTACAACTGCAAGGCGGTTGCAGAGTATTTAAAGCAGGTTTACGCTGAACTCGGTGTCAACATCAACATCGAGATCGTAGATTCCTCCCTCTATAAAGAGAGACAGCAGGAAGGCACCTACGACATGACACTCACCGTATTCGGAATCAACAACGCAGATCCGACTTCCACATTTAAGCAGTACTTCGCAAGCGAAGGAAACAGCAACAAGACATTAAATTACAACTATTATAATGAGAAGATCGATGAGCTCGTTGCAAAAGCTCCGACGATCGCTGACGTGGAAGAGCGCAGTAAGATCTACGATGAGATCCAGCAGGAACTCTTTGATGACAGTGCGTGCGTTCCGATCTGCTACCAGATCAATGTAAACATCCACAACAAAGCGATCACACACTACGCAGGAAAGACCTTCGGTGTCGGTCTTCCGACAATTTCCTGGGTAAAATAATATCTGAGAGCGATCCGGCGGGTCAGATATCCGCCGGTCAGGCAGATAAGACATGAATTTGGCAGGACTGTCTGAAAAAGGCAGTTCTGCTGTTTTTGAAAGGAACACATATGGCACTTTTAAAGTACATTCTGAAAAAAATGCTGATGCTCTTGCCGGTACTCGTCGGGATCAGTATCGTTGCCTTTGCGCTTGGGATCATGTCGCCGGGGGATCCGGTGGACCAGGTGCTGAATCCAAATGGAAATGAATCCTACACGCAGGCGGAGTATGATGCCATGGCGGCAAAAATGGGCCTGGACCAGCCGGCGGTAGTCCAGTATTTCAACTGGGTCGACGGTCTGGTGCACGGCGATCTGGGCCGCTCATTTTTCACGAATAAAAGTGTCATGGACCAGCTCGCGAAGCGGATCCCGATCTCGTTAAAGCTGGCCGGTTTCAGCATGATCTTAACGATCGTCTTCGGCGTGGGATCTGGTGTCCTGATGGCGGTGAAAAAAGACCGGCTGCTGGACCATGTTCTGGGGACATTTTCCACAGTGGCCCTGTCCGTCCCCGGATTCTGGATCGCCATCGTCCTGATCTTCATCTTTGCCGAACAGTGGAAGATCCTGCCCAGCAGCGGAATCTCTGACGGCTCCGGATTTATTCTCCCGGCAATCACGCTGGCACTCCCGAGTATCGGAGTCTGCGCGAGACTGACACGGAGCGCGATCCTTGATGAGATCGGATGCCAGTATATGACCGTGGCTGACGCGAAAGGCATGAGCCGCCGCTGCGCGGTGATCCGCCACGCCTTCGGAAACGCCCTGATCCCAATCATCACCTACCTGGGAAACCATATGGCGGGCATTATTGGCGGCGCGTCCATCGTGGAGACGATCTTCGCGATTCCCGGAATCGGAAGCTACGCTATCGCGGGCGTGCAGTCGAAAGACTACTATGTGGTGCAGGCCTACGTTCTGTTCTCCGGATGCATCTATGTGCTGACAAATATCCTGATCGATCTGATCTACATCGCGCTGGATCCAAAGATCCGTGCGGGAGAGGCGGTGGAATCATGAGAAAATTAAAAGCCCCCCGTCTGACCGTGAAGGCGAAGACCGGTCTTGTGCTCTTATTCATCATTCTTCTCACCAGCGTCCTGGCACCGGTTCTCGCGCCTTATGATCCGTTGGTATCGAACCTGTCAGAGGCGCTTCAGAAACCGTCGGCTACGCACCTTTTAGGCACCGATAATATCGGCAGGGACACCCTGAGCCGTGTCCTCTACGGCGGAAGACAGTCCATTCTTCTCGCACTGGCTGCGACGGTGCTCTCCATGCTGCTCGGCTTTGTTCTTGGACTCTTCGCGGGATATTTCGGCGGCTGGATCGACGGAGTCATCACGACGATCTCCAGCATCTTCCAGGGACTTCCGGGTCTGACGCTTATGATCGCTGTGGCAGGTCTTCTGGGACAGGGCGTAAAGAGCATGCTGATCGCCATCGTGATCAACTCCTGGGTAGGTTTTTCCAGGATCGCCCGTGGCGAGGTCATGAAATTAAAGCAGGAGAGCTTTATCAAGGGACTTAAGACCATCGGAGCCAGTGATCTCAGGATCCTGTTTCTCCACATTTCGCCCAATTTCCTTGGAACCTTATGCGTGCTCTTTGCCACAAGAATTGCCGGAAACGTGATCTCCGTGGCATCCATGAGCTATCTGGGTCTGGGACTCCAGCCGCCGACACCGGACTGGGGCGTTATGATCAACGACGCGAGGCAGTATTTCCGCCAGGAACCGCTGCTCGTCGTCGCGCCGGGGCTCTGTATTTTACTGCTTTCCCTGAGCATCAACCTTCTCGCGGATGAGCTGCGTGACCGGCTGGATGTGAGGAAAGATGTCATGAAGAACATGTAGTGCCAGGGAAATGATCCGCTGTAAGCCCGCCTGAGAAATTTAACGCTTAACGTTGTTGAAGGAAGCTCGGATCACGAAAATTTATGAGCAGCGTGAGCGTGCAAAGTACAGGGGCTGATAGCAGATACAGAGCACAGAGAATGGGGAAGATTAAATGGAAGATAGAAAAGAATGGAAAACAGGAGAAAAAAGCGACATTGAGATCCGGAATCTCTCCGTCTCCTTCCAGGACGGCGGCGAGACGGTACATGCCATGGAGGGCGTCAACGCGTACTTCCCGGCGGGCAGTGTCACCGGACTCATCGGGGAGAGCGGCAGCGGAAAATCACTTCTCGGCATGTCCATTTTAGGACTTCTCTCCGGTCAGGCGAAGGTGGAAGGAACCTGCATGTATAAGGGCATGGATCTGTACCGGCTGCCGGAAAAGGAGATGCAGGAGATCCGCGGAAAAGAGATCGCCCTGATCCCACAGAATCCCACGGAGTCGCTAAACCCGATCCGGAGAATCGGAAAACAGCTCACGGAGTGCATGACTGTCCATGGAAATAAGGATAAAGAACTCGCAAATTCCCGGCGGGATGAGTTCCTGCGCCGGTTTGGATTCGCTGACCCGGACCGGATCAGCCGCGCCTACTCCTTTCAGCTCAGCGGCGGCATGAACCAGCGTGTGATCTCCGCCATGGGACTCATGAACCGGCCGAAGTGGGCCATCGCCGATGAGCCGACAAAAGGTCTGGACGCCATCTTAAGGCGGCAGGTCTACCAGGTACTGAAGGAGATCTCCGAGACGGACACCGAAGGAATGATCGTGATCACCCACGATATCGCCCTGGCGGGCGTGCTCTGCGACCGGCTGATGGTGCTCTATAAAGGAAGTATCATGGAAGCCGGGGATACGAGGACGATCCTGGAACATCCGGCTCACCCGTACACGAAAGGACTGGTCGCGTCGCTTCCGGCGAAAGGGATGAACCCCATCGGGCGCGCGGTGAGAAAGAACGAAGGAAACTCCGGCTGCAGTTTTTATCCGCGATGTCCGTATGCGGCGGACGCCTGCAAAAACGGGCCGGTCCCGGAGGCGGAGCTTCCGGATGGACGGAAAGTGAGGTGCGTCCTGTATGCTTAAGGTCAGTCATATCTGCAAGACATTTACAGGTGGAATCATCAAAAAGACCCGCGTGAATGCGGTAAAAGACGTGTCCTTTACGATCCGGGACGGGAAGACATTCGGGATCGTCGGAAATTCCGGCTGCGGAAAGTCCACGATCGCCAACATGCTGCTCTCCCTGATCAAGCCGGATTCCGGCACTATCGAGATCGACGGAACGATCCAAATCATCTTCCAACACCCGGAAACATCCTTAGATCCGGCAAAAAAGATCGGTTACAGTTTGGAAGAACCGATGCTCATCCATAAGATGTATGACAAAGCCGGAAGAAAGAAACGTGTAAAAGAGCTTTTGGACCTGGTAGACCTCGGGGAAGAACTTCTGGATCGCTATCCGCACCAGATCAGCGGAGGCGAGGCACAGCGCATCATGATCGCCAGGGCCCTCTCCCTGGATCCAAAGATCCTGATCTTAGACGAGCCAACGAGTATGCTCGACGTCTCCGTACAGGCACAGGTCATGACACTCCTAAAAGAACTTCAGGAAAAACTGGGTCTCAGCTACCTGTTTATCTCCCACGATCTCGATGTGGTCCGTTGGTTCTGCGATGAGATTGCGGTCATGGAAGAAGGAAAATTCGTGGAGACCGGCCGGACGGAAGATGTGATCGGGCATCCAAAGGCGGAATTTACGAAGAAGCTGGTGGAGAGTTTTATATTAGAGTAGAAGCTGCGGTGCGGGAAAAAGTTCCTGCACCGTTTTTGTATGACGAGACAAAGCAGAAGATCGTGAAAAGTCTGCCTGTGACATGAAAATATGTTGGGGTACATTATCTTTTTACAGATTGACATTTAACACGTTAAAGTGGTACGATTTCGACAGATAGATCTATAATCCACGCAGTTGGAACAGGCGATGACCTGTTTGCAGAAAATAATAGACCTGGAGGAGAAAACTATGCTGAAATTTGACACGCTTAAAAACGATTATCCATCGCGAAGAAGTGTGATCTACGGACGAAAAGGTATGGTCTGCACGAGCCAGCCGCTGGCGGCACAGGCGGGGCTTGATATCATAAAACAGGGAGGAAATGCCATTGACGCGGCGATCGCCACAGCGGCCTGTATGACCGTGCTGGAGCCGACCTCCAACGGGATCGGAAGCGATGCCTTTGCCCTGGTCTGGACGAAAGGGGAGCTTCACGGCCTCAATGCCAGTGGAAGAGCGCCCATGGCGATCACGGCAGAGAAGGTAAAAAAGCAGGGATACACCGCGATGCCGAAGCGTGGCTGGATTCCGGTGATGGTCCCAGGCGCTCCTTCGGCCTGGGCAGAGCTCTCGGAAAAGTTTGGAAGACTGACGCTTGAGAAGGTGATGGAGCCGGCAGTTACATACGCGAGAGAGGGATATCCGGTGAGTCCGGTAATCTCGAAGATCTGGAATAACGCATACAAAGAATTTATTGATACACTCAAGGACGAGAGCTTTAAGCCCTGGTTCGACACGTTCGCCCGGGACGGACATGCCCCACAGCCGGGAGAGATCTGGAAATCGGAAGCTCATGCGAAGACGTTAGAAAAGATCGCGAAAACTCACGCAAAGGCGTTCTATCAGGGAGAACTTGGGGATCAGATCGACGCATATTCGAGAAAGACCGGCGGTTATCTCCGAAAATCGGACTTGGAGAACTACTGGTGTGAGTGGGTAAAGCCGATCCATGTCAATTACCGGGGATATGATATCTGCGAGATCCCGCCGAACGGGGACGGAATCATCGCGCTGATGGCGTTAAATATCCTGAAAGGATATTCCTTCACGGACCGAAGCTGTGTGGACACGGTGCACAAGCAGCTGGAGGCGATGAAGCTGGCATTCGCGGACGGCAACCGATATGTGGCGGATCCGGGGTATATGCGCGCGCCGGTGGAGACGCTTCTGTCGGATGAATACGCGGCAGAGCGGAGATCCCTGATCGGGGAAATGGCGCAAGATCCGGAGCCAGGCGATCCGTTCCGCGGCGGAACGATCTATCTCTGCACGGCGGACGGGGAAGGAAACATGGTCTCCTACATCCAGAGCAACTATATGGGATTTGGCTCCGGCATCGTGATCCCGGGGACAGGAATCGCGCTGCAGAACCGCGGGGCAAATTTTACCCTGAACGAGGACATGGAAAATTGCCTGGGATCGGGAAAGAAGTCCCTTCACACGATCATTCCGGGATTTCTGATGAAGGATGGAAAAGCTGTGGGGCCGTTCGGCGTCATGGGTGGTTTCATGCAGCCCCAGGGACATGTGCAGGTAATCATGAACACGCTGGATTTCATGATGAATCCGCAAGAGACTTTAGATGCGCCCAGATGGCAGTGGGTCGGCGGAAAGAAGATCCAGGTGGAGAAAACATTCCCGGCGGAGATCGTGGAAGAACTGAAGCGCCGCGGACATGAGATGGAAGTTCTGGAGAGTTCCCTGACCTTTGGCCGTGGACAGATCATCTGGCGGGATGAGAACGGCGTGCTCTGTGGGGCGACGGAGCCGCGGGCAGACGGTGCGGTGGCGGTGTGGTAATACAGCATCTCTGCCAAGAAAGAGCGAGTGGGAAAACACCTTAAAAAGCAGTTTCCTTTTTAAGGTGATTGTGGTAAACTCGAAATTAAGCAGATAAAGAACTGTTAGGAAAAGATGCATTGAAATAGCATGAAAGAATATGGCTGTCAGAAATGGCAAAATGTAAGCCATTCTGGATATGAAACGGGAAGACAGTTCAGCAACGAAAACGAATTCGCAGGAGGAAGCGCAATGAATTTCAATGAAGCAGCGTTAAAGCTCCATGAGGAACATCATGGAAAGATCGAAGTTGTCAGCAAGGTTCCGGTAAAGACGAGAGATGACTTAAGCACAGCCTATACACCAGGCGTTGCGGAGCCGTGCAGAAAGATCCATGATAATAAGAAAGACGTTTACAAATACACCGCAAAGGGCAATCTGGTAGCGGTTGTCTCCGACGGAACCGCAGTTTTAGGCCTCGGAAACATCGGACCGGAAGCCGCTATGCCGGTTATGGAGGGAAAGGCAGTCCTCTTTAAAGAGTTCGGCGGCGTTGACGCGTTCCCGATCTGCCTTGACACCACAGACACAGAAGAGATCATCAAAGCAGTAAAATACATCGCTCCGTGCTTCGGCGGAATCAACCTGGAAGACATTGCTTCCCCGAAGTGCTTCGAGGTAGAGGCGCGATTGGAGAAAGAGCTCGATATCCCGGTATTCCACGATGACCAGCACGGTACCGCTGTTGTCGTTACGGCAGCCCTCTTAAATGCGTTAAAAGTTGTCGGAAAGAAGATTGATGAGATCCATGTTGTATTAAACGGACCGGGATCTGCCGGAACTGCGATCATCAAGATGCTGCTTGCGACAGGCGTAAAGAACATCATCGCATGTGATGAGAACGGAATCCTCTACAAAGACCGCGGAGTCGGCATTAAAGAGCACAAGAAGATGCTCTGCGATATCACAAACCTTGAGGATAAGCGCGGAACACTGGCTGATGCCCTCGTCGGTGCGGACGTATTTATCGGTGTGTCTGTAGCAGGCGCACTGAAACCGGAAATGATCAAAACGATGGCGAAGGATCCGATCGTATTCGCAATGGCAAACCCGAACCCGGAGATCATGTACGATGAGGCGATGGCAGCAGGTGTAAAAGTTATGGGAACCGGCCGTTCCGATTTCCCGAACCAGATCAACAACGTCCTCGCGTTCCCGGGAATCTTCCGCGGCGCGTTAGACTGCGGCGCAAGAGACATCAACTATGATATGAAAGTAGCTGCAGCCCAGGCCATCGCAGAACTCATAACACCGGATAAACTCTCCGCAGAGTACATTATCCCAGGTGCCCTCGAAGAAGGCGTTGCGGAGCATGTCGCAAAGCGTGTGGCTGAGGCGGCTGTGAAGTCCGGCGCGATCCGTAAGTAATAAAAAATATCAAATGATAAATTTCATAGAATGATCATGAAGAATACTCCTTCCGCATATACATAAGTGCAGAAGGAGTGTTTTTGATTATGACAGATTATCGCAGACTGATTTCTTATATTTACGAGTACGAAGGAAAACAAAAAGGAAAAAATGTGGGATTCGCGAAGCTGGAGGCGCGGAACGGGCAGTGCAGGATCAATGTGAACGTGAAGAGGATCTATATGAGCGGAAACGCCATCGGAGCCTACCTTTTAGGGACAGGCGGTCGTGAGACATTTCTCGGGAACGTGTTCGTGCGGGGCGGAAACGGGGAATTCCGTGCGAATGTGGACACGAAGAACGTGGAAGGAACCGGAACAGGTCTTGATACATATTTCGGACTCTCGGTCCATGACGTGAAAAATTCCTGGCGGTGCTACAAGACGATCTGGGAGGACGCGCTGGCGGCGGAAGAGGGAAATACCGGGGAGAATCCAGTTCTTTCTGTGCCGAAATTTACTGCGGAGATGTTGCCGGAAGCAGAAAAAGAGATGACACCGCAGGCAGTCTCAAAAGTAGTAAAAGAGATCGAGGCCGAGATCGCCAAAGAGGAGGAACGCCGGGAACAGGAGGAAAAGACTGCGCATGCGGCGGAGCTGCGGGATGAAGCGCAGGAGACGGAAGAAGCTTCATCGGCACAGGGTGAGACAACGGTGCAGGATGATGCAGAAAAGGATGAGAAGCCGAAGCAGGAAGAGAATAGTGAAGAGCATGGGATGGTATACCTGTCGGAGGAAACCGAAGAGATCGACCAGGCAGAGGAAAAGACAGATCGGGCAGAAATAACAGAACAACCAGAAGAATCGCGTCAGGATCCGATGCGGTCGATGAAGAATGCAACGCAAAATCCTGTGGGTGGGCAGCCGGTAATGTCCAAGTCTGCTTCATCAGCGGAGACTCAAACTCAGATAACTGCCCCTGCATCGGCTGCACCATGTCCCTCCCGGCCGCAAAACAGCCAGACAGCGCGGACAAATGCCGCCCCAGCCCCCATGGTCTCCCCGGAACTCGAAAATCCGGAAGTCCTGCGCTATTTACAGGAGACTGAGGACCTTGCAGCGGACCCGGAAAAACTCTGGGAGGAACTAAAAAAATCATACCCGAAGATCCAGCCATTCGAGTATGAGGACGGATGCGATATCTTAACGATCCGCCCCCAGGACATCGGAAAACTTCCGCGGGAGTGCTGGATCCACGGAAACAACAGCTTTCTTCTCCACGGTTACTACAATTTCCGCTACCTGATCCTCGTAAAACTCGGCGGAAACAAAAAGAAAGCCCGTTACCTCTTAGGGGTTCCGGGCCACTATTACAGCAGTGAAAAATATATGGCAACGATGTTCGGCTTCCCGAATTTCGTCCTCTCCAGACGCCAGCCCGTGGGAGACGGACGGTTTGGGTACTGGTATACGGACCTTAGAATACGTTGACGATCAGGGAAACGACGGTCTTTATGACTCCGGCCAGCACCATCACCCAGATCGGGTTCATTTTAAACTTCTGAAGCAGGACAACGCAGACAGCGAAGATCGCAACAAGAAGCCAGTTTGTGTTCGCGAGGGCGACCGCTGCCTGACTGCCCCAGAACGCGGTGATGAGGATCGAGATCCCGGCAGAGGCGATCAAAGCGACGACCGCGGGACGCAGGGAGTTTAAGATCCCCTGTAAAAGTGCCAGATTTCTGTATTTTAAGTATAGTCTGGCGATACAGGTCACGATGATGCAGGACGGCAGGATGCATCCGAAGGTGGCCGAGAGAGCGCCTCCGGTTCCCGCAATCTTTGTTCCGACAAAGGTTGCGGAATTGATGGCGATGGGGCCCGGTGTCATCTGGGAGATCGTGATCAGATCCGTGAATTCCTCCATCGAAAGCCAGTGATGGGCAGTCACGACCTGTCCCTGGATCAGCGGCATTGCCGCATATCCGCCGCCGAAGCTGAACATGCCGATCTGCAGAAAACTCAAGAAAAGCTGTAGATAGATCATTTTTTTGCTCTCCTTTCCGCCGCAAGTGTCCGCAGCGCGCCGATCAGCCCGCAGGCGATGACAACGAAGACGACATTGACATGAAAAATGCAGGAAGCAAGAAAAGCGCCAGCCATGATGCACATGGAGACGGCATTCTTCCCGTGGACGATCCCCGCCCCCATCTCATATGTCACAGAGGCGATCACAGCCCCAACACCGGCCTGCATGCCGGAAAGCATCTGGCTGACGATAAAGTTGTCACGGAACGCGTTGTAGCAGACCGAGATCAGGGAGATAATGAGAAACGGAGGGATGATCGTGCCGATGATCGCCGTGACCACGCCGGTCATCCCGGCCAGTTTATAACCGACCACGATCGCCCCGTTGACGGCGATTGGCCCCGGAGCTGACTGCGCGATCGCAACGAGGTCCAGCATCTCGTTCTCCTCGATCCAGTGGTATTCATCTACAAATTTTTTCTTCATCAAGGTCACGATCACATATCCCCCGCCGAACGTAAAAGCGCTGAGATACAGGGTCGAGACGAAAAGCTTCATAAGAATTTTCTTTCTATTTTCCATAATCCTTCCTTTTAGCCGGGTATTCCGGCAGCAATCTGCATGAGCGGGCGGAGCGCGTGGTCCAGGAACGCCTGATAACCACAGAATGTATCACCAGGCATACATGCAGTTTCCCGCTGCATGCGTTTACATCCGCCGCCACAAAATTTTCGATACTGACAGGCGGAACATAATTCCGGAAGCAGATCTCTGACCTTACATGGAGACACTGCGGACTTTTCATAGATCGTCCGCAGAGAGTCAGAAACCAGGCTGCCGAGCCGGAACTGGTCGAGACAGTAGAAATCGCAGGGATAAGCGCTTCCGTCCGCTTCCACGACGATCTGGGGCTGGCAGTACCCGCTGATTCCGCAGGAAGTCACGAGCCCCTTTGCAAGCAACTGAAGAAGATCGTCAAATAGCTTGATGCTCCGGTAATTTCCCGTGGCGAAATCCCGGTACCAGAGATCAAAAAGATCAGAATAAAAGTGAAAAAAGCGTTCCGGGGTCAGGGCATATGCGGAAGAGCCGGGAGAATTGAGATCTCCAAGGCAGGGGGTAAACTGGATATAAGACAGATCCAGCTTTTTGATTTGTGCCCAGACCTTCGCGGGATGTCTTGCTGTCTGCCGCGTCAAGGTGCAGAGCACGTTATGCTCGATGTGATATTTCTTCAACAGGGAGATGGAACGAAGAACCTGTTCGTACGTTCCCTGTCCGGCTGTGTCGACCCGGACCGCGTCGTGGCTTTCCGGGAGAATATCCAGGGAGATTCCGATGAGAAACCCGTATTTGGCAAGAAACTTGCACCAGTCATCATCCAGAAGAATTCCGTTGGTCTGAAGGGTATAGTTTATATGGATATTTCGTTTTTTTCCCGCAATATACTGTACCAGATTCCGGTAAAAAGGAAGTCCCGCAAGCATCGGTTCACCGCCCTGAAATGACAGTGTTAGATAGTCCCCATCATCAAGATCTATAAATATATGATCCATGACAGCGGTCATTGCGGACTCTTTCATGACTCCGAAAGAGGAAACCTCTCTGAGACTCGTAATATCCGCATAAAAACAGTATTTACAGCGTAGATTGCAGAGTGAAGATGCCGGTTTCAGCATGATGGTCAGGTGTTTCATGGTTTTGCTCTCCTCAAAAACATTTTCCTTTTGGGCTCATTATGTCATAATTTCCGGATGGAACGTCCCTCATAGATCCGCAGATCCATGAGATATGAGTATCCGTTTCCGCAGTATTCATGATTCTGAATCATCTTTAGCAGGCGTTTGCCAACCTGAATTCCCATATCATAACCCGGATGAATGGAACAGGTAATTCCACTGCGTTCCCAGTCTTGACCGGAATAGTCAAAGCAGACCAGAGAATAATCGTTTGGGACGGATTTACCGTTTTCCTGAAGAAAATGCAGGACAGACTGCAGGATCATGTAGTTGCAGCAGACAATGGCGGTACACTTCGGAAGTCCCTTTAAGAACTTGCCGATTTCCTTGTAGAATCCATCGGCATGGGCTTCGTTGGAAATACACCATTTGATGTAATCATCCTCGAATTTCAGTCCTGCGCTGCGGAGAGAGCCTACATAACCACGGAACTTTTCAATGCTCTGATAATTGTCGTAGACGAAGATCCCGGCAATTTTTTTGTGCCCCGCTCTGGTTAAAAGACCGATCAATTCTCTGGCGCATTTGTAGTCATTGTTAATCACGCGGGGATAATTTAATTCTTTATAGTAGTTGTTGTAAAAGATGACCGGGATCTTTTTCGCAAAGATGTTCCGATAGCAGTCAAGATTGGGATTTAAGAGACTTGCCTTTACCCCGTCCACAATAAACCCGTCGAATCCCTGATGTGCTACCACATCGAGACAGTTTCTCTCGTTGGAAAATTTATTGTCTGTAAAAAAGATCTGAAGATCTACGTCTGTGTCAGACATCACATCACGGATCCCATCGATCAGGCGGGAATTTGCGTGAGAGTCCTGCCCTTGAAGGATCAGTCCGATCTTATATTCAGCGTTTAAACTTCTGGCGGGTCCGGAAACGGCGGCATCTTTATTGATGTAGGTTCCACTTCCCTTGACACGGGTAACGAGATTTTCCTCGACGAGCCGTGCCATGGCGGCACGTACTGTTTCGCGGCTTACATCCAGTCTGCGGCAGAGTTCATTTTCAGATGGAAGCCTCTGGTTGGAAGAAAATTTATTTTCATCGATGTAAGCCCGAAGCCAGTTGTAAATTTTATCGGCCTTTTTCCGGCCTGGCTGTATACCAGAATCAAGCATATGGAGTCCCCCCTGACAAAAATCCGGCAAAACACACTGACAGCATGTCCTGCCGGATGATACATCCCAGTTGTTTTGCGGCATTACGCCTGATCAACGATTACTGGCCGCGTATGCTCCGCTTTTTCGATCCATGCGAGCAGCTTCTCTCTCATTTTCAGACGAACAGAGTCATAAGCATGGTCATGGATCAGATTTGTAAGTTCATATGGATCCTTTTTCAGATCGTAGAGAAAATCGTCTGCGTAGAGGTCTGCGGACGCGTATTCCCCGCCGTTCTTTCCCGGCGCATATACCGCGTACATGTAGTCCTCGGTGCGAATCGAACGGCCGACACGGCTTTCGGAGATCTGTGAATAAACTTCGTTAGCTCTATTATCGGTCTTTCCCTGAACTACGTCAAGAAGATTCTCACCGATCATGGCACTGTCTCTTATACACATCTCCGAGCCCACGAGACCGGAGCCTATCTCGT
>OWKD01000222.1_pt1 | contig 19902 bp, 19 predicted proteins | sample 1732981 | NCBI WGS metagenome assembly OWKD01 (sample SAMN05065776, study PRJEB22554) | human gut metagenome | biome: ENVO:2100002; feature: ENVO:00000062; material: ENVO:00002003 | host: Homo sapiens | place: USA
GACTATCACTTAAATAAGTGATATTGGTTGTCTGGTGATTCAGGGGGCCAGTCTAAACATTATTCAGAAGAAAGATACAAACAAAAATGATGATGGTATAAAAAGTTAATTCCATTGACTACTCTCCCCTGCAATATTAAAATAATAAAAGCAACAATATTGGCAGGGGAGAGAGTTATGTATAGCGAAGTAAAGAGATATAAATGGTATCAAGAAATCGCTCAGATATTGTGGTATCCGTACTTTTTTGCCGCATTCCCTTTAATTTTATTTTGCTGTTGGTTTACCATATCAAATAACACCGGTTTTTATTATACCAGAACGCATGACAGATTTTACTACTGGGCATGGTTTTGGTTATTTATGTCTTTCATTCCAGTTATCATCCACTTCTGGACTATGCACAGACGAACAGCAGTCCTGAAAAGAGTTGTTGAATACGTGAAGGAAGAAACAGGATTCACTCTTGCACGGGGATGGAGAGATGAGGTATTTCTCCGCTACCATTCCACCTGGGTGGGTATAGATAACATTAACGGTAATCTGTTATATGTGAAAGTATTCCCCAACGGTGTACTGGACGTTATAGGCCTCAGCCCGTCTAATATCAGTGCTTACGGAATTGAAAGTAATAAGTTAATCACATTACATACGAATCTGCCGCGATATCCATTCATCAAATGGAGTGATTTCGGTAAAAACGAAAGATTTTATGAACTCATCACTCAATTCATGAATAATCACAGCGGTGACAACAGATTCCAGTCACGCATATTCTCGTTGCGCGAGAAACTGGAGGATATATCAGGCCTCATCGTTCCGGATATTTCTGTCACAACCGGCAGTAATATGACTCATGCCGAAAAAATCGCACAGGCCCACGCCAACGCGCAAAAACTTAAAGCATGGCAGGCGGAAATGCAGCGCAAGGAAGACGAGGAGCGCGCGCGTGAACGCCAGCAGCAGAATGCAAACCATTCAGCACCGGCAACAGATGAACCGGAATATGTTGAACTGCCACGAATCCCTGAATTATCACCGGAAGAGCAGGCAGCACTGGACAAATCGATGGAAAAAGAGCGCGCGGAGATGGAGAAAATTCTGGGACCAATCCCCACGTCATTCAATTAAGACTCTCCATCTGCCGTCTCTCTCAGGGCACCGTATGGTGCCCTCTGCAATTATTAAAGGGCAGGAAGCGGTCACCTCCTGCCCTTAGTTACGTTTCCGCAGTCATCAATCGATGAACTGACGAATCAGTTCCAGAACAGCAATCAGCGCGTTTGCAACGGCAACTACTGCCCTGAGAACGATGATTAACAGATTAATCATCCGCTTCTCCATCACTGGAGAAAGAACCCCGCTGTTCGCTCTTACACTGCCTGTCACAACGGTTTCTATAGTGTCAGTTATAGACAGTTCTTCTCCGACCAGAGCACCAAAACCAGCACCACCTGATGTTTTGGCCAGGACTTGCAACCTGTTCTTCCCGCTGAACAATATGCCGGACAGAACATGCCTCAGAGCTGACATGCCGAGTATACACTTATCCAGTACTTGCAGAAATATAATTCCGGACGTACTATTTACAGGTCAGTTATAGACAGTTCTTTTCCGACCAGAGCCACCAACTCTGTAGCGGAACAGTAAAAAAGCCGACCTCACCAGTCGGTTTTTTTACGCTCGTAACTCCTGCATATCTGTTTCTCCTGCACGATGATGAATAATCTGAAATTCCACGCTAAACCACCTGAAAACAACTCTTTCTGGGAAAGAGTCGCCATCGTCACTGCTGCCGCATTCATTCTTTTTGCGGTATTCTGGCGTGCCTGACTATTCCCTGAAGAAGTTCCCCGCCCTGCAGGACTTTAACCTCAACCAGGACAGACGATGAACAGAATGATGATTGCGGCACTCACTGCCGCCGGCATGTTACTTTCGGTCAGTGTGACACAGGCTGCGGAGCCTCCAGCTCTCCCCAAAAAGGTTGACTGCAGAAAACCATCTGAGCCACCAAAAGGTAAGGACGGAAAACCGTTACCGCCACCGGACAGCAAATTCAAAGACGGGAAGAAAGACAGCAGGCCGGTTCCACCTCCGGATGGCTGCACCCCACCACCGGACGGTAAAAAATAAAAACAGGGCGCAATGAGGCCAGCCTTCGCAACAAAGCGGCGGCAGAAAACCTGCCGCCGTGTTGCCCGTTAACGTTTAACTTCGTAGGCTAACGTTGCCACAAGCACTGTGTTTCCCTGCTGGAGCCGGAATCCGCAAAGCGAATCCCTCACTATCCAGACAAAACACAGAATCGTCACACAGACGACGATTAACATCATTAAAAACGTTCGCTGTGGCATCATAGCCCCTCCATTGCCTTCCGGCGGTTATCGGGCTACTATAATGTTGTCTAGGCATTACAGTAGAGCCCCTGGTTGATTGATAAAAAAATCGCCTGGGGCTTTCTGCTGTATACCGTCCACAAAACGCTTTCGGCATACAGCCTCAAGCGCCCGCAGCTATTCTGACTTTTTTCGAACTCCGCAACAATCCTTTTGTTTTCCTGACGTTATTTCACACCTGTCGACAGGGGCTTCTGCCCGCCTGCCGCCAGTCCCACACATCCTTTCTTTCTGTATCAGGGCATCTTATGAGACTTTTCATTGCCGAAAAGCCTCAGGTGGCCATGGCCATCGCTGAGGCACTCTCCGATATCAACAACACGCCTGTTTCCAGAAAAGACGGCTACATCCTCTGCGGGAAGGACGCCATCACCTGGTGTCTCGGACATCTCCTGCAGCTTCAGGAGCCGGAGACCATTAATCCTGACTGGGCAATCTGGAAAGCAGAAGACCTGCCCATCTGGCTGTGGCCTCCCCGTTACTGCCCGAGAACACGCCGGGAGCCTGGCAAGCCTCCTGCCGAAGACCCCGCTGTACTCAGGCAACTGAACGTGATCTCTTCCCTTGCCCGACAGGCCTCACGTATCGTGCATGCCGGAGACCCGGATGACGAGGGGCAGTTGCTTGTCGAGGAGGTTCTGGTCTGGATCGGGAATCAGTTGCCGGTGGACCGTATCCTGATTAACGACATCACGCTGGCCACCGTCAAAAAAGCCCTGGCGGACATCCGCGACAACCGCCAGTTCTGGCCGCTCTACCAGCGTGCACTGGCCCGCAGTGTGGGTGACCAGATGTTTGGCTACAACATGACCCGGGCCTGTACCGTGGCGGCCCGCGCACGTTACCCGGAAATGCGCGGCGTGCTTCCGGTGGGCCGGGTTCAGACCCCCACGCTCGGACTGGTCGTTAACCGCTGGCTGGCCGTCAAAAACCATCAGGAGGCCTGGTATTTCACCGTGGATGCCGCATTCTCTGGCGCAGAACACGCTATCGAAGCCCGGATGCAGGTACCTGAAGATGCCCCCTGCGATGAGAAAAAACGTATCAGTGACGAGGGCTGGGCGACCCGTTGCGCGCAGTCACTGACAAAACAGCCCGCCGTGGTGGAGAACGTCAGGACAGGCACCGAGGTAAGTAATCCGCCGCTGCCACTGACGCTGCTGGATCTGCAGCGCCTCATGGCCCGTCAGCACGGCATCGATGGCCAGACCACGCTGGCCATCACACAGTCCCTGCGCGACAACTGGAAAGCCATCACCTACAACCGCAGCGACTGCCCGTACCTTTCTGATGATCAGTATGCGGAATCCCCCGCACTGCTTGACGCACTGCAGCGCACGGGCTGCTGGCATAACCTGCCGCTGGACCCGTCACGCAAATCTGCCGCTTTCAACACTGCAAAGGTGGGGGCACATACCGCTATCATACCCACGACGTCGCTCCCCGATCTGAGCAGACTGAATGATCAGGAGCGCCTCGTCTGGCAGACCATTGCGGAATACTTCCTGGTGCAGTTCATGCAGCCCCGCCAGCGGGAAGTAGTGACCGTAACGCTGACCTGCCGGGGACAACGTTTCATGGTTCGTGCACGACGCCTGCTGGAGCCGGGATACACCTCGCTGCTGAAAGCCTCCCGACAGGAAGACACAGAGCAGGATGAACAGGGCACACTGGCCGGGGATAACACGGCCTGGCTGAAACGTCTGGTACCGGGACAACAGCTGCAGTGTGTCTCCGCCACGGCAGTCCGCCACAAAACCACGCCACCGCCCCTGTTCACAGAAGACACGCTGCTGGCGGCGATGGCACGCATTGCTGACTTCGTCACCGATGAACGGGTCCGGGCGCTGTTGCGCCAGAAGGATGAAGACAAGGAAAAAGAGAACGGCGGTATTGGAACAGCCGCCACGCGGGCCGGGCATATCCAGCTTCTCAGGCGTCGCGGCCTCATCACAGAGATGAAAGGCAAACTCATTCCCACCGAAAACGGCATCGCCCTTATCCGCAGCCTGCCGCCCACCATCACCCGCCCTGACCTCACGGCGCTCTGGGTCGAACGCCAGAATGCCATCATCGACGGCAGAATGACCGTTGAGCAGTTTGCTGAAAAGCTGCACGAGGAACTGAAAGTGCTGGTTGTCCGGGCTGCTGATATCAACGGAATAAAACCAGGCGGTGACCAGGCAGTCAGCCTGCCCTGCCCCGGTTGTCGTAAACCGCTCCGCTTCTGGAAGGACAACGTCAGTTGTTCAGCCAAGTGCGGGTTCCGCCTGTCAAGGACGCTGCTCGGCAAGGAGCTGACGCAGCATCAGCTGACCACGCTGCTGACCACGGGACGCTCCCCGTTAATCAGGGGTTTTAAAGGGAAAAATGACAAAACCTTTGATGCGTATCTGGTGTTCCGGGATATCAGGAAAGGCGACATCGGCTTTGTGTTCCCGGAGAGAAAGAAAAAACGTTAAGGAAACGACATCATCATGAGTACGTCCACAAACAGTGTGCAACAGGGTGAGCAGGGACTTGCCCTGGTTGCCATGATCATCATTTCGATCATTCTCTTTCTGGTTGTCTGGCTGAAAGGCACGGTATATGCCACCTGTGCGTTTCTGCACAGCTGCTGGGGCATTCTGCTGGCACTCCCCCGGGATTTCGCCCTGCACAGGCTGGCAGCAGAGAAGTACAACCTGCTCGCAGAAACGGCCGCACGCGCTGACAGTATCACCGCCTCCGAATGGCTGGACGTGATGGCAGACACCGTCACGATACTTTATGCCGTGCTGTTCCCGCTGGGGCTGCTGCTGTTATATCTCTGGTGGGGACATCCGTCCCAGAACCGTTTCAGCCGCAGACGCGTCAGCATCACCACACTGCCACACATGCTCGCTCCCCTGTCACCGGCCCTGCAGTACATCCTCGCCCGCAGTAACGGCCGGAAACGGCTTCTGCTGGACCTGCCGTCCCCGACAAACCGCCTGGCACAGACACCCCAGGCCTTTGTTAAAAAGTACAGACTGGTTTCCGGCAGAATTCTGGATGAAAGGAAGACGGCAGCCTGTTTCATGAAACAGGCCGGTCCGGCGCTGGCGGGGTGGAAAAGCCTGAGACCACATCACCGGGCTTTATTTACCGTCTTCGGACTACAGTTTTTTCTGCAGGACCGCCCCGCCGCAGAAGCCCTGCTGGACAAACTGAACATCTCCGCCGCCACGGCCCGGAAAACGGGGGCTTACCGGAAATGCCGGCATCCGTTGCCGGACTGGTCACTGGTGACACAGGATTTCATGCGCGTGGCACGCCATCCTGCGGCACGCCGGTGGCTGAAAGAGCACCGTTTTGTACGCAGTGGTCTGGTCTGGCTGTATGCCCATGACCTTCGCCTGAATTCGCCCCGCTGGTACTGGCTGAAAGAACTCGAGCGGCCACTGTGGTATGCCCTGCACAGGGCAAACAGCAGCAAGGGATTCATTGAGGGGGCGGGTATTGTGGCCATCGCCAGAAACGAAGGGCTGGCGAAAAGTCTGCACCTTCCGGTTCCGGAACCTGACGTCAGTATGGCAGTCCGGGGACTCCGGGCAGACCTTATCGCCTGTGGCCTGTTGTGGGAAGAAGAAAACACACCGCCCGCACGACCGGAAACACACAACGCCGGCTGGGAATGCCCGGAGCTGTGACCTGCATCCCCGTGCCCCGCACGGGGAAATTCACGCCTTTATTCATTCCATAAACACATAACGGATATCACCATGTTTCAGAACGATATTTTTGACGAAGACCAGAACAGCACCTGGCATGCCGAATCCACTGACAACTATTTCATCGTCACGGAACGCTACAGCGACAACACGGAAAGGGTGGCACTGGTACTGAAAAAGGACATAACACACCTGTACTCCCCGACGGACGCGAGCGGCATCAGACTCTCTTACAGTAAATGGAGCGGTGATGAGCTGACTTTAATGCCCGACCTGTCGCCGGAAAAAGCCCGCAGGGTGGTTGATGCCATTGCGGATGAAATCCGCCGCAGGGAAAGTACCCCGGTCATACTTCGCCCGCTAAACAACATAAAAGCAGAACGCAGTATCACCTGGTTCGCCCGGCGAATTGTTCCCGTGGTCGGCGGCATACTCATCGCAGCCGGACTTATGTGGATGATATCGGGCTGGAGCGGCCCATTCACCGCCGCTGAGCATATCTACCGTACAGATATGACGCCACAGTATGTCGGGGAGGACAAGCCGGAGCCGGTGCACACTGCTCATGAACGCCCCCTCCGCCAGGTGCTCAGTTCAGCGGTGGCAACCCGTGATGCCGCCACACAGCATATCCGTGACCGTCTGCCGGCGACACCGGATGCCGTCACTCAGCGACAGTCGCCTGCAGAAAGTACAGAACACCCGTACACATCGACACAACCGGCGTCGGGCGAACAGCGTCTGGCGGAAAATCTGAAACGCGCGGATGAACGCAACATTTTCACGGTTCCGCTCTCTGAAGGACATGAGCGGACGCTTTATGTCTTCTCGGACCCGTCATGCCCGCACTGCCGTGATATCGAACCTGTGCTGGAGCGTCTTTCCGGCAGTTTCAACATTCGCATATTCCCGGTGTCCGTGATTGGCGGAGAAAAATCGGCCAGCATGGCACAGAAAGTGCTGTGCGAATCCGATGCCACTGCCCGCCGCAACGCCTGGAAGGCACTGTTCAGCCCGGGCGAGGAGATGCTGTTTCCGGTTAAAAAAGAGAACGGGGATACGAAAGCAGCATCAGACTGTGAGCTGGCTTCCCGCGCCGTCAGTGTGAATGACAAGGCATTCCGGGCCTATCAGTTTGCCGGAACGCCGTGGGTGCTCAGTGACCGTGGTCAGGCCGTCCCGCAGGAGCTACTGAACAACGCAACAGAAGTCGCCCTCTGGCTGAAACTGAACGACAACACCACGAAGTCCGAAAAATAAGAACTTATTTTGAACACGCTAACTCAGAGCTGAAATCCAGATAAAGGAAACTGCTATGTACCTGCATCTTGTTCCAAAACTTTTTCATCGCATGGCTAATAAATGCAGCCTGAAATCCATTTCCATACCTGAACTTGATTTTATAATTGACAGCGATTCGTTATCTGTAGGCAGGCCATGGCCTAATAAATGTGTATGGGTTGGAATGAGGAAAGGAAGGAAAGCCGTTAATGGTCTGATATTGCAAACAAATAAAAAATTAAGATGGTTTACCACCATATACACCTGGGATATTGAAAACATGGGGTTAATTCATCATCAGGTCAATACTTATATAGAAGATGATGAGTTTGATATGGTGTCACAGGAATTTCTTTTAAACGGTGCTTTTGATAAGTGGAGCGACAGAGTACATACCGCTTACGAGAATAAGCCGCCAGCAAGAATCCAGCCCAAAATGGAGTCCTTGTTAAATAATCCCGGTGAAGACAGTCATGATGTATGGGAAGAGTTCGAATGGGGAAACTTCCTTATATCCAGAGAAGAAAGTATTTTACTTCACACCATTCAGTCTGAACGATTAAACACCGACTTCTCTTTATTCAGGAGACAGCCACCAGTTAATCAACCATTACTTGTTTAAAGAGGCCCCTGTCGTTTTCCGATATTTATGTGAGTTATAAAACAACATGAAGACTAATAAAAAAAACACAAAATGGCATGTTTTTTACCGTAGGAATTCAGGAGAAGAGAGATTACTTGGCATGTCATCATTTCAGGAGTGTCTTTCCGCATCTGCAGAACTAATGACTCCATCGAACTACATGATATGCATAAAAAGAAATGGCGAGAGGATAAAACGCTGGGACAGGGAAATCATCGCCGGCTCTAACAAATGGCTTAACTGCCCACCTGATAGTTTCGAAATATTAGGCGAGCTGATAACCATCAATAAAGTATCAGGCAATAATTCCGGCCTCAGTAAAAAATGCCCCCGGCGGGAGAGAAATAGAAATAAAAAAACTGGAGTTTATTATGGCTTCGAAAGGTATTAATAAAGTAATTCTGATAGGTAATCTGGGGCAGGACCCGGATATTCGATATATGCCAGACGGCGGCGCTGTGGCCAGCATTGCGCTGGCCACCTCCGAAACCTGGCGGGACAAACAGACAGGGGAGATGCGGGAACAAACCGAATGGCACCGCGTGGTGCTGTTCGGCAAACTGGCGGAAGTGGCCAGTGAATACCTGCGCAAAGGAGCTCAGGTGTACATCGAGGGTCAGCTGCGTACCCGAAAATGGACCGATCAGACCGGCCAGGAACGCTACACGACTGAAGTGGTGGTGCATACCGGCGGCACCATGCAGATGCTGGGCTCCCGGCAGAATAGTGCACAGGGTGGCCGGGGACAGCCTCAACAACCACAACAGAGCAGACAGTTTTCAGGTAATTCGCCATCTCCGGGCAATACCACACCGTCCGGCAGTTTCAGCGACGATGACGACAGTATCCCGTTCTGACATTCGGCCTCCTCAGTCCCCTGCTTCCTGCATTTTCATCCGGAAATTCAATCATGCAACACAAAGTCAACGAACAGTTTATACGCCGCAGCGCGTGGCACTCCCCTGTCACCTCGCTGCTGCAGAATCCCGACTTCTTTGGCCCTGCCATCATGGCAATGATGATACTCCCGCTCTTTCTGCCGTTACTGACCCCGCTCAGTATCCTGGGCATGCTCTTTACAGGCGTCATCTTCAACAACCACCGCTGGCGCTGCCCCATGAGGATGCCCGCCACGCTGAAGTGTGACGACCCCAGCGAAGATCGAGAGGAGACAGCCCGCTTTCTTGGTGCGTGGAATTACACACGCATCAGGCCGGGTAAAGCTCGGGGGGTATTCTTCCTCGGCACACAACGAGGCAGTGATGTCGGTCGCGAGCTCTGGTTATCCCAGGCGGACCTGGTCCGGCACATCATGTTCTTCTCCACGACAGGGGGCGGTAAGACAGAAACACTGTTCTCCCTGATGCTGAACTCACTCTGCCATGCCCGGGGCTTTACCATGATGGACGGCAAGGCACAGAACGACACGGCGAGGACCATCTGGTATCTGGCCCTGCGCTTCGGTCGTGAAGATGATGTGGAGTTCATCAACTATATGACCGGCGGACGCTCCCGCAGTGAACTGCTCCATGCCGGCGACAAATCCCTGCCGGAATCCAACTCCTTCAATCCCTTTGTCTACGCCACGGAGACACTGGTCACCGAAACGCTTCAGTCGATGCTGCCCCAGAACGTCCAGGGGGGGGAATGGCAGTCCCGCGCCATCGCAATGAACAAGGCTCTGGTGTCGGGTGTTAAATACCTGTGCGTCGCAGAAAAAAGGTGCATGTCGATGCAGCTGCTGCGCGAATACATGCCTCTGGAAAAGATGGCCGCGCTTTACGTGACCGGCGTCGATGCCCGCTGGCCGGAAGAGGCGCTTTCTCCCCTGAAAAACTATCTGCAGGAGCTGCCCGGCTTCGACATGGCACATGTCAGGACACCTGCCATGTGGACCGAAGAACCGCGCAAACAGCACGGCTACCTGACCGGTCAGTTCTCGGAAACATACTCCACCTTTACCGAAACCTACGGCCACATTTTTGCTCAGGATGCCGGTGATATCGATCTGCGGGACAGTATTCATAGTGACCGTATCCTCATCACGATGATCCCGGCTCTTGAGCTGTCCTCGCATACCGCATCCGCGCTGGGGAAAATCATGGTGACGCAGCAGAGCATGATCCTCGCCCGTGACCTGGGTCACCGGATTGGCGGGACGGATGAAGAGGCACTCGAAGTCAAAAAGTACGCAACGACGTTTCCTTATATCAACTATCTTGATGAGATTGGTGCCTACTACACAGAGCGAATCACCGCAATGGCAACGCAGGTACGCTCTCTCTACTTTGCCCTGCTGATGGCAGCACAGGATGCGGAACGTATGGAAGGGACCGCAGGGGGGAACAGCGTTTCCACCCTGATGCAGAATGCCGGCGTCAAGATCAGCGGGAAAATCGTCAGTGATGAGAAAACCATGAACATCCTGCGTCGTGCAGCCGGTCAGGAAGCTCACGCCCGGATGGATACGCTGAAAAGAAAGGATGGCCTGCTGGGAACCGACTGGCAGGACGGTGATCAGACGAGGATTGTCGACGAAGACAAGCTGAAACTCAAAGACCTGATCAATCTTCAGGCAGGGGAAAACGTCACCATTTTCAACGGACATCCTGTGGCCGGCGCATCAATGTATATTCCGGATTCAGAAAAAACGTCTGGCACTCCGGTACAAATCAACCGGCTGATACAGGTCGACCCGATTCCGCTGGCAGAACTGCGGCATCTGGTGCCCCGGGAAAGTGAACGCCGCATTCCGCGACCGGAGAAAGTCTCCCGCCTGATCGGGATACTAAAGGGAGAAGTGGAAAGTCCCGTCGACAGCTTCACACTAATCAGTCCGGTGATGCGAAGACTGCACGATGAATGCGCCAGCCAGGTGCTCGACATGCCGGATATTTTCGACATCAGCGAAGCGGTTTACAACCTTTACAGCCTGCTGTATACGGCAGATATCCGTACCAACCGGATATCACTTATCAGCAATGCGCCTCCTCAGCTGTCGTCCGGGGATGGGGAGTGCGATATTATACCTTTCAGTCTGTCCGGCACCCGGCCTTCCCCTGAGCAGCTTTTCTCTGCGATGATGCAGGCAGCTACACGCTCAGGCGAAGATACTGCGGATGCTGACATGCAGAATACCGGTACTGACGCTGGCGCGACGCCCTCAGCAGACGAGGCCTCATCCGGTGAGGACCACGACGAACTCTTCGACAAAGTGTTGTCAGGGTGCTGAAAATTTCACCTGTAAAACGGGGGCATGCGCAGTGATTAACGTCCCATCCCCGGCCCCTTATGACCAACCGGAGTCGGGCCATGAGCATTACCATCCTGCTGTTGCTCTTCCCGATCCAGTTGTTCCGCCAGGTACTCTGCAACATACTGCCAGTTGCGCGCATCCCGTTCGGATTTTTCAACCCGCTTCTGGTGTCTGCTCACTGCGGCCTGACGATAATCATCGGCATCTTTTCTGCTGATAATACGGATATGTTGCGGGTCCTTCCGGTTGTGCCAGGCAACAATCTCACCAAACGAGCGGAGTAGAGCAGGATCATTACCATCCGGCTCAAAACGCTCACTCTCCCGCCCAAATATCAACGGTACTGTTTTAAGTGCAGACCGTCCCAGCACACCACTCTGTGGATCGCGGTTAAGAACAATGTTGTCACCGTTATCCCGACAGATTGTCCGTCCGTTATCATCCTGCCTGTATACAATGCTGCCGTCACGACGTAACTCACCGGTAGCCCCCTCCAGTTTCATCATCTGTGGATCAATTCCGGCATCAAATTTAATGACGCCAAATCCCGGCGTGGTGACGGTTTCTTTCTTACCCCGTTTTTCACGATATGCCATCCCCCTGAGCGCGGAAATTGCTGCTTTATCCCCCTTCAGCGCCTCCTGCTCCACCCACTGACGCCATGAAGGTGGATGCAGTTTCCCTGCTTCAGCAAGACGTATGCGTTCTTCTTTCAGCATGTCCTTCAGGTTCATTCTGGCCTGATAACGCCGCAGCTCTGCTGCGTTGTAATGTATTCTCCGGATACGCGGGTCACGGAAACGCTGCCGGATGATCGCTTTCTCACGACGGGTCGCCTCATTGATACGCGCATAACGTTCCTTTGCCTGCAGGTCCGGTTTCTGCCAGGTTGCACGGAATGTGTTATAGCGTTCGCGCAGATTCGCACGTTCAGTGGCACGCTCTATACGACGCTCCATACGCACCGCTTTCTCACGTGCACTTAACGACTGCCGGTACTGAGACTGCGGAGGCACTCGTTCAAAGATATCCATCGGCACCGGCTCAAACGGACCGGCATGCTGCTCCGCAATCTGCAGTGACAGGTCAGGATGAATGGCCGTTGCACGCACCGGCGTTGGAATACTCCGCCACGCATCCATCACTACCAGCCCTTTGTACTGCGGAACCAGCAGCAGTCCTTCCTTCGCAAACATCTCATGACACGCCAGCCACGTGAAACGGCCTTCCCGGATCATGTCATCAATTTTCTGCCGACAGTGATCAACCGCATAGCCATAAAGGGACTCCCTGTCAGAGAACATTTCGCGTTTCAGTGCCCCCTGTGGACCTGCACCGAAGAAAGTTTTCTGCCGTTCACTGTCACTGAGCACCACACGCTCAAGCCCTTCAGATTTATATGCACGCTCCGGCGGGACATGCGTAAAAATGTCCCGTGGCACGGCTTTCCAGCCGCCATCAAGATCCGCTAACAGAGGCACCTGCAATTTAGGATGAACAGATTCAGCACGCACGGGAGTTCGTTTTCTGTCGTAAGCGTCACACACCACAAGCTCGTTATTCATGACCTGCAGATACAGACCGTTACGGGCAAACAGGGCATGAAGCTCATCAACTGTATGATGAGCGCCACGCCATGTCATTTTTTCAAATGCATCATGAATATGCTCCCGCGCATAATCAGCCAGACTGTATTTCTCCTGCATCCGGTAAAGCGGACGGGGTACATAATCTGTTTTGGGTTCGAAGAAAACCGGTCTGTGCCGTAGCTTTTCCAGCTGCTGCAGAACATTTTCGGAAGGCGCCTGCCATTCTCCCATGACGGCTACGAGCGACTGCATCTTCCACTCATGACCAAAATCAGATAACGGCACAACAAAACGTTCAGGATTACGGATATCGCGAACGGCAAATTCACCATTGCTCATTCTGTCCAGCGTGAGGCCCTTACTACCCATAAACAGATAAAAAGCACGCCATCCCTGAGTCTGGAATTTACCCGCAAAAGGTAACGTTTTTACACGAATATAGTTTATGAAATTCTCCTGCGCATCACAGTTCCATGCACTCAGTTGTTTCCGTTCATGCGCGGAACGACGGACAATCTGCTGGTTTTCATCAACAATAAAATTGCCATTTGTCAGAGCAAAGCCATGTTTTATTTCCAGCTCGCGACAGGCTTTATGCAGACGATCTATTGCCATTCCGACAGCACGGGTTCGAAAAGTTTCCGGGTGTATCCGGTTGACGGCAACATGCACATGAAGGTTATCTGTATCCGTATGCACCGCCGCCATAAACTGATGCCCGGTCAGCCCCAGACGATTCAGCGTATGACGGATGCAGTCCTGAATCTGCTCCGGACGGGGACATTCATGCTCCGGCCAGCTCAGAATGTAATGAAAAACAGGATCAGTATCGCCACGCGTACTACGTTTACGATCAACGACAGACTGCATTTCATCCACTGCCGTTTCCACTGAACTGCAGTTATGAAAGCAGGTCACCCCGTGGAAGTTCTCCTGAAAAACGCCATCCTTGTAGACCTTCTCAAGCGATGAAACGCCAGACTGTCTCTCCTTGCAGAGATAGTCGACAATACGCGAAAAACGGTTACCCTTCGTCTCCGAACCGCGCAGTTCGCAGGCCTCAACCTTCTGGTATTTTTTATCCATCTCTTCATGGTCACGGACCACAATATACGACACCAGATCATCAAAGGATGATCCGCCATCGCGTCGTTTTTGTGGTATTACCGGAACCATGTCGTCTCTTCTTATCCTGTCACTGTCTTCAGCTGCCGATGCGTTTCTTCAGCGCATCCGCGCACTCACGCAGGGCCACTATCACTTCTGAATACTCTTTGTCGCCGACGCGTCCTCCCTCCAGAAACAGGTGTTTCTGCAGTGCACCGAGACGGCGAAGTTCGAAAAGCATGTCCTGGTCGATGACCGGGATCAGCGGCTTTCCGAGCGCCAGCCGCCGCAGGTATTCGGGAACACTGACGCCAAAGAAGTTCGCCTTTTCGGTGATGGTGTCCTTCTCTGCCTGAGTGCAACGAATCCGGGGAATCACTGCATCCTTAATCCGTTTTTCGCTTTTACTCATGGGCTATTTTCCTGCTGTTTCTTCACCGGGGTGTCGGGGCGAAGCCCTGACCGTAAGTGCATCTTTGTATTATCGCCCGTGTGGCGGGAATACAAAGATGTATCTTGTCCCGATTTTTACTCCATTATAGCCTTTGAATGCTGTGCATCATAGTCTTATGATGACGGCAGAGGCAGGGCGAAGCCCTGACAGATGGTGACTACGGTGATAGAATTGGAGCTCTGTTACTGACTGAAAGGAGTTTTCCCCATGGCAGGAAAGAAATTTTTTTCCGATGACGATATTGAAGCGGCACGTCTTGCTCTCTCTGAACTCCCTGACCTGACCGCAAAACGCAAAACGCTGCATGATTTTCTGTCCGCAATCCGGGATGACATCATCGTCCTGGTCAGGACGAAAGGTTACACCCTTGCCGACATCAGAAGCACACTGAAGGAAGCCGGTTATGAGGTGGGCGAAAAGACACTGAGGGATATCATTCGTGAAGCCGAAGCGAAGAAACCCCGACGCCGTTCTGGCAGGTCTTCAGCAACAGAAAAGGCAACATCTCCTCATGCTGAATCACAGGACAAAGTAAAGATATCGTCAGCACAGTGATGTGACATTGTCACAATAGAGGTAAAAATTTTTTACTTTTTTCTGCTCCGGACAGGTGTTTACCTGGTAAAGGCCTGTTGTTAACCTGAGCGAGAAAGGCGATAGCCATATCCGCCTTCTGTCCTGTCAAATGACAATTGACGAAAGCAAACTTTCTTCACTTCTGCCGCATAAATGCGGCAGTTCTTTTTCCACACTGCATCTCCACTCTTGAAATTAATTAACCTGTAATGATATTTTACGGCCCGCCCGGAGGTGTCGTGTTTATCTCCGTACGAAGACTCATTCCTGGCACTTTATCTGGTTTTATTCTTTGTCATGTCCGGCTCCTCACGTCAGGAGCCGTTTTTTTTCTTGGCAGTTAATAGCCTGTTACACACCGATATACCCGTACATCCATGGCTGTGTCAGAATTTATTTGCGGAAAACAACCGTCTTCATTTAATCCTGTTTTAGTGCATATTCATTCCTTCATATCCATATAGCGTTGCCCTGACTGGACCCTGACAGGGCATTTTTTTATCACACTGGCGACTTCATACTTTCTCCACTTTTTCATTGCATAGTCTCCATCGTTAATTCAGAAAGTGGAGATTAACCGACCATGAAAATGCCATCAGGATGTTCCCGTATTCTCATTGCGGCTGCCATTATGGGCTGCTCAGGTATGGCACTTGCCGCGCCAGAACCGGCACCGTCTGCCGGACAACTGCCGCCGCCATGCCCGGAACGACTGGCACCACCACCGGCACAGCCACCGCTCTATGCCTTATCACAACAGACCACCACACCGGCAGAAACACTGAGCGCGGCGGTAAAAAATATTCCTGCCCTGGAAAAAGCGAAAAAGTATGAAGTCCGTGTGGAAGTTCGTGAGATAACCCCACCACCACCGGCACCGGATATGGATGACCCTCGCCCTTAAATAGCTTCATCAGTTGCCCGATATGATGCCATTTACCCTGACTGCTGACGGTAACGGGCGAAATATATCTCCGAAAGTGTAGATTATGACATTTGTCACCCTGGCATCCCCGCCAGGGATTTTTTTTCTGCATTGCTCAGGCAATAAACATGCTCTTCAAATTTCCTCCATATTTTTTCGTATAATCGCAGTGCACATACACAATCATCATCCCAGAATGAAGTAATGCATTTAGCCCTGAATCCACCTTCAGGGCATTTTTTTGTCAGACACGCGGCGGCAGTGCGCCGGGATAATGGCGGGCAATGATGTCATTCAGTCGCTCAACAAGGTCCGGACGGCGGAAGGTGATATGCATCGTACCTTTCCGGTATCCCCGCACCGTAAAATATTCCCCTTCAAACAACTCACCGATATTGTCGCCGTTCCCGAGAAATTCACCATACTGCGCCCCGATGCAGCTCCGGAAGTCAGGAATGTTGCGCCCTTCCAGCAGATAAAAAGGACGTACCAGGTCATCCAGTGCCTCCCGTCCGCTGCAGTCCAGCGTCACACGCCCGTTACTCCAGCGGTACAGAAGGTTTTCAATAATGATTCTCTTGCCCAGACGGCAGGGATTATTGGTTCTGTAATCCCATGACAATTTCCGGTAGACATCAATCAGTCCCTGTTCAAATGTCTGCATCTTGCTGGCATTCAGATGGCGGAATGTTGCCAGTACATTGTCCAGGGTGATTTCAGGACAGGTGTCGCTCATCAGCTGGCTGTTCCACTCATCACGCTGGCATGAACTCATGAAGGTGTACATGCCCGTATCTGTCATCAGGCGGTCCCAGATTTTCCGGTCGGCAAGACGGGTGATATTCCTTTTCGCTTCTTCCGGCTTATCCATGCGACGAACGGAATCAGTCACGCAGTCTTCAAACCCGTAAAGAAAAATATCACCTGACGCATCGAGCAGAATCCTGCGCGCTGTCGCCAGGCATTCCATCGCCTGCATGAACAGTGCAATACCTTCGTTACGCTGCGCGATGATGCGGTCGATAGCCACAGACGGAATAACATCTGTCGTGCCGGCAGTATTCAGGTCAGCAGTGGGTAAAGTCTGATTCATCACATTGTCTCCTCATCGTCACGACTGCCGGGTCAGCCAGGTCATTTCCCGGAGGAGCGAAGCTCCTTCTGCCGTCCGGGTCTTCGGGGATTTCCCCGCAGTGGACCTTTCCGACGGGGGACGCTCACCACGTCACGGGGCAGTTGTCCGGGGGCAGACGCAAAAGTTTTTGACGCCTGCGGCAAAAAGTTTTGTGGCTGGTACATCTCTCCCCTGGACGACTGAAACGGGATGTGGTCGTGTATGTACCCCCGGAAAGTCCGTCTGCGGAGAACGGGCCGCAGTGCGGCGGCAGACAGGCAGAGACAGCTGCGCCATCAGGCGCAGTGGCCTTACACACCGTCAGGTGTGCAGGGAGCGCCGCATCCGGCGCGACTGAAGAAAAACGACAGCACAACAATGGCATGTCGTGGTCACTGGCGCACCACTCCCGCACAGGTGAAAACAGAGAAAACCGCACGACATCTACAACCAAAAAAAGTGAAATTTCTTCACTTTTTCACACTTATTTATCGCGCTGATTTGGTGATTATGATGATAAAATAAAGTGAAGTTTTTTCACTTTTTCAAAGGTGTTTTATGACCGGCTGGGAACTGCGAATCTGGCGAAAAAGCATGCTCTGGTCACGCGAAAAAGCGGCCAGAGAATTTGGCGTGACGCAGAGAACATGGCACGCCTGGGAAAATGCGGAACAGGTGGACGTCACCGTCTGGAGGACCACCCAGGCACTTTCAGTCCGTGACCTGCTGCCTCACATGCAGGGGATGCGCAAGGCAGATATCATCAGGCGTCTGGAAAATGAACTGGGGGAAACGGCAGGGAATGTGTGAGCGTGATTCACAGCCTGGCAGAATGCCAGGCTACTGCTCATCAGGAAACAGCTTTTTCAGTTCTTCACCGGAAAGTCCGGTTGCCTCCTGAATCCGTTCCGGCGTCCAGCCCATATCCCGCAGCCGGCAGGCTGCTTCCCGCGCCACTTCAAGCGCACCTTTCTTAAAACCTTCTTTAAAACCTTCGTCGAAACCTTTCTGTATAAGACGTTCTGCAATCGTCATACTGTTTTTTCTGCTCCTGCTGGCAAAAGGCCCGGTATTTTGCCGGGCCTTTTGGTTCTCATCAGTGAGTGATGTTCTTCAGTTCAGCTTCAGAAAGTCCGGTCAGCTGACAGATTTGTGCTGTCGGCATTCCCGCGTTCCGGAGCTCCCGGGCGATTTCCCGTGCTTTTTGAAGCGCCCCCTGCTGGATACCCTGCTGGATACCTTCCTGCTTAAGACGTTCTGCCAGTGTCATAATGCTGTCCTCGTGCTGCGGCAGTCGCTGCGCCAGCGTCTGCAAAAATTCAACCGTTACATGTTCGCTGCCATTAAGCAGATAGTTGAAAAGAACTGTAATCTGCTCTTCATCCTGGATGTCCTGCAGTGCTCTGACCAGGTTGTCCAGACACATCAGCATATCCCGCTGACGGATATGCTTCATCAGCAGCGTCAGTGCGGCCATCCGGCGATGGTTCATGATTTCATTGTCATCAACGACAGTGATATCAACCAGCGGAAACGGCTTTGTGTATATTTTAGCCGCAAGCGCCGGATTCTCAAAACAGTCCAGCCAGTTCATGCTGTACGGGTACGGGCTGCGCTCACCATGATAGAACAGCACCGGAATCACCAGTGGCAATGTTTTATGCTGCTCCAGATGTCTCTGCATCGCCGCCACACTGTAACGTAACATCCGGAAAGGCATGTACAGATTTTCGGTACTCTGGTGCTCAATCAGAGTGTAAACATAGCCGTCTTCACCCCCGGTGGTTTTCACGCTCCAGAGGATATCGCTGGCGTACTGATGCAGGTCCGGCTCAACAAAGGTGGCGGGTTCCAGCTTCAGCGTGGACAGGTCGCACAACTGCCGGTACTCCACAGGAAGATGCAGTTCCAGAAAATCCCTGGCAACGTCGGGATTCGCCAGGAACGACCGGAACGCGGCATCATGCGGCGTGGGCGTTGTGGTGTTTTTCTTCTTACTCACGGTTCCTCCTGGTGAGATGTATGAACGTATCCTGCCGCCTGCACAGGCAGACGGCAAGGGTTAATCAGTGACAGACCCGTTCAATTTCAAGCGCGCGGAGCAGATGCCCCCACTCGCTGACTTTCATGGCAGGGATACGCACCCGCTTCTGCTCACTGCAGCGTCTGGCAATATGCCCGCTCATCGCCAGAACGTCCGGGTTAATCTCATCCTGTGCCAGCTCCTGACGTCTGAAGCGGGTATGGCGGTGCAGGGGTTTATTCTCCCGCTGGCACTCTTCACGCAGACGCTTTACATACTCGGCGGTTGCGAAGATAATTGATGGTCTCACAAATATTTCTCCTTATGTTGTTGATGACTGCCGCTCTTCCTGGCGGGGAAGTAACGGCGGAGAGAGGCAGGGTTTATCGCCCTGCCTTTTTTTCATTTCGGACAGCGGCGCAGTGCCAGCGCGAGCGCTTTCATCTTCCAGCCTTCCGGCGTGCGGTACATCACCTTCCAGTAGCCGTCGATGAACACATAATGGAAGCGCACCTCTTCAGTGCTTTCAGTGGCAATAGCCTCCCTGAAAGAACGGTACTCACGCGCCTCACTGTCCATCCGGAAACCACTGTCACGTCCGTAATAAGCCGTCACACCGTCCACCGGGTTCTGAAGCGTATGCCCGGCGGGTTTGTCGCAACGGGGACCGAGGCAACGGATATCACCGTGTTCAACCAGGGCTTCGGCCTGCTGACCGGTGGCATAGTGGGTATGCAGGATGCGACCGTTCCAGGTCGGCTCACCGTGCAGGTGGCAGTAAACGGTACGGAACCTGTCTCTTATACACATCTCCGAGCCCCCGAGACCGGAGCCTATCTCGTA
>OWKD01000223.1_pt1 | contig 19900 bp, 18 predicted proteins | sample 1732981 | NCBI WGS metagenome assembly OWKD01 (sample SAMN05065776, study PRJEB22554) | human gut metagenome | biome: ENVO:2100002; feature: ENVO:00000062; material: ENVO:00002003 | host: Homo sapiens | place: USA
CCCATGTGTGGGCGGTGCCGTCCGCTTCGCTGTTCAGGATCATGCTCAGGGGCTTGAGCTCCGTGGGCGGAAAGTCCCGCCGCATTTCGTCCAGATAGACCCTCGTCAGTTCTTTTTCGTTCAGTTTTCGCCAGCTGTACACTTTGCTCATGGTTTTTCCTCCCGCATCTGCTTTTTGGACCAGTATAGCACACTCCGCACGGGAACGCAAAAAGCCGCCGGGAGCGGAAGGCTCTGCCCTTCTCCCGGCGGCTTTTATGGGAATGCGGGATCAACCAGTCTCCCGCACAAACTCCGTTCAGAATGCTGTATGCGTTACAGCATCTTCTTCAGCTCGTCGTACACGAACTGGACCTTGGTGCCGATGATCACCTGGCAAGCGTTCTTGCTGGGGCGGATGACACCGGCAGCACCAGCGGCCTTGACAGCCTTCTCGTCCACCTTGGCGTTATCCTTGACCTCAAAGCGCAGACGGGTTGCGCAGTAACCAACTTCCTTCACGTTCTCCTTGCCGCCGACAGCAGCCAGAACAGCGGAAGCGACTTCGGTATAGTTGTTGTTTGCCAGAACGACCTTCTTCTCGGCCTCTTCGTCCTCGTCCTCACGGCCGGGGGTCTTCAGGTCGAACTTGGTGATGGCAAAGTAGAACACTGCGTAGAACACCACGAAGGCTGCGATGCCCAGAGGAATGATCATCCAAGTCTTGGCAGCTGCGGGCAGGGAAGCGGAGAACACCAGGTCGGTGGCACCTGCGGAGAAGCAGAAGCCGGCACGGAAACCGGAGTAGTAGGTGATGACGGTAAAGATGCCGTACAGAGCAGCGTACACAACGTACAGGGGGAAGCACAGGAACATGAAGCCGAACTCGAAGGGCTCGGTAACGCCGCAGACGAAGGCGCAGATTGCAGCGGACAGAACCAGGCCGATGGCAGCCTTCTTGTTCTTAGCGGTCTTGACCATAGCCAGAGCAGCGCCCAGGACACCGAACATCATGCAGGGGAAGAAGCCGGACATGTACATACCAAGGCTCCAGCCCACATCAGCAGAGGTCTCGCCAGCCCAGAAGTGGCTCAGGTCGCCCAGACCGATGGTGTCGAACCAGAACACGTTGTTCAGAGCGTGGTGCAGACCGGTGGGGATGAGCAGACGGTTCAGGAAGGCGTAGATGCCGGCGCCGATGCCGCCCATGCCAGCGATGCCGTTGCCGATTGCGACCAGAGCGTCGAAGATGACGGGCCAGACGAACAGCAGAACAACGGACACCAGAATGGAGATCAGACCGGTAGCGATTGCAACGAAGCGCTTGCCGGAGAAGAATGCCAGCCAGTCAGGCAGCTGGATATCCTTGAACTTGTTGTAGCAGGCAGCGCCCACAACAGCGGCCAGAATGCCGATGAAGGAGTTGCCGGCGACCTTCTGGAAGGCGATGTAGGTAGCAGTGCCTTCTTCCAGGTGACGGACCATGCCGACCACACCGGGGTTCAGCAGCTGCTGCATCATCAGGAAGCTGACCAGACCGGCCAGACCTGCGGTGCCGTCGTTGTCAGCCAGGCCGACAGCGGCACCAATGGCAAACAGCCATGCCATGTTATCGATCAGAGCGCCGCCTGCCTTGACCAGCAGGAAGCCAACGGTATAAGCTGCACCGGAGGTTGCAGCACCGGGAACGCCCATAACGCCCGGAGCGAGGGCATAACCAAGACCCATCAGGATGCCGCAGATCGGCAGGACCGCGACGGGAAGCATCAGAGCTTTGCCCAGTTTCTGGAGATACTTCATCATAAAGCACATTCCTCCTTAAGAAATGTTTGTGTTTACAGACGGCTCTGGTTGCAGGCCGTCCATAATTCCGTAATAGAATAGTAACATATTTCCGCAAAAAAAGAAAGTCCCTTTCGCCTTTTTTCTATCAAAATGCATCAAAAATCCTCATTTGGCAGTTTTTCAGTCGATAATTTTTGGTTTTTCCGCACAAGAGTCGTCTTTGTGTTGAAAATTCTTTTCTTTTTACGTACATTTTGCCCAAAGGCTTGCATCCCACAGCCGAATCGGGTACTATACTATTATAAGAAAAGCGGGAACCCGAAGGAGGTTTATTTTATGGAATGGACTGATATCCGCCTGACCGTGGCCAAGGCCGACGCCGACAACGCCGAAGCCGTTGCCACCATGATCGCCGAGGGCGGCATCTATATCGAAGACTACAGCGACATCGAGCAGCAGGTGGCCGAGATCGCCCATGTGGATCTGATCGAGCAGGAGCTGCTGGACAAGCCCCGCGATACCGTTATCATCCATATGTATCTGGAGCCGGGCGCTTCCCCCGTGGAAACGCTGGCCCTCATTGCTGCCCGCATGGAAGCTGCAAACATCGCCTACACCGTGGAGACCGAGGGCGTAGAGCAGGAGGACTGGCAGAACGGCTGGCGCAAGTATTACCACCCTATGGAGATCGGCAAACGGCTGGCGGTGGTGCCCTCGTGGCAGCAGTACGACACTGACCGGGTGAAGCTGATCCTTGACCCGGGCCTTGCCTTCGGCACCGGCGGCCACGAGACCACCAGCCTGTGCATGGAAGCGCTGGACGAGCGGGTGACCGGCGGCGAGCGGGTGCTGGACATCGGCACCGGCAGCGGCATCCTTGCCATTGCGGCGCTGAAGCTGGGCGCTGCTGTGGCCGAGGGCGTGGACATCGACCCTGTGGCCGTACGCACCGCAGGCGAGAACGCCGCGTTGAACGGCGTGCAGGACAAGCTGACCGTGCTGGTGGGCGACCTTTCCGATAAGGCCAGCGGCAAATACGATATCATCACGGCCAACATTGTAGCAAATGCCATTCTCAGTCTGGCACCGGCTGTGCCCGGCCTGATGGCCGAAGGTGCCATCTTCATCGCCAGCGGCATCATCGACAGCCGCAAGGACGAGGTGATCGCCGGACTGGAAAAGGCCGGTCTCGCCGTCGTGGAAGTCAAGGAAAAGCGCGGCTGGGAGTGCATCGTCTGTAAGAAGGCGTAAGGAGAACCCTCTCAGGCGCTGACGCGCCAGCTCTCCCGAAGGGCGAGCTATAAGATGTAAAAGGATTGATAAAATGCCGCACCGTTATTTTACCACCGAGATCTCTGACGGCACCGCCACCCTACGTGGAGCGGATGCCCACCATCTTGCCCGCGTGATGCGCGCAAGGCTGGGCGATACTGTCATTCTATGCGACGGCAATGCCGTGGAATACACCGCCACCATCACCGGCTTCGGGGATGAGTGCGTAGAATTTTCGGTGGAGCCGGGCTATCCCAGCGCCGCCGAACCCAGCGTGGAGGTCACTCTGCTGGCCGGCTACCCCAAGCAGGACAAACTGGAACAGATCATCAAGCACGGCGTGGAGCTGGGCGCAGCCCATATCGTGCCCTTCTTCAGCCGCTACTGCGTGGCGGCCCCCAAAAAAGAGGAGCAGAAGAACGAGCGCTACAACCGCATTGCGGTGGAAGCCGCCAAGCAGTGCGGCCGGGGCATTCTGCCGGATGTGGCCCTGCCGCTGGCAAACTTCGGTGCCGTGTGCCGCACCTTTGACCAGTATGACCTTGTGCTGTTTTGCTACGAGTGCGGCGGTGCGCCCCTGCGCCGGCTGCTGGCAGAGACCGCGCCCGCCGATGGCGAAAAACTGAAAATCGCCATCGTGACTGGTGCCGAGGGCGGCTTTGCCGCCGAGGAAGCCGAGATGGCCGCCAAGGCCGGTGCCAGAACGGTGGGCCTTGGCCCCCGCATCCTGCGGTGCGAGACCGCCCCGCTGGCGGTGCTTTCCGCCGTGATGACCCTGACGGGGAATCTGGAATAACATTTACAAAAACAAAGGGGACTGCGATGCAGTCCCCTTTGTTTTTCTATCAGCTTTCCAGCAGAGCCTTTTTAACGTTGAGCAGGTTCTGCGGGCTGACCGAGAAGCTGCGCAGGCCCAGCTGCAAATACTGCACCGTGTTGGCCGGGTTGCCTACGGCAAGGCCGCAGATGGTCACCGGCACATTGCGCACCTTTGCGGCATCCATCACCATAGTGATGAGCTTTTTCATGGCATTGCTGGCCGGACGGTAGTAGTGCTCGGCGCTGGCAAGCTCCCGGTCTGCCGCGTGGGTGTACTGGGTCAGGTCGTTGGTGCCGACCACAAGAAAATCGACCCCGTGCTCTACAAATTCCTCAGCGGTCAGGCAGGCAGCGGGTACGCTGAGCATCACGCCGAACTTTGTATCTTCGTTGAACGCCACGCCGCGCTCCCGCAGGTGCTCGCGGCAGCGCTCCACCACACGCATGGCTGCGTCCCAGTCCTCCACATTCGTCACCATGGGGAACATCACCCGCAGCGGGCCGCGGGCGGCGGCGCGCAGCAGCGCACAGAGCTGCGTCTCGAACTGGTGGGGCTGGCGCAGACTGTTGCGGATGCCCCGCAGGCCAAGCTTGGAAGACTGCAGGCCCTGATAGGCGTCGGAAATGGTGCGGTCTGAGCCAAAGTCGAAGGTGCGCACGGTCACCTGACGGCCCTGCGCCGCTGCCAGACAGGAGCAGTAGAAGAAATACTGCTCCTGCTCGTCCAGAATGCGGCCCGGCAGCATCATGTAGCCGGTGCGCAGCAGGCCCACGCCCTGTGCACCGGACTGCATGGCCGTGTCGATGTCCTCCGGCCCAAAGCAGTTGGCCAGCAGCTCAAAGGGCTGGCCGTCCTTTGTCCTGTTGGGCAGAGCATGCAGCTGCCCCATCTCTTCGTTCTCCCGCTGCAGCTCGCAGATGCGGGTCTCGGCCTGCTGGCGGGCGGCAGCGTCCGGGTCCAGCGTGCACTGGCCCCCGGTGGCGTCCAAAATCACGGTGCGGCCGTCGCAGTCGTCCAGAAAATCCCGGCCCACCTGCACGATGCCCGGGATATTCATTGCCCGGGCAATGATGGCGGCGTGGCTCTGGCCGCTGCCCTCTGCCGTGATGATGCCTAAAATCATGCCGGAGGGCACGCTGAACAGGTCGGTGGGCATCAGCCGCTCTGCCGCAAGGATCACCGGGTGATCCAGCGCCAGCCACATGCGGGGGCGGTTGGTGATGATGTTGATGACCCGGCGGCTTGCGTCGAGAATATCCACACTGCGCAGCTGCATGTAGGGGTTATCCTTCATGTTGGCCAGCTGGTCGGCGTAGCGTTGGCCCACCTGATTCATGGCCGCTGCCGCGCCAATGCCTGCATTGATGCAGAAGCGCACCTCGTTCATCATGCCCTCGTCGTCCAGCATCATGCTCTGGAACTGGAAGATGGCCTGCTCGCTGGGTGCGGCACGGTCTGCCATGGATTCCAGCTCGTCCTGCGCCGTGCGGATGGCATCGGTGAGCAGCTGCAGCTCCCGGGACGGTTTAAAGGGACCCACGGTCGTGGTCTCCACATGGTGCTCCAGACGGCTCACCTGCCCCAGCACAAGGCCGGGAGAAGCGCAGGAACCTTTATACACTTTCATGTTCGGTCACCTCCGGCAAAAGCTCGGCTTCCGGCGTGGTCAGGGTGCGCCAGACCAGCGCCTGCAGAAAGGTATTGGGCAGCAGTGCGGCCAGTGCGGCCCGCGCCGCATCGGCACTGCCCTCAAACAGCGGTGCAAAGCTCTGCATCCGTGCCTGATCGCACTTTGCAAGGAATGCATCGCACAAAGTATGGGTGGTGTAGTAATGGGCCGGGTCCACACCGGCATCTTCCGCGGCGGCTTCCAGCGGGGCAAGGTCGGCATCCTTCATCTTGGCCAGCAGCAGGGCCGCATCCGCCGTCAGGGTGACCGGGTATTTCTCCCGCACGGCCTTTTGCACCCGCTCAAATTTTGCGTGGAACGCAGCAGCGTCCGCGCAGCTCTGGGCATCACAGGAGACAGCATAGGCACACCCCCGCAGATATCCCATAGCGCGGCGGGTATCATAGTAGCCCAGCTCGATGTTGCGGCGGGCGGTGTCGGGGTCAAAGTGCAGGATGTCGCCCAGCTCCCAGTAGCTGCGCACCATCACGGTGGGCAGGCCGGTGAGGTTGGGGCGGGTGATGCCCACGCCTTCCAGATCGACGCACACCAGTTCATCCGCGCCCATGCGTTTGGCAAGGCCGGTGGGCATGTTGTCGCTGTAGCCGCCATCCAGAAACTTGACCCCGTCGATGTCCCGCGCACGCAGCGCCGGGAAGCAGGCAGCGGAGGCCATCAGGTAGTCCTTGACCTTTCCTGCCGGGATCTCGTCCAGCGTCAGCTCCCGGGGCTTTAAGCCCCGCTGCTCCACCGTGACAAGGCCGAAGCGGATGGGAGCCGCGCGCAGGGCATCCTCGTCCAGAACCCGCTCCACGATCTCTTCCAGCGGGGTCACATCCATGCCGCCGGCTTTCACCACGCTGCGCAGGAACTGGTGCAGGGCCGAAAGGTCGGCATCCTCCTCCGGCAGTTCCATCACATCCTTGCTGCGGATGGCCAGCCACATATCGCGGGCCGTCTCGTACTGGTCCAGCACGAACATGGCACCGTTCAGGCTGCCAACGCTGGTGCCGGTAATGATCTGCGGGTGCCAGTCCAGCTCCATCAGCGCGCGCCACACACCCACCTGATAGCTGCCCCTGGCTCCGCCGCCCGCCAGTACCAGAGCTTTGCACGGAGCACTGCGTTCGTCCATTGCATCCGCCTCCTTTGATCGTTTCCGGTTTTGTTCAGATTATAGCATATTTCCAGAGAAATTTCTTCCGTTTTTTGTAAATTGATGCCTTTCTCCCGGCAAAGAAACATGGTATACTTGTCAGGATCTCAAAAGGAGGCATTCTCATGCACTGCAAGCAATGGATCTTTGATATGGACGGCACCCTGACCGACAGCATGACCGTGGTGTGGGAGGGTGCCCCCGACGCACTGCTGCGCCGCTATGGCCGCACCCCGCGGGGGGATCTGCGCGCCACACTGCTGAACATGGGAATGCAGGAGGGCGCACAGTACCTGATCCGGGAGTACGGCCTGCCGCTGACCGAGGAAAGCTATTTTTCCGTGATGCGCGAGGTGATCGCCGAATTGTACGAGACCGTGGAGCTGAAGCCCGGCGTGCGCACGATGCTGGCAAAGCTGCAGGCCGAGGGCGCACGCATGTGCATCTGCTCCAACACCTGGGCCGAACAGTGCCGCACCGTGCTTACCCGGCTGGGCATCGCGCAGTATTTCTCCTTCATCGTGGAAGCGCAGGGCGTGCTGCACAAAAGCCGCCCGGAGGTGTTCTTTGAGTGCATGAGCCGTCTGGGCGGTGCAGACCCCGCCGCCTGCGCCGTGTGCGAGGATGCCGTATACGCCGCCGCCACCGCCCACAAGGCCGGGTATTACGTCATTGGCATCGCAGACCGCACCTCTGCCGCCGACGAGCCGGAGATGCGCCGCATCTGCAGCCAGTTCGTGCCCCGGTGGGATGTGCTGGACTGGACACGTGTGTAATAAAAAAGGGCCGCAGCGTGCGGTTCTTTTCTCTATCTGATCCTTCTTTGCTCTTGCATTTTGTGCGCAAGAAGAGTATGATATTATAAATAGGACTGCCCCAAGGGGGAAGTGTCCTTATTTGTGAGAATACACTCTGTGATTTTCAATATAAAGGTATAATATCCGTAAAGAGGAGACCTTCCGTCATGAACAACCCACTCGTCAGCATTATCGTGCCTGTGTACAACGTGCAGAATAGTGTTGCCCGCTGTCTGGAGAGCATTTGTGCCCAGACATGGAAGGATATCGAGGTCATTCTGGTCAACGACGGGTCCCGGGACGAAAGCTTTTCCATCTGTGAGCAATTCCGTGAAAAGGACCCCCGCATCGTTCTGGTGGACAAATCCAATTCCGGTGTGTCGGAGACCCGCAACTGCGGCATGTCCCTTGCAAAGGGCAAGTATGTGCAGTTTGTGGACAGCGACGATTATCTCGACCCTGATTTTACCGAGCGGCTGGTGACTGCTGCCGAAGCGAACAACGCCGATCTGGTCATTGCACCTTACTGGATGGTGATTCCCGCCAACTCTTCCAAGGCCACGCAGGCACTGGAAAACCTGCAGGAGAACCTTGGCATCGATGCCGAGAAAAAGCCTGATGATATCCGTGAATACGGCTTTCTGCCCGAGGGCATCTATGACCGCGATACCTTTGCCCTGCGCCTGATGGAGAAGCCCGCATCCTTCTTCTACAGCGTCCTGTGGAACAAGCTCTACCGCCGGGATATTCTGGCAGACCATCATCTGCAGTTCACCAGCGAGGTGCGCTGGGCCGAAGATCTGGTTTTCAACCTGGAATACATTTTGTACGCCAATGTTTTCGTATCCATTTCCAAAGCGGGCTACCACTATGTGCAGAACCCCCAGAGCATCTGCCACACCCAGATCAATCTGGCTTCCATCGTGCAGAACAAACTGCAGGTGTTCCGCTATTACAAGGAGCTGTACACAAAGCTGGGCCTGTACGATCAGGTGCAGCCGCAGCTGTATAAATTCCTGACCGCGTTCTCCGAGAACGCCTATCCCTCCGGTTCTCCCCAGAAAATCATCATGGACATGGCCAACCGCTGGGGCTTTGGTGTTCTGGATGCTTCCGACAAGGAAAAGAAACACAAAACCGAACCCGATGCCTGATCTCCGGGCACGAAAAAAAGAGCCGTGAAAGCGGCTCTTTTTTTGTTTACCATTTTACCGGTCGATCCAACTGCGGAAGGCTTCGCGCACTGCACCCTCCCGTCCGCGCGGGATGGGGATGCGCGCACCGCTGCACATCTGCAGCTCGCCCGCCGTCAGCAGCTGTGCCGCCGCCAGATTGACCACATAGGAGCGGTGCGGCTGCAAAAAACGCCCGTCTTCCAGCAGCGGCTTTGCTACCTCGGCAAAGGACACCCGCAGCGAAAGGGACACCACATCCTCGCCGCTGAGCAGATGGAAGTGCACCACATGGTGGGTGCACTCCAGATATTCGATCTGCGCATAGGCCAGCGCCCGCAGGCCTTCGGCGGTGACAACGGTCATTGCCGGGCCGTACTCCGGCTCGGTGGCGCGGGCAAGCAGGGCCGAAAGCTCCTGCTGGTGCACCGGCAGAAGCAGATACTGCATGGCATCCACCCGGAAAGCGCTGTAGGCGTGGGCCGGTGTGCGGGCCGCAAAGGCCAGCGGAGCCCTTCGGCCCCGGCGGCGCAACTCCGTAGCCGCCGAAAGCCCTGCCGGGGCCGCTACAGCGCCCAGCTCGATGAGATACAGGTCAAACCGTTCTCCCTCGGTGTCCCGGCGCAGCAGCGCATCTGCATCCGGCAGCTGCTGCACGATGCACGCATCCTGCCGCCGGGCAAAATATTCCATGCACTGGCGTTCCAGCCCGCTGCGCAAGGCCGCGTCCGGGCTGCATACCGCAATGTGAAATACCATTTCACATTCTCCTTTCTGCCAGCCGCCCGCCTTGATTTTTGCGCAGGGCTGGAGTATGATAAATAAAACTTTGCTGCATCGAAAAAAGAAAAAACGGAGGGACCCGCCATGCCGCAGCCGCTTGTCAGCGTTATCGTGCCCGCCTATAACGCGGCGGGCTTCATCTCCCGCTGTGTGGAGAGCATCACATCCCAGAGCTACCCGGAGCTTGAGATCCTTCTGCTGAACGACGGCTCCACCGACGACACCCTTGCTGTCTGCCGGAAGCTTGCTGCCGCCGACAGCCGCATCCGTGTGGTGGACAAGCCCAACACCGGCGCAGCAGACACCCGCAGCTGCGGCCTTGCCCTTGCCCACGGCGAATACATCCAGTTTGCGGACAGCGACGATCACCTGCTGCCGGGCTGCACCGCAAACCTGGTGGCTGCTATGCAGCGCAGCCATGCCGACCTTGTGCTGGCTCCCTACCGGATGATGGTGCCCCGCAAGGATGGCGGCTATGACACCCGGGAGTACAGCCTGCTGCCCGCCGGGGTGTACAACAAGGTGGATTACCTGTGGCAGCTCACCGGCAATGCCGCTGCCTTTTACTACGGCGTGCTCTGGAACAAGCTCTACCGCCGGGATCTCATCCAGATGGCGCACATCCGGTTCGAGCATGTGGTATACGCCGAGGACCAGCTGTTCAACACCCGGTATCTGCAGGTGGCACAGCGGTTTGCCGCCATCAACGAAGCCGCCTACTGCTACATCCAGAACCCGCAGAGCGTATGCCATACGCAGGTGAGCGCGGCGGACATGCTGCGCCACCGCAGCCGGATGTACCACACCTACAAGGAAATGTGTATCCAGCTGGGCGTGTACGATAAATTCCGCCTGCGGCTGCACGGCATCTATCTGAGCCTGTTTGAAAGCCCTCTGCCCAACGGCCCGGTGCAGAAGCTTTCCGACGCATTTGCCCGCACCCACAGCCGCATCTGAGAAAAGGAGAACCTATGGAATTTCCCCTTGTAAGCATCATCGTGCCCATGTACAACACTGCCGGGTGCATTGCCCGCTGTGTCAAAAGCATCTGCGCTCAGACTTATAAAAGCATTGAGATCCTGCTGCTGAACGATGGCTCCACCGACGACACCCTTGCCGTCTGCCGCGCCCTTGCCGCCAGCGACCACCGCATTGCACTGGTGGATAAAACCAACACCGGCGCAGCGGATACCCGCAATCAGGGCATTGCGCTGGCCCACGGCAAATACATCCAGTTTGTGGACAGCGACGACTGGCTGGCCCCCGATTTTACGGAAAAGCTGGTCTCCGCCGCCGAGGCCCACACCGCCGATCTTGTGATCGCGCCCTTCTGGATGGTGTACCCGGAAAACTATGTGGAGCACATCCGCCCATGGGAAAAGGCGCTGCAGCATGTGCTCCAGCGCAATCCGCCCCGCACCCGGGCCTATGGCTATCTGCCTGCCGGGGTGTACACCGGACAGGAGTACGCAAAGCATCTGATCCAAAAGCCGAACACCTTCTACTATGGCAGCCCCTGCAACAAGCTCTACCGCCGTGACCTCCTGCGGAAGCACAGCCTCCATTTCCGCAAAGAATTGTTTGCGGAGGATCAGCTGTTCAACACCGAATATCTGCGCTATGTGCGCACCGCCGTTTCCATCCCGGATATCGGCTATTACTACCTGCAGAACAGCCAGAGCATCTCCCACTCCAGAGTGACCACCGCCGACATCCTTTCGCTGCGGCGGCGGGTGATGCTCCTGTACCGGGACATCTACACCGAACTTGGCATCTACCCGGAAACGCGGGCGGCCATCCTGCGTTCGCCCTTTGGCGAAAACGAGTTCACTCTTCCGCCGCTGGACACCCCACAGACGCACTGCTGCAAGCTGTGACCCTATAAAAAGCACCCGGCTGCCGCCGAGAGCCGCTCTGGCTCCTGCACGGCTCCGGGTGTTTTTTGTGCTTTCTCAGCAGCCGATGGCGGCGCACTTCTCCGCCAGCCAGCTGCGCTCTTCGTCGTTCAGGTGCGGTGCCAGCTTTGCAAACACCTGACGGTGGTAATCGTTCAGCCATGCGATCTCGTCCTTATCCAGCACACCGGGCAGGATGGGAGAGGTGGCAATGGGCACGAACATCAGCGGTTCAAAGCCAAGGAAGGCACCGTACTGGTTATCGGCCTTGTGCACGCACACCAGCTCGTTCTCGATGCGGATGCCCACGAGGTCGGTCTCGTAAACGCCCGGCTCGTCGGTGACCACCATGCCCGGGCGCATCCGGGTGGTGTTGCGGCTGTTCAGGGCATGGGGGCCCTCGTGCACGTTGCCCACAAAGCTGACGCTGTGACCGGTGCCGCAGCGGTAGTTGATGAGGTGCCGCCACAGCGGTTCCCGGGCAATGGTGTCGATCATCTTACACTCGCAGTAATCCAGCCAGACGGCCTTGGCAAGGTCGATGTGGCTCTGCAGAGTCCATGTGTAGAAGCGCTTTTCGTCCTCGGTCAGCGGGCCAAGCGGGTAGGTGCGGGTGATGTCGGTGGTGCCGTCCATGTAGGTGGCACCGCTGTCCACCAGCAGAAAGCCCTTCTTTTCCAGCACAGCGTGATCTTCCGGGGTGGCGTGGTAGTGCATCATGGCTGCGTTGCCGCCGTAGGCCGCAATGGTGCCAAAGCTTTCCACAAGGAATTTATCGTCCGCACTGCGGTACTTGTGCAGAATTTCATCCACCGTCAGCTCGGTCAGGGTCTCACCGGCAGCAAGGCGGCTTTCCAGCTCGATCTGGAACCGCACCATGGCCACAGCGTCCCGGATATGGGCCTGCTTTGTGTGGGCAAGCTCCGTTTCGTTCTTCACGCCCTTCATCATCAGCAGCGGGTCGGTGCCGTCCTTCACGGTGAGGGCAGGGTTCTGCTCCAGCACCTGATACACGGCGTAGTTCACCGTGGAGCACTCGGCCAGCACGGTCTGAGGTTCCGTCTCAGCAGCGAGGAACTTCAGCACATCGTCGTACTCCGCCAGCGTGATGCCGTTGGCTTCCAGCTCTGCCTTTGCCTCCGGGGTGACGCGGGCCGTGTTGATGAAGAGTACCGCGCGGCGGGGTGTCACATAGCAGTAGGCCATGGCATAGGGAGTGCACTCAATGTCCATGGCGCGCAGGTTCAAAAGCCATGCCAGATTATCCAGCTTGCCCACAAACTGAGCGGTGCAGCCCAGCTCCTTGAGCTTGCTGCGCAGCTGATCCAGTTTTTCCGCCGGGGAGAAGCCCGCATATTCCTTCGGCAGGATCCACGCTGGGGTATCCGGCAGGGCAGGGCGGCCCTCCGTCCACAGCTCGTCCTCAAGGTTCAGGGTCTTGATGGAAGCGCCCTTCTTTTCCAGTGCCTTTTTCAGGTCGTTCACGAGGGCCGTGCTGGCGGTCAGGCCGCACAGGCCCAGTGCTTCGCCCTCATTCAGGGCATTTGCGCAGTATTCCTCCACGGTGGGCACGCCGGGTTCCCCCATGCGCTGCAGCTTGATCTCGGTACCCGCAATTTCCTTCTCGGCCTGCACAAAATAACGGCCGTCGGCCCACAGGGCGCTCTCGGTGCGGGTGACCACGAAGTTGGAGTTCTCGCCGTGGAACCCGGAGAACCAGGTCAGGCTGGTGTAATGGCAGGGCAGGTATTCGCTGGCGTGGGGATCACCCACAGGGATCAGATAAACGGCCACGCCGTTTGCAGCCATGGCGGCACGCAGCGCGGCAAGGCGCTCTGGAACGGTATTCATGCTCATATGATTTGCTTCCTTTTCTCTCACCGGAAAGCCCGGCAGCGGTGCATTTCTGTTTGGCCTTATTGTATCATTCCGGGAAAAAGATTGCAATGCAGGGGCGGGACGGTTTGGAATGACCTCCGCTTGCGCTCTGGCCATGTTCAGCGGAAAAATATTTTGATATTTGTGGTTCAGAAACGCCTGCGGGCGTTTCTGAACCACTGTTTCACCAGAGGGGTTTGCAGTTTCCGGCGTAAGCGCCAAGTTTGCGGGCACGCCAGAGGCTCCCTCCCCGAGGGAGCTGGCAAAACCGTCAGGTTTTGACTGAGGGAGTTCGTTCTCCCTCAAAATGCCGCCAATTTGCAAAAAAAGTTACAATTTTTTCTTGAAAAAGGCCGTTTTCCCATTGACAGCCTTGTTATAATAGGAGTGTAAGATTTTTGAGCCAGCACTCTGCGGCTCTGTGTGCTATTCAAAGAAAGAGGCAATTGAATCATGACCAAAATCGATATTTTCTCCGGCTTCCTTGGTGCCGGTAAAACTACCCTGATCAAAAAGCTCATCAAAGAGGCCTTTGCCGGCCAGCAGGTGGTGCTGATCGAGAACGAGTTCGGCGAGATCGGCATTGACGGCGGCTTTCTGAAGGAAAGCGGCATCCAGATCAACGAGCTGAACGCCGGCTGCATCTGCTGCTCTCTGGTGGGCGACTTCCGCACCGCCCTGCAGCAGGTGGTGGAGCAGTACCACCCCGACCGCATTGTGATCGAGCCCTCCGGCGTGGGCAAGCTCTCTGACGTGACCCGCGCTGTGGAAGGCGTGGCCGAACATCTGGATGTGCAGCTGAACAGCTTTGTCACCGTGGCCGATGTGAACAAGGTGAAGATGTATATGAAGAACTTCGGCGAGTTCTACGACGACCAGATCAGCCACGCAAGTTGCATCCTGCTCAGCCGCACCCAGACCGCCAGCGAAGAGAAGATCGCCGCTGCGGTCGCCATGCTGCGCGAGAAGAACCCCACCGCTACCATCGTGACCACCGCATGGGACGAGCTGACCGGTGAGCAGATCCTGAAGGCCATGTCCACCAAGGACGACTTCAAGGCAGAGCTGATCGCCATGGCCGCAAAGGCCAATGAGGAGCACGCCCACGAGGACGAGGAAGAAGAGCATCACCACCATCATCACCACTACGACGAAAACGGTGTGTGCAGCTGCGGCCATCATCACGACCACGATGATGACGACGACGAGGACGAGCACGAACATCACCACGATCACGATGAAGATGATGACCACGATGAGCATGAGCACCATCATCACCACGATCATGACGACCACGACCATTGCTGCTGTGGCCACCATCACGACCACGATGATGACGACGAGCACGAGCATCATCACGACCATGACGGCCACTGCTGCTGCGGCCATCACCACCATCATCATGACCACGATGCCGACGAGGTATTCACCAGCTGGGGCGTTGAGACGGCCCGCAAGTTCACCAAGGCAGAAGTGGAGCACGCCCTCACCGAGCTGGATACCGGCAATTACGGCATGATCCTGCGCAGCAAGGGCATCGTGAACGGCGGCGCAGACGGCTGGCTGGAGTTCGACTATGTGCCCGGCGAATGGGAAGTGCGTGCCCGCGGTGCAGATGTGGGCGGCAAACTGGTCGTGATCGGCTCCAAGCTGAACGAAAAGGCCATTGCAGAGCTGTTCGGCTGCTGAGCTTAAAGTAAAAAGGAGAAACCATTCCTATGGCAAAAGAAATTCCGGTCTACCTGTTTGTGGGCTTTCTGGAAAGCGGCAAGACCAAATTCATTCAGGAGACCTTTGAAGACCCCAACTTCGACTCCGGCGACAAGACCCTGCTGCTGATCTGCGAGGAGGGCGAAGAGGAGTACAACGAGAAGAAGTTCGCCTTTCCCGGTGTGACCGTCAAGGTGCTGGAGGACAAGGCCGAGCTGAACCCGCAGAATCTGCTCAAGCTGGAAAAGGAATCCGGCGCAGGCCGCGTGGTCATTGAGTACAACGGCATGTGGCTGCTGCAGGATCTGGCCGAGGCTCTGCCCGAGAGCTGGATCGTGTACCAGTGCATCGCCACCGCCGACGGCACCACCGCCCTGACCTACGCCCGCGACAACTCCATGCGCAGCCTGCTGCTGGACAAGATCGCCCGCAGTGAGCTGATCGTGTTCAACCGCGCTGAGGCCGTGAACAACGATGCCGCCCGTCAGGAGCTGCACAAGCTGGTGCGTCAGGCTTCCCGCAAGTGCGATATCGCCTACGAGTTTGCCGACGGCAGCGTGGCCTACGACGATATCCCTGATCCGCTGCCCTTTGACATCAACGCGGACATCATCGACATTCCGGATGACGATTTCGGCATCTGGTACATGGACTGTCAGGACGAGCCCCAGAAGTATACCGGCAAAACGGTCAAATTCCTTGCACAGGTGTGTCAGACCAACCGTGCCGGCAAGAACAGCTTCGTGCCGGGCCGTTTCGCCATGACCTGCTGCGTGCAGGACATCCAGTTCGTGGGCTTTCCCTGCAGCTACGATGGCTACAAGGCGCTGGAGCAGCGCGCATGGGTGCGGGTGACCGCAAAGGTAGGCTACAAGTTCCATAACATCTACCGCGGCAAAGGCCCGGTGCTCACCGCCATTTCGGTGGAGCCTGCCGAAAAGCCGCTGAACGATGTGGTAACATTCTCTTGATCTGATCTTTCAAGGAGGTCCCGGCATGAAAACACTGTTTCGTATCCTTGGCACGGCCGCTGCTGTGGCCGTTACCGGTGCTGCCATTGTGGCACTGGACAAGATCCTGAACCAGAAAGACCCGCTCCATGTGGAGGAAGTAGAGTTCCCGGAGGACGCCGAGCAGAACGCTGAGGAAGCCGCCAAGACTGCCGAAGCCTACGCCGAAGCGGAAACCAAAGCCTCCGATGCTGCCAACGAAAAGGCTGCAGAAGAAGCTGCGCCGGAAGCTCCTGCCGAAGAAGCCTCTGCCCTGGCGGCACCCGCGGAGGGCGGCGAGAAGCCGGTGTTCGACCCGGAAGCTCCCAACCAGAACCCTGTGGAAGCAGGCCCCGCCGTTGCTCCCAAAGACGAGAGCGGAAAATTCGACCCCACCAAGATCGCCGAAGCCAGCGACTTCGGCGACTGGGAAGAACAGGGCTGCAAAGGATAACCTATGACCCAAAAAGGGACGATGTGATGTTCACATCGCCCCTTTTTTGTTATTGTCCTCTTGCCAGCTGCTGCAGCTTTTTCCTGTCCAGCACCTGCACGCCGCCCCGGAACAGCCGCACCCAGCCCTCCTGCGCAAAGTATTTCAGCATCCGGCTCACCACCTCGCGGGCAGACCCCATGTATTTTGCCATCTGGTCGTGGGTCATGCGCACCTCGTCGCCGCCGGTCTTGGCCAGCTCATCGGTAAGAAAAATGGCAAGCCTGCGGTCTGCGCTCATGAACAGCACCTGCTGCATGGTCCACATGCTGTCGGAAAAGCGCTCCGCCGTCATCTGATAGGCGTAGCAGCGCACATGCACGTTCTGCTGCATCAGCCTGCGGAAAACACCCGCGCTGATGCAGTAGGCCTCGGTGTCCTCTTCGGCATCAATATACAGGTCGATGTTCACCGAGTCCATCACGCAGGAGGCCGACAGGATGCACACCTCCCCGCCGAACAGGCGGTAGAGCGTCACGTCCCGCCCGTCCTCCGAGAGCAGGTAGGCCCGCAGCTGGCCCGAGCGCAGCAGCAAAATGCCCACGCAGCTTTCCAGCGGGCTGTGCACCCGAGCGCCCTTTGCGTAGTGCACCGGACGGGTATAGCGGCAGAGCATGTCTTGTTCGTCGGGTGTCAGGTCGTTCCAGAAGGGAAAACCTTTGGCCAGACAATCGCGGTGTTCCTTTGTTGTTTCCGACATTGCTTTTCATCCTTTCCGCAGGGCCTTGGCGGCTTCAGTGCCCGCCTGCGCGCCCTCATACACGGCCTTTGCCACCTGCAAAAGGCCCCCGGTGCAGTCGCCCGCCGCATACAGGCCGGGCACGGTGGTCTGCATTTTTTCGTCCACCACGATGCGGTTCCCGTCCACCTCTGCGCCGATCTTTCTAGCCAGTGCGGTGCTGCCCGCCACGCCCAGTGCCACAAATACACCGCTGACAGGCAGCTGCACACCGCCGGACAGCTGCACGCCGGTGACAACGGTTTCGCCCAGAACAGCCTCCACGGTCTGCGGATAGACTGTGACCTCCGGCGGGAAGTCCGCCGTCAGCGGTGCGCCGTTGGTCAGCAGGGCAACGCTTTTTGCCACCGGCAGCAGGGCCTGCACCTCGTGCAGGGCATACTCGCCGCTGCCCAGCACCGCCACGTCCTTTCCACGGTAGAAAAAGGCATCGCAGGCGGCGCAATAACTCACGCCGTGCCCCTCCAGCCCGGCAAGGCCCGGGATGCGCGGCACCGCCCGGGATGCACCCGTGGCAAGGATCACAGCGTCCGCCGGGTAATTTTTATCCACTGTTTCTACGGTGAGTTTATCCGTATAGGTCAGGCCCACGGCTTCGGCTGTGACGAATCTCACACCAAGGCGCTTTGCATTCTCGATGCTGCGGCGTTCCAGCTCCGCCCCGGAAACGGGCTGGGCAAAGCCGTAGTAGTTTTCAATTTTTTCGGCGCGGTCCAGCGCACCGGGGCCTTTGGTGAGCACCGTGGTATCCACACCGGCGCGGACAGCGTACAGCGCGGCGGATACGCCCGCCGGGCCGGAACCGATGATGACAATATTGGGCATAACATTCTCCTTTTATCATTTTCTTTAGTATACACCAAATTCCCCCAAACTTCTATGACCGGGTCGCAAAAATTGCGCTTTGCGGCGGCTGGCCGCTTTTCAAGCGGAAAAGAGTATGTTATACTGTTTCAGTTATCTGAATTTTCTGCCACGGAGGCTTATTTTATGACCAAGCAACGTCTCCTTTTCATCACCACCGGCGGCACCATTGCCAGCGTACGCACTCAGCAGGGGTTAAAACCCGTGCTTACCAGCGAGGAGCTGCTTGCCCATCTGCCGGAATTGAAAGAACTGTGCTGCCCGGAAACGCTGGCGCTGTGCAGCATTGACAGCACCGACCTCGGGCAGGAGCACTGGCTCATGATGGCACGCGCTATCCAGGAAAACTACGCTTTATACGATGGTTTTATCATCTGCCACGGCACGGATACGCTGGCCTACTCTGCGGCGGCGCTCTCCTACCTGATTCAGAACGCGGATAAGCCCATCATCCTCACCGGCGCACAGCAGCCCATCTCCAACGAGATCACGGATGCCAAGAAAAACCTGCGGGACAGCGTGGTCTGCGCCATCGACCCGGGCAGCCGGGGCGTAATGGTGGTGTTTGGCGGACACGTCATTGCGGGCACTCGTGCCAAGAAGAACAAGACCATCAGCTACGATGCCTTTGCCTCAGTCAACTTCCCGGAGCTGGCGCTGGTGCAGGGTGACCGGCTGGTGCGGTACATTTCCTCGCCGTGGCCCACCGGCCCGGTGGAGTTCAGCCGTGTGCTGGACCCGAAGGTGTTCCTGCTCAAGCTGACCCCGGGCATGTCCCCGGCGCTCATCCCGGAGATCTTCCGCCTGTACGACTGCGTCATCGTGGAAAGCTTCGGCGTGGGCGGCATTCCGCAGCAGCTGATGGATGCCTTTGCCGAAGGCCTGGACGACTACGAGACCACCCATAAGGTGCTCATCATGACCACGCAGGTCACCTACGAGGGCAGCGACGTGGGCGTTTACGAGGTGGGCAAGCGGGTGAAGAACCGCTTCCGTTTTCTGGAAGCCCACGATATGACCATCGAGGCCGTAGTGACCAAAAGCATGTGGCTGCTGGCGCAGAACTGCGAAAGCTTTGACCAGCTGCAGCAGCGGTTCTACCGTCAGGTGAACTTTGACACCTTCTATCACTGAGGATAAAGCCGCCGGGCAGGCCAGTGCTTGCCCGGCGGTTTTGCCTGTGCACCCTTGCGCCGGGAGGGCTGCGGTGTTACACTAGACAAAAAGGGAGGCGCATCTTACTGTGTGGTTCGTGTTTGCACTGGGCAGTGCCGTGTTTGCGGCCCTTACCTCCATCCTGGCCAAGATCGGCATCCAGGGGGTCAACTCCACCCTGGCCACCGCCATCCGCACGGTGGTGGTGCTGGTCATGAGCTGGGGCATGGTGTTCCTCACCGGGACCCAGGGCGGCGTGGGGGATATCTCTCGCCACAGCTGGCTGTTTTTGATCCTTTCCGGCCTGGCCACCGGGGCCAGCTGGCTGTGCTATTACCACGCTTTGCAGATCGGGGCCGCCTCCAAGGTGGTTCCGGTGGACAAGCTCAGCGTGGTGATCACCCTGGCTTTGGCCTTTGTGATCCTGAAGGAACCCTTTACCGCCAAAAACCTGGTGGGCTGTGCCCTGATCACCGCCGGCACCCTGTTTATGGTGCTGTAAAGCCGCCCTACCAAAAATGCGCCCGGGATACTCCCGGGCGCATTTTTTATTCCGACAGCCGCTGCCGGGTCTTGTTCATCAGGTCCAGCTCCGGCATCAGCTCATCGCTGATGATGGTGAGCATCTGCTCCAGCTTGTCCACGTCCTCTTCCGGGAAGCGCTTGCGCACCCGCTCGATCACGGTGCTCAGATAGGAATAGCTGATGTTGTAGTAATCGATATACTTCTGGGTGGGGCGCAGG
>OWKD01000226.1_pt1 | contig 19832 bp, 17 predicted proteins | sample 1732981 | NCBI WGS metagenome assembly OWKD01 (sample SAMN05065776, study PRJEB22554) | human gut metagenome | biome: ENVO:2100002; feature: ENVO:00000062; material: ENVO:00002003 | host: Homo sapiens | place: USA
GCATGATGGAGTGCAAGAAGGCTCTGACCGAGGCTGACGGCAACTTCGAGAAGGCAATCGAGATCCTGCGTGAGCGTGGTCTGGCTACCGCTGCCAAGAAGGCAAGCCGTACCGCTGCCGAGGGCATGGTCTACGCTGACTACTGCCCCCAGTGCAAGGTGGGTGTTGTCATCGAGGTCAACGCTGAGACCGACTTCGTTGCCAAGAACGACAAGTTCGTTGCTTTCGTCAAGGAGGCTACTCAGGTCATCATGAAGCAGAACCCTGCTGATGTTGAGGCTCTGATGGCTTGCAAGACCGAGAACGGCGAGACCGTGGACGAGGCTCTGAAGAACCTGATCCTGGTCATCAAGGAGAACATCAAGGTTCGCCGTTTCGTCCGTTACGAGGGCGTTTGCTCTGCATACGTCCACGGCGGCGGCACCCACGGCATTCTGGTCAACTTCGAGACCACCAACGGCATCGAGGCTAAGGACGAGTTCGCTACCTACGGCAAGGACATCGCCATGCAGGTCGCAGCTGCTAACCCCGGCTATGTCGATGAGGCTTCTGTCCCCGCTGAGGTCGTGGCCAAGGAGAAGGAAATCATGCTGGCTCAGATGGCTGGCGATCCCAAGACCGCTAACAAGCCCGATGCTGTGAAGCAGAAGATGATCGAGGGCAAGATCAAGAAGTTCTTCAAGGAAAACTGCCTGGTCGATCAGGAGTTCGTCAAGGACGGCGACCTGACCGTTGCTCAGTACACCGCTAAGGTCGCTAAGGATCTGGGCGGCGACATCAAGATCGTCAAGTTCACCCGCTTCCAGAAGGGCGAAGGCCTGGAGAAGCGTGCTGACGACTTCGCTGCTGAAGTTGCAAGCATGGTGAAGTAATTTAACCTTTGGGTTGAATCTGGGAGCTGCAGTACCCGTAACAGGGCGCTGCGGCTCCTTTTTTGTTTGTGTTTGCCGGGCGGATGTGCTATCATAGAGAAAACAGAAAGAAGGGAGGACGAAAAGCAATGCGCAGTGTAAACAAAACGTCTCTCCGAATGGAGAGCATGATCGGATAAGGAGAATCCCTTATGAAAAAACAAACCATGACTCTTGCGGGCATCCCTGCCATCCTGTACGGCAGCCGGAGCCGGAATGTTTACCTCTATCTCCATGGTAAGAACGGTTGCAAGGAAGAGGCAGAACGTTTTGCCGCTACAGCCTGTGCAGCGGGCTGGCAGGTGCTGGCCATCGACCTGCCCGAGCATGGCGCACGGAAAAACAGCCCTGAGCGGCTTCTGCCGTGGGTAGCTGTGCCGGAGATAGAAGCCGTATACGCCCGCATGAAGCCGGTGTGGGCGCATATCCGGCTGTATGGGGTCAGCATCGGCGCGTGGTTTGCCATGCAGGCACTGCAGGCCGACACCCCGGAAATGACCCTGCTGGTCTCTCCGGTGGTGGATATGGAAGCTCTCATCACGAATATGATGCAATATGCCAATGTGACCGAGGAACAGCTGCGGCGGGCAGGGAAGATCCCCACGGATCTTGGGGAGACCCTCTCATGGCCGTATCTGTGCTGGGTGCGGGAACATCCGCTGCACTGGCATGGCCGCACGCAGGTGCTGTATGGTGACAGGGATGCCCTGACCAGCCGCACCATGATCGAGCGCTTCCGTCAGGAAAGCGGGGCGCATCTGACGATCATGGAGGGCGGGGAACACTGGTTCCACACCCCAGTGCAGATGGCGGTTCTTCAAACGTGGGAAGAAACGAATTTTTGATTTAGAATAGCCGCCGCGTGCGCTATGGCTATTTTTAGCGGAAGTATTATTTTTATATTTGCAAACCAGCAAAGCCTGCGGGCTTTGCTGGTTTGCTTTTTCACGGGAAAGGTCGTGACCGTACACTGCATTTTTTGTGGTGACTATGCATTTTATCTTTGGGACTCTTTCTGTGAAAAAATGGTTTGGAAACGACCGCAGTCGTTTCCAAACCACAATATCAAATAAATTTTCCTCTGCTTATGGCCAGAGCGCACGCGGAGGCCATTTCAAATCATAGAAGCTTACAGCAACAAAAACTGCCGCTGACGGTTTTTACGCCGTCAGCGGCAGTTTGCATTTACAGATTCAGTTCAGCAGGATCTGAAACTCAGACCTTTGCCTCGCTGTTGTGCTCAGCGTTTTTATAGGCCTTGAAGGAGTGGAACACGATGTTCAGGCCCAGAACGATCAGCAGCACGGCCAGGATCAGCTGCAGGCCGTTTGCAATGAACACAGCACCCCAAGTGGTCTCGCCAGCGGGGATGGTGACAGCAGCGGCATTACTGATGGCCTTGACCATAGCGATCAGGCGCTGCACCAGAGCGGTGAAGGTGACGCACAGCATGATGACCAGCGGAGGGAAGATCATCTTGTTGCTGCGGCCGGTGACCTTCAGGAACACGCACAGGGTGGCCAGAACCAGAGCGCTCAGCAGCTGGTTTGCAGAACCGAACAGGGGCCAGATGTTGGCGTAGCCGATCTTGGTCAGCAGGAAGCCGAAAGCCAGAGTCAGGAAGGTGGAGAAGTACACGTTGCACAGCAGCTTGCGCCAGCCCTCAGCATGCTCCATGTCGTCCACGCTGAACAGCTCCTGGAAGCTCATGCGGCCGATACGGGCCACAGCATCCAGACTGGTCAGAGCCAGTGCGGAAACGCACATGGTCATAAACACAGAGGCAAAGTGCTGGTCCAGGCCAAAGCCCACGAAGAAGCTGGCAACGCCGCGGCTGAAGACCTGGAACGGAGTGCCGTCTGCGGGGGTGCCGTCTGCAGCAGCAGAAGCACCGGCAACACACAGGGCGATGACAGCCAGCAGGCTTTCCAGCACCATGGCACCGTAGCCGACCTTCAGCATATCCTTCTCATTGGTAACGGTCTTGGAGGAGGTGCCGGAAGACACCAGACTGTGGAAACCGGAAACAGCGCCGCAGGCAACGGTAACGAACAGGATGGGGAACATGGTGCCCAGCTTGGCGTTGGTAAAGCCGGTGAACACCGGCAGGTTCATGACGGGATGGTTGACGATCAGGCCCAGAACAGCACCCACGATCATGGCCACGAACATAAAGGTGGTCATGTGGTCACGGGGCTGCTTCAGCAGCCACATGGGCAGGACAGCAGCAAAGAAGATGTACACAAAGGTGATGTAGCTCCATGCAGCCTTGCCCAGAATGATGGGGAAGTTTGCACCCACCACAAAGGACAGCACGATGAATACGATGCTGATCACATTCTCTTTCCAGCCAGTGAAGTGCAGGTTCTTCTGCAGCAGGCCAAAGATCACGGCGAACACCATGAACATGATGGAGACCATGCCGGCAGCACCGTTGGTCTGGGCAGCCTCCACCAGAGCACCGTCGGCACCGTAGGCATTGAAGGTGCCGGCCACCATGTCGGCAAAGGCAGCAATGACGATGCCGCAGAACAGCCAGCAGAACAGCAGGAACAGCTTGCGGCCGGTCTTGCCGATGTACTTTTCGATCAGCATGCCCATGCTCTTGCCGTCGTTCTTAACGGAAGCATACAGAGCGCCGAAGTCGGTGACAGCACCAAAGAAGATGCCGCCCAGCAGCACCCACAGCAGCACCGGCAGCCAGCCGAAAGCAGCGGCCTGGATCGCACCGGTAACAGGGCCTGCACCGGCAATGGAGCTGAACTGGTGTGCAAACACGGTCCAGCCGTCGGTGGGAACGTAGTCCCGGCCGTCCTCATGGACAACTGCCGGGGTCTTGGCAGAGGGGTCGATACCCCACTTGTTTGCCAGCCAGCGGCCGTAAAGCATATAAGCGCCAAACAGACACACGGCTGCGATCAATACGATGACCAGCGTATTCATTGTTCTTACCTCTTTCCTTTTTGGCATCCGGCAAATGTCAGCGGCATGGGGGCGGCAGGGTGTAAAAAAGGCCCCGTCCTCCTGCGTTCGTTCCATTTGGGACGAACCATCGAAGACGAAGGCCTTCACATACATTGCACATTGTGTATGGAATACTCCGCGATACCACTTCGTTTGCTGCACAGGGCAGCCACTCCCAGCGTACATACATACGCAGCCCCGTAACGTGGGCAAAACGGCCATGCATTACTGGAAGGCGGGGTCAGCGCCTTTGTTCACACAGGCTGCTCGCAGGGGAGAACGCTTTGCTCCTGACTGCTGCCCTTGCATCAGATGGGCGGCTCTCTGGGAGAGGGTGCTGCAAAGAATCATGTCCTGTTCATCGCATTTGCCGAATGATTGTCCGTATTTTAGTGCGGGATTCACAAATTGTCAATATCTTTGGCACAAGTTCGGAGGATACACTAATTCAGGAAAGCGTTCTGCAAGAATTTTTAGATGATTTTTGTTCATGCGTGAAACGAAAAAAACTATACACCCACACGAATGAAAAGAGTTCACGCCAAGGACTTGACTTTCACACTTTGATGTGCTAAAGTGATGATGCAGGAAAGAACCGGAACATTTCCGAAACATTTAAAAGAGGGAACGCTCCCAAAACCGGACAGTCCGCTGCGGCGGCAAGGAGAACATTCATGACAGATAAAAAATCCAGAAGAAACCAGACCACCGATGCACTGTTCGATGCCATCCTCAGTCTGGAAACGCGGGAGGAGTGCTACAACTTCTTTGAAGACCTGTGCACTGTAAAGGAGATCTCGGATATGGCGCAGCGGCTGGAAGCGGCCAAAATGCTGCTGGACGGCAGGACCTACGATCAGATCGTGAAGGCAGTGGAGATCAGCACGGCCACCATCAGCCGCATCAACCGCTGCATCCAGTACGGCTCCGGCGGCTACCGCGAAACCATTGAAAAGGTGCGCGGCACCCAGAACCCTAAAAAGCAGGAGTAACACCGGCGTACCCGGCAGACATAGAATGGGGCGTACACCGCCCCTGACCGGATGAACGAAAGGAAGGTTTTATCATGTCTGCTGAGAACTGTATCGATACCACCCGCTGCCCCTGCCCCTGTCTGCCCAAGGTGACGCTGGAGCAGGCGGTCGTTGACCTTGTGGAGAGCATCGCTCTGCAGGAAAATGCCCTGAGCCACATCCTGTGCGCCGAGAGCCGGAAGATGGACGCCGCCATGAAACTGGACGGTCTGGACCTGTGCAAGCTGCTGGAAGTAAACGATTCGGCCACCAACATGGTGCACGCCGTGGCAAACCTGGAGCTGGTGCTCAAGGATAAGCTGGAGTTCGTCTCCAACAACCTGTACTATCCGCCTGCGGATGCCGCAGCGAAGTAAGAAGATGCGGAAAGGCCTGTCCGGATGCCGGGCGGGCCTTTTCTCTGCTTGAATGCATAATTTTTGTAAAAACCATTTGTTGGAATTGCTGATAACGGGATTCTGTGCTATACTATACAATGTATCACCATGAAAGTGAGGAAATTTACAAATTGCTGAACTACGATGCGATCCTGTTTGATGTGGACGGGACCCTGATCGATTCCGCTCCCGGTATCATAAATACATTAAAAGAAGTCTTTGCCAAGATGGGCGTGGACACCACAAATGTGAACCTGCGCCGCTACCTTGGCCCGCCGCTGCGCAAGAGCTTTGGGGAGCACTTTACCGACCCGGCCCTCATTGAAAAGGCCACCGACCTGTACCGCGACAGCTACGCCGTCAAGGGCAGCCACGAGTGCGCCGCCTACCCCGGTGCAGCAGAGATGCTGCAGCGCCTGAAGGACGCGGGCCTTGTGCTGTGCACCGCTACCTCCAAGCCCACGCAGGTCGTTACGCCCATTCTGGAAGAAAAGGGCCTTGCAGGCTATTTTGATTTTATCGGCGGCGCGTCCATGGACGAGAGCCGCGACACCAAGACCGACGTGGTGCGCCATGTGCTGGCCCAGCCTATGATGCAGGGCAGGCGGGTGCTGATGGTGGGCGACCGCAACGACGACATGCGCGGCGCTGCGGACTGCGGGCTGGATGCCGCCGGTGCGCTGTACGGCTACGGCAGCAGGGAAGAGCTGGAACCCTTCCACCCGGTGCTGCTGGCCGAAAGCTGCGCCAGCCTTGCAGACCAGATCCTGAACGGACAGGCATGACCGGAAGGCCCTGTACCGGAAACGAAATGAATGGTGAGAGATATGAGAAATACACGACCGGAAAAGCAATCGCTTACTCCTATGCAGAAGCAGGCTGTGCTGGTGTGCAGTGTGTGCGCGCTGGCAGCCATTCTGACCATTGCCATTACCATGACGCTGCTCAAGCGCGGCAAGACCCCTGCGGCCCCGGTGGAACAGCCCTCCAGCGAGGTGCTGGTGCCGGGCGAAGAGGATATCTCGGATCACTACCAGATCAGCGAGACCTCTGCCGCCCTGCTGCCGGAGACCGCCGACGCGGGCGAGAGCTACCAGAAGGAAACGCTGTTCCTCGGCGATTCCAACACGGTGCGCCTGTACGCCAACGGCCTGATCAGCCTGCAGCAGTTCTGCGCCAAGGAGGGCATTGGCACCCATGCCGCCCTGAACGAGGGCATCGTTACCTTTAAAAAGGACAGCAGCACCTACACCATCGCGCAGGCCGTGGCCAAAATGAAGCCCCGCCGCGTGGTCATCATGCTGGGCACCAACGATACCGGCATGAGCGTGGACGAGTTCATCAGCAGCTACACCGCGCTGGTGCAGGCCATTCAGGAAAGCTACCCCTACACCGACATCATCGTGAACACGGTGCCGCCGGTGCCTGCAAACCACGCAAACTACCCCCACATGGACCAGACCAAAATCGACGACTTCAACATGGCCCTGCTGTCCATGTGTGAGCAGATGGGCCTGAAGTTCCTCAACAGCGCCGAAGCGCTGAAGGATGCCAACGGCTATGGCCGCGAGGATTACTACCAGACCGGCGATATCCACCTGAAGCCCGTGGGCCTGAAGGCCATGCTGAGCTATCTGCGCACCCACGCTTACCAGACCGACGACCGCCGGCCCGACACCGCCAACATCCCCACCCGCGCCGAGTATACCCCGAACCCCAGCTCTGCGGTGACAGCACCCAGCAGCTCGGAGGCTGCAGGCTCTTCCGAAGAGCAGGGTGTGCTGTATCAGGCCAGCTACCGGGTGGACAAGACCGGCGGCACCCTTTCCAGCGGCAGCGACAGCGGCAAGACATCCCTCTCCTATGAAGTGACCAGCGCCGCCCAGTCCATCAGCGTGACGGCTGTGCCGCAGGACGGCTATGTGTTCGTCAAGTGGAGCGACGGCGTGACCCAGAAGACCCGCACCGATACGAACTTCAAGCAGAACGTGGACGTGACCGCCGTGTTTGCAGCGGCTTCCGTGCATATCAGCAGCACCGGCAAGGCTGTGCTGGGCGATTCCTACACCTTTACCGCAAAGCTGAGCGGCAAGCACCTCACTGCCGACAGCATCCGCTGGTACGCCAACGGTGTGGAAGTGCCGCAGGCGGCGGGCAAGACCACCGTCAAGGTGGAGATCGACCCCTCCATGCTCAATGCGACCTTTAAGGTGTATGCAGTGGCAAGCTACAACGGCTGCACCGTTACCAGCAACGTCCTGAATGTGACGGTCAGCGGCGTAAGCTCCGGCAGCTCGTCTCACAGCTCCGGCAGCTCTGGCAGCACGTCGGGCAGCAGTTCTTCCGGCAGCACCAGTTCTTCCGGTGCATCGTCCGGCACCACCTCCGGGGCATCCTCCGGGGCTACATCCACCTCCGGCAGCTCGTCTCACAGCTCTTCCGACAGCTCGTCTCACAGCTCTTCCAGCAGTGAGAGCACGGCTTCCCCGGCAGGCTCGGCTTCTGCTTCCAACGGAACAGCCAGCTCTTCCCACAGCACCAGCTCGTCCCACGCGGGCTCTGGTGAGAGCAGCTCGGCTTCCCATAGCAGCTCCAGTAGCGAGAGCAGCTCTGCAAGCTCTGGCAGCTCCCATGCGGCTTCGGAATCCAATGCCAGCAAGGAAGCCGCCAACGAGCAGTCTGCATCCACGGACTCCGCGTCCTGAGGCTGTCACCCCGGCCTGCCGTGCCGCATAGGCTGGCAGGAAGGGAGGCGTTTGCATGTACTACGAGGAACCCCGCATCCCGGCGCTGCCCGGGGAAGAGAACGTGACCGACGGCAGCGTGGACGATTACGGCACCGACTGGGAGAACGTGGACAACGGCGCGCTGGAAGAGGAAATGGCAAAGTGTGCTGCCACCCCCTGTGATGTCAAAACCACCTGCCCGGACAACGACCCGGAGCAGACGGACGTACCATCGTACGAAATTGTAACAGAATGATGTGAAGCCAGCTCTGTTTACGGCAGGGCTGGCTTCTGCCTGTTGTTGAGCGCATGGCAGCTGAGGCCATGGCAGAAGGAAAAGAGGGAAGGTTTATGGCAAAATATTATTGCGTGCTGTTCGATGCAGACAACACCCTGCTGAACTTTGACGCAGCCGAAAGCAAGGCACTGGCCGAAACGCTGGTGAACTACGGCATTGAGCCGGATGCAGAAACGGTGCAGACCTACCGCACCATCAACTCGGAGCTGTGGCGGCAGCTGGAAAAAGGCCAGCTCAAGCGGGAAAAGCTCATGGCGGAGCGGTTCACCCGCTTCCTCAAGGCCATTGATGCCGCCGGTGACGGAGCCGAGATGAACCGCTTCTATCTGGAACAGCTCTCCACCCACCCGGACCTGATGGGGCCGGAAGTGCTGGATGTGCTGCGGGAACTTTCCGAGGTGGCAACGCTGGCCGTTGTGACCAACGGCTTCCAGAAGGTGCAGACCCGCCGTCTGGCCGAGAGCGGTGTGCTGAACTTTATGGAGGATGTGTTCGTCTCCGAGAAGATGGACAGCGAAAAGCCCAACCGGAAGATCTTTGATGCGGCCCTGCGCGCCCTTGGCGTGGAGAACCGCGAGCATGTGCTGATGGTGGGCGACGGCCTGAGCAGCGACATTCAGGGCGGCGTGAATGCGGGCCTTGACACCTGCTGGTATAACCCCAGCCACGCCGAGAACCCCGGCAAGGTGGTGCCCACCTACGAGATCGCAGACCTGAAAGAGCTGTACCCGCTGGTGATGGAGCAGGAAGAGCTGGCCAATGTGGGCCTGAAGAACCGCCGCCACCAGTGCTGAGCCAATAAGCGGATGGAGAACGGGATCATAAAACTATGCTGATACATTTGGAAAAACTAGGCAAGAGCTTTGGAGAGAAGATCGTGCTGCACGATGTGACCGCCAGTGTCGAGCGGGAGGACCGCATCGGCATCGTGGGCCAGAACGGCGCGGGCAAGACCACCCTGCTCAAGATTTTGACCGGCGAGTACCAGGACTACGAAGGTGAGTTCAGCGTGACCCACGGCGTGACGCTGGGCTATCTGGAACAGAACGCAAAGCTGGATGCCACGCTGGATCTCTACGGCGAGATGCGCTCCACCTTTGCCCCTGTGCTGGATGCCATGGCCCAGATGCAGGTGCTGGAACGCAAAATGGCCGCGCAGCCGGACGACACGGAGCTGCTGGCCCGGCACGACCAGTTGCAGAACATCGTAGATGCCGCCGACGGCTACAACATGGATGTGAACATCAAAAAGGTGCTGTCCGGCATGGGCTTTGCGCAGGATACATGGCAGAAGAACATTGCGGTGCTCTCCGGCGGCGAGCTGACGAGGCTGCGGCTGGCAAAGCTGCTGCTGGAAAAGCCGGACGTGCTCATTCTGGACGAGCCCACCAACCACCTGGACTTTGCCACCATGGAATGGCTGGAAAACTACCTCAAAAGCTATTCCGGTGCGGTGCTGGTGGTCAGCCACGACCGCTACTTCCTCGATAACGTGTGTACGAAGATCTGGGAGGTCTCCTTCCAGACCATGACCACCTACAAGGGCAACTTCTCGGCCTACCTGCCCCAGAAGGAAGCCGCCGATGCCCTGCGCCAGAAGCAGCACGATGCAGATGTGGCACTGGCCGAAAAGCTGCAGGACTACGTGGACCGCAACCTTGTGCGCGCCTCCACCACCAAAATGGCCCAGAGCCGCCGCAGGCAGCTGGAAAAGCTGGAGATCACCGAAGCGCCCAAGGACGAGACCAACCAGCTCAAGTTCCGGTTTGAATATGACGTAGAACCGTGGAACGAGCTGGTGCTGCTCAAGAACCTGACCATCAAAATAGGGGAGCGCACCCTGCTGGAACCCTTTACCTACACGGTGTGCCGCGGCCAGCGGCTGGTGATCGCAGGCCCCAACGGCGCGGGCAAGTCCACCCTGATGCAGGTGCTGGACGGCAAGCGCCGCCCCTCCGGCGGCATGGTGCGGCTGGGCACCGGCGCACGGCCCAGCATCTTTGCCCAGCAGCAGAACCGTCTGGGGCAGGGCCGGGTCATCGATGTGATCTGGAACAAGTACCCCCGCATGACCGAGCTGGAAGTGCGCAGCCATCTGGCAAAGCTGGGCTTCCGGGGCGAGACGGTGTTCAAGCCCTGCGAGGCGCTTTCCGGCGGCGAGCTGGCCCGCCTGCGCTTTGCGGAGATCGTGCTGGAACGGCCCAACCTGCTGTTTCTGGACGAGCCCACCAACCATCTGGACATCTACACCCGCGAAAACCTTACCGAGGCCCTCATGGCCTACACCGGCACGCTGCTGCTGGTCACCCATGACCGCCACCTGATGAACAGTCTGGCCTGCCCCATCCTCTACCTTGAGGACGGCAAGGCCACCCTCTACCCCAGCTACGATGCCCTGATGGGCCGCAGCGCCCCGGCACCTGCCGTGCAGAAGGCCGCCGAACCCGCCAAGACCGGCTACGGCAGGGAGCAGCGCCGCCGCCGCGCAGAGCTGCGGGCCAAGATCAAGGCCTGCGAGGACGAGATGGAAGCCTGCGGTGCACGCGAAGTGGAGCTGGACAACGAGATCAACTCCCCGGAGGTGTACAACGACCCCGACCTGCTGCGCCAGAAGAGCGATGAACTGAGCGACCTGCGCTTCCATCAGGAAGAGCTGTTTGCCGCGTGGGAAGCTGCCATGGAAGAGCAGGAAAGCTACGAGCAGAGCCAGCAGACCGAAGAGTAAAGGAGGGTGCAGCATGCCCAAAAACAGACGCAGTTACGAAAAAACGCGCCGCATCGCCCTTTCCGGCCTGCTGTTTGCGCTGGCCATGGCACTTTCGTTCATTGAGGGCACGCTCACCATCCCGGGCCTTTTGCCGGGCATGAAGCTGGGCCTTGCCAACATCGTGGTGATGTACGCGCTGTTTTTCATGGGGCCGAGGCAGGCGCTGGTGCTGGACGTGCTCAAGGCACTGTTCGTGTTTCTGGTGTCCGGCTTCACGGCGGGCTTTCTCTCGCTGTGCGGCGGCCTTTTGTCCCTGCTGGTGATGTGGGTGCTGTACTATCTGCTGCCGGTGCGGCCCACCTGGTTCATCCTGTCCGTATGCGGCGCACTGGCCCACAACATCGGCCAGCTGCTGGGCGCGGGCGTGATCATCTCGTCGTCGCTCTCGTTCTACTATGCGCCGGTCATGCTGGTGCTGGGCCTTGTGATGGGCGCACTGACCTCCATCACCCTCAAGGCCCTGCTGCCGGCTCTTGGCAAAATGGGCTTCTCCACGCAGGAAAAGCGGGGGGAATAACCAACCGTCCATGCATCACAGTTGCATTTTGGCCGGAAATCAGTATAATAAGGAAACAACCTGCTATTTTAAAGATACAATCTCTTGCATACAGCGCTGCCGCCGTGGGAAAGTGCGCGGCAGCCGGGAGGTGTTTGCACTATGAGTGAAAAAGTTACCATCAAGGTGGAGCGCAAAAAGCTGCATCTGCCCACCATCGCCCTGCGCGGGCTGGTGGTGTTCCCCAACAATCTCGTCCACTTTGAGGTGGGCCGCGAAAAGAGCATTGCCGCCGTGGAGTGGGCAATGGCAAATAATTCCAACGTGTTTCTGGTGGCACAGAAGTCCATGGACACCACCGAGCCGCAGCAGGCAGACCTGTTCAGCTACGGCGTGGTGGCCGAGGTCAAGCAGGTGCTGCGCGTCTCCGGGGACCTTGTAAAGGTCCTGGTGGAGGGCAAGTACCGCGCAAAGCTCAGTGTACTGGATGCCAGCGGCGATTTTCTGCTTTCGGAGGTGCGCCCGGCCCCGGTGCGCACAGGCAAGGCCGACGATGCCGTGGAGACCGAAGCGCTGCTGCGCGCCCTCAAGGCCGGGTTTGACGAGTACCTTGGCATGAACCCGCGCCTTGGCAAGGACGTGGTGTTTGCCATCGTTTCCAGCGACGACCCCGCCTTCCTCAGCGAGTACATGCCCGCAAACCTGCTGTTCCGCTACGAGGACAAACAGGCTGTGATGGACGAGGGCACCCTGAACGGAAGGCTGAAAAAGCTCATCGAGATGCTGCGCCGTGAGTGTCAGGTGATGAAAATTGAAAAGGAGATCGCGGAAAAGGTCAACGAGTCCATGGACAAGAACCAGCGCGATTACTACCTGCACGAACAGCTGCACATCATCAGCGACGAGCTGGGCGAGGGCGACGACACCCACGCCGAGGCCGACGAGTACCGCCGCAGGATCACCGGGCTGCACCTTGCCGAGGACAGCGAGAAGAAGCTGCTCAAGGAAGTGGACCGCCTTGCCAAGATGCAGGGCTCCAATCAGGAGGCAACGGTCATCCGCACCTATCTGGACACCTGCCTTGACCTGCCGTGGAACACCTTTACGGTGGACGACCTTGATATCAGCCGCGCACAGCAGATTTTGGACCGCGACCACTACGGCCTGAAAAAGGTGAAGGACCGCATTCTGGAAACGCTGGCCGTGCGCAAGCTGGCACCGGACGTGAAGGCACAGATCATCTGCCTTGTAGGCCCTCCGGGCGTGGGCAAGACCAGTATTGCACGCTCCATCGCCGAAAGTCTGGGCCGCAAGTATGTGCGCATCAGCCTTGGCGGCGTGCGGGATGAAGCCGAGATCCGCGGCCACCGCCGCACCTACATCGGCGCGATGCCCGGCAAGATCATCACTGCCATGATCTCTGCCAAGAGCGCGAACCCCCTCATGCTGCTGGACGAGATCGACAAGCTGGCAGGCGACTTCCGCGGCGACCCGGCCGCAGCCCTGCTGGAAGCGCTGGACCCGGAGCAGAACAGCACCTTCAACGATCATTTCATCGATATCCCGTTCGATTTGAGCCATGTGCTCTTTATCACCACCGCCAACGACCTGGGCAGCATCCCCGGCCCCCTGCGTGACCGCATGGACGTGATCGAGCTGCCCAGCTACACCCGCGTGGAAAAATACAACATTGCCCGCAAGCACCTGCTGCCCAAGCAGCTCAAGGCCTGCGGCCTGACCGGCAAGGTCACGCTGAGCCAGAGCGCGCTGTACGGCATCATCGACGGCTACACCCGCGAGGCCGGTGTGCGCAATCTGGAACGCACCATCACCAGCGTGCTGCGCAAGTGCGCCCGCAAGATCGCCGCAGGCGAGGTGGAAAGCGTCTCCGTTACCGGCACCATGCTGGAACAGCTGCTTGGTCCCCGCTTCGTCAAGCCCGACTTCCTCAACCGCACCAACGCGGTGGGCATCGCCAACGGTCTGGCATGGACCAGCGTGGGCGGCGAGACCCTGCCCATCGAGGTGCAGGTGATGGACAACGGCAGCGGCAAGATCACCGTCACCGGTTCGCTGGGCGACGTGATGAAGGAGAGCGCTCAGCTGGCCGTTACGTGGGTGCGCGTGCACGCCGCCGAGTACGGCATCGACCCGGAAAAGCTCAAGAAGTGCGACCTGCACATCCACGCCCCGGAGGGCGCAGTGCCCAAGGACGGCCCTTCTGCCGGTGTCACCCTGACCACGGCGCTGGTGTCCTGCCTGTCCGGCATCCCGGTGCGCGGCGATGTGGCCATGACCGGCGAGATCACCCTGCACGGCAACGTGCTGCCCATCGGCGGCCTGCGGGAAAAGAGCATGGCGGCCTACCGCGAGGGCATGAAAACGGTGCTCATCCCCAAGGACAACGAACCCGACCTGTATGAGGTGGACGACGAGGTGAAGAAGAACCTCACCTTCCTGCCCATGCAGAGCCTGACACAGGTGCTGAACGCGGCCCTGCTCAAGCCCCAGAACGCAAAGAAGGCCAAGGCTCCCAGCCGCACCCATGCAAAGAAAAAGGCGGCAGACGCCGCCATTGTGCCGCCCACCGCAGAAAAGCCCCAGCCCGGCGCGGTGTGCTGAGAATAGGGCAGGGCGGCACCGGATACTCCGGCAAGATGCGCGAAGCCATGTCTAAAGTGCAGGCTGCGACTAAAATCGACAGAAAAGCCCGACGGGAAGTGCGAGGGCTTGCCTTCGCTGGTGGTCTGGCGAGCGCAGGCGGGACGGAGTGTCCGGTGACAATCCCCTTATCAAAGAAAGGAAAGCTCCATGAATTACAACAAAGCTGATTTCATTGCCAGCTACGGCATTTCCAGCCAGCTGCCCGAGAGCGACCGCCCGGAGCTGAGCTTTTCGGGGCGGTCCAACGTGGGCAAATCCAGCCTCATCAATAAGCTGTGCAGCCGCAAAAACCTTGCCCGCGTGTCCAGTACGCCGGGCAAAACGGCTACCATCAATTTCTATTCGGTGGACGACTGCTACTTTGTGGACCTGCCCGGCTACGGCTACGCCAAGGTGAGCAACGCCGACCGTGAGCGCTGGGACGACCTCATCAACAGCTACTTTGAGGCCCCGCGCCACCACACCCTGCTGGTGCAGCTGCTGGACTGCCGCCACGCCCCCAGCGCCGACGATGAGCAGATGCTGCGCTACCTGCACTATCACCAGATCCCCTACGTGGTGGCCCTGACCAAGGCCGACAAGCTCAAAAAGAGCCAGCTGGCCAAGACGCTGGAAGACTTTGAGAATCTCTGCCGCCCCTATGGCTGCCAGAAGGTGGTGCTGACCAGCGGCGAGAACGGCTACGGCATCCCGGAGCTGCAGGCGGTGCTCAATGCCGCTGTGGCCGGGGAACAGGAAGCGGAGTAAACCATGGCCTACAACGAATTTGCCTATTTCTACGATGAATTCAACGGCGAGGCCGATTACGATGCCCTGTATGCCCACATCCATGCAAAGCTCAAGGAGCACGGCATCCACGACGGCATCCTTGCCGACCTTGGCTGCGGCACCGGTGAGCTGACGTTGATGCTCACGCAGGCGGGCTATGATATGATCGGCATTGACCAGTCTGAGGAGATGCTCTGCGTTGTGCGCGATAAGGCCGAACAGCTGGGCCTTTCCGGCAGGCTGCTGCTGCTCCGGCAGGACCTGCTCAAGCTCGATCTGTACGGCACCATCCGGGGCGCGGTGTCCACCTTTGACACCTTCAACCACATCCCGGACCTGGACACCGCCATTGCCAACGCGGGCTTTTTCATGGAGAAGGGCGGGGTGTTCCTGTTCGATATGAACACGCCCTACAAACACCGGAACGTGCTGGGCGACAACGCGTTCACCTTTGAGGAAGAGGATGCCGCCTGTGTGTGGCGCAACCACTACGATGCCGCCAACCGCCGCGTGGAGATCACCGTGGACATCGACTACCACGAGACCGGCGAGCACTTCCACGAGCAGTTCTGCGAGTACACCTATGACCTTGACACCATCCGCACCGCGCTGGAAAAGCACGGCTTTGCGCTGGAAAGCGTCTGCGACGGCGAGACCTTCGGCCCGCTGACCGAGGACAGCCAGCGCTATTTCTTCTGCGCAGTCAAGCAGTATACACAATTGGAGGGATAACTTTATGGCAAATCTGATCCGCGGCCTGTCGGAGAACGGCGGGGTCGTGTTCTGCGGCGTGGATTCCACCCAGATCGTCCGCAAGGCCGAAAAGCTGCACACCACCAGCGCCACCTGCAGCGCGGCACTGGGCCGTCTGCTCACCGGCGCGGCCCTGATGGGCTCCATGCTCAAGGACGACCGTGACCAGATCACCCTGCGTGTGTCCGGCGGCGGCCCGGCGGGCGTGGTCATTGCCTGCACCGACGGCACCGGCAACGTGAAGGGCTGCATCGATCACCCCTTGGTGGAGCTGCCCGCAAAGCCGAACGGCCACCTGGATGTGGGCGGCGCTGTGGGCAAAGACGGTGTGCTCACCGTCATCCGGGACAACAGCCTGCAGAAGGAGCCTACCGTGGGGCAGGTGCCGCTGGTCTCCGGCGAGATCGCCGAGGACCTGACCGCCTACTACGCCTACAGCGAGCAGGTGCCCACCGTCATGGCGCTGGGCGTGCTGGTGGACAAAGACCTGTCCATCCTGTGCGCAGGCGGCTTTATGGTGCAGCTGCTGCCCGGTGCCACCGATGCGGAGATCGATCAGCTGGAAAAGAATATCGCGGCTATGCCGTCCGTCACCACCCTGCTGCACGAGGGCAAGACCCCCGAGGACATGATGCAGCTGGCGCTGGCGGGCTTTGACCCCAACGTGCTGGACGAGCGCGATGTGCACTACCAGTGCGACTGCAGCGCCGAGCGCACCAAGGAGATGCTGTTCAGCCTTGGCCGCAAGGAGCTGGTGAGGATGCGCGACGAGGACCCCGCCTGCGAGGTGGTGTGCCACTTCTGCCACAGCAAGTACCAGTACGACCTCAACGACCTGCTTGCCGAGTACGACGCGCAGGCGGCGGAACGTGCCGCTGCAGAGCAGGGGACTTGACAAACCGCTAAAAAACAACTATACTACAAACAGAAAAGGCGCTGTCCGCAATGGTCAGCTCCCTCCGGCTAGATAGTCAATAAGAATGACCGCTTACCGTTTGGAGATTGGGGCGGTCATTTCTTATTGTTATGGATCTCTTTGAAGATTGCCCATGCGATCTGAAATGTAATCCCAACTGTGCCGCCAACAATGACGAACAGCTGCAGAACATCGTTCAACACCATGATGCATCCCCCCTTCCGCGTTTGCGAACGGGGGAACAAACAATAAGCTTTTACGTCCCCCGGACGCTTGCCGGAGGGAAGCATGACCACCTGCGCTTGCAGATAGCACCTTAACGCCACCCTTTGGGGTGGCATTTTTAGTTTAGCATACTTTTTGACGAATTACAATGGGAATCCTTTCACCCGCAGATGTCCGCTGCCACGGTGTAGGTGACGGTATAGTCCAGTACATTGCCGTTCACGGTGCAGTCCTCTTTGCGGGCGATGCGCTCCGCGTCCGGCCATGCGGCGTACAGCGCCTGCAGGCTTTGCAGCCGGGCCAGCGCGGCGGCCTGCGCTTCGGTGCGGTGCAGCGTTTCCGGCTGCTGCACATAGCGGCAGGTCTCCTCCACAGAGCAGGGCAGGGCAAGGCCCAGCAGCGGCACCTCCGGCTGGAAGTGCCGGAGGATCACTGCCGCATGTTCCGGCGCAGGCGCGGCGGGCAGGGGAAAGGTGTGCCCGAACGCTGTCACCCGGTATGCGCGGGTGCACGCGCCGGTGTACTGCTGCACTGTCTCTTCCAAGGGCACGGTGCGGGTGTCGCTCCACTCAAACTGCGCAATCACCGTTCCGGCGGCGGGCGCAAAGATCAGGGTGCCGTCCCGCTCGGCGCGGGCTGTGCCAATGAGGCCCTGCCCGGCTTCCACCTGCTGGCCCGGCTGCACCAGCATGGTGCCGCTGGTAAGGTTCGTGCGCAGAACAGTGCCGCCGCATTTTGCCCGGATGCCGTGCAGTGTTCCGGCGGAAATGTCCGGCTTGGGTCTGGCCGCGGCGGCTTCCACCACCAGCCGCCCTTTGGCAAAATTCAGGCTGGCCCAGGAGAACTCGCCGCTGTGCAAAAGGGCGTACTCCCCGGCGGTGAGCTTTGCCTCGGTCACAGCCGCACCGGGCTGCAGGCCCGCTTCCCGCAGGACGGCGCAGGCCCGCGCAGCCTGTCCGGTGGTGAGGGAAGAGGTGTCCGCATACCAGACGAACTGCTGTGCAAAGAGCAGCAGCGGCACAAACACCGCCAGCCCCGCCCAAAGCCCGGCCCGGCGCAGCAAGGGGCGCAGACGGAAATACAGCCCCAGTTTCCGGCGGATGCGCAGCCGCACCCGGTGCTTGCGGGCCAGTGCGGCAAGGCGCGGGTACTGCCACGCGGCGCACCGCCCGCCAAACCCTCCCGGCAGGGCCGTTACCCCGTAGGGATGCAGCCCGGCCCGGGCGGCAGCGGTAAGCAGGGCTTCGGTGCTGCCATTGCATGCGGTGAACTCCACCGCGGCCCAAAGACTTACCGGTTCCATGGGCACCTCCTAGTCATCCGCAAAGTCCGTGCGCACGAACCGCCCCCGCAGGGTCAGGCGGCTGGCGGTAAGGGTGACGATCTTCAGCCCGTCGCCGTAGATGGTCAACCGGCCATGGGGCATCTGCAGGCACAGCCGGTCGGGGCTGTAGGCCAGGATGCGGCAAAAGTGCTCCACCTCCATGCGGCCCCCGCTCAGGTAGACGGCAGGGGCGTGGTAAAAGCCCTGCGGCGGCTGACGGAACAGCAGGGCCAGCCAGCTTTGCGGCAAAAGCCGCTTTTTGCGCTTGGCACACATCCCATTCCCTCCCATCCCGCAGTTCTGCCCGCGGCGCGCTGCTACATATATATGGATGCGGAGGGCTGAGTTATGAATCGAAGCTGGAATTTCCGGCGGGGCGTGCTGCTGGCGCTGGCAGGGTACACGGCGTTTCTGGTGTTTGCCGCGCCGCAGCGCTGTGCCGATGCCCTGCAGGCGGGGCTGCGGCTGTGCGGCGGGCCGCTGCTGGTATCGCTGTTTCCGTTCCTCATCGTATCGGCGCTGGCGGCAGGCTGCGGGGCCGGGCAGTGGCTGGGCTTTGTGTTCCGGCCTGCGGCGCGGCTCATGGGCATCCGGGCAAAGGGTGCGGGCGGCGTGCTGCTCATTGGGGCCTTGGGGGGCTTTGCACCGGCGGCGGTGGCTGCGTCCGAAGCCGTGCGCACCGGTCAGCTCACCTCCCGGCAGGCCTCGGCGCTGCTGCCCGCCTGTGTGTGCAGCGGGCCGTCCTTTGTCATCCTCACGGTAGGGCAGCAGATGCTGGGCAGCCGCGCGGTGGGGGTGCGGCTGTTTGCGGCCCAGCTGCTGGCGGGATACCTCACGGCGGCGCTGCTGTGCCGGATGCAGGGCGGGGCCGGGCAGGCTCCACCCGCGCAGGGGGAAACCATTCAGCTGCCCGCACTGGACGCGGTGATCGCGCAGGCGGCAGTGACCTACCTGAAGCTCTGCGGCTTTGTGCTGTACTTCCGGCCGCTGGCGGCAGGGTGCGGGGCATTGCTGCCACAGCCGTGGGCGGCGCTGCCCGCCATGCTGCTGGAAGTGTGTTCCGGCTGCGATCAGGCCGCCCGCACCGGGCTGTGGGCCAGCACGCTGTGCTGCGCGGCGCTCAGTGTGCAGGGGGTGTCGGTGCTTTTGCAGGTGCGCACCATCTGCCCGGCCGAGATCTCGCTGCGGCCTTTGCTGGCAGCGCGGGCGGTGCATCTGCCGCTTTCGGTGGCGCTGTTCTGGCTGGGCAGCACCGTGCCGGTGCAGGCCGTGCAGACCTTTACCACCCTGACCGAACGGGTGGTGGTGCTGCGCCGTGTCCCGCTGGACTGCGCTCTGCTGGCCTTTGCCGTGTGCTGCATCACGGTGGAGGTGTTATCTGATACAGTGACGGATTATTGACGCTGATGCGATGAAAAATGCACTGTGTCAAGCTGATACAGTGCCCCTTGATTGATACAGTGCGTCAGTGTATCAGGGCAGGCCAGTGTATCAACTTGATACACTGGCAAAAAGAAACATAAGTAAGTTATATATTTCTCACTGTATCATGTGTTTCTCCACGGTAGGGCTGCACTGCAGTCTGCCCGGATGATTTACAAATCCCGCC
>OWKD01000232.1_pt1 | contig 19215 bp, 18 predicted proteins | sample 1732981 | NCBI WGS metagenome assembly OWKD01 (sample SAMN05065776, study PRJEB22554) | human gut metagenome | biome: ENVO:2100002; feature: ENVO:00000062; material: ENVO:00002003 | host: Homo sapiens | place: USA
CGAAGATAGTTCGCTGGAAACGGCGCGTGAAAATAGGTAGTCGCCGACTTGAACAGAAAGCTCTGAGAGAAATCTCAGGGCTTTTTTGTTGCACAAAAATATGGAGCGGATTTTGGTCGAAATGATAACAGGACAGGACTTGACAAAAATACTACTATGCAATACAATATAGATAAGCGACTATGTATTACATAATAGGCAAAAGGAGGTATCCAGTGGAAAACAACACACAATTGCTCAAGGGCGTTTTGGAATTCTGCGTTCTGAAATTCATTAGCAGAGAGCCGACCTATGGCTATGAGATCGTGATGCATCTAAAACAGGTCGGGTTTTCTGACTTGAGTGAAAGCACGCTTTATCCGCTGCTGCTGCGGCTGGAGCAGCAAGGAAAGGTTACAGTAGAACGCAGACCTTCCCCTAAGGGGCCGAGCCGGAAATATTATATTGTAACTGAAGAAGGTCGAAAGGCACTTCTTGAGTTTCGGCAGGATTGGTATCAGCTCTGCCAGCTGGTGGAGAAAATTTTTAAGGAGGAGCCATATGAATAAGTATTTTGCGTTGCGAAAGGCAAATCGGATGCGTACAAAGCTGCTGAACGAAAAAAGCCAGGAGCAGCTGAAAGAAGTGATTCGGTATCTTCGCCGGGTCAGCTGGGATTTCTGCGGCATTGAACTTGTGTGTAGCGATCTGCTTGATATTTCCATCCAAGCCAATGCAGAAAATCAGGAACTGTTCGATTCGATTTCGGATGCAAAAACCTTTGTAGAGGAGGTCAAGCCATGTTTGAAAACACTGAGAGCTGCGGATTACTTCTGGTTTGTTGCACCGCTGTATTTCTTCTTTGAGTGGGGCGTGGAAGGGCTGCTGCTTTACCCGGTAATTGGTGATTGGGTTTTTGAACTTTCTGTAGGCTATCTGATGCAGCTTGTTGTTGCAGTGACGGTTTTTTGCGCACTGTTCCGCCGGATGATGGAGCAGGTAGGCTTTCCGCCACGAGAGCATTGGCTGAAATATGCTACATGGCTGGTGCTTTATATCGTGACTCTGTATGGAACGGGCTGGTTCTTTACCCAGATCGCGGGTAAGATCGTACTGCTGCGGCTTCCGATCCTTAGCTATTCGATTTTTTGCCTGCTTCTGGGTGCAGGACTGTATGCAATACATTTTTGGAGATATGGAAAAGACCCGCGTCTGAGTGCTCGCATATAAAGTAAAAAGCGCCCCCGCTGCACTGTGCATAACGGTGCAGCGGGGGCGCATACTTTATTGGGTGGTGTACCGGTTACGATACGAGCTTCTGCTTAGCCCTTGCCTGCGCAGCCGAACAGCTCGATCTTCTCCTTGCACTTGGCCTCGATGGCCTTTGCGCCGGGAGCCAGCAGCTTGCGGGGGTCGAAGCCCTTGCCCTGCTGATCCTTGCCCTCTTCGATGTACTTGCGGGTGGCCTCAGCAAACACCAGCTGGCACTCGGTGTTGATGTTGATCTTGGAAACGCCCAGGCTGATTGCCTTTGCGATCATCTCGTCGGGGATGCCGGTGCCGCCGTGCAGAACCAGAGGAATGTTATTGGTGGCCTTGTGGATGCGGTCCAGAGCCTCGAAGTCCAGACCCTTCCAGTTTGCCGGGTAGACACCATGGATGTTGCCGATGCCGGCAGCCAGGAAGTCAATGCCCAGAGCAGTGATCTTTGCGCACTCTTCGGGGTCTGCGATCTCGCCGGCACCCACAACGCCGTCCTCGACACCGCCGATGGAACCGACCTCGGCCTCGATGCTCAGGCCCTTAGCGTGTGCCAGAGCAACCAGCTCCTTGGTCTTTTCCACATTCTCCTCGATGGAGTAGTGGCTGCCATCGAACATGATGGAAGAGAAGCCGGCCTCGATGCAGGCTTTGCAGCCCTCATAGGTGCCGTGATCCAGATGCAGGGCAACGGGAACGGTGATGCCCATGGAATCGACCATTGCGCTGACCATGGCAGCGACGGTCTTGAAACCGGTCATGTACTTGCCGGCACCCTCGGAAACACCCAGAATCACAGGGCTCTTCATTTCCTCGCAGGCGGTCAGAACGGACTTGGTCCACTCCAGATTGTTGATGTTGAACTGAGGCACACCGTAGTGGCCATCACGTGCTTTGATCAGCATTTCGGTTGCATTTACCAACATTATTCATTACCTCCACAAAATCATTGGGGTCTTGCTCGTTTCATATCCGCTTTGTGCACGGTTTAACGAACCTACAGAATTAGTATACCCCAAACAGCGGCCAAAATCAATCCAAACCGGTGTTTTTCCTGTAACAATGCGGGGATTCTGTTTCTGGCAGGGTGCAGGGGGTTACTGCCAGAAGCGCGTATATTCGATGGAATACAACAAATTTCCATATAATGTGCAATAAGCGGCCGAAAGACAGAAAGCTTGATGAAGGACGGATTTTCAACACAGATCCACATTCGTCAAAATGATATTGGGCAATTTGGCAAAAGCGGACAGGATGCAGTTCAAAAAATTGTCATATTTCCGACTTGTATTCTACAAATTGTACGCAGGAAATCAAAAAAGGTCGAACCAAAAAGTGGAAAACCTTGTGGAAAGTGTGGAATTCCACAGGCAAAACAGGCTTTAAAGCTGGACTTTTGAACTTTCTCCACAGGGTTTTCAACATGTGGAAAAATAATCGCTCTTCTACGGATTGTATACCGCGTTTTTGTGGAAAACTTTTTTCTCCGGCAAAACAGAGGGATATCTACCCAGCAGCCGGGTAAAGCTGATGCAGGGCGGCAGAACATTTCTGCAAAAAGCGGAAACGGTCTCCGGCACCACGAACAGAAAAACTTTTGCAGGACGCGGATAAAAAACGGTAATTTGCTGGCAAACAAGGTCGGCTTATGCTATACTTCAAGATGAGTTATCATCTTCAGATTATACCGGTGCGCGGCCCAGAGTGCGGCGCGCCTTTTGGAGGGTGTGCACAGCACCTTCCGGTGATACAACGGAAGGAGAAAATCATCATGGAAGAAAAGAACCAGCCGCGCCGTCCGCGCCGCAGCCCGGAAGAGCCGCTGCAGAAGAACGAGAGCCTTGTTTATGGCAAAAATCCGGTGACCGAACTGCTGAAAAGCGGTTCCGGCGTGGACACCGTGCTCATTGCTGAGGGCATGGCTCCGGCCGTGGCGGCTTACTATACCGCATTGGCAAAGGAAGCGGGTGCCACGGTGAAGAGGGTGCACCCCAACAAGCTGCGCCTGATGACCGGCACCGAGAGCCATCAGGGTGTGGCGGCATTTGCCAGCGAGATCGAATACGTGACGGTAGACGACCTGATGGCAGCAGCCAAGGACAAGGGCGAGGCACCTTTTCTGGTGCTGAGCGATGGCATTGAAGACCCGCACAATCTGGGTGCCGTGATGCGCAGTGCTCTGCTGTGCGGTGCGCATGGCATCGTGATCCCAAAGCGCGGCGGCGCATCGGTCACGCCTACCGTCATCAAGTCCAGCGCAGGTGCCGCAGAACGCCTGCCGGTGGCTCGTGTGGCCAACATCGGCGAGACCATCCGCCGCCTGAAGGAGCAGGGTGTGTTCGTCTACTGCGCCGATATGGACGGCGTGTCTCTGCGCAGGAACAACCTGACCGGCCCCATTGCACTGGTGCTGGGCAGCGAGGGCAGCGGTGTTTCGCAGCTGGTGAAAAAGCTGTGCGACGGTGTGGTGCGGCTGGATATGGCAGCACCGGGCACCGGTGTGGACAGCTACAACGTGTCGGTGGCTGCGGGCATTATTCTGTACGAGATCCAGTCCCAGCGCGCAGCACAGCAGGCATGATCCGGCATTCGGGCCGGAACCTCAATTTGAATTACAGGAGGGACTAGAATGCCGAAAGATAAAAATAATGGCCGGGAAATGACCCCGGATGAAAAGTTCCGCTCCTTTTTCAGCACCACGGCGGTGGATATCCCGGAGGAGATGACCCGGAGGGACGAAAACCAGCCGGAGGAAAAGCCGCAGAAACGGTTTGGCCTGTTTGGCCGTGGTAAGGAAAAGCAGGAGACTGACGAAGCTGCAGCAGAGCAGCCGCAGGAAATGCCCACCGGTGAGGTGCGGCTGGGTGAGGATGCGCAGCCGGAACCGGAAGCGGATCTGGAACTGATGCTGAAGCCGGAGGCAGACCCGGAACAGGAACTGGCCCCGTGGCCTTTTCTGGAAAAGGAAGCAGAGGATGCACAGCCGGAAGCACCTGCCAAAAAGCCGGAGGAAAAATCTGCACCGCAAACGGCGGAACCCCCGGCGGCAGTGAAGCCGGAAACACCCCGGCAGAGCGCTGTCCCGGCGGCAAGACCCGCAGAGCAGCACAGCACGGCAAAGCCTCCTCGGCACCCTAAGAATGCGCCGGAGGTGCTGCTGCCGCAGGAAGAGCAGGAGCAGCAGGAGATGGCACAGCTCAAGGCGATGATCAACGGCCTGAGCGACCAGAAGCCGGAAAAGCCTGCACCGAGAGCCGAAGCAGCCCCGGCAGCAGAAACTGAACCGGCTGAAAGCAAAAAGAAACCGTCCGGTGCACCGCTGCCCGCGGCTGTGTTTGCAGCGGTAAAGGAGACGGCACCGGAGCTGCAGCCGGAACCTGTGCCGCAGCCGGAAAAAACGGAGCAGCCGGTGGCCGATTTCTTTGGCAAGGCGCAGAGCGAGGACGCACCGCAGGCACCTTTGGCCCCGGCAGAGGAGCCTGCCGCAAAAGAGGACACCATGAGCCTGCCGCTGCTGCCGCTGGACGGCGAAGAGCCGCAGCAGGCACCGGAGAAGGCATCCGCTGCGCCACAGCCGGAACTGAAAGCTGAGGCGGAGGACGCGGTGTCTCCGGAGGAACATGCCGAAACGGAGCTGCCCGAGCCGGAGGCCACGGCGGATAAGCTGCACCGCATGAGCGCAGAGCTGACGCTGCGCTGCGTGCTGGGCGGCATTCTGGCTGTGGTGCTGCTGCATTTTGGTTTGGTGTCGGATGGGCTGCTGCCCGCCATGGCGGCGCTGGATCCGGATGCTGCCCCGGCGGCATTCTATGGTGCAAACCTGCTGCTGCTGGCAGCAAGCCTGTGCGTGGGCTTCCCGGTGCTGCGCGACGGCCTGAACGGCCTGCGCGGACGGCCTTCTTCCGAGACGATGCCGGCGCTGGCCGCAGTGGCAGCGCTGGTGCAGGCGGTCACAGCCATGCTGAACGCAAATGTTTACCGCGGCACCACCGGCATCTCGCTGCTCAGCGGCATGGCCGCGCTGGGGCTGTTCCTTGCGCTGCTGGGCAGCCGGGTGATGCTGGCTGCTGTCAAGGGCGGCTATGAGCTGGTGACCAATGGTGTGGAGTTCGAGGGCGCCTACCGCGCCAAGGATAAAGACCTGCTGCGTGCCCTTGCACGGGATCTGGAACAGAAGGACCCCTGGGTGCTGCTGAGCCGCCCGATGAAGGAAGCTGACGGCTTTGTGGAGCAGAGCTTGAGCGAGCGCGCAAGCGAGCGCCGTGCCCGCAAAGTTTCGTACATCCTGCTGGGCGTTGCCCTGCTCAGCGGCGTGCTGTTCCTGCTGGCAGGTGCCGGCTGGAACAAAGCTGCGGCTGCCATGGCAGCTGTGCTGTGCATGGGCGCACCGCTTTCCTCTACCCTGATCGCGGGCGTTGCCTCGCTACGGCTGCAGCGTGCGGCTGCGGCTGTGGGCGCAGTCGTGCCCGGTTGGCAGGCCATTGAGCAGCTGGGCGGCATTGATACGCTGCAGATCGATGCAGACGACCTGTTCACCGCCGACAGCGCACAGCTGGAGGATATCCGCATCTTCAAGGGCGGCCGCATCGACCGCGCCATCCTGTACGCGGCCAGCGTGTTGAACGAGAGCCACGGCACCCTGAAGGGGCTGTTCCGCCAGATCGTTGAGGAACGCACAGACATCCTGTTCCCGGTCAGGGATCTGGAGCAGCACCATGGGCTGGGCTTTTCCGCCTGGTGCGATAACAACCGCATCCTCATTGGTACCCGCCGCTATCTGGAGCAGGAGGGCGTGCCGATGCCGGACGAGGAATACGAGATGCAGCACTCGAAGAACGGCGAGCTGCAAATTTTGTATCTGGCTGTGTCCGGCAATCTGCACGCTATGTTCGTGCTGAAATATGTGGGCGGGCGCAATGTGGCCCGCAGCCTTGCCGTGCTGCAAAAGGAGAACATCCGCCTGCTGGTCACATGCCAGGACCCCAGTCTGACTGCACACCACATTACCGAAGCATACCGCCTGCCGGAAGGCATGATCACCGTGCTGGATCAGGAGCAGTGCAACGCCATCAAGGCTGCACCGGCAGACCCGGAGGACACCTGCTGCATGATCCATCTCAAGGCGTTTGCCAGCCTGACCGGCGGTCTGCAGGCTGCGGATCAGGCCCAGAACGCCGAGAGCAGCGCCACCACGGTACAGATGGTCTCGGTGCTGTTCTCCATTATCATTGCAGCGCTGCTCACCAGTGCAGGCAGCATCTGGGAGCTTTCGGTGGCAACGGTGCTGATGTATCAGGCAGCGTGGAGCGCCCTGAGCATTGCTGTGTGTGCACTGAAGCAGCATAACTGAGAAATATTCTCATAATAAATAGGAATTATTCTTGATTTCCATCAAAAAATATGGTATACTCTGTTCAGAACCTGAGCCGCAGGCGAAAAAATTACCGCCGGGCTGAATGATAGAGTTGGGATCGGTCGATCCTGACAGAAGATCCGTTTTTGAAAGGAGAGCATCATGGAACTGAAGGGTACCAAAACCGAGAAAAATCTGATGGAAGCGTTTGCAGGCGAGAGCCAGGCACGCAACAAGTACACCTTCTTTGCCAGCATGGCAAAAAAAGAAGGCTACGAGCAGCTGGCCGCGATCTTTGAGGAGACCGCCGGCAATGAGAAGGAGCACGCAAAGATCTGGTTCAAGCTGCTGTGCGGCGGCGCGATCCCCGATACCCTGACTTGTCTGGACATGGCAGCAGGCGGTGAGCACGACGAGTGGACCGAGATGTACCCCCGCATGGCCAAGGAGGCCAAAGAAGAGGGCTTCCCTCAGATCGCAGCACTGTTCACCATGGTGGCACAGATCGAGAAGGAGCACGAGGAGCGCTACCGTGCGCTGGCCGAAAACCTGAAAAACAACAAGGTCTTTGCCCGCGAGGAGCAGCAGGTATGGCAGTGCCGGAACTGCGGCTACACCTATATCGGCAAGTCCGCACCGCTCAAGTGCCCGGTGTGCGCACATCCGCAGAGCTACTTTGAGCTGAAAAAGATCAACTACTAAGCTGAAAATTCAAAAGCAGAACAGCGCCGCCGCATCCGGTTTGCCGGGTGCGGCGGCGTTTTGTACAAAATTGAAAAGCGGATTTTATTATTCTCCACAAAATAAGGCTCAGCTGCCCGGCAGAATGGGCAAAAAACTTGACCCGGTTTTGCACTGCGTGTAAAATAATACGGAGACAGGAATATTTAAAGGATCTTGCAGCAAAGCAGGCGGGGAGGGCAAAGCCCATGAAGCAGGGGTTCAAAGCGTGTGTTTGTGCAGTGGTGCTGTGCGCAGAACTGTTTGCAGCCGGGGCGTTGTCGGCCTATGCTGCGCAGGAGCAGCCGCTGCCGGACAGCGGCATGACATTGGACACTGCCGAACTGACACTGGATATCACCGAAGGAGACCCGGCCCCGGTGGCCTACCTGAATGTGCAGGCACCCAACGACTACTTCTTTCTGATCTGGACTTCCAGTGATCCGGCAGTGGCATCGGTGGACGGCACCGGCAAGGTGACCGGCCATGCCGAGGGCACTGCGGATGTCACGGCTCGCAATGAGCGCGGAGAAAAGACCACCTGTACCATCACGGTGCGCAAAAGCACAGCCAGCCGCCTGCTGCTGAACACCAGCGAGCTGGCGCTTACCATTACAGAGCAGGAGCCTGCCCCGACGAAGCAGCTGAAGCTGGAACAGAACAAAGGCGGGTTCACCTATGTGCGGCAGTGGGTCAGCAGCAACCCGGCGGTGGCATCGGTAAGCACAAACGGCACCGTAAAGGCGCAGGGGTCCGGCAAGGCCGTCATCAGCGCACTGACCACAGCCGGGCAGGTGCTGCGCTGCACGGTAACGGTCACATCGGAGATCGGACGGGTGCAGATGAGCAAAAACGCCATGCTGCTGCAGGCAGTGGGAGCCAGTCAGAAGCTGACCGCGCAGGCTGCAGGCGCCAAAAACGGAACGATGACATGGCTCAGCAGCAATCCGGACGTGGCAACTGTGAGTGCGGATGGCATGGTAACGGCGGTGGGCGACGGTGAAACGATGATCCTTGCCGTTACACCGGAGGGTCGTGCCGATGCCTGCTATGTGGTCGTGGGAGCGGCGGCGTGGCGGTTCCGCTCGGAGGACGAACTTGCCGAAACGCTGACCCTGACCGGTCAGCTGCCCTATTCGGATGGAAAATAAAAAGAAAAATGGGAGCGTTCTGTGCAGCAGGATGCTCCCATTTTTTCAAAACCCGCTGGGCAGAAAGATCATCGTTCCCCGGGCAGACCACGCCATCCGCTGGGCCATGCAGCCGGGCGCACCGGCCAGCAGAAACAGGGCCAGTGCGGCGAGCAGCAGCACCCATCCAAGGCCGCTGTGCGGCCTGCCGGAAAAAGGATCCCCTTTTTTGCGTCTCATCCCGCTGCCCCCTTTTTTGCTGTGCTGGCCCATGCTATGCGCCGCAGGCACCGATTGTGCAACCGGCCCGGCTGTGGTACAATAAAATATCGAAATCTACTGTGCAGGGAGAACGATTTTATGCTGACCATTACACTGCTGGGCACTGCGGCTACCATGCCGCTGCCGGATCGGGCACTCTCGGCGGCGTTTGCTGCCTGCGGCGGCCACGGCCTGCTGTGGGACTGCGGCGAGGGTACGCAGGCAGCAGCGCGCCGTGCGGGCGTGAACCTGATGCGGGCAGATGCCATCTGCCTGACCCACTACCATGGCGACCACATCTTTGGTCTGCCGGGCCTTTTGCAGACTCTAGGGGCGCAGGGCCGCACAAGGCCGCTTGCGCTGCTGGGTCCGGAGGGCCTGCCGGATATCTGGACGGCGGTGCGGGCACTGACCGGCCCGCTGCCCTATCCGGTGAAGCCGCAGGTGCTTATGCCGGGCCAGCCGCTGGCGCTGGATGCGCTGAGCGAGGGCTGGCCTGCCGGTGCGCGGCTGGTTCCGTTTGCCACAAAGCACCGGGTAAAAAGCCTTGGCTACCGGCTGGAGCTGCCCCGTGCAGGCAAATTTTCGCCGGAGCAGGCCCGGGCGCTGGGGGTGCCGGTGCAGCAATGGAAGCTGCTGCAGAAAGGGCAGAGCGTTGCCGTGGAGGGCAGAACGGTGCAGCCTGCGCAGGTGCTGGGCGCACCGCGCAAGGGGTTGAGCGTGGTATTTTCCGGCGATACGGCCCCCTGCCCGTATTATTTGCAGGCGGCGCATGACGCAGACCTGCTGATATGCGATGCCACCTATGCCCTTCCGGAGCAGGAAGACCAGGCCCGTCAGTGGGGGCACAGCACCTTTGGGCAGAGCGCATCCCTTGCCGCGCAGGCGAGAGCAAAGCGGCTTTGGCTGACCCATTATTCCCCCATGATCACCGACCCGGAGGAATATGCCGCGCAGGCACAGAGCATCTTCCCGGCGGCGGAGTGCGGCTTTGACGGCAAAAGCATCACCCTGCAGTACGAGGAGGCACAGCCATGACCATTCCAATGGATGCAGGCGCGGCGGAACTGCTGCATGCCCTCCACGCAGCGGGCCATGCAGCCTACGTGGTGGGCGGCTGCGTGCGGGACAGTCTGCTGGGCCTTACACCGCACGACTGGGACCTGTGCACCAGTGCTCTGCCGCAGCAGGTGATGGAGCTGTTCGGCGCGCAGCGGTGCATCCCCACCGGCCTGCAGCACGGCACGGTAACGGTGAAGCAGAGCGGTGCCCTTTACGAGATCACCACCTTTCGTACAGAAGGCACCTACACGGATGGCCGCCACCCGGACGAGGTGCACTTTGTGCCGGATGTGCGGGAGGATCTGGCCCGGCGGGATCTTACCATCAACGCCATGGCCTACAATGAAAAAGAGGGTCTTGTGGACCCCTTTGGCGGGCAGGCCGACCTGCAAAGCGGCATCGTACGGGCGGTGGGTGTGCCCCGCCAGCGGTTCACCGAGGACGCGCTGCGCATCCTGCGGCTGTACCGGTTCGCAGCCCGGTTCGGCTTTGCCATCGACCCGTCCACGGCGCAGGCAGCACAGGAGCTGTGCGCCCATCTGGACTGTGTATCGGTGGAGCGTATCGAGGAAGAGCTTGCAAAACTGCTGAGCGCACCCGCCCCTGCGGCATATCTTGATAAAAAAATACTGTTTGTTATTCTTCCGGAGCTTTCATCGGAGGCACTGGCGGCGGCAAAGCCGGTGGTGGATGCCTGCCCGGCGGGTGCAGAAAACCTGCCCATCCGGCTGGCGGCGCTGCTGCTGAGCCTTGGCGAGGACGGCATCCGCCGCACCCTCAAGCGCCTGCGCTGCTCCAACGCCTTGATTGAAGAGGCGGCGGTGTTGGTGCGGGAAGCCAGAGGGTGTGACGGCAGCTTTCTCTTCGGACACGATTCGGGCCATTCCATCGCCCGCCCTATTGCCTTCGGCAACAGGGTCCCACCCCAGCGGACGGTCCTCAGAGAAACTACCGTCACACCCGGCTTTACCATCTACGCCCGCCGACTACTGGGCAAATATAACTTGTGTACCGTGCAGCGCATTGCTGCACTGGGCACAGCCCTGCAGCCGGAACGGGCGGCTGATTTTGCTGCACTTTCCGAATTGGCCGAACAATTGGACGCGGACGGCGTATGCTGCCGCGTCAGCCAGCTGGCTGTGAATGGCCGCGACCTGATGGCGGCAGGCGTCCCGGCGGGGCCGGGCATCCGCAAAGTGCTGGAAGCGCTGCTGGACGGTGTGATCCGGGAAGAATATCCCAACGAGCGGCAAGCCCTGCTGGCCGCAGTGCAGCAGCTCGCTGCGTCTTGACAAGCTCTTTTTTCAGAGTTACTATTATACTACTGTTTTAGTGTGTTGAATGCACCGAAGGAGAACTTATGACCACACAGACCCCTGATTCAAAGCCGCGTGCCCTCATTGCCATGAGCGGCGGCGTGGACAGCTCGGTGGCGGCATGGCTCATGCAGCAGGCAGGCTATGACTGCACCGGCATCACCATGCGGCTCACCCGCAACGAAACGCTGGGACAGTCCGGCTTTCACACCTGCTGCTCGGAAAAGGACATCGAGGACGCGGCAGAGGTGGCGTATGCCATGGATATCCCGTACGAGGTGCTGGATTTCACGGCCGACTTCCGGGAACAGATCATTGAAAAATTCGTCCGCGTGTATGAGGCGGGCGGCACGCCGAACCCCTGCATCGACTGCAATAAATATATGAAGTTCCGCCATCTGCTGGACTGGGCCCGGGCACACGGCATGGAGTATGTGGTCACGGGCCACTATGCCCGGGTGGAGCAGGACGATGCCACCGGCCGTTTCCTGCTCAAAAAGGGGCTGGACGAGGGCAAGGACCAGAGCTACGTGCTCTACAACCTCACTCAGGAGCAGCTGGCGCATATCCGTCTGCCGCTGGGCGGCCTGCACAAGACTGAGGTGCGCGAGATCGCGGAGCAGCACAAATTTGTCAATGCCCGCAAGCACGACAGTCAGGACATCTGCTTCGTGCCGGATGGCGACTATGCCCGCTTTATGGAGGACTTCACCGGCAAACACTACCCGGCAGGTGATTTTCTGGACGAGAGCGGCAGGGTGGTGGGCACCCACAATGGCGCGGTGCGGTACACCATCGGCCAGCGCAAGGGGCTGGGGCTTGCCATGGGGGCACCTGTGTACGTCTGCGGCAAGGACATGCAGGCAAACACCGTCACGGTAGGGCCGGAGGAGATGCTGTTCGACCGCATCGTGTATGCGGACGAGGTGAACTGGATCGCCATTCCGGAGCTGACCGGGCCGCTGCGGGTCACGGCCCGCACCCGGTACCATCAGGTGGAGCAGGCCGCCACCGTCTACCCGGCGGAGTGCGGCTTCCGGCTGGAATTTGACCAGCCCCAGCGCGCCCCTACGCCCGGTCAGGCCGTGGTGCTGTATCAGGGCGACACCGTGCTGGGCGGCGGCACCATTACGAGAGTGGAAAAGTAACAAGGAGAATAAAATGCAAAATCAGTATTCCCGCACGCAGTTGCTGCTGGGCGCGGAAGCTATGGAAAAACTGCACAATTCCCGCGTGGCGGTGTTCGGCATCGGCGGCGTGGGCGGCTACACGGTGGAAGCGCTGGCGCGCAGCGGCGTGGGGGCACTGGATCTGATCGATGATGATAAGGTCTGCCTGACCAACCTCAACCGCCAGATCATCGCCACCCGCAGCACGGTAGGGCAATATAAGGTAGATGTGGCTGCGCAGCGCATCCACGACATTGACCCGGACATCAGGGTGACCACCCACCGGTGCTTCTTTGGTCCGGAAACACAGGACCAGTTCGACTTTACCCAGTACGACTATGTGGTGGATGCCATTGACACCGTCACCGGCAAGCTGGCGCTGGTGATGAAGTGCAAGGAGGCAGGCACCCCCATCATCTGCTCCATGGGCGCAGGCAACAAGATGGACCCGACCCGCTTTGAAGTGACCGATATCTACAAGACCTCGGTCTGCCCGCTGGCCAAGGTGATGCGCACCGAGTGCCGCAAGCGCAAAATCAAGCACCTGAAGGTGGTCTACTCCAAGGAGCCTGCCATGACCCCCATCGAGGATGACGCCATCAGCTGCAAGTATCACTGCATCTGCCCTCCGGGCACCCAGCGCAAGTGCACCCAGCGCCGCTCGGTGCCGGGCTCCAATGCCTTTGTACCCTCGGTGGCCGGCCTGATTATCGGCGGCGAGGTGGTAAAAGACCTTGTGGGCTTTGTACCGATGAAGGGCTGATATTTAAAATAGTTTTTACGGAACCCCGGAAAAGTCTGCGGATTTTTCTGGGGTCCTTTCTGTTATGGGCAGTGTCACCGCTGCGGCACAGGCTTCAAAAATACTGCAAAAATAAATTTGCAACTAATTTGCATTTTGGTATTGCAATTGGAGAGAATATCGTGTATAATCATCCCTGTTCAAAAATGCAACCAATTTGCAATTTACTAAAATGAAGCGACGAACGGTCGTTTTTAGGAGCGTATATGGAACTGTTTCTGGATGTTCTGGGCGAATCTCTGGTGGATACCGCCAAGATGCTGCCCTTCCTGTTTTTGGCTTATCTTCTGATCGAGTATATCGAGACCCGCCACGGTGAGCGCATTGAAGCACTGCTGGCAGGCGGCGGGCGCTGGGGCGCGATTCCGGGCGCGGTGCTGGGCTGTGTGCCGCAGTGCGGCTTCTCGGCCATTGCGTCCAACTTCTACTCCTCCCGTGTGATCACACTGGGCACCCTGATGGCCGTCTACCTTGCCACCAGCGACGAAGCCATCCCGCTGCTGGTATCCATGCCGGCCTACTGGGACAAGCTGGCGGTGCTCATGGTCATCAAGGTGGTATACGCCATTGTGGTGGGCTTTGTGCTGGATTTTGTCCTGCGCGGCGTGCTGCCCAAATCGCTGCGCGGCGGCTACACCGGCCATGCGGATGAAGTGGACTGTCACGAGGAGCACAGCGACGAAGAGGGCAAGCCTGCCCCCATCTGGAAAGCGGCCCTGCGCCACACGCTGGAGATTTTTGTGTTCATCTTTGCGTTCAGTCTGGTGTTCGGCCTGATCGTCGAGGGCGTGGGCGAAGATGTGTTTGCAGACCTTCTGGGCAGCATGGGCTTCTTCCAGCCGGTAGTGGCTGCGCTGGTGGGCCTGATCCCCAACTGCGCCGCCAGCGTGCTACTGACCCAGCTGTATGTGGAAGGTGCCCTGCGCTTTTCCAGTCTGGTGGCGGGCCTTTGCACCGGTGCAGGCGTGGGCCTTGCGGTGCTGTGGCGCACCAATCCTTCGTGGAAGCAGAACCTGTTCATCACCGGCCTGACATGGGGTGCAGGCGCATTCCTCGGCGTGGCAATGCAGGTGGTCGTGGCCGTGTTTGCGTGATCACAAGAAGGAGCCGCAAAGAAAACGGCATCGTGAAATAAAATAAGGCTATTGCATGGAATTCTGTGCGATAGCCTTATTTTTATGCCCAAATGCACCCCAATTTTAAAAAAGTATGGTATACTGGTACAAAACTCAGTTCCATAGGGGAGAATAGAATGCAATATAAGATTCTGGCAAGCGATTACGACAACACACTGGTGCCCTTTGGCGAGGGCAAGCCGCGTCAGAAGGTGGTAAAAGCCATCAAAAAGCTGCAGGCCGCAGGCGGCAGATTCGTGCTCAGCACCGGCCGTGCCTATCCGTGCGTCAACCTCAAAGGCCAGCTGGGCGGCATCCGGTTCGATTATGCCATCACCTGCAACGGTGCCTGTGTGGTGGACCGCGAGGGCCGCATCGTGGCAGAGCACCCGCTCACTGCCGAGGAAATGTACGCGCTGGTGGATTTCTGCGAGGATTATAACTATCCGCTGCAGTTCAATTTCAGGGATGCCTGCTACGCCTACTGCGAGTATGAATATCTGCACAAGGGCTACCAGCAGATGAACAGCATCGGGCTGGACTGCGTGGATGGCGAAGATCAGGACCGCCACCTGATCGATATGCCTCACGCGGCCTTTGCGGCCATGCCGCCGGAGCGTGTGGCAGACTTCAACGCCAAGTACGGCCATCTGGGCCTGCACTGGATGCAGGTGGGTGCGCAGAATGCCGACGGCCTGTGCTACTACGACATCGTGCGCGGTGGAATGGACAAGGGCGTGGGCCTTGCCGACCTGTGTGAAAAAATGGGTCTGACGCTGGCCGATGCCGTGGCGGCAGGCGATTCTGCCAACGATGTGGCCATGCTGAAGGCAGCGGGCCTTGGCTGCTGCATGGCAAACGGCACGCCGGACGCAAAGGCTGCCGCCGACCGCATCATTGGCGATGTGCGGGAGGACGGCCTTGCCGACCTGATCGATGAGCTGTGGTTCGACGGCCCCAGAGCAGAGCCGTCCGGCCGCGACCTTGGCTCGCCTTGGGATAAAATTGAAAGTGCAGGCGGACAATGAGCTTTGAACCGGTGTATAACGAACACAGCCGGGCGCTGATCCTTGGCACATGGCCCAGCCCCAAAAGCCGGGAGATGGCCTTTTACTACGGCCACCCGCAGAACCGCTTCTGGCCCGTGCTGGCCGCGCTGACCGGTGAGCCGGTGCCTGCCCGTGAGGACATTGAAGCCAAAAAGCAGATCATCCTGCGCCATGGGCTGGCCCTCTGGGACACGCTGGAACGCTGCACCATCACCGGCGCAGCGGACGCTTCCATCAAGGATGCAGTGCCGAATGATATTGCCGCTCTGCTGGCAAAGGCACCCATCGAAGCAGTATTCTGCAACGGAGCCACCGCATACCGAATCTATACAAAGTATCTGCAGCCGGTGTCCGGCATTGCAGCGGTAAAGCTGCCCAGCACCAGCCCGGCAAACGCTGCCTGCCGCCCGGAAAAGCTGCGCGAAATCTGGGGCGCGGCTCTCTTGCCGTGGATCAACAAATGATGGCAAGGTTGTAAATTATCCGTGAAAGCCTTGCGTTTTTCGCGGGGTGCGGTATTATGGGTAACATAAGGGGCAATGCCCCGGACAAGGAGAAGAAACATGAGCAAGATCATCCGCACCAGAAAGCCCAGCGTTCTGCCATTTTATGCAATGGCACTGGTCTTTTTGGTATTGTGCGCGGTACTGCCGGTGTATAAGCTGTGGGCGCTTCTGGCGGCGCTGGGCGGTGCATTTGTGGCCTTTGGTGCGGCACAGAAGGTCTGCCCGCCCCGGGTGGTGGAGCACGAAGTGCCTTTCCACACCGGTGTGGAGGATGTGGACGCGATGCTGACCGACATCCAGCAGAAACTGGATACCCTGCACAGCCTCAACGAGCAGCTGCCGGACCCGCAGCTCTCTGCCGCCATGACCCGCATGGAAAAGGCGGGCCGCTCCATTGTGGAAGCGGTGGAAGCAAACCCGGAAAAGGCAAAGCAGGTGCGCAGGTTCGCAAACTACTACCTGCCGGATGCGGTGAACGTTCTGCAGCAGTATGCAAAGCTGGCAAAGCAGGGCGTGCGCGGCGAGAATGCCGCAGCCATCCGTACCGAGGTGGAGCACAATGCTGCTTCTATTGCCACGGCGTTTGAAAACCAGCTGGATGCCCTGTACGCCGCCGAGAGCATGGATCTTTCGGCAGATATCACGGTGCTGCAGAACATGCTCAAAGGGCAGGGCCTGAGCTAAGAAAAAAGGTAAACGGTATTTGGAAAGGAAGGAATCTCTTATGGCTGATAATACATTCAACTTTGACCTCGATGCACCCGCAGTGCCCACCCTGACGCTGGATCCCACCCCGGCAGAAGAGGAAAAGGCAGCACCCGCCCAGCAGGAAGCTGCCGCACCGGAGCAGCCGCAGGTGAACCTGACCCCGGAAGAACAGGCCATGGTGGATCAGTTTGCTGAAAAGATCGATATTACCAACAGCCAGCAGGTGCTGCAGTACGGCTCCGCCTGTCAGAAGAAGATCGGCGATTTCTCCGAGGCCGCCCTTTCCAAGGTGGCCACCAAGGATCTGGGCGAAGTGGGCGATATGATCACCAGCCTGATCGGTGAGCTGAAGAGCTTTGATGCAGGCGAGGAAGAAAAAAAGGGCATCCTCGGCTTCTTCAAGAAGAAGGGCGACCAGCTGGATGCCATGAAGATGAAGTACAACAAGGCCGAGACCAACGTGGAAAAGATCCAGTCCATGCTGGAGGGCCATCAGGTGCAGCTGCTCAAGGACATCGCCATGCTGGATAAGATGTATGATCTGAACATGGCCTACTTCAAGGAGCTGAGCATGTATATCCTTGCCGGCAAAAAGAAGCTGGCCGATGTGCGCGCAAACGAGCTGCAGCAGGCCATGGATAAGGCCAAGGCTTCCGGCCTGCCGGAGGATGCACAGGCGGCTCGTGATCTGGCCGACCAGTGCGAACGCTTTGAGAAGAAGCTCTATGATCTGGAGCTGACCCGCAACATCAGCCTGCAGATGGGGCCGCAGATCCGCCTGCTGCAGAACAACGACACCATGATGGCAGAGAAGATCCAGTCCACCATCGTCAACACCATCCCCCTGTGGAAGAACCAGATGGTGCTGGCACTGGGCCTGGCCCACAGCCAGCAGGCCATGCAGGCCGAGCGTGCCGTGACCGACATGACCAACGACCTGCTCAAGAAGAACGCCGAGGCCCTGAAGATGGGTACCATCGAGACCGCAAAGGAATCTCAGCGCGGTGTGGTGGACATCGAGACCCTGCAGCAGACCAACAAGAGCCTGATCGAGACGCTGGACGAGCTGAACAAGATCCAGAGCGAGGGCCGCGCAAAGCGCGCTGCCGCCGAGCAGGAGCTGAACCGCATCGAGGACGAACTGAAAGCAAAAATGATGGAGATCCGGAGCTGAGATGGCAAACGCAGATTTTTCGCAAAAACAGAACAGCACTTCCGGCGGTTTTGACGCGGGCAGCTACCGCGAACAAAAGCAGCCGGAGCAGGCCGTGCCGCTGACACCTCTGCAGCAGAAGCTGGCAGGGCTGGAAGCAAAGCTGCCCGCAGCCCTTTCCACCCGGGCGGCGGCGCTGGCCCTGAGCGTGGTGGTGATGCTGGCGGCTTTTTTGGGCTTTGGCAGCGCCAAGCTGCGCAGCCGGTACAACGAAGTCCGCAAATGGTACACGGTGGGTGTGGCGGCAGACAACGGCTATAACCTCAACGAGGAGCTGACCACCCGCATGAACACGGCGGCAAACATCATCACCACCGCCGGCAGCACGCTGGGAGCGGACAGTGCCGAGGTACAGGCCGCACAGAGCGCGCTGAGCGATTTTACCGCCTGTCTGGAAGCCGTGCAGAACGGCGGCAAAAGTCAGGCACTCACCTCGCTGCCCTATTATCAGGGCAGCACGATGCATGCGCTGTATCAGGCCAACGAGGTGCTGGGGTCGCGGATCGACCAGCTCTACGCAAAGCTGCAGGAGCAGGCCGCAGACCCCATGAAGATGGGCGCGGTGCAGGGCCAGTACGGCCAGTTCAACAGTGCGGCTACCATCATCGGCACCCTGAAATATAACGATGCCGTTTACGACTACCAGAAAGAGACCGGCGGCTTCCCGGCCAGCGTGCTGGGAGCCATTGCCGGTGTAAAGGAGGTTGAACCCTTCGCATGAAAAATTTTGCAAAACGCGTAAGCGCTCTGGTGCTGGCCCTTGTGGTGGGCGCAGCGGCCCTGTGCCCGGCGGCCCTTGCCGCCGCCAGCCTGCCGGACCTGCCCAAAGACGAATGTGTGGTGGATGATGCCAACATCCTGAGCGACAGCACTACCCAGACCATCGTTGATCTGAACAACCAGCTGCAGTCCAGCTGCAACGGAGCACAGATCGGCGTACTGACTGTAGATTATACGGGTAATTATTCCACTGAGGATTATGCAACACAGGCCTTCAACGCCTGGGGCATCGGCTCGGCTTCCGAGAACAACGGTGTGCTGATCCTGCTGGTGATGGAATCGCCCATCTACGAGGACGGCGATTACTACGTGACCTACGGCGACGGCTTCCGCAACACCACGCTGGAAAGTCAGGCCAGTGCCCTCGCTCAGACCATGGAAAACGACTTTGCTGCCTATGATTACGACGGTGCAGTGACCACCTGTGCCAACAATGTGGCCAGCACCATTGCGGATATCTACGGTGTGAGCCTTTCGGGCAATAATGGCAGCTATGCCCAGCCGGACGACGGCCCCACCACTTTTGAGGATGTCGTTCTGGGTATCGTGATCCTGTTCATGTCCCTGATGGTGATGCTGATCATCGTACTGTTCGTGTTCCGGGTGTTCATTGCACCCATCGGCCACGCAGCAGGCTGGAACTGGGGTCCTTTCGCATGGGGCTACATGGCAGGTTCGGCCCGTCGGCACCGTCCCGGCCCGCCGCCTCCTCCGGGCCCCGGCTTCGGTCCCGGATACGGCCCGGGCTATGGCCCCGGCCCTGTCTCTTATACACATCTGACGCTGCCGACG
>OWKD01000253.1_pt1 | contig 17914 bp, 10 predicted proteins | sample 1732981 | NCBI WGS metagenome assembly OWKD01 (sample SAMN05065776, study PRJEB22554) | human gut metagenome | biome: ENVO:2100002; feature: ENVO:00000062; material: ENVO:00002003 | host: Homo sapiens | place: USA
CGAGATAGGCTCCGGTCTCGTGGGCTCGGAGATGTGTATAAGAGACAGGGGTGCTGGACCGGGTCATCATCCCCAAGAACATCACCGTCCACCTCGGCCGCCCCGCCGCATCGGCCCAGAACGTCACCGTCTCCTTCCGCAGGTATATCGCCAATGTGGCGTCCAGCGAGGTGTATCCTACCTGGCCTGAGCAGGCCCTCCGCGCCAACATCCACTGCCAGATCTCGCTGGCCCTCAACCGCATTTACACCGAGTGGTATCCCAGCAAGGGCTACACCTTCAACATCACCAACTCCACCAGCTACGACCAGTACTATGTGCACGGCCGGACTGTGTTCGACATCATGGTGCGGCTGACGGACGACATCTTCAACACCTATATCCGCAAGATCGGCACCGTCAACCCCTACTACGCCGAGTACTGCGACGGCAAGAGCGTCACCTGCCCCGGCCTCAAACAGTGGGGCACCGTCACGCTGGCCAATCAGGGCCGGAACGCCCTCAGCATCCTCAAATATTACTACGGGAACAACATCGAGATCGTCCGCACGAACAACATCCAGTCCATCCCCCGGAGCTACCCCGGAAGTCCCCTGCGGCAGGGCAGCACCGGCAGCGCGGTGTTCACCTTACAGCGCCAGCTCAACCGCATCACGAAGGATTATCCCTTCCTCGGGCTGCTGACGGTGGACGGCATCTTCGGCAGCCGGATGACCGCGACGGTCAAAAAGTTCCAGAAGCAGTTCGGCCTCACCGCCGACGGCGTGGTAGGCCGCAGCACATGGTACAAGATCAGCTACATCTACGTCTCGGTCAAGGATCTCGCCGAGCTGACCAGCGAGGGGGAGACGTCCAACGGCACCCTCCCGGACGGCCCATGGAACTTCGGCAGCAGCGTCCTCAAACAGGGCTCCACCGGCAGCGAGGTAGAGCAGGTGCAGTTCTGGCTGAGTACGCTGGCTCAGTATGAGAGCAGCATCCCCTCTGTCACGGTGGACGGCGTCTACGGCAGCGGCACAGCGGCGGCCGTCCGGGCGTTCCAGCGGCGCTACGGCCTGACGGTGGACGGCATCGTAGGCCTCACCACATGGACTGAACTGTACGACCAGTTCCGCAGCATCCAGTCCGACAACGGCACCCCCAACGCCTACCCCGGCACCGCCCTGCGCCAGGGCAGCAGCGGCCAGAACGTCCGGCTGGTGCAGTTCTGGCTGAAAATTGCGCGGACGGTCTACCAGAGCCTCCGCAATGTGACGGTGGACGGCATCTTCGGCCCGGCCACGACGGCAGCGGTGCGGCGGTTCCAGACCTACTTCGGCCTTGCCAGTGACGGCGTCGTGGGCCGCACGACGTGGAACAAGCTCTACGAGGTCTACAACGACATCGCCAACCGCCTGCTCTCGTCCAGCCTGCGGCCCGGCGAATATCCGGGCCTGCTGCGCAGCGGCTCCAGCGGCACAGCGGTGCGGGAGCTGCAGTTCTACCTCTATCTCATGAGCGCCTACCAGAGCAGCATCCCCTCCGTCTCCATCGATGGCCGTTTCGGCGCGGCCACCGAGGCCGCCGTCCGGGCCTACCAGCGGTTCGCCGGGCTGACGGTGGACGGCATCGTGGGCCGGAAAACATGGGATTCGCTCTACAGAAAAGCCTCGGCTCTCCGCTCCTCCGGGCCTGTGGTCACCCTCAAGCGCCTGCCCTATCCCGGCACGCCGCTGACCATCGGCAGCGACAGCAGCGCCGTGCTCTACTACACCCTGCTTTTGCAGCGCATCGCCTACTATTATGACAGCGTGGCATCCCCCGCGCTTTCCAGCCAGTACACGCAGGAAACGGCAGACGCCACCGCCAGCGCACAGGAGCTTCTGGGCCTGCCCGCCACCGGCACAGCCGACGCCGAGACGTGGACGGCGGTGGAGGCTCTGAGCTTACAGCTGGCGGCCTTTACGCCCAACCCTGACCGGCATCCCGAGCAAGGGCCGGACTACCCGGGCCGGGCCATGAAGGAAGGCAGCGTGGGGCCTGACGTCAGCCTCATCGAAGGCTGGGTCAACGACCGCTCCCAGCTCTACTGCGAGGAGGACTACGTCACCGACAATGCCTCCTTCGGCCCGGAGGACACCGCCGCCGTGAAAGAAACGCAGCAGCGAGCGGGCCTTGAGACGAACGGCGTCGTAGACCGGCCCACTTGGGCCGCGCTCCGCGCCCAGAGCCGCACTGCCTGCGACAGCTGCACCGAGGAGGGATGAGAGATGGCACGCTTACTGGTCTATGATGCTTACGAGAACAAGGTCTACACCTATTCCAGCCTGAACGAAAACGACCCCATGCCCTACAGCACCGGCACGACCCTGACCGTCCGGGAGTTCCGGGGCAGGTCCAACAGTCCGGTGCTTTGGACGACCATTGCGGCCATGGAGGCATGGAACCTGACCCGCCGCAAGTACGGCAGAGGCATCCCGGTGGGGTACGCCTTCCGCCGCATCTGGGAGGGCGGCCACGGCACCCGCAGCCAGCACTACGCAGGCGTGTCCTTCGATGTGGGGCAGCGCCTCAGCCAGACCCAGCGCACCGCCATCTACAGAGCCGCCCGCTCCACCGGGGCGTGGGGCTACGTCGAGCCGCTGAGCCAGACCCCCACATGGGTGCACCTCGACCGGCGCTACGGCACCCCCGCCTGCAGCGGCACCACGGCGGGCTACCCCACCCTCCGCAGGGGGAGCCGGGGCTGCTACGTCATGATCCTTCAGGATGCCCTCTCGACGCTGGGCTACCAGACCGGCAGCCGCATCGACGGCATCTTCGGCAGCCGGACGGAGGAGGCCCTCCGGGGCTATCAGCGCCGCACCAGCCTCCGCGTAGACGGCGTCTGCGGCTGCAACAGCTGGAAAAAGATCTCCACCGCCGTGCTGGGCGTGGGACGAACCAGAACGACCATTGATTGATTTTCATATATAGTAGCAGAAAACAAAAAGACTGCTGCAAAGTACGACCTCTCCGGCACAGCAAAGCCGTGACGGAGAGGTTGCTTGCAGCAGTCTCTTATTTTTATAGTTCAATCCTCCAGCACCACATCCTCGCTGAGCACCTGCCCGATGGGCTTTGCGATGCACAGGTCGGCTTCGGCGTCTGCGCCCGTAGGCTGCATATTGATGACCACGAGGTGGTCGCCCCGGAAATAGCGGATGAGGCCCGCCGCCGGGTAGACCACAAGGCTGGTGCCGCCGATGATGAGGGTGTCGGCCCGGCGGATGGCCGAGACAGCCCCGGACAGCACCTGTTCGTCGAGGCCCTCTTCATAAAGGACCACGTCCGGCTTGACGATGCCGCCGCACTTGGGGCAGCGGGGCACACCGGTGCTGTTGGCAATGAAGTCCACGCCGTAGAACGCGCCGCAGTTCACGCAGTAGTTGCGCAGCGTGCTGCCGTGCAGCTCGTATACCTTCTGTGACCCTGCGGCCTGATGGAGGCCGTCGATGTTCTGGGTGATGACGGCCTTCAGCTTTCCCTCCCGCTCGAGCTTGGCCAGACGGAGGTGGGCCGCGTTGGGCTTTGCGCCCCGGACGATGAGCTTATCGCGGTAGAAGCGGTAAAACTCCTCGGGGTGCGTTTCCCAGAAGGTGTGGCTCAGGATGGTCTCGGGCGGGTAGTCGTATTTCTGATGGTAGAGGCCGTCCACGCTGCGGAAATCCGGGATGCCGCTCTCGGTGGACACACCTGCACCGCCAAAAAAGACGATGTTCTGGCTCTGCGAAATGATTTTTTCTAACTTTTCAACCATATTCAACACCTCTTTTGTACCACTTGCCGGAAAACAGCTTAAAATTTTGTATATTCTGCGCGTTGTTCTCCACGTTTCAGCGGTCGTTCTCCGCAAACATCCGCCCCAGCTGGGGAAAAATGTCCTGCGGGAGCATCCCATACTCGCCCCTCCGGGCAGCCGCCCGGTCGGCGGCGGCACCGTGGAGCCAGACCGCGCAGGCGGCGGCATCGTAGGCAGACAGGCCGCAGGCCAGCAGAGCCGATGTCATACCGGCCAGCACATCGCCGCTGCCGCCCCGGGCGAGGCCCGGGTTGCCGGTGGGGTTGATGCAGACCCGCCCATCCGGCCCGGCGACCACGGTCCGCGCCCCCTTCAGCACCACGACCGCGTTCCATTGGGCGGCATACCGCCGGGCGATGCCCTCCCGGTCGGCTTGGACCGCCTCCACCGAAAGCCCGGTCAACCGGGACATCTCGCCCGGGTGGGGCGTCAGGATCAGCTCTTTTGCCGGGCGGGGCAGCTCCTCGCCCCCATTCATGAGGCTGGCAGCAGCGTTCAGGCCGTCGGCATCCAGCACCGCACTGCCCGAAAAACCGGTGAGCAGCTTCTTCACCAGCGTCCGCGTCTCAGCGGCGCGGGCGCTGCTCTGGGCCAGATACCCCAGCCCCGGCCCGATGAGAAGGACGGTGGCCTTCTGCCGGAGGATGCGGGGGATGCTCTGGGGCGAGATGCCCCCCTCTGCCCCCGGCTCACAGGGGCAGAGACAGCATTCCGGCAGGCGGGCCGCTACCGCCGCCATCACCGGCTCGACGCTGGCCAGCGTGACGATGCCCGCGCCGGTGCGCAGGGCACCCTCCACGGTCAGCGCCGCAGCACCCCGGTAGCAGGCACTGCCCGCCACCGCCAGCACTGCCCCGAAGCTGCCCTTGTTGCTCTCGCGGCCCCGCTTCGGGATGCGGGACCAGACAGATCCAGCGGTGATGTCCGGTGTCATGCTCACGCCTCCCCCTGAATGTAGCGCTTGATCTCTTTTTCTACGTCCTGCACCTCTTGGTGGAACATCCGGGCCGAGACGCGGAGCGCACCGTGGCCCAGAATGATGACCTGCTCCATACCGTCGGAGGTCGCCACCCGCACCCGGCGGTTCCTGCCGATCTCATGGGTAACGCGCTCGATGAACATATCCGCCGTCTCGGCCTCTTTCGTATAGACGACATGGATGTTGTGATACTCCTCGATGCTGCCGGGGCTGCCCGGTACGCGGTAGGCGTCAAAGACGAGGATGAGGACGCACTTCTTGAAGCCCTGATAGTTGCAAAGAATGTCCATCAGCCGGTGGCGGGCGGCGTCGAGGCTCTCCTTGGCGAGTGCATTCAGCTCGTCCCACGCGAAGATGATGTTGTAGCCGTCCACCAGCAGGTATTCCGGCGCGATCTCCCACTGTTCGGCGGCAAAATCGGGCCGCTCCTTCTTCTGCACCGGGCGAAACGCCGCCAGCGGATCCCGCTTGATGGGGCCATAGGTGCGCTCGAAGATCTTCAGCAGCTCGGCGTCCTCTTCCAGCGTGGCACGGTACGCGGCCATCCGGCGGGGCCGGGCGGCGCTCTCTTCTGCCGTCGGGGCGGTGTGGCCCCAGCCGCTGTCCACGTGCATATGGCTGCGCACCTGTTCCCACGGCACGACGAAGCCCGCGCCGTGGGAGCAGAAGACCGAATCGGCGGGGTTGTCCAAGTCGTGCTCCGGCTCATAGCCCGCCGCCGCGATGACCTCCGCCGCATTGTGGCAGGGGCGGTAGCCGTCCAGCGTCAGGCTCAGATGTCCCCGGCCCCGGCTGTAGCTCACCACCTCCATCGGGTAGCTGCGCATGGCTGCCACCGGCGCAAAGCCGGTGAGAGTGGCCGTCTGGCCGTCGGGGGCGGTCTCGGGCGGGTCGAAGCTGCCCTCCATCCGCTGGATGTCGCTCATGGCCCGGCCAATGTTCTCCGCAGGCACTTCCAGCCGGAAGGAATACCACGGCTCGAGGAGCTGGGTCTTTTTGATCTGGTCTGCCATCATCAGGCCCTGCCGCACGGCGCGGTAGGTGGCCTGACGGAAGTCGCCGCCCTCGGTGTGCTTGAGGTGGGCGCGGCCCGCGATAAGGGTGATCTTCATGTCCGTCAGCGGTGCGCCCATGAGGACGCCGACATGCTGCTTTTCTTCCAGATGCGTCAGCACGAGGCGCTGCCAGTTCTTGTCCAGCTCCTCTTCCCGGCAGTCGGCGGCAAACTGCATCCCGCTGCCCCGGGGCAGCGGCTCCAGCTTCAGATGGACCTCGGCGTAGTGGCGCAGCGGCTCATAATGGCCCACGCCCTCGATGGCCTCCGTTATCGTTTCCTTATATAGTATGCCGCCGGAATCGAATTCCACGTCCAGCCCATACCGCTCCGCCAACAGGCTTTTCAGTACCTCGAGCTGGATCTCGCCCATGAGCTGGACGTGGATCTCGCCCAGCGTCTCGTTCCAGACGACGTGGAGCTGCGGCTCTTCCTCTTCCAGACGGTGGAGCCTGCCCAGCGCGGCATGGACGTCCGCGCCCTCGGGCAGGCAGACCCGGTAGCTCAGCACCGGTTCCAGCACCGGGAGGTCGCTGTCCCGCTCGGCGCCGAGGCCGGTGCCGGGGCGGGCCTTGGTCAGGCCGGTGACGGCGCAGACCTGTCCCGGCCCGATGGCCTCTGCCAGCGTATACTTTGCACCCGAATAGAGCCGCAGCTGGTTGGCCTTTTCGGCCCAAGGCTCTCCGTCCGCTTCGCCGGTGAGCTGGGCCTTGACCTTCAGCTCCCCGCCCGTGACCCGCAGCCACGTCAGCCGCTCGCCCCGCTCATCCTGCGAGACCTTGAACACCCGGGCACCAAAGGCTTCCAGCGCCGGGGCGGCACGGGTGTATCTGTCAAGCCCCTCCAGCAGCTCATCCACGCCCTGCAATCCGCCTGCGTTCTCCCGCTGAAGGGCCACGCCGAACCAGCAGGGAAAGACGTGCCGCCGGGCGATGGCGGGGATGATGTCCTCCGCCGTCAGGCCGCCTGCGTCCAGCATCGTCTCCATCAGGCGCTCGTCGCAGAGGGCCAGTGCCTCGTCCCGTTCGGCCTGCGGGGCACCGAAGTCCACGAAGCCCTCGCCCAGACGGCGGGAAAGCTGCCCCAGAAGGGCTTCTTTCCCCGGGCCGGGCAGGTCCATCTTGTTGAGAAAGACGAAGGTGGGGATATGATACCGCCGCAGCAGACGCCAGAGGGTCTCGGTGTGGCTCTGGACGCCGTCGGTGCCGCTGACCACCAGCACCGCGTAGTCCAGCACCTGCAGCGTCCGCTCTGTCTCGGTGGAAAAATCCACATGGCCGGGGGTGTCCAGCAGGGTGATGCCGGTGCGGCCCGTCTTCAGCAGGGCCTGCTTGGAAAAGATCGTGATGCCCCGCGCTTTTTCCAGCGTGTCGGTGTCGAGGAAGGCATCCTTGTTGTCCACCCGGCCCAGCCTGCGGATGCTGCCTGCACGGTAGAGCATCGCTTCGGAGAGCGTGGTCTTGCCGGAGTCCACATGGGCGAGGATGCCCACCACCAGCTGTTTTTCGCTTTTTTCTGCCATGTCTTCCGCCCTCACACTGCGCCTGCGATGAGGCTGATGATGAGCAGCGCTGCGCCCAAGATCAAATTCGAAAGCATACTGCAATAGATGCGTTCCTCCGGCTCCAACTCCTCGAAGGAGACGATGCGCTCGTCCGCAAAGTCCACGATGGACTTGGTGGCGTGGAGCTTCTTCTTTTTGCCCATGTCCTTGAACTCCTCGCCCAGATGGTGGACGGTCACGCCGTCCAGACGGAGGTAGTTCACCCACGCCCACGCCAGCAGCACGACGCCCAGCAGCAGGGCCGGGGCCTGCCACATAGTGAATCTGCCGTCGCTGACGTAGCGGTCCCACAGCAGCATCAGGACGGCCACGACCGACACCCGGGTGACGGATTTATACAGAACGGGGCGGAACATATATTTTTGATACATCGAGATCAGCTTTTTCATCCAAGGACGCTCCTTTTATAGAAGTAACATTCTTTTTTATTGTAGCATGATTTTGTGAAAAAAGATAGCCGCTTTGCGTTTTCCAACTTTCGTTGTATCCATCTTTCGTCCTGCAAAAGTACGACTTCTTTTCATTCTTTACCGTTTTTTGCCGTCATTTTTCAGAGAAAAGCATCCGTTACTATTTTGTTTTTATTTTAGGGCTGTATGTCATTGACTTCTTTTGCCCACAATGTTAGAATACGAAAGGTGCGGCCCCGGGCTCTTTGTGCGTTTTGGCACCCGGAGCGCGCCGTTTTTTGCATTTAGGATAGGAAAAAAGGAAAACAATATCTCGGAGGAACGTATCTCAATGAACATCGATTTTGAGTCCCGCAACATCACCCGCCGCAGCTTCCTGAAGGGCGCCGGCGTCGTGGGTGCCGCCGGCCTGCTGTCCGCCTGCGGCGGCAGCAAGTCCAACAACTCCGGCAGCACGGCTGCTTCCGGCGTGGAGGCCCCCAACTCCACCGGTGCCACCCCCCTCAAGGAGTACATCTCCTGGGAGTCTGCCAACCGTGAGATCGAGAGCTGGAACCTGCTGTACAGCCAGACCCTCAGCGACGCCAACGTCGTCACCAATCTGTGGGACGGCCTGATGAGCTTCGACTGCTACGGCAAGCTGGTGCCTGCCATCGCCACCAGCTGGGAGGCCAACGAGGACTCCACCGTCTGGACCTTCCACCTGCGCGACGACGTGGACTGGGTGGACTGCAACGGCGAGGTGAAGGAGCACATCACCGCCACCGATTTTCTGGTCGGTCTGGAGTGGGTGCTGAACGCCTCCAAGAACGAGGCCAACAACACCTCCATGCCCACCCTGTACATCGTGGGCGCTGAGGAGTACTACGAGAAGACCAAGGATATGGGCGCTGCCGCCGCCGACCTGCGCTATCAGGATATGCTGGACGCAGGCGTGGGCATCGAGGCTCCCGACGACTACACTCTGGTGTTCACCTGCAAAGATCCCTGCCCCTACTTTGACACTGTGGCCTCCTACACCAGCTTCTACCCCGCCTCTCAGGCGCTGATCGACGAGCTGGGCATCGAGACCTTCCGCGGCTGCGACAACACCAATATGTGGTACTGCGGCCCCTACATCGTCGAGGAGTATATTCAGGGCAACACCAAGAGCTATATCCCCAACCCCCACTACTACGATGCTGCCAACGTCAGCCGCTTCGAGCGTCTGACCGTGACCATGATCTCCGATCAGGCCATCGCATTCCAGCTCTACCAGAACCGCGAGCTGGACGAGATCGACCTGAACGAGAGCACCATCACCACCATCACCTCCGACCCCAACAACGAGTACAACAGCCAGCTCTGTGAGAAGCGCGCCCGCCCCTCTGCCTACGCCATGCACTTCAACTACCAGAAAAACAACGCCGACGGCACCCCCGATGTGAACTGGAACAAGGCCATCGCCAACACCGCTTTCCGTCAGTGCTTCTACCGCGGCCTGAACCTGAAGGCATGGTTCTCCCGCTACAACAAGATCAACCCCCTGAAGTGCGAGAACGACTACTACACCATGAAGGGCCTGTGCTACAACACGCAGGGCGCTGAGTACACCACTCTGGTGGCCAAGGAGATGGGCTTCGATGGTGAGGCTTATGATGGCGAGACCATGATCCGCCTGCGTGCCAACGGCGGCGACATCTCTGCCCTGAAGAAGCAGGCCATGGAGGAGCTGAGCGCCATCGGCGTCACCTTCCCCGTCAAGGCCACCTACTTCATCATCGCCAGCAGCACCTCCGCGCTGGACAACGCCACCATCCTGAAGCAGTGCTTCTCCGACAGCTTCGGCGACGACTTCATCAAGCTGGACGTCCAGACCTACGTCTCCAGCCTGACGCAGGAGGTCCGCACTCCTCAGCTCCAGAGCTTTGTCATCAACGGCTGGAGCGCCGACTTCGGCGACCCCGTCAACTTCCTCGGTCAGGAGACCCTCCACGACGACAACGCTTTCTACTCTCACTACTACTCCAACATCGCCCGGGTGGCTGAGGCTCCTGCCGACTACCAGAAGGACCTGATGGATGCTTTCGAGCAGTACACCGATCTGGTCAATGCCGCCAACGCCATCGTCAACGACACCGACGCCCGCTACGAGGCCTTCGCCAAGGCTGAGGCCTATATGCTGGAGAACGTGCTGGTCAGCCCCACCTACTACGACATCGCATGGTCCCTGACCCACGCCAACGAGTACAGCAAGATCAACGCCATGTACGGCGGCTGCAACTACAAGGCCGTCAACTGGGAGACCAGCGAAGAGGCCTACACCACCGTCCAGTACGAGCAGTTCGCCAAGGCATTCGATCAGGCTTCTCAGGGCTGATCCGGCGCGAAAAGTCATACAATTTCAGCTTTCACATGAAATATTTTCACTTTCATATGTCTGCTGAGTCAATAAGATTCAATCCGTACCAGAGTGGTTTTTCTTGACTTCCCGGCGATGGGATGATAGAATACTTGCAACCGATACGGATTCTGCAAAGGCGCAGAAACAGGTCATTAAAAATCTGTCTCTGCGCCCTTTTTGTACCCATTTTTACTCTGTGGGAGAGTAAACTGGCACTATCGGGATAGAGAAACGGAGCGCGCAGAGCCGTACCAGCGATTACAGGAGGGAAAGAATATGTACCACGATTTTGAGTCTCACGCCATCACCCGCCGCAGCTTCCTCAAGGGCGCAGGCGCTGTGGGCGCAGCCGGTCTGCTGGCCGCCTGCGGCGGCAGCTCCTCTTCCAGCACTGCTGCCAGCGCCTCCTCTGCATCCTCCGGTGCAGCGGCCTCCGGCAAGGGCCTGAGCGAGCTGTTCACCTACGAGACCTCCGGCCGCGAGATCGAGAGCTGGAATATGCTCTACAGCCAGCAGGCCATCGACTTCAACGTCACCACCAACCTCATCGACGGCCTCATCGGCTTCGACAACTACGGCAAGCCCGTCCCCGCCATCGCCAAGAGCTGGGAGCACAACGAAGACTCCACCGTCTGGACCTTCCACCTGCGGGATGACGTGGACTGGGTGGACATCAACGGCGAGGTGCAGGAGCATCTGACCAGCAAGGACTTCCTCACCGGCTTCGAGTGGGTGCTGAACGCCAAGAAGAATCAGGCCTCCAACACCTCCATGCCCTCCACCACCGTCGTGGGCGCAGCCGACTACTATGACAAGACCTATGCGATGGACGACGCAGCCGCCGCGGCCCTGACCTACGACGATATGATGGCCGCAGGCGTCGGCATCGACGCACCGGACGACTACACCGTCGTCTTTACCTGCCTGAACCCCTGCCCCTACTTCGACACCGTGGCTTCCTACGTCTGCTGCTACCCGGCCCCTCCGGCTCTGGTGGAGAAGCTGGGCGTCGAGGGCTTCCGCGGCGTGGACTACACCCAGCAGTGGTGCTGCGGCCCCTACCTCATCGAGGAATTTGTGGCCGACAACTCCAAGCGCTTCATCCCGAACCCCCACTATTATGCGGCAGACGAGTGCACCCGCTTCGAGCGCGTGTCCTTGAGCATGATCACCGATCTGACCGTGGGCTATCAGCTGTACCAGAACCGCGAGCTGGACGAGCTGGAGCTGAGCGAGAGCACCCTGACCACCATCACCTCCGACAGCTCCAACGCCTACAATGACCAGCTCTGCGAGAAGCGCCCCACCAAGTACGCCTACGACTTCCACTTCAACTTCAACTGCCTCAACTCCGACGGCACCCCCAACGAGAACTGGAACAAGGCCGTGGCCAACCGGGCGTTCCGCCGCTGCTTCCAAGAGGGCCTGAACCTCATCCCCTACTACGCACGCTTCAACAAGATCAACCCCCTCAAGTGCGAAAACAGCTTCTACACCATGAAGGGCGTCTGCTATAACTCCAAAGGCACCGACTACGTTGATCTGGTGGCCAAGGAGCTGGGCATCGACGGCGAGAAGTACGACGGCGAGACCATGATCCACCTGCGCAAGTCCACCGCCGACTCCATCGCCGCCCTCAAGAAGCAGGCCATGGACGAGCTTTCCGCCGTCGGCGTCACCTTCCCGGTGAAAGTCCCCTTCTTCTTCGTGGCCGGCAACACCGTCCAGCAGGACAACGCCACCGTCCTCAAGCAGTGCTTCACCGATAGCTTCGGCGACGACTTCATCCAGCTGGAGCTTGGCACCTACGTCTCCAGCCTCGCCAAGGAGGTCCGCATCCCCAAGCTGCACGGCTTCGTCATCAACGGCTGGGGCGCAGACTTCGGCGACCCCATCAACTTCGTGGGTCAGGAGATCCTGCATGACTCCAACGCCTACTATGCCGTCAACTACTCCAACATCCCCCTCGTGGCGGAGAACCCCGCCGACTACCAGAAGGAGCTGGTAGAGGAGTTCGAGCAGTTCACCGACCTCGTCAACGCCGCCAACGCCATCGTGGACGACACCGATGCCCGCTACGAGGCCTTCGCAAAGGCCGAGGCCTACATGATCAACAACTCGCTGGCCGTCCCCTGCTACTACGACGTCCACTGGTGCCTCACCCATGTCAACGAGTACACCAAGATCAACGCCATGTTCGGCCCCTGCAACTACAAGTACATCAACTGGGAGACCAGCGAGGACGCCTACACCACGGCCCAGTACGAGGAGTTCGCCAAGGCATTCGACGCGGCAAAAGCTTAACTTTTTCTGAACTTTTTCCCCGCCGGGATCTCCTGTCCCCGGCCTATATCCCCCACAGCGGGAGCTGTTCTCATCTCGAGAACAGCTCCCGCTGTTTTGTTTTTTGGCCGCTTTGTCTTATTTTCGTCACCCTTCATTGCGGTAAAGTAAATTTATTTCATGTATATACGGCGTATTCCTTTCTTTTAGAAGAAAAAGCGATTTCCATTCCATTGACAACCATTTATTTCGATGGTACAATATATGTCGTGTTAAGGATTTTACGGGAGGAGCACAGGCACAGACAGAGGGGTCTGTTTCTGCGCTCTTTTGTATTCTCTGGCAATACAGGGAGGGCAGATGATCTCGTAAAAGAGTGGGAAATCGGCAGGGCACTGTACCCTGCGCCATAGAGCCGAGACACGAAAGAATAATTGGGAGGAAAACACAATGAACGCAAATTTTGAGTCTCATTCCATCAGCCGCCGCAGCTTCCTCAAGGCTTCCGGCGTCGTGGGCGCTGCAAGCATCCTGGCCGCTTGCGGTGGTTCTTCCAGCAGCACTGCTGCCAGCACCTCCGGTGCTGCCTCCGGCGCAGCCGCACCCGCAGCCGACGCCATCACCGATTACGTCTCCTTCGAGACCGCCAACCGTGAGCTGGAGACTTGGAACTTCCTGTACAGCCAGTCCGCTTCCGACCTGAACGTCACCACCAACTGCTGGGACGGTCTGCTGAGCTTCGACTGCTACGGCAAGGCAGTCCCCGCCATCGCATCCAGCTGGGAGCACAACGAGGACTCCACCGTCTGGACCTTCCACCTGCGCGACAATGTCGATTGGTGCGACGTCAACGGCGAGGTCAAGTCTCACCTGACCTCCAAGGACTTCCTCGTGGGCTTCGAGTGGGTCCTGAACGCCCTCAAGAACGAGGCCTTCAACACCTCCATGCCCTCTGAGACCGTCGTGGGCGCTGCTGAGTACTACGACCTGACCAAGGACAAGGGCGACGCTGCTGCTGACATGACCTACGAGGATATGCTGGCTGCCGGTGTCGGCGTCGAGGCACCGGACGACTACACTCTGGTCTTTACCTGCAAGGACCCCTGCCCCTACTTCGACACTGTCGCTGCCTATAACAGCTTCTACCCCGCCTCTGAGGACCTCATCAATGAGCTGGGCATCGATGGCTTCCGTGCCTGCGATTACTCCACCATGTGGTACAATGGTCCGTACCTCATCGAGGAGTACATCCAGCAGAACACCAAGAGCTTCATCCCCAACCCCAACTACTACGCTGCAAACGACTGCACCCGTTTCGAGCATCACACCATCACCATGATCCCCGACCTGTCCATGGGCCTGCAGCTGTACGAGAACGGCGAAGTCGATAACATCGACCTGACCGAGTCCAACCTGACCACCATCACCTCTGACTCCAACAACGAGCACAACAAGTTCCTGTGCGAGAAGCGCCCCACCAAGTACAGCTTCCAGATGCACCTGAACTTCCAGCGCAAGGATGAGAACGGCAATCTGGACGAGAACTGGAACAAGGCTGTTTCCAACCGCGCGTTCCGTCAGTGCTTCTACAAGGGCATCGACTTCACCAACTACTACGCCCGCACCAACAAGATCAACCCCCTGAAGTGCGAGAACGACTACTACACCATGCCCGGTGTCTGCTACAACACCAAGGGTGAGGAGTACACCACTCTGGTCGCCAAGGAGATGGGCTTCGACGGTCAGGCTTACGACGGCAAGACCATGATCCGCCACCGCGACAACGGCGGCGACATCGCCGACCTGAAGAAGCAGGCCATGGAAGAGCTGAGCGCCATCGGCGTCACCTTCCCCGTCCACTGCCACCACTACATCAAGAGCGGCGACACCACTGCTCTGGATACCGCGACCGTCCTGAAGCAGTGCTTCTCCGAGAGCCTCGGCGATGACTTCGTCGTGCTGGACATCGGCACCTACGTCTCTTCCATCTATAAGGAAGTCCGTAACGTCCAGCTGCACTCCATCCTGCAGAACGGCTGGGGCGCTGACTTCGGCGATCCCGTCAACTTCCTCGGTCAGGAAGTCCTGAGCGACGACAACGCTTACTACGCTCAGACCACCTCCTGGATCGCAGCCGTCGAGGCCGACCCGAAGGATTACCAGAAGGAGCTGCTGGCAGATTATCAGGAGTTCACCGATCTGGTCACTGAGGCAAAGGCTATCGTCACCGATACCGATGCACGCTATGCCGCATTCGCAAAGGCTGAGGCTTCCATGCTGAACAACGCACTGTGCATCCCCTGCCTGTACGAGGTGCTCTGGTGCCTGACCCATGTCAACGAGTACACCAAGATCAACGCCATGTACGGTCCCTGCAACTACAAGGCCGTCAACTGGGAGACCCGTCAGGGCGACGGCTACACCACCGAGGAGTACGAGGCTTTCTCCGCTGCTTTCGATGCAGCAACCAAAGCCTGATGATTATTTTATAAAGGTTTGGTTATCATGTTAAAATACACCGTCAAGCGGCTGGCTCAGTCGCTCGTCACGATCTTATTGATCGCAACCATCGTCTTTCTGCTGATGCGCTGCCTGCCTACGGACTACTACTTCACGGAAGAACAGCTCATGAAGTTTACCGAAGAGCAGAAATACGCTGCACTGGAAGCCGCCGGTCTGACCGACCCCATCGGCACCCAGCTGCTGCACTTCTACAACGACCTGCTCCATCTGGACTTCGGCACTTCCCGCCGCATCCAGAACGGTGCCTCCGTCGTGAAGGTCATCGGCAAGAAGTTCGGCGTCTCCATGCGCCTCGGCCTGATCTCTGCCGGCATCTCGCTGGTGGTGGGCGTCCTGCTGGGCATCCTGCAGACCGCCTTCAAGGACAAGGTCTTTGACTGGATCGGCACTGCCTACACCGTTTTCGTCAACGCGGTGCCCTCTCTGGTCTCCTATTCGCTGGTGCTGGTGTTCGGCTCCAAGTATCTGGGCTTCCCCACGCTGTACTCGACCCGCAACGTCGGCCCGTCCAGCGTGCTGCCCATCGTCTGCCTGTCGCTGGCTTCCATCGCAGGCTATGCCCTGTGGACCCGCCGCTACATGGTGGATGAGCTGACCCGCGACTATATCAAGCTGGCCCGTGTCAAGGGCCTGAGCTCCCGCGAGATCATGTTCAAGCATGTTCTGCGCAACGCCATGGTCCCCATGGTGCAGTATATCCCCCAGTCCATCCTGCTGACGGTGGGCGGCTCTCTGCTGATGGAGCGGTTCTTCTCCGTCCCCGGCATGGGCCCCCTGCTGACCGACGCCATCCAGCGCTATGACCTGAACGTCGTGCAGACGCTGGTCATCCTCTACGCTGTGCTGGGCATCGTGGGTGTTTTTATGGGCGACGTGCTGATGATGCTCGTTGACCCGCGCATTACTCTGACCGGAAAGGAGGCTGCACGCTGATGGCAAAAGCATCGGATTTTGAGGGCAAGAAGCAGGACGAACTGTTCTACTTCGTCGAGTACTCTCCGGAGGAAGCCGAGCGTGTCGGCTACTCCAACTACAGCTACTGGGGTTCTGTCGTCCAGAACTTCCTCAAGCACAAGGCTGCTGTCGTCTGCCTGTTCCTGTTCCTGTTCCTCGTGATCTTCTCCTTTATCGCACTGGCCATCGGCAAGTACGATTATCAGACGCTGGTGACGGATTCCTCTCTGGCGTTCCAGAAGCCCAACGGTGAATACTGGTTCGGCACCGACAACCTCGGCCGCGACTACTGGTGTCAGGTGTGGTACGCCACGCAGGTGTCCATCCGTCTGGCCCTCATCGTCGCCGTGGGCGAGAGCATCCTCGGCGTCATCATCGGCCTGATCTGGGGCTATGTCCGTGAGCTGGACCGCTTCTTCACGGAGCTGTACAACCTCATCGACAATGTGCCCTACATCATCTACATGACCCTGATCGCACTGGTCGTCGGCCAGAGCTTCACCATCATGGCCGTCTCGATGATCGCCATCGGCTGGCTGGTCATGGCCCGCCGCGTCCGCAACATGGTGTTCATGTTCCGCGACCGCGAGTACAACCTCGCGTCCCGCTGCCTTGGCACCCCGCTGTGGCGCGTCCTGACCAAGAACATCCTGCCGTATCTGGTCTCCGTCATCATCCTGCGCATGGCGCTGAGCATCCCCGCCACCATCAACCTCGAGTCCACCCTGTCCTATCTGGGCATCGGTCTGGGCATCGAGACCCCGTCGCTGGGCCTCATCCTGAGCAAGGTGCGCGGCTTCTTCCTCGACTACCCCTACCTGCTGGTCTTCCCCGCATCCATCGTGTCCATCATCTCCATTTCCTTCTATATCATGGGCAACGCTTTCTCGGATGCTGCTGACCCGCGCAACCACGTTTAACAGATGGGAGAGAAAATCACAAAAATGGATAGACAACCGATCATCTCTGCCAAAGACGTGGAGATCACCTTTAGCCTGCGCGGCAAAAAGCTGAACGCGATCCGCAAGTGTTCGCTGGACCTGTACGACGGCGAGACACTGGCCATCGTGGGCGAGTCCGGCTCGGGCAAGTCCGTATTCACCAAGACCTTCGTGGGTATGCTGGATGTCAACGGTAAGATCACCGGCGGCTCCATCCTGTATGAGGGCCGCGATATGACCAAGTTCACCGAGAAGGACTGGCTGGGCGTGCGCGGCAAGAAGATCGCCATGGTCATGCAGGACCCGATGACCAGCCTGAACCCGCTGAAGAAAATCGGCAAGCAGATTCAGGAGAGCATCGAGCACCATCAGGGCCTGAAGGGCGAGGCCGCCAAGAAGGCCGCCATCGAGATGCTGGCCAAGGTCGGCATCCCCGACCCGGAGCGCCGCTACGAGCAGTATCCTCATGAGTTCTCCGGCGGTATGCGTCAGCGCGTGGTCATCGCCATCGCTGCTGCCTGCCGTCCGCAGGTGCTCATCTGCGACGAGCCGACCACCGCTCTGGACGTGACCATTCAGGCACAGATCCTGCAGCTCATCCGCGACCTGCAGAAAGAGCTGGGCATGTCGGTCATCTACATCACCCATGACTTGGGTGTTGTGGCCAACGTGGCCGACCGCGTGGCCGTCATGTACGCCGGCCAGATCGTCGAGTATGGCACCGTGGAGGAGATCTTCTACGATGCATGGCATCCCTACACTTGGGCGCTGCTGCAGGCTCTGCCTCAGCTGGGCACCAAGGGCGAGGCTCTGCCCACCATCGACGGCACGCCGCCGAACCTGTTCAATGAGATCAAGGGTGACGCATTTGCGCCCCGCAACAAGCACGCGCTGGCCATCGACTTCGTGGCAGAACCTCCGTTCTTTCAGGTGTCCGAGACCCACGCGGCAAAGACCTGGTATCTGGACCCGCGCGCTCCCAAGATCGAGCGGCCGCACTCCA
>OWKD01000262.1_pt1 | contig 17498 bp, 10 predicted proteins | sample 1732981 | NCBI WGS metagenome assembly OWKD01 (sample SAMN05065776, study PRJEB22554) | human gut metagenome | biome: ENVO:2100002; feature: ENVO:00000062; material: ENVO:00002003 | host: Homo sapiens | place: USA
CGATGTTAAAGGCGTGAGAGGCCTCTGTCTTAACCGCTTGACCAACGGGCCATACTACCATTTGCATCGGGTGTTGTTCCCGACTCGATTATTTTAGCACAGCCTCCCCGCTTTGTCAACAGGTATTTTCAATTTTTTCGGCAATTTCTTCAAAAATCAGAACAGATGCCGCACGCCGCCCCTGACAGCCCCCAGAAGGACGCTCAGGTAGAGGCCCATGACGCTCTCCACCTCGCCCATCTCCATGCTCTGGCGCTGGGGCAGGTCGGCCAGCGTGCCCCGGTAGAGGCAGCGCAGCTGAGGCAGCTCGGCGTAATCGCTGGGGTGCATAAGGGTGCTGGGCTTGGGCAGGTCCAGCGCGCCGCTCTTCTGGAGCACCTCGCTGACGAACTGGGAGCAGAAATAATGCCGGCGGCGCTGCCAGCGGATATGCATCCAGCAGAGCAGCAGGCCCAGCGAATTAAAGCGGTACAGCTCGCCGTGGTGCATCATGTGCTGGGTGCGGCGCTTGGCCCGGATGTAGGCCTCGTCGGTCACTTCCAGCGCATAGAGGGCGCAGGGGATGTTCTCCCGCATGAGGAACACGCCCCGGTTCAGGTACTCCCGGCTGGGGCCTGCGGGGAACATGGTGTAGCCGTTCTTCCGGGTAGAGCTGTAGAGGGTGCTCAGATCCTCGTCGAAGGCGAGAGAGATGTGGGTGTACTGCGCCCCGGTAAGGCGGTACACGAGGTTCGAGAGCAGGGTCCCGGAGCGGGTGAGGAATATGTAAAGCGTCTTCATCGTTGTTGTTTCTCCATGCTGGCGGCTCATGGCCGTGAGTCAAGTCTGCTCAGTATACCATAGGCCGCGTCTTTTTTCCAGATGCATCGCAGAATATACACAATATTTGTGCCTCTATTTATAATACGGCCTTCCGCCGCCAAAAATTGCACCGCGCTGCCCTCTCGTTTCCCGCCCTTGTATCCCAAATCGACAAAATTTTATCAAAGATTTGTTTTTGGCCGGTTTTCTTTAATTTGTGCGGCCAGACGGGGCCGGATTTTTTACGAAACCGCCTCAAATGGAAAAGATTCTTAATAAGATTTGTTGCTTTTACCCGAAGAAAATCACTCTGCCGGTTGATTTCAGACCTAATTTATGTATAATGGTATACAGGAGAATACGCATCTGTATTTCTTTCATCGTCCCGCTGCGGTGCCCTTTTGGCTGAGGGCGGCTTGCCGCAGGCGCGCGGGGCAATGACCTGAACGAAAGAAGAGGTATAAGTATCATGGCAAAGTTAGATCTGAGCAAGTATGGTATCACCGGCACGACCGAGATCGTGTACAACCCCTCTTATGAGCAGCTGTTCAACGAGGAGACCAAGCCCGAGCTGGAAGGCTACGAGAAGGGTCAGGTCAGCGAGCTGGGCGCTGTCAACGTCATGACCGGCATCTACACCGGCCGCTCCCCCAAGGATAAGTTCATCGTCATGGACGAGAACTCCAAGGACACCGTGTGGTGGACTTCCGACGAGTACAAGAACGACAACCACCCCGCTTCTCAGAAAGCATGGGAGGCCGTGAAGGAGATCGCCAAGAAGGAGCTCTCCAACAAGCGCCTGTACGTCGTCGATGCTTTCTGCGGTGCCAACAAGGACACCCGCATGGCCGTCCGCTTCATCATGGAAGTGGCCTGGCAGGCACATTTCGTCACCAATATGTTCATCAAGCCCACCGCTGAGGAGCTGGCAAACTTCGAGCCTGATTTCGTGGTCTACAACGCTTCCAAGGCCAAGGTCGAGAACTACAAGGAGCTGGGCCTGAACTCCGAGACCGCTGTCCTGTTCAACATCACCAGCAAGGAGCAGGTCATCGTCAACACCTGGTACGGCGGCGAGATGAAGAAGGGCATGTTCTCCATGATGAACTACTTCCTGCCGCTGAAGGGCATTGCTTCCATGCACTGCTCCGCCAACACCGACCTGAACGGCGAGAACACTGCCATCTTCTTCGGTCTGTCCGGCACCGGCAAGACCACCCTGTCCACCGACCCCAAGCGCCTGCTCATCGGCGATGACGAGCACGGCTGGGACGACAACGGCGTCTTCAACTTCGAGGGCGGCTGCTACGCAAAGGTCATCAATCTGGACAAGGACTCCGAGCCTGACATCTACAACGCCATCAAGCGCAACGCTCTGCTGGAGAACGTCACTCTGGACGCCGAGGGCCACATCGATTTCGCCGACAAGAGCGTGACCGAGAACACCCGCGTCTCCTACCCCATCGACCACATCCAGAACATCGTGCGCCCCGTCTCTTCTGCTCCCGCTGCCAAGAACGTCATCTTCCTGTCTGCGGATGCATTCGGCGTCCTGCCCCCAGTCTCCATCCTGACCCCGGAGCAGACCCAGTACTACTTCCTGTCCGGCTTTACCGCAAAGCTGGCCGGCACCGAGCGCGGCATCACCGAGCCTACCCCCACCTTCTCTGCCTGCTTCGGTCAGGCCTTCCTCGAGCTGCACCCCACCAAGTACGCTGAGGAGCTGGTCAAGAAGATGCAGAAGAGCGGTGCCAAGGCTTATCTGGTCAACACCGGCTGGAACGGCACCGGCAAGCGCATCTCCATCAAGGATACCCGCGGCATCATCGACGCCATCCTGAGCGGTGCCATCAACGAGGCTCCCACCAAGAAGATCCCCTACTTCGACTTTGAGGTCCCCACCGCTCTGCCCGGTGTTGACCCCGCCATCCTCGATCCCCGCGACACCTACGCAGATGCCGCTCAGTGGGAAGAGAAGGCCAAGGATCTGGCTGGCCGCTTCATCAAGAACTTCGCAAAGTACGAGGGCAACGAGCACGGCAAGGCTCTGGTCTCTGCCGGCCCCCAGCTGTAAGCTGACAGCGCCTCTTACATAAGACCATAAAATCAAAACCCATCCGGTTTCCCGCAAAAAGGAAGTCGGATGGGTTTTTCTTGTAATTCATCTCGTTTTATGATACTCTAATGCGATGTGAATGATCTCACGGGATGTCTTTCGGGACAGACCTTGAGCAAAACATTATTCCAAAAGCAAAAAAGATTGACCGCCTCTGTCCCCCAACGGATCGGTCAATCTTTTTTAACTAGATGCCGGTAAGGAGCTGACCATTTTGCAGGCAGTGCCTTTTCCTTATTTTTAGTATAGTGGCATCTTCCCTTTTTGTCAAGCATCTCTCTTCTCCAAAAAATGACCGACCCTATTTTTTTTTTGCAAAAATCTGTTATACTGAACCCAGCTTCTGCCCTGCGGCAGGAAGCACATAGGGGGATATTGCATATGAAAAAAGCAACGGTCAACGACTACTTCCGGCATCACTGGGCGAAGCTCATGCTCTTCGCGCTCTTTACAGCGGCGGTATCCTTTTTCGCGCCGCTGAAAAACTTCCAGCTCAAGTGGCTCATCGACTCCAAGAGCAAGCAGGAGGCGCTGGGCTATATGGGGCTGGTGTTCCTCATCACCTTCACCAGCTGGTTTTTCGAACGGCTGAGCCGCCGCTCCTTTACAAAACTCGCCTGCGGCGCAGTGGAGCAGGTACGAGGGCAGGTCATGGAGCGGGTGCTGCGCCGCCCGGTGTCCCAATATCAGCGGGAGGGCGACGCGGCCTATCTCTCCCTGCTGACCACCGACCTGCGCACTCTCTACGACGACTATTATATGTCCCTCTTCAACATCGCGTTCTGGGGCGGCATCATGCTCTGTGCGCTGGGGATGTATCTTTACATCAGCCCGGTGATGCTGGCGGCCATCCTGCTTGTGACCGTGCCGCCGCTGGTCCTGCCCCGGAAGATGAATGAACAGCTCAAAGCCTCCCGAGACGCTTTTTCGCTCCAGATGGCGGGCTACACCCAGCAGCTCAAGGAGCTTCTGGGCGGGTTCGAGGTCATCCGGGGCTTTCTGCGGGAGGACGCCTATACCGCCCGCCACCGGGATGCTGCCCGGCAGGCCCGCGACAGCGAGCAGGCCTACCAGCAGAGCCTCAACGCCATGGTGGTCAACACCTCTCTCATCAGCAACCTCATCTTCCCCATCGTCATGCTGGTGGGCCTTTTTCTCGCTTTCGACGGGCGGCTGACGATAGGCACCGTCTCTACCGCCGCCAGCATGGCGAACTTCGTCATCACGCCCTGTAATCAAATCGCCCAGTGCTGGGCCAAGGTCAAGTCCTCGAAGGGCATCCGTCAGCGGCTGGAAGCAGCCATGTCCGGCCCGGAAGAAGTCTCTGCGGGCCGGGCCATCGGTAAACTCGAGCACATTGAGTGCAAGGACACCGGCTTTGCCTACCCCGGAGCCGCTGCACCGGTGCTGCGCGGCGTCCGGCTGACGGTCTCCGGGCAGGAAAAAGCCGTCCTCGTAGGCGAAAGCGGCTGCGGCAAGTCTACACTGGCAAAGCTGCTGTTCCAGTACTACCCAGATTATACCGGCAGCATCCTCTTCAACGGCCAGCAGCTGCGGGACATCGACCGTCAGAGCCTCTACCAGCGGGTAGGCTACATTGCCCAGACAACCTATCTCTTCAATGACACCCTCCGCAGCAACATCTGCCTCGGCGCGGACTTCCCCGAGGCTCAGCTTTCCCACGCCATCGGGACGGCGGGCCTCACCGACTGGGTGAGCACCCTGCCCGACGGCCTCGACACCCTCATCAGCGAGAACGGCAAGAATCTCTCGGGCGGGCAGCGCCAGCGCATCGGCATTGCACGGCTGGCGCTTCGCCGGTACGACCTCATCATCGCCGACGAAATCACCGCCAGCCTCGACCCCGACACCAGCGGACAGGTCATGGAAAATCTGCTCGCCCTCCCCTGCATGGTGGTGGCCATCACCCACGACGTCTCGGGGGCGTTCATGAAGCAGTTTGACAAGGTATACCGAGTGGAGCACGGAAGCGTCACACAAGCATAAAAAGGAGGGCCTGTGCCGGGTTTCAGCACAGGCCCTCCTCTTGTTTTATTGGTTATTTTGCCGCGTCGAACTCGGCGAGGATGTCGGCCTCCGGGGCCGGGGTCACAAGGCTGACCACCACGCAGACAGCCAGCGAGACGAGGAAGGCGGGCAGCAGCTCATAGATGCCGAAGACGCCGCCCAGCGGGCTGACGAGGTACTTCCAGACGAAGACCATCAGGCCGCCGGAGAGCATACCGGCCAGCGCGCCCTGCCAGTTGCAGCGCTTCCAGAACAGAGCGCAGAGGACGACCGCGCCGAAGGCGCCGCCGAAGCCGGCCCACGCGAAGCTGACGATGCCGAAGACGCTGGAGTTGGGGTCGCGGGCCAGCACCACGCCCACCACGCTGACGCAGACGATGGTCAGGCGGGCGGCGAAGAGGCTCTGCTTCTCGCTCAGCTTGAGGTGGGCGAACTCCTGCAGGATGTTCTGGGACACGCTGGACGCAGCGGCCAGCATCTGGCTGTCCGCCGTGGACATGGTGGCCGCGAGGATGCCTGCAAGGATGAGTCCGGCCAGAATGGCCGCCAGTACGCCGTGCTGGCTGATGAGGCTGGCAACGCGGACGATGAGGGTCTCACTGGTGGAGCCGCTGAGGAATTCCAGCGCACCGGCCTTGGTCATGCCGAGGCCCACCATGCCGATGAGGATGGACGCTGCCATGGCGATGACCACCCAGACGGTCGCAATGCGGCGGCTGAGCACCAGCTTCTTCTCGTCCTCGATGGCCATGAAGCGGAGCAGAATATGGGGCATTCCAAAGTAGCCGAGGCCCCACGCCATCGTGGAGACGATGTCCAGCAGGCTGTAGGACGTCGCCCCGCCGGTCACGGCGTCATGGCTGGCGGTCATGGTCAGGTAGCCGGAAAGGCTCTGGGCGTTCTCCACCACAGCGCCCCAGCCTCCGGCCACGACGATGCCATAGCCCAGAACCGCCACAAGGGCCAGCGACATGACCACCGACTGGATGAGGTCGGTGGTGGTGACGGCCCGGAAGCCGCCCAGAATGGTATAGCCCACGATGACGAGGGCCGACACCAGCATGGCGGCCATGTAATCCACCCCGAAAAGGCTGTGGAACAGCTTGCCGCAGGCCGCAAAGCCCGAAGCTGTGTAGGGCACGAAAAAGACGATGATGATGACCGCGCCCAGAGCGTTCAGCAGGTTGCGCTGGTCATGGAAGCGGAGCGACAAGAACTGCGGCACGGTGATGGCGTCGAGGTTGGCCGAGTAGCGGCGCAGACGCCGGGCCACGATGAGCCAGTTGAGCCATGTGCCCAGCGCAAGGCCGATGGCCGTCCAGCCCGGCGAGGCGATGCCGCTCAGATAGGCCAGACCCGGCATACCCATCAGAAGCCAGCTGGACATATCGCTGGCCTCGGCGCTCATGGCCGTGACCAGCGGGCCCATCTTCCGCCCGCCGAGGTAGAAGTCGGCGCTGTCGTTGTTGGTCTTGCTGTAGGCGAAACCCACCAGCAGCATGGCCGCAAGATAGACGATGATGGTGACGATGATACAGATCTCACTCATATACATTTCCCCCTTTGCTGCTTTCTCTATAAAAGCATGGCACGATTTTACCACACTAAAGCAGCAAAGTACAACCCTCTCCGACAGATTCTTCCCCTATGACCGAAAATTCGTCCTTTCCAGCGTCCAAAATCGCTCAATATGCCAACGGGCCGCCCCCTTTTCAGGGGACGGCCTGTTGGTTTGGATGAAGAAAATGATGAAAATAGAGAGGATGTCAGCTTATTTTGCGGCCTCGCCCTCGGGGAAGATGATCTTGTTCACGAAGAAGAAGATCACCATCGAGATGCCGCCGTTGAGCACAGTGGTGCCGATGTTGTAGATGAAGTCGGGCACCAGCAGACCGGCCACCGCCACCCAGATGCAGTTGATGGAGTTGACGATGCAGGTGATGAGACAGAAGGCCAGCAGGTACCAGCCGATCTGTTTTGCCAGATTGCCCTTGCTGCGGAAGACGAGGCTGCGCTGGATGGGGAAGTTGATGCACTCACCGATGATCATGGCCACCATGTAGGCGCAGAAGTAGGGCAGGCCGCCGTGGGCCGCATCGTAGCCGAGGATGTTCCACTTGAAGGTCTCCCCGAAGAGGGTGATGTCGATGCCCGGCCAGCCGAAGTCCACCACCGGCAGACCGGCAAAAGCTTTGGGCAGAAATTGCAGCAGCAGGTACTTGAACACGGTGATGAGGTTGGACACGATAACGAACAGTCCGCCCTCCCGCACCCATTTGGCCGCAGCCGGATGCTTTTGGGCAAAGGTATTCCAGAAATTCACGGTCTTTCCTCCTTCTCAGCCCTGACGCAGCCGCTTTTCCAGCTGGGCGTTCAGGATGGCGTTCTTGATAAATTCGTAGATGACCCGGACGATGCCCACCAGCCAGAAGCCCTTCAACTCCCAGACGAGGCCGTCCACCATCCCCATGCTGACCATGCCGTTGGTCATCTTTGCCAGCGCACGGAGGGGCATATTGTACTGGAAGACGGTGTTCAGGTCGGGCTTGCCCTTTGCAAAGCTGGCGTCGAGACGGCTGCGCAGCACCTTCTGGGCCAGCCAGCCCAGCGGGCTGCGGCCATGATCCATCTCGCCCAGCGTCATGTTCCGGTCGATGCGGACGACGTCCTCCGGGATGGGATGGCCCAGCAGGGCCTCGAACTCGGCGTCGGTCACATAGGTGATCTGACCGGAGACGTAGTGGGTCAGGCTCAGGCCCGCGTAGGGGTCGGGGGCATTGGTGCCCTTGACGGTGATGTCTGCCGTCAGGCGGATGTCCACGCTGGACGCGCCCACCCGGAGCTGGTAGCTGCCGCCCTCGACCTCCCATGCGTTGGTCTTGACGTTCCAGTAGCGGAACGCCTTATCGTCCAGCGCGATGGCCACGGTCTTGCTCTCGCCGGGGGCGAGAGAGACCTTTGCAAAGCCCTTCAGCTCCTGCTCGGGGCGGAAGACCTTCGCATCCGGCTTTGCGACGTAGAGCTGGACGATCTCGGCACCGGCGGCGCTGCCGGTGTTGGTGACGGTAAGGGTCACGCCCGTTTTGTCGGCCTTGAGGCCGCTGTATTCAAAGGTGGTGTAGCTCAGGCCGTAGCCGAAGGGGAAGGCAGGCTTCACACCGGCGGTCTGATAGTAGCGGTAGCCCACATACAGGCCCTCGCGGTACTCCACGTTCCGGCCCTCGCCGCCGAAGTTTGCCTTGGCGGGGGTGTCGTCGTAGGCCTTTGCCCACGTCTGGGACAGCTTGCCGCAGGGGCAGAGCTTCCCGGTGAGGATGTCCGCTGCCGCACCGGCACCCGCCTGTCCGCCCAGTGCGCCGTAGACCAGTGCCTTGCACCGGCCCACCCACGGGGTCTCCACCGGCGCACCGGCGCTCAGCAGGACGACGACATTCGGGTTGACGGCGGCCACTGCGTCCAGAAGCTGCTGCTGGTTCTCGGCCAGCGCCATATCAGCGCGGTCAAGGCCCTCGCTCTCCCGCAGCTCATCGAGGCCGAGGCAGAGCAGGACGGTGTCGGCCTGCTTTGCGAGGGAGACGGCCTCCTCCTGCTTTTTGGGGTCTGCGGCTCCCTGACGGTCGAAGCCGGAGGCGTAGCCCACGAAAGAGATGCCGCTGTCGTCGGCTTTGATGCAGTCCAGCAGAGCATCTACCTGAAGCGCATTGACGGCGCTGGAGCCTGCGCCCTGATAGCGGGGCGTCTGGGCAAAGTCGCCGATGACGGCCAGCTTTTCGCCCGCCTTCAGGGGCAGGATGCCGTCCTCGTTCTTGAGCAGGACGATGCTCTCGGCGGCGGCGCGGCGGGCCAGTGCGTGGTGGGCAGCCGCGTCAAAGGTACGGGGAGCTTTCTCCACTGCCGCGTGGGTGGAGAGCACCAGCTCCAGCAGCTCGTCGAGGCGGGCGTCGAGATCGCCCTCGGTGACTTTGCCGTCCTTCACGGCCTTCATCAACTCCCGGATGGAGTCGCCGCCGGGGCAGGGCATCTCGAGGGTGGAGCCGTTCTTCACGCCGAGGGCGTGGTCGTTGGAGCCGCCCCAGTCGGTGACGACCGCCCCGTCGAAGCCCCAATCCTTCCGCAGGATGTCCTGCAGGAGATGGGCGTTCTCGTTGGCGTAGGTGCCGTTGATGAGGTTGTAGGAGGTCATGATGGTCTTGGGCCGGGCCTCCTTGACCACGATCTCGAAGCCGGTCAGGTACAGCTCCCGCAGGGTGCGCTCGTCCACCACCGAGTCGGAGGCCATCCGGCGCAGCTCCTGACTGTTGACCGCGAAGTGCTTGGGACAGGCCGCGATGCCTTTTTTCTGGATGCCCCGCACATAGGCCGCAGCCATTTTGCCCGCAAGGATGGGGTCCTCCGAAAAATACTCGAAGTCCCGGCCGCAGAGGGGGCTGCGCTGGATGTTCAGGCCGGGGCCGAGGAGGACAGCCACCTCCTGTGCGGCGGCCTCCTCGCCCATCGCCTCGCCCACTGCCTCACCGAGAGCGGGGTCCCAGCTGCACGCCGTGGCGGAGGAGGTCGGGAAGCAGGTGGCCGGGACGCTGGGGTTCAGGCCCAGATGGTCGGCCGCCCCCGCCTGCTTGCGGACGCCGTTGGGGCCGTCGGACAGGGTGATGGACGGGATGCCCTTGCCGGGCAGGGCACGGGTGGTGAAGACCGTCTCGCCCGAGAGCAGGGCACATTTCTGTTCTAGGTTCAGTTTCCGGATGATGTCAGTGTGCTTCATCGCATTTTCCTCATTTATCCCTGAGCGGGGCAAAGGCCCGCTGTTCGTTGCAGCGGGCCTTTGCCATCGGTTTTGTTCAGGTGCTGCACGGAGAGTGCTTACGTCTTAGACTTCTTCCTCTTCCTTGCGCTTTTTGTAGTTCTTGATGGCGGTGTACTCCAGACCCACGATGAGCAGTGCGGCGACGACGTCTGCACCGATCAGGACGATCTTCCACTTTGCCATACCGGGGTTCAGGTTCTCCTCATCGTAAGCGCGGCTGTTGACCACGGTGTAGAGGATGTTCTTGGCGGAGGTGCGCATGGCCTGCTTGCTGCTGTTGGTCAGGACGGTCACGTTGTTGTAATCGTTGCCGGTGGTGCAGAGCATCAGGTCACAGCCGTTGCGCACGCCCTGATCGGCGGTCATGTAGCCGTAGACACCGAAGTAGTCGGTCTCGACGAAGCCGAGGAAGCCCCACTCGCCGCGCAGGACGTTCTGCAGCAGCTCAGAGCAGCCGCCGGCCCAGCGATTGCCGATGTAGTTGAAGGAGGACATGACTGCGTGGCAGTCTGCATCCTTGACCGACATTTCGAAGGGCTTGAGGTAGATCTCACGGATGGCCTGCTCGTTGGACCAGGTGGCCGCCATGCAGTTGCGGTTGCCCTCCTGATCGTTCAGGGCAAAGTGCTTCATGTAAGCGTAGACGCCGTGCTCCTGTGCACCTGCGATGGCACTTGCGGCCATTGCGCCGGACAGGACGCCGTCTTCCGAGTAATACTCGAAGTTGCGGCCGGAGAATGCGGTGCGGTGGATGTTCATGGCCGGGCCGTACCAGCCGGAGGTGTTCATCTCGTTGGCCATCTTGCCGATGCTGTCGCCGAAGTCATGGGCCAGATCCTTGCTCCAGGTCATGCCGATGAGGGTAGCAGCCGGGAAGCCGACCGAGCCGACGCCGGTGAAGTTGTTGTTGATGGAGGCGGGGCCATCGCAGTCGTTGGTGCGCACCTTGCCGACGCTGTCCACCGCTGCGGTCTGATAGCCGCCGAAGCCGATGGTCTGCTGCAGGTCGTCGATGCTCATCTCGTCCAGCAGGTCATCCCACTTGGAGTCGTTGTAATCCACGCCGCGCAGGTCAGCCAGCTTGAGGCCGTTCTTTGCGCCGGTGGTAATGTCCTCTGCGTTGGGGTCCTCGTCCTTCTCGTAGCCGGACTCGGTGTAGGTGAAGCAGTTCTCGAAGCCAGCCTTGACCTCGTCGCTCATCTCGTAGGTGGCAGGAGCGGCAGTGGCTTCATCGTAGTTTGCGAAGCCGTCTGCACGGGACAGATAGGTGATCTCGCCCTCAGCGAAATCGAACTGGTTGGTGGCCACGACCTCATCGCTCCCGCGCTTGTTGGACTCGTTGTAGACGATGTCCGAAGCGAAGTTGCAGGTCTTGGAATCCAGAGCGGTGTGGGAGTCTGCGTTGGTGCTGATGACGTAATCGCCAGCCTCCAGCACATAGCAGCCGTTGTTCTGGTAATCGTAGGAAGCCAGCTCCTCCACCGGGATGGTGAAGTCGATGGTCTCGCTCTCGCCGGGAGCCAGCTCGCCGGTCTTGGCGAAGTCCAGCAGGTTTGCGGAGGCCTTCTCGATGCCACCGTTGGTATATGGAGGATCGCTGTAGATCTCGACAACATCCTTGCCGGCAACAGAGCCGGTGTTGGTGACCGTGACGGAGAACTTCAGGTCTGCGCCATCGTTGGTGATGTCGCTCATCTTCTGGGTGAAGGTGGTGTAGCTCAGGCCGTAGCCGAAGGGATAGACCACTTCCTTGTCGTAGTCGATGAGGCCCTCATCGGCAGCCGTCTCATAGAACTTGTAGCCGACGTAGATGCCCTCGACGTAGTTGACGAAGGAGGGAGTGGTGCCCTCGGGATCGAACATACTTGCATTGGAGTTGAACTCGGAAGCGTTGGTGTACTTGAAGTCGCCGAAGTTGTTCCACCACGGAGAGGCGGTCAGGTCGGTGACATAGGTATCTGCGGTGCGGCCGGAGGGGTTGACCTCACCGGCGACCACGCGGCCAAAGCCCTCAAAGCCGGACTGGCCGGTGCCGGGGCAGAGCAGAACGCCCTTGATCTGGGGGTAATCCTTGACCCAGCCCATCTCGAATGCGTTTGCGCCGTTGTAGACGACGATGACATTGTCGAAGTTGGAAGTGACCAGATTGATCAGCTCTTCCTCGCGGTTGGACAGCTGCAGGAAGTGGTCGCCTGCATCCCAGTCGTTGCCCTCGTTCAGGGTGTCGTCATAAGAGCCGTTGTAGTAGCCAGCGCCGCGCTGAGAGCCGCGGTAGTCTGCCACACGGCGGACCCAGCTGCCGTCCACGACAGCAGCCATATCGGTGGGAAGGTCTGCGCCCTCGCCGCCGACGCGGGTGATGACCACCATGGCGGTGTCAGAGTATTCCTTGGCATTTGCCATCATCTCGTCGGTGTACAGGCTGACGTTCGGCTCGGGCAGGGTCCAGTCCTGCTGTGCCATGCCGACGCTGGGACGGGTAGCGCAGTAGTCGGTGTAGAACTTGCTCAGCTCGTCGTTGGTCTCGATGCCCGCATCGTGCAGACCAGTCAGCAGGTCGGTGACGGGATAAGCGTCGTTCAGTGCGCCGGAGCCGGTGCCGCCGTAGCAGGGGCTGGTGGAGGCCCAGCCAAAGACGTTCAGCTTGGAGCCGGAGGCCACAGGCAGGATGTTGTCATCGTTCTGTGCCAGAACAATGCCCTCCTGCGTGATCTCGTTCACCAGCTCGGTCGCCTCTGCGGAGGTCTCCTCGCTGATGGAGCCTTCACCGGAGACCAGATCCAGCATGGTGGACATGGGGCCGGTGCAGATGAGGTTGACAACGATGACCAGTGCCAGCAGAATGGCGACACCAGACTGCGCGCGGACCATCTTCTTCTTGGCTTTCGGCAGCTTCTTGGCCGCAAACATCGCAACAAGTGCGACCACGACCACGACGCCGAAGGCGATCAGGTAGTTCTGGATGTTGGAAACCACCTGCATTACATCATCCATATTGACGGACAACATAATTCTTCCTCCTTATTCTGAATTCATATTTCCCGGGCACAGCTCCCGGACTGTTGGCATCCATTATAAAGGAATTCAATGAAAATTTACAAAGATTTTCACAACCTGTCATTTCCGAGGCATATTTTGCAGAAGTTTCATTTTGGTTTCAAATTTTATTGTGCTTATTCACAAATACAGGCCCGGTTTTATTGTGCAAAACAGAAAAAAACTCTCCGGCATTGCGAAGCAATGACGGAGAGGTTGTTCTTTATTCCGGGATCGGCAGCAGGATCCGCAGCGTGAACCAGCCGTCGGCCCAGTGAAGGGTCATGGTGCCGTCGTGATCCTGCGCTGCCGCCTGCACGCCCCGCAGGTCGTAGCCGCCGTGGGTGTTGTGGCGGGGCAGGCCGTCTGCGCCCAGTTCCACGGGCTGGGCGCAGTAATTCTCGAAGCGGAGCATCACACAGCCGCTCTGGTCATAGACGGCCACCCGCAGCAGCCGCTTTTCGGGGTCCGGCTCTGCCGCGACACACTCGATGGCGTTGTCCAGCGGCGCGCCCACGAGGGTGCACAGCTCCCGGGTCGTCAGGAACCCCAGCTTACTGCCATCGGCCACGCTGGTCATGTTGATGCCCCGCTGCTGGCAGTCCATGCTCTTTGCAGTGAGCAGGGTGTCCAGCACCGGATTGCCGGTCTTGTTCTCGGCCTCATACCGGCGGATGCCGCTTTCCATCCGGGCCAGCGCGGCGTCCTGCTTGGCCCGGTCGCGCTCGGCACGGATGTCTGCGATCTGAATTTTCAACTCATGGTAGCGGCTGTTGATGAGCCGGATGCCCTCTTTGCTCCGCTTGTACTGCTCATACTGGCGGTGGAGCACCTCGTCCATCGCCGCAAGCTCGCTGTGGAGGGCCGCTTCCCGCAGCTGCTCGTGCTGGACGGTCAGGATGAGGACGCCGCAGATGTCCACCAGCGTGCGGATGTAGTAGACGCTCATGTCCACCTCGCGGTCGCCCAAGAAGAGCAGGTTGCTCACCGCAAATACCATCGCCGCCATGACGACGGCCACGAGGGCCGCTTTTCCGCTGATGACGATGCGGCCCTTGGGGCTGGCGTGCTTGTGCTCCAGCAGCCAGATGCAGCCAAAGACCCCGCTGTAGACCACCGCCAGCAGCGCCAGCGACAGGCCATCGGCCCCTCTGCGCTGGGGCCAGAGGAAACAGTGCAGCTGCCACTCGGCGCTGGCGGCCAGCTCGGCCAAGACAAAGGCCCGGGCGCAGACGTATCCGGCCTCCAGCAGCGAGATGGTGCGGGTGAGCCAGAGGTAAAGGTACTGCATCGCCACCGCCGCCGCCATGCAGGGGATCCACCACGCCAGTGGGACGCTGCCCGTGGCCTGCAAAAAAGCGCAGAGGACCAGCGCCCACGCCGCGCTGACGGCTAAGGTGGCTTTCGGGCCGAAGCGGCGACCCAGCGGCAGGGCGTAGATGCCCACGGCCAGACACTCGGCCAGCGCCGTATAGAGGCGCGGGATACTGGGCAGCGCCGTCATGCGCCTCCACCTCCGATGTGGTCGGCCAGCGCCGCGAGGAAGGCTTTCCGCCGGGGTCGGCTCAGCTGCAATTCATAAGGTCCTACCTGCACCATCCCCTGCTGCACCCCCTTCACCTGCGCCAGATTGACGAGGTAGCCGCTGTTGCAGCGGGCAAAGGGCCGCTCAGCCAGCTTCTCCTCGAAGGCTTTCAGGGTGCCCGCCGCCGCGAAGTCTCCCTCCTCGGTGTAGAAGTGGACGCGGTGGCCCTCGCTTTCCAGATAATAGATGAGGGAGGAGTCCAGCCGCCGAAGCCCGCCCTCCACCGGCAGGGCCAGATAGTGCCGCACCCGGCGGCGCAGCTGCTCCTCCACCTTCCGGAGCTGCTGCGAAAAGGCAAAGTAGGGCACCGGTTTGAGCACATAGTCCAGCGCACCCACCGCGTACCCGCCGATGGCGTACTGGGCCATATTCGTGATGAAGACGATGATGACGTCCTTGTCCAGCTCCCGCACCCGCCGGGCCGTCTCCATCCCGTCCAGATGCTTCATCTCCACGTCCAGAAACAGGACATCGTACACCGGGCGGTAATCATCCAGCAGCTCCATCCCGTCGGCGAACTCCGTCACAGCAAACTCGGTGCCATACTGCCGGGTGTGCCGCTGCACATAGCCTTGCAGCTGCGCCCGCACCTCTGCCTCGTCCTCCACCAGAGCGATGCGTATCATTGCCGCACCTCCTTTTTCCGCAATTTCTCTGGTTTTTATTGTAACACGAAACCGGGCCGGTGGCAAATGGGAAGGCCCTTTTTCTGCCGCGTCCCCCAGTCTAACAGCTATAGCAGTTTGCGTTTTTAATGCACAAGCAACATCCGCAAACTGCATATCGCAAATATGCCGTGTTGATGGGCACTATTTTTGAAAATTGCGATAAACACAAAAACAGCAGCCTCACTCTGCGTTCGGTGAGGCTGCTGCTTTGTTCTTTCAGGGAAGATCTCAGTTCGTCTTGACGGCCACGAGGATGCGGATCTTCTTTCCGCCTGCGCAGCCGAAGTTGTCGTACCAGCCGATGAGCTTGTAGTCCTCGGTGTTGACCTTGGGCAGCGAGGTGGCGAAATACTGGCCGTTCGACCACAGATAGACCTGCATATCGTCGGCGGTCTCATACCGCTTGTCCCCGCTCATGACCGAAGCCGCGCCCAGCCTGTCGATGACCACCGGCGAGAGCTGGAGCATCCGGTTGATGGCCTTGCCGTCGGCAGAGCGGCCGATGGCGATGCCGCCCGCCACGATGGGATACTTGGTTGCGGTGCTGTAGGCCACCTGCTTGCCGCCGGTATAGCAGACGTAGGTGGCGCCCTCACCCAGATAGTTGAGGAAATCGCCCAGCGTGCCGCCCACACTGTCGCCGGTGCGGCGGAGCACATAGCTGAAGAGCTGGTCCGTCTTGCCGGTGAGGGTGTTCCAGGTAGAGCTGACGATGCTGCCGTCGATGAGGCCGTAGAGCACATCGCTGGTGCTGGGCACCAGAATGTTCTTCACGTCCTGAAAGGTCTCCTCGTCGGTCTTCTTCACCGTGGTGGTGGTCGTTGTCGTCGTGGGGAGGCCTGCGGCCTCCTTTGCGGCGTCCTGCGCCTTCTCGCTGATCTTCTTGTCGATCTTCTTAGCGGCTTCGTCCGTCAGGCGGCGGACGGAATCCAGCGCGGCATACTCCCACAGATCGCCGGTCACATCGTTGAGGATGACCCGGTCGATCTCACCGGCGGCGTTGGTGGTGTAGTAGCGGACGTCGTTCTCACTCAGCGTTACCCCCGATAGGCGGCTGGGGCGAACTGCCCCAGCCACACCCTCCGACGTCGTATCAAGGATCTGCACGTTGTCTGCAAACGGGGTGTCGCCCAGTGCGGTGCCGTCGGCACGGATGGTGCCGCTGACCGGGCGGGGCGAGATGGACTTAACGCTCTCGCCGCCCTCGTCCACGCAGATCTCCACCAGCTTGCCCGCCGGGAAATTGAGCTTATTGTTTACGTTGACGGTGCGGGCCGTGCCGTCGGTGCACATGATGGAGACGGCCTGCTGCACCTCGGCGCTGTTGGTCTCCACGAGGGTGCGGGATGAGGACTGCACCACGCCGTAAAAGACGGCGTCGGCCTCCTCCCCGGTGAGGACGGAGACTGCGGCGTCGTTCATGCCCAGCAGCAGCGTGACCACCTGACCCACGCCGCCGCCGGACAGGGAGGACAGCTGGTAGGCCACAGAGGGCGAGGCGATGGTGTAGCTGACCCCGGCCACAGTCACAGAGGTCGGGGCGCTGGCCGAGGGCGAGACCGCCGTCACACGGCCTGCGGCACGCTTATTGTAGATCCACAGGGTGCGGGCGCTCTCATTATAATAGTAGACATCATAGGGAGAGAGGGCTGCAGAGGTGGTGACTTCGTCGTTGCGGTAGATGGCCGCCGGGGCAAAGGGCAGGGCCGTGGCCGCATCGGCCACGAAGGGGCCTTTGACGTTGTCCAGCAGGACGGAGGAGATGTCCACCTGACCGTTGCTCACCGCAAAGCCCAGCGTGGAGGCGTAAACCTGACCGCTGCCGTTCATGGCCGTGAGGGCATTGTAGAAGAGCACGGTGCCCTGCTCGAGGGTCAGCACCTCGCCCTGACGGGCGCTGATGTCATTGCGCAGGCCCAGTGCGCTCGCCTTATTGAGCTGGGCCGAGGGGAAGGTGCCGCCGAGGCTCGCCACATCGTAGCCCAGCAGGCGGAGGGCCATGGTGCAGGCCTCCTCCAGCGTAACGGCATTATCCGGGCGGAAGCTGCCATCGGAGTAGCCGGTCATCCAGCCGTTCTGGACGGCGGTGCGGATGTAGACGGCGTAGGGCGAATCGCTGTCCACGTCGCTGTACAGACGGCCGGTGCGGCCCTGCGCTGCGGCGGTATCCCGGTAGGCCGAGAAAGCCGTCAGGAGACGGGCCGCCTGCCCACGGGTGAGGGGCGCGCCCAGAGAAGCGGACTGCTCTGCGGTCAGACCGCCCAGCGCCGTCGCCGTCTGGACTGCCGCGTTGGAGCCGACCGCCGAGGCGGGCAGCACCAGCATGGAAACCGCCACGCAGACGGCCAGCAGGAATGCGAGGAATCTTTTTTTCATGGTAAACTCCTTATAGAATCAACGCCATCGCCTCTCCCTTTGGGAGAGGTGGCGAGCGAATGCGAGACGGAGAGGGCAAGCCGC
>OWKD01000286.1_pt1 | contig 16138 bp, 17 predicted proteins | sample 1732981 | NCBI WGS metagenome assembly OWKD01 (sample SAMN05065776, study PRJEB22554) | human gut metagenome | biome: ENVO:2100002; feature: ENVO:00000062; material: ENVO:00002003 | host: Homo sapiens | place: USA
TTTTTCGATATTGTTCAATTTTCAAGGTCCTGTGCGCTTCAGCCTTAGCGGCTGATAGCTCATACATTTTAGCACGTTTGTGTTAGAATGTCAAGCACTTTTTTGAAGATTTTTTGAAGTTCTTAGAAGAACCAATCGACCTTCGTCACTTTTCATCCGTTTTTTCTGAAGCGTTTGTGTCAGACATCCGCCTGACAGTAATGTATTTTAGCACAGACTCAGACAAAAAGCAAGCCTTTTTTTCACATTTTTCAAGAAAAGCCCTATTTTCTTTTTCACGGCTCATTCCAATAACCGCTCCCGCATTTTGCGCAGGATCTTGCGCTCCCGCCGGGAGATCTGTACCTGCGTGGTATGCAGCACTTTTGCCGTCTCACTCTGGGTGCGGTTGGCATAGAACCGCAGACGGATCAGGAGCCGGTCCTCTTCCGGCAGACTTTCCAGCACCTCAGCCAGGCCGATCTTATCCGCAAGTTCTTCCTCCGGGGATTCCACCGGGATATCTATCTGCCGGTCACTGTTCTCCCCTTCCGGGGTCAGGCTCAGGGCGGGCTGTGCAGCCTGGATCGCAAGCGTGATGTTCTCCACGCTCTCCCCCAGCTCTTCTGCCAGTTGAGAAAGGGTCGGCTCGGTGCCGCAGAGCTTCCTGTGATGTTCCCGCGCCGCATTGACCCGCAGCCCCAGTTCTTTTAAGGAGCGGCTGACCTTGACTGTGCCGCCCTCCCGGAAGAGCTTTTTGATCTCGCCCAGGATCACTGGCACTGCATAGGTAGAAAAGCAGACCCCGCGCCCCTCATCAAAGCCGTCGGTCGCCTTGACCAGTCCCATGCAGCCAGCGCCGTAGAGATCATCGTATTCAATGCCCCTGCCCCGGAAGCGTCCGGCACAGGCGTGTACCAGCCCGAGGTTCTGTTCAATGAATGCACTGCGCCGGGTCTTGTCCGTTACCATGGTATTCCCTCATTTCCTTTTATGTAGAGGGCTTTTCCTCCAAATGCTTTGTCAGAATGACCCGGGTGCCCCGGCCGGGAGCGGAGCGCACACTGACTTTATCCATAAAGCTCTGCATGACCGCAAAACCGAGACCGGAGCGCTCCTCCGGGTTGCCGGTGGTGAAGAGCGGCTCCATCGCCCTGGGGATATCCGGGATGCCGACCCCTTTGTCTGCGATCACGATCCTGACCACCCGCCCCGGATAAACGGAGACTGTCATGGTGATGGGTCCCACCCGGTCGGGGTAGGCGTGGACGATGCAGTTGGTGACGGCTTCGGATACCGCCGTTTTCAGGTCAGCCAGCTGGGGCACGGTGGGGTCATACCGGGCCAGAAAAGCCGCCGCCGCACCGCGGGCATACGCTTCGTTGACGCTGAGGGAATCAAATTGGATCCTGGTCGTGTTTTCCGCTTTCATCTTCATTCCTCCTGTCCTGCATCCGTGCAGGGGATATTGGCCAGCCGCAGAACGCGGCGCAGCTGCTCCGGGGCGTGCTGGATGCGCAGGGTTCCGCCCAGACTGCGGGCGCAGCGCTGACGGCCCAGAATCAGCCCCACCCCGGATGAATCCATAAACCCAACCCCGCCCAGATCGAGCACCAGTGTTTTGGGGGTGCGGGCCAAAAGGGCATCGTCCAGCTGGATGCGCAGGTTCTGTGCGGCATCGTGGTCGATCTCACCTGCTAGATAGGCATAGAGCAGATCGTCCGCCGCACTGAATGTAACTGTTGCCATTTTCTGTCCTTTCCTTGCATGAATCGCTCAGGCTTGTCCGGTCTGCCGGAGGCTTCCCCTTTCCGGGAGGTCGGCAGAGCGAAGCATAGCCCGAGCGGTTTCCTCTAAACCAAAATAAAAGAGCCTGTACACGTTTTCATCAGTGTACAGGCTCTTTCGGGCATATTTTAGAAAAGGGTGTCGCTTACTTTTCAGCCAGCAGATCGGCAGCTTCCAGTGCGATGGCTTCGCCGCCGCAGATCAGAAGGCCGCGGCGGCTGTTGGCCCGGGCAAGCTCCACGGCTTCGGCCAGACTCCCGCAGAGCTCGGCATCAAAGTGGTAGCGTGCCTTTTCCAGCAGGCGCTCGGTCATGGCGGCATCCGTACCCGCCGGGGGAACGAGGAACACCTTATCAAAGGGATTCTCGCTCATGCCGGGCATGGTGGTACGGTCTTTTTTCTGGGTCTCAGCCGTCAGGCCGCTTTCCAGCGCGGAGAAGAAGGCCTCGGCTCCTTCTTCCTCTGCCAGGCCGATGACAGCGCTCAAGTGGCGCACCTTGGCCATGTTCAGGACACGGAGCAGGGCAATGGCCTGCTGCGGGGTGCGGCAGGCATCCAGCACCACCAGCGGGCGCTGGGAGAGGACCCGGATGCTGCTGCGGTTCTCCACAGCGGCCAGACCTTCCAGAATGGCTTCATCGGGGATGTCATAGCCCTTTTTGCAGAGGGCCAGAGCCAGCTCCACCGCAATGGCGGCACTGCCCGCCGCGTGACGGCCCAGGAAGGCCAGCGGCACGGTATAGCCGCCGTAGTCCACACGGCTGGCGAACTTTTCGGCTTCGAGGAAGGTGATATCATCGGGGTCCGGCACGACCAGCTCACAGTCTGCCTTACCGGCGGCCACGATGAGCTCACTGACCACAGCCTTGGGCTGCTCAGGCGCGGTGACGCAGATGCTGCCCTTGCGCATGACACCGGCCGCCAGCGCGGCGGAGCGCTCCAGCGAGGCGCTGATGCCGTCCGGGCCGATGGAGGTGACCGCACAGACCGGCATCTTGGGCAGGGCCTCGGCAAGCCCCGCATCGGGCAGCTCCACCACGGCCAGCGCACAGCCTGCCTCGCCAAAGCAGCGGGCAGCGGCAGCCAGCTCGGCGGCAGCACGGGGCAGGGTCTCCCGGGCGCTCAGGGTCTCGGCGGCCTGTGCAAGCAGCTCCGGTGCCACAGGCTCCCCATTCACCCGGATGCGGGCAGAGAGCGGCTCACAGCCTGCGTGGTAGCTGCCGGTAACGAGGCCGGCAGCCCTGAGCACCGCCGCCGTGAGGGCGGCGGCGGTCGTTTTGCCAGCCGTACCGGCTACGCCCAGATAATCCACCCGCCCTGCCTTGGCAGAGAGGGCTTCCTGCAGCTGCCGGGCCGGGGCAAAGCCCTCGGGCAGAGATGCAAAATAGGCATTTGCCTGTTCAATCGTCATTGCGTCAAACCTCGTTTCGATGTTGATAGAGAATGATGCACATCCGGATAAGCCCCAGCAGGATGAGCCCCACCAGCAGGCCGGTCATCACACCGGAAAAATCGATCCAGATATCGGTGACCTGGCCGCTGCGGCCCGGCACAAAGAGCTGGATGGTCTCATCGGTCAGGGCTGTGAGCAGGCCGCCCAGCATGGGCCAGGACACATGCTTGAAGAAGTGCCGGGTGTACACCCGCAGGCAGAGCATGAGCAGGAAGCCTTCCAGCAGATACTCGCAGAAATGCGCCAGCTTGCGCACGATGTGCATGGTGAGCCGGTCGGCGGCACCGGGAAGCCCCAGATGCCGCAGGATGCCCTGCAGTATCCCCAGTACCCGGCCGCTGGCCCCCTCGGACACATCCGCGATCTGCAGAGAGTTGGAGAAGATGAACACGATGCAGCCGATGAGGGCAAAAGTAAAGATCATCCGCCACGCGATGAGCCACGGGGAGGTGCGTTGATTCTGTTCCTGCATCCGCTTAGCCCAGAGCCTTGATGCTCTGCTCGATGTTGGTCAGCTTGCTCTGGCTGTTGGTGCGCTTTGCGCGGATCTCTTCCACCAGAGCGGCGGGGGCACGCTCCACGAACTTGGGGTTGGCCAGCTGGTTCTCAAACATGGCCAGTTCCTTCTCGGCCTTGGCCTTTTCCTTGTTCAGGCGGGCCAGCTCCTTCTCGCGGTCGATCAGCTCCATCATGGGGATAAAGCCGCGGGCGGTGTGGGTGGACACCTGCACCATGCCATCGGTGCTGCCCTCGTACTTTTCCGTAAAGGTCACATCGGTGGCAAAGGCAAACTTTGCCAGATAGACCTCTGCATTCCGGAAGGGAGCGGGATCAGCCGTCTCGATGATCATACTGGTCTTTTTGGCAGGATGGACATTCATCTCGGTGCGCATGGTGCGGACTGCCTTGATGTAGTCCATGACCTTTTCAAAGGCTTCCTCTTCCTCGGCCCAGTTGTGTGCCTCGTCAAAGGTGGGCCAGCTCTGGGTCATAATGGTCTCGGCGGAGCCGGGCAGGGCCTGATACAGCTCCTCCGTGATGAAGGGCATGAAGGGATGCAGCAGCTTGAGGGCCTTGTCCAGCACATACACCAGCACGCGGCGGGCGGTGTCGGCCTGCTCGGCATCGCCGGAGTTCAGGCGGGGCTTTGCGATCTCGATGAACCAGTCGCAGTAGACATCCCAGATGAAGCTGTTGATCTTGGCAGCGGCCAGACCCATCTCGAAGTGGTCGAGGTTGTCGGTCATGGCACCGGCCACCTGATTCAGCTTGGTCAGCACCCACTTGTCGCTCATGTCCAGCTTGCTCTCCTCGGGCAGGCCGGGCTGGAAGTCCTCGGGCAGGTTCATCAGGACAAAACGGGTGGCGTTCCACAGCTTATTGGCAAAGTTGCGGGCAGCCTCCACCTTCTTCTCGCTGTAACGCATATCGTTGCCGGGAGTGGAGCCGTCCAGCAGCATAAAGCGCAGTGCATCCGCGCCGTACTGGGCAATGACCTCCAGCGGGTCGATGCCGTTGCCCAGGCTCTTGGACATCTTACGGCCCTGGCTGTCGCGGACGATGCCGTGGATGCAGACGGTGTCGAAGGGAGCCTTGCCGGTGTAGGCCAGGCCGGAGAAGATCATGCGGCTGACCCAGAAGCCGATGATATCATAGCCGGTGACCAGCGTGTTGGTGGGGTAGAAGTACTTCAGGTCCGCGCTGTCCTCGTTGGGCCAGCCCAGAGTGCTGAAGGGCCACAGAGCGGAGGAGAACCAGGTATCCAGCGTATCGGGGTCCTGGGTGAAGTGGCTGCCGCCGCACTTGGGGCAGGTGCAGGGCATCTCTTTGGCGACCACGGTCTCGCCGCAGTCATCGCAGTAGAAGGCCGGGATCTGGTGGCCCCACCACAGCTGACGGCTGATGCACCAGTCGCGGGTGCCCTTCATCCAGTTGAGGTAGTTCTTTGTAAAGCGCTCGGGCACGAACTTGATCTCGCCCTTCTCCACGCTCTCGATGGCGGGCTTTGCCAGCGGCTCCATCTTGACGAACCACTGCTTGGAGACCATGGGCTCGATGGTGGAGTGGCAGCGGTAGCAGGTGCCGACCTCGTGCTTCAGGGGCTCGATCTCCTTCAGGAAGCCGCCCTCCTTCAGGTCTGCCAGAATGGCCTTGCGGGCCTCGAGGGTGGTCATGCCGGCGTACTTGCCGCAGTCCAGCACCTCGGGCTCGTTCACGGTGTTCTTGCCTGCGGCAAACAGTGCATCGGCAGCGGCCTTATCGGCAGCACCGGTCATATGGCCGTCGTAGGTAAACACCCGGACGATGGGCAGATCATGGCGCAGACCCACTTCAAAGTCGTTGGGGTCGTGGGCGGGGGTGATCTTGACGACACCGGTGCCCTTGGTCATATCGGCGTGCTCGTCGCAGACGATGGGGATCTCCTTGTTCAGCAGGGGCAGGACAACATGGCAGCCGTGGAGGTGGGCATAGCGGGGGTCCTCGCCGTTGATGGCAACAGCGGTATCACCCAGCATGGTCTCGGGGCGGGTGGTTGCCAGCTCCAGCATCTCGCCGGTCTCCTTGACCGGGTAGAGCAGGTGCCAGAAATTGCCGTCCTTTTCCTCGTACTCCACCTCGGCATCCGAGATGGAGGTGTTGCAATGGGGGCACCAGTTGACCATCCGGTTGCCGCGGTAGATCAGGCCCTTGTCGTACAGGCGCACGAACACTTCCTTGACGGCATCCGAGCAGCCCTCGTCCATGGTAAAGCGCTCCCGCTGCCAGTCACAGCTGGTGCCCAGCTTTTTCAGTTGGCTGACGATGCGGTTGCCGTACTTGGTCTTCCAATCCCAGGCGCGCTCCAGGAAGCCATCGCGGCCCACCATCTCCTTGGTCAGGCCCTCGGCACGCATGGCCTCCACGACCTTGGCCTCAGTGGCGATGGATGCGTGGTCGGTGCCGGGCACCCACAGGGCGGCATAGCCCTGCATCCGCTTGGTGCGGATGAGCACATCCTGCATGGTGTTATCCAGCGCATGGCCCATGTGGAGCTGACCGGTCACGTTCGGAGGGGGCATAACGATGGTGTAAGGCTTCTTGTCGGGGTCCGCTTCCGTGTGGAAGTAGCCGCCGTCCTGCCAGAACTGGTAGATGCGGTCTTCCACCTGGCTGGGATCGTACTGTTTTGCGAGTTCTTTCATTGTATCCTCCCAAAAATGTGATGAGTGGGACGAAAAAAGCCGCCCCACGGAACGTTCCATGGGACGGCTGTAAACTACATACCGCGGTACCACCCAAATTGCACCGGCTGCAAACACAGCCCGTGCCCCTTGATGCCCCGGTAACGTGGGGCAGCTCCGAGGGCGGCTACTGGCTTCACCGCCCCTGCTCAAAAGCGACAGTGCGCGGCGCTTACCTGCCGGGCTCTCACCTGCCCCCGGCTCTCTGCAAGGCGGTTTGCTGCGCACACTCTTTCTCGTTGCATTTATACAAAGAATATAACGTTTTTTTGGCGTTTTGTCAATATGCTCCGAGAACTTCCTGCTTCAATCTGCCGATCAGCCGCTCCATCAGGGCCACCCGGTTGAAGGGGGTCATCAGGTAGAGGCCGTCCGCATACGGCAGGGCGGCCTTTGCCATTTCCAGCGAGATGGCAAGACCCAGCTCCTCGCCCTGGGCACGGTCGAGCCCGGCAAACTTTTCAATGATCCAGTCCTCCACATGGATGCCGTTGATCTCGTTCTCCATGAAGATGGCGTTGCGCTGGCTGACCACCGGCATGATACCGGCCAGGATCTTTGCGTCGGCCCCCAGCGTCTCCCGGGACTTTTTCAGGTTTTCCACCGCCTGTGCCGAGAGCACCGGCTGGGTCAGAAAGCCGCTCATGCCGTTTTCCAGCTTCTCCTTTGCCCGGCGCAGCTCCACATCAAAGTTGCGGGCGTTCAGATTCAGGGCACCGAACACGGTCATGGGGCCGGGCATCTCCCGGCCTTCCCCTGCCAGCGAGACGATGTATTGGGCCAGCTTGCGGGAGTTGAACTGGTAAACGTTCTTCACCTCGTCCCGCTCTGCCGTGGGGATGGGATCACCGGTGATGGCCAGCACCTCCCGCACGCCCTCGGCATACAGGCCCAGCAGCAGGGCCTTGGTGGCGTTCAGGTTGCGGTCGCGGCAGGTCATGTGGGGCAGGGTGCACAGCCCCAGCTCCCGGTGGACCCGGCAGGCCACCAGAGAGGAATCCATCCGGGCCTGTGCAATGGGGCAGTCGGCAATGGTCAGCAGGTCAGCGCCCGCCGCCTGCAGCTTTTTTGCCCCTTCCAGATAGCCGGTCAGGTCCGCAGTGCGGGGAGAATCCAGCTCAATGGCAATGACCTTTTCCCCTGCGTTCAGCTTGCGCAGAAAAGCGTCCTCGTTTTCCACCGTCTGTTTCTTCACGGTGGAAAACTCTTCTGCTGGAGCCGTTTTTTTCACCACGGGCAGGCGGTCCAGCTCCGCCCGCAGGGCGGCAATGTGGGCGGGGGTGGTGCCGCAGCAGCCGCCCAGGATCTGAACCGTGCCCTCGGCGGCCAGACGGCCCAGCTCCCTTGCAAAGTACTCCGGCCTGCCCTGATACTTCACCTGCGTCCGGGTGACAACGGGATACCCCGCGTTGGGCATGACCGACAGGGGCAGCGTGCCCCCCAGCTGCTTTGCCAGTGTGCGCATGGCACCGGGTGCCGACACGCAGTTCAGGCCCACGGCATCCACGATGCCGCTTTCCTGCATCCGCCGGGCAAGGTCTTTGCAGTACATGCCCTCCCGGGTGTAGCCGTCGGGCAGGACCGCAAAGGACACCAGCACAAAGGCATCCGGCACTTCCGCCTTGATGGCCCCCACGACATCCAGAAGGCCCGCATCGGAGCTCAGGGTCTCGAACAGGAAATTCCTGGCCCCCAGCGCCGCGAACTGCTTTGCCACGGCCGTATATACCTGCCCCGCCGGAACTGCCTCGGTATCCGGAGCCGGGCCGAGGTCGGCAAAAACGGCGGCACCCGTCTCCTCTGCGGCCTGCACAGCCAGCTGCCAGCCTGCCTGCGCCAGCTGTTCCCAGCCGGGCGCGTGTGCCGCCGCCAGCCGGGGCAGGCTGAAGGTATTCGTCTTGACGGCATCAGCCCCTGCCGCCAGATACTCCCGGTGGACAGCCAGCACCCCCGCCGGGTCGGTCAGGTTGGCCTGCTCGCACTCCACCCCGGGAGCCGCCTTATAATAGGTACCCATGGCACCATCAAAAAGCAGGGGGCGGGTCTGCAACAGTTCGCGAATGTTCATCATATATACTTCCTCGCATCTCACAAATGAGCTCTATATTCTTCAGTTTAATGAAGTTTCGTCTCTTGTCAAGCGTTTTTTTGTGGCATCGCTTGCAGGCAGGGCAGTTTTGTGCTATCCTATGCGTAACTTTTACATGTGAGGAGAGATGTATCATGCGCCATGCAGGCACACAAACGATCGAAACGGAGCGGCTGCTTCTGCGCCCGCTGACCCCGGAGGATGCCCCCATGATGTACGCCAACTGGGCCAACGACCCGGACGTGACCCGCTGGCTGCGGTGGGAGCCCCACAAAAACGTGGACGAGACCCGGGAACTGCTGGCCGCATGGGCGCTTCTCTACCCCAATGGAGATTACTACGAGTGGGGCATTGTGGAAAAGGCCACCGGACAGGTGTTTGGCTCCATCGGCGTGTTCACATCCAGTTCCGCCGAGCCGGAGCGTGACCCCTGGCCCGGCTTCGACCACACGAACGGCGTGTGGGAAGTGGGCTACTGCATCGGCAAGGCCTGGTGGAACAAAGGCTTTACCACCGAAGCGCTAAAAGCAGTTGTAGAATACTGGTTCAAAAATACAGATAGTAGCTGGCTGGCCTGCTGCCATGCGTTTGAAAATCCTGCCAGCGGCCGGGTCCAGCAGAAAGCCGGCTTTATCTATGACCATGATGCAAAGTATCACAAATTTGACGGCACACCGGTTGCCTGCAGGTGCTACGCATTGACAAGAGAACATTACGAAGAACTGAGAGGTTTATTTTGAGCGAACTTTATGACATTTTAGTAGAAACGCCCCCCACAAAGGTCATCTTACTGGCCCTGGATCAGGGGCTTTGGGACTGTGAGCGCAGCCTGAACGAGCTGGCTGCACTCTGCGAGGCCAACCACATGGAGGCTGTGGCATCCGTGACCCAGAAGCGGCAGACCCCCGAGACCGGCATCGTGCTGGGCAGCGGCAAGCTGGAGGAGGCCGCCGCTGCCGCCGCGGAGCTGGGTGCCGAGTGTGCCGTGTTTGACGGCGAGCTGACCGGCAGCCAGATCCGCAACATCTCCACGGCGCTGGGCGGCATGGAGGTCATTGACCGCACCATGCTGATTCTGGAGATCTTCCGCAGCCGCGCCGTGACCAACGAGGGCAAGCTGCAGACCGAGCTGGCGCTTCTGCGCTACCGTCTGCCCCGCCTGCAGGGAATGGGCGAGAGCCTGAGCCGCCAGGGCGGCGGTGGCGGCGGCGGTGGTGGTGCCCGCCGTGGTGCCGGTGAGACCAAGCTGGAGCTGGACCGCCGCCACGTCCACGCCCGCATCGACGCGCTGGCCGAGAAGCTGGCCGAGATGGAAAAGCGCCGGGGCGAGAGCCGGAAGGCCCGCGCCAAGACCGGGATGCCGGTGGTCAGCCTCGTGGGCTACACCAATGTCGGCAAATCCAGCCTGATGAACGCTCTCTGTGGCCCCAGCGTCGCCGAGGCAGATATGCTCTTCGCCACCCTCGACCCCACCAGCCGGAAGCTCGTCCTGCCCAGCGGCATGGCGGTGCTGCTGGTGGACACCGTTGGCTTCGTCTCCCGCCTGCCCCACAATCTGGTGGAGGCCTTCAAGTCCACGCTGGAAGAGGCCGCATGGTCAGACGTCATCGTCCGGGTGGCCGACGCAGGCGACGAGCAGCGGGAAGAGCAGCTGGCCGTCACCGACGAGGTGCTGGACGGCCTCGACTGCGCCGACATCCCCCGCCTGACCGTTTACAACAAGTGCGACAAGCCCGGTGCACTGAGCTTTGACCCCGACATCCTGCTCACCAGTGCCAAGACCGGCTACGGACTCGACAAGCTGCTGCAAAAGCTGGACGAGACCCTCAGCGACCGCGTCCACACCATCCGCGTCCTGCTGCCCTACGACAAGCTGGGCCTCGCCGCCCCCATGCGGGAGCGCGGCAGCGTCCAGCTGGAGGAGTACCGCGAAGACGGCCTCTACCTTGAGGGCATCGTAAAGACCGAGGACCTCCACTGCTTCGAGGGCTACCTCGTCTGACATCCTGCACCCAAAAAGAGCCAGACTCAGGCCGAGTCTGGCTCTTTTGCTGTCTTGGCAGGCGGTCAGCCCACAGCCGGGGGCATTTCCGCCAAGTCCATCAGCTGGTCGTACCGTCCGGTAAAGACCCGTTCCGGCAGGGCCGCGGTCAGGGCGAGGGCGGCGGTCAGCCGCTCCTCGTCGGTCAGCTCTGCTTCCACCGGCGGGAAGTGGGCAAGCACCTCGTCCAGCTGCTTTCTGACCTCCCGGGCCACAAAGATGCCCCGGTCGGTGAGGTAGATCTTGCCGTAATATTCCTTGACGATCATTCCCCGCTCCATCAGCAGGTTCATCACCCGCACCACCGAGGGCTTGGTCACGCCCAGCTTCTCGGCAATGCTGCGGGAGCTGATGTCCAGATGGGTCTGCGAGACCTCATAGATGGCCAGCAGGTAGCGCAGGTGTGCCGGCGTCAGTTCCATCTCGTATCACTCTCTTTTCGTTCTGTTACACTAACTCTCGATTTTCAAAAGGGGCGCGGGCCAAAGCTCTGACCCGCGCCCCCTTCTCTTCCATTATGGCTCAGTGGCAGCCGCCCTTGCAGCTGCTGCAGCTTCCGCCGCAGTCACAACCGCCGCTGCATCCACTGCAGCCGCCGTGCTTATGAGAGTGCCATGTGATCCAGCCCACACCGCCAAACACGATGGCTCCGACGATGATCGTCGGCAGATTGAAATTCGCAGCCAGAAACTCCATCATAAAAATGCACTCCTTTCAGCGCGTTTTGAGAAATTTTTACTTGATCTTGGAAACGTCGATCTTGACTTCGTTGTCGTTCACATACTTGTTGGGACGGAACATCAGATACAGGAAGGCAGCGACGATGACCACGGCCACGACGGTGAAGAAGTTGAAGCCGACTTCACCGGTGATGAGGCCGCCCAGCTGGTACACGACCAGAGCAGAGCAGTAGGCCAGTGCGCACATATAGCCGATGGCGAATGCCGTCCACTTGCCGTTGTTCATCTCACGCTTGATCGCACCCATAGCAGCGAAGCAGGGAGCGCACAGCAGGTTGAAGATCATGAATGCATAAGCGCTCAGAGCGGTGTAATCTGCCGCAACGAGGCTCCAGATCTCATCGCCGTTCTCAGACAGCTCCTCGCCGCCGAAGTGATACAGAACGCCGAAGGTACCGACGACATTCTCCTTTGCGATCAGGCCGGAGACAGAAGCGACCGTTGCCTTCCAGTTGCCGAAGCCCAGAGGAGCGAAGATCCAAGCGACTTTGGTGGCGATAGCCGCCAGCACGGAGTTGTCCTGATCCTCCACCATGCCGAAGGCGCCATTCTCGAAGCCGAAGCCCTGCAGGAACCACAGGACGACGGTAGCAGCCAGAATGACGGAGCCTGCACGCTTGATGAAGGACCAGCCGCGCTCCCAAGTAGCGCGGAAGACATTGCCCCAAGCGGGGATATGGTATGCGGGCAGCTCCATGACAAAGGGAGCAGGGTCGCCTGCAAAGGCCTTGGTCTTCTTCAGGATGATGCCGGAGCAGATGATGGCAGCCATGCCGATGAAGTAAGCGGAGACAGCCACCAGAGAAGAACCGCCGAATACCGCACCTGCGATGAGGCCGATGATGGGCATCTTTGCGCCGCAGGGGATGAAGCAGGTGGTCATGATGGTCATGCGGCGGTCGCGCTCGTTCTCGATGGTACGGGAAGCCATAACACCGGGCACGCCGCAGCCGGTACCGACCAGCACGGGGATGAAGCTTTTGCCGGACAGGCCGAACTTGCGGAAGATACGGTCCATGATGAAGGCGACACGGGACATATAGCCCACATCCTCCAGGATGGACAGCAGGAAGAACAGGACCAGCATCTGGGGAACGAAGCCCAGAACTGCGCCGACACCGGCAACGATGCCGTCCATGATCAGGCCGTACAGCCAGCCCGCCACGCCGATGCTCTCGAGGAAGCCGCCCAGCGCGCTGGGGACGATCTCACCGAACAGGACGTCGTTGGTCCAGTCGGTCGCAAACGTGCCGATGGCCCAGCCGCCATCGGCGATGGAAGTACCCACAGACAGGGAGTACATCAGGTACATGATGACTGCGAAGATGGGCAGAGCCAGCACACGGTTGGTGACGATCTGGTCGACCTTATCGGAAACGGTCAGGTGCTCGACGCGGGCCTTCTTCTTGACAGCCTTATCGACGACACCGTTGATGTAGGCGTAACGCTGGTTGGTGATGATGCTCTCGGCGTCATCGTCCATCTCAGTCTCGCAGTCCTTGATGTGCTGGTCGATGTGCGCGGTCAGGTCGGAGGGCAGCTTCAGCTCATCCATGACCTTGTTGTCACGCTCGAACAGCTTGACGGCGTACCAGCGCAGGAAGCGGTCATCGACCTTGCCCTGAATGGACTCCTCGATGTGCGCGATGGCGTGCTCGACGCTGCCGGTAAAGACGTGGGGCAGCTCGCCGGCCTTGCCTGCCTTTGCAGCAGCCATAGCAGCCTTTGCAGCGGCCTCGGTGCCCTCGCCCTTCAGGGCGCTGATCTCGACTGCCTGACAGCCCAGCTCGGCGCTCAGCTTCTTCAGGTCGATCTTGTCGCCGTTCTTGCGGACGAGGTCGATCATGTTGACGGCCATGACCACGGGGATGCCCAGCTCGATGAGCTGGGTGGTCAGGTACAGGTTGCGCTCGATGTTGGTGCCATCGATGATGTTCAGGATGGCGTCGGGCTTCTCCTTGACCAGATAAGTACGGGAGACGACCTCCTCCAGAGTGTACGGAGACAGGGAGTAGATGCCGGGCAGATCCTGAATGATGACATCCTTCTCGCCCTTCAGCTTGCCTTCCTTCTTCTCGACGGTAACACCGGGCCAGTTGCCGACGTACTGGTTCGAGCCGGTCAGATTGTTGAACAGGGTAGTTTTACCGCAGTTCGGGTTGCCGGCCAGTGCAATTTTGATACTCATTGCAGCTCCTTTCCTCTCGTTGCGATCAAACGACTTCGATCATTTCAGCGTCGGCCTTGCGCACGCTCAGTTCGTAGTTGCGCACGGTCAGCTCCATCGGGTCTCCCAGAGGGGCGACCTTGCGGACATAAATTTCAACGCCCTTGGTGATGCCCATGTCCATGATGCGGCGCTTCACCGGGCCTTCGCCGTGCAGGCGCGCCACGGTGGCAGTCTCGCCGACCTTAACGTCTTTCAGAGTCTTCATAAAAATCCTCCTCTGCTTGTCTTCTTTCTATTCAGAGACTATCCCAGTTTCGGAGCGTCTCCCAAACAGCGGTCTCGCCGCTGCTCAGCCGATCATAATGCGGTTCGCCATCGTCTTGTCGAGGGCCAGACGGCTCTCCTTGACCTGAACGATGAGGTTGCCTGCGATCTCATTGACGATCGTCACCTGACTGTCCACTACGAAACCCAGTTCGGCCAGATGCAGCCGCACCTCATCCTTCCCGGTGATCTTGCGGATGGTGACGGTCTCGCCCGCTTTTGCCATAGTCAAAGGCATCATAATTGTTCCACTCCCATTCGTGCTCCCCATTCTGCGGGGAGCGTTTCGGTTCGCTTTTTTCGTCCTCGGGGATGGCCGCACCAGCCAGACGCCGCAGCGCGCTCGCTCATGTCCGCGTCCCCCTCCGAAAAGCTACGGCAGTTAGTCAGTCGCAACTATCAGCACAGATAGTTTACACTTAATAACCCATTCTGTCAATCATTTTTCCGTAAAAAAAGTTAGTTTGTATGAACTAACAAATTTTATCCTCTGCTTTTCAGAAAAATTTAACAATTTCCACATATGACACAGCCGCCCGGTGCAGGGGGTATTCTGCAACGGGCGGCCGCGTGTCAAAAGGAGGATTTCTTCCCATCATCGTCTATTTTATCGCAAGTCAAGAAATTAGTGCGACATTTAAACAGCATATTTGCGATATGCCATTCAACGCTGTTGCAGTTGCATTAAAAAGTCGAATTGCTATAAGCAGACTCCGACGGGCGCCAGGATAAAAAGAGAGTATTTGGAAGTGAATGTCAGGATTTCAGGAGCGTCAGGCTGCGACGGCCAGACGCTGGATGGGGGTGCCGCTGTGGAACAGGCGGAGATACACCGCCGTGCACTTGTTCAGCTGGGCGAAGTGCTGCCGGGCAGCGGCAGGGTCGCCGTAGGCTTTCCAGCAGCCGCAGCAGGTGAAGTTGCGACCCTCATTTTCGATAAAGCCCACCACATCGGGGAGGGGGTAGCCCAGAAATACGCCGATCTCGTGGGGAAAAACAGCCTCACAGCAGAGCCTCCGGGACAGCTGCCGCAGCAGCGGCGCATCGTCATCCGGCTGCTGGGGAAGGTCGTAACCCTCGCCGCGCAGGAAGTCCCGCACCTGCGGCTGGGCCAGTAGGACGCGCAGCCTGCTCTCGCGGTAGACATACACGAGATACTGGTGCGTCCGCATACAGCCCTTGAGGACGCGGACGCAGAGGCCTTTTTCGTCCAGCTGCTCATTCCAGCTGCGGACACGGCGGGCAAGGTCTGCGCAGTCTCTGGTCTCATAGCGGAAGAGTCCCGCAGGCTTCAGGCCAGCCAGCACCGGGGCGCATTGCTCGATCATCACAGTTTCAAAGTTGCGTTCCATCTCCCGGCCTCCCTGCCTGTTTTCTACTATTGTCTCCTGCGGCGCGATGCTTATGCAGAAGATGCAGTTAGAATCAGCTAACCAATACTGCAAAAAGAACGCGGCAGCCGCCGCTTTGTCTCTTGGAATCTTTCTGGTTAGTTATTCCTAACGTGACATTATCTTATCATAGCTTTGGCCCTGTGTCAACACCTTTTTACAAAAATATTTGCCCCATCTTCTCTGCCGTGCTATACTGGGCAAAAGGATCATTGAGCAAAGGAATGGTGTCCCCATGCATCTTGTGTCCCCCGAAGAGCTGTCCGGTCTGATCACGGCCCGGCTCAAGCAGCAGCCCACCGTCCTCGTGGCGCTGGATGGCCGGTGCGGCAGCGGCAAAACAACGCTGGCCGCACAGCTGGCAGAGCGCTTTCCCCAGAGCATCACCCTCCACACCGACGACTTTTATCTCCCGCCGCCCCAGCGGGTCACAGGCTGGGAGCGCATTCCCTGCGCCAATATGCACCTCGAGCGGCTGCGGGCCGAGGCCGTCGCGCCCGCACGGGCCGGGCGGGCCGTGTGTTACAAGGCCTACTCCTGCCGGGAGGGTGCCTATCTGCCGCCCCGAGTGCTCGGGCCTGCGCCGCTGGTCATCGTAGAGGGCAGCTACAGCCACCACCCCAGCCTTGCGCCCTACTATGATATAAAAGTATTCGTCACCTGCTCGGCGGAAGAACAGATGCGGCGGCTTCGTGCCCGGGAGGGGAAGCGGTATCTGAATTTCGTGCAGCGGTGGATCCCGCTGGAAGAGGAATATTTTACGGACTATGCCATTGAACGAAACGCGGAGATGACGGTCGTTACGGGGTAGCAGGGTTGAGCGCCCTCGCGGGAGAATTTGTTTTTTATGAACGGCTTCTCGCGCTGGTGCGCGGGGCAGAGCGCTCTTTCATTAAGGCTAATGTTCTCTTTTGCGTGCCAAAAGAGAACCAGAAAAGCACC
>OWKD01000289.1_pt1 | contig 16045 bp, 8 predicted proteins | sample 1732981 | NCBI WGS metagenome assembly OWKD01 (sample SAMN05065776, study PRJEB22554) | human gut metagenome | biome: ENVO:2100002; feature: ENVO:00000062; material: ENVO:00002003 | host: Homo sapiens | place: USA
ACAAGGGCGTCTGGGTCTTCTGCGAGCAGCGCCAGGGCGCACTGATGTCCACTGACTTCGAGCTGGTGAGCGAGGCTCGCAAGCTGGCTGATGAGCTGGGCTGCGAGGTCACCGGCCTGCTGCTGGGCGACAACGTGGAAGGCATTGCCAAGGAACTGGGCGGCTATGGCGCTGATAAGGTCATGGTCTGCGACAGCCCCCTGCTGAAGGACTACACCACCGATGCATACGCTAAGGTCGTGTGCGACATGGTCAACGAGTATAAGCCCGAAGTCCTGCTGATCGGTGCAACCAACATCGGCCGCGATCTCGGCCCCCGCTGCGCAGCCCGCCTGCACACCGGCCTGACCGCCGATGCTACCCATCTGGATATCGACACTGCAAAGTATGTCGAATTCCTGAAGGAAAGCTCCACCATCGACCTGTCCAAGCAGAAGTTCGATTATGAGGATCGCAACCTGAAGATGACCCGTCCCGCATTCGGCGGCCATCTGATGGCTACCATCATCTGCCCCCGCTTCCGTCCGCAGATGTCCACCGTCCGCCCCGGCGTTATGAAGAAGGCTCCCTTCGATCAGGCCAAGGCTGATGCCTGCCAGATCGTGAAGCCCGCCTTCAGCCTGACCGCTGACGACGTTAAGACCGAAGTGCTGAGCGTTGAGAAGGCAGCTGAAAAGCTGGTCGATCTGATCGGCGCAGACGTGATCGTCTCTGTTGGCCGCGGCATCAGCAAGGATGTCAACAAGGGCATTGAGCTGGCTGAGCAGCTGGCTGCCGCTTTGGGCGGCGGCGTTGTGGGCGCTTCCCGTGCCGTCACCGATGCAGGCTGGATGACTGCTGACCATCAGGTTGGCCAGACCGGCAAGACCGTGCATCCCAAGATCTATGTTGCTCTGGGCATCTCCGGCGCTATCCAGCACACCGCTGGTATGCAGGACTCCGAGTGCATCATCGCTGTCAACAAGAATGAGGGCGCACCCATCTTCGGTGTTGCTGACTACGGCATTGTGGGCGACCTGTTCAAGGTAGTTCCCGAACTGATTAAGCAGATCGAGGCAGCAAAGGCTGCTCAGTGATCGACTGACGCGAGATCTTTTTATAGCATAGCCTGAATTGTGGGAGGGCGGCTCTTCGGAGCCGCTCTTCTTTTTATGTAAGGAATACGGCACAGCACAGATGGCCCTGAAAAGGCTGCCTGTGCTGTTTTTTGTTGCAGAAAGTACAGCCAAAGGCCGGCTGCAGCCCAGAAAAGGGCTGCGGGAGGGGAGTGGGGCGGAAAAAGCGCATACAAAAGTCTGTTATACTTTGAAATATGCATGTAAGCGAATAAACATACGGAAAAATGCATGAAAAACACTGCAGAAAAAGTGTAGAAAAATAAAATGCAACACGTAAAGTGTGACGAAACAATCCCGAAAACGGTGAAGTGCAACACAGGCGTAACAAATTTACGGGATCCTGGTTGAGCCTGTTGCACTTGTGAAACGCTTTTGGAACAGGGAATTTTGATTTTTTTTTTGCATTTTTTCTCAAAAAATCGACAGAAACCCCTTGACGATGAGATGTTCTTGTGATACTCTTGTTGCGCAAGAGTGACATATTTGAAACGGAAACGTTGCGAATGTGTTGCGGCACGCATTCGCAGGAATGCAAAAAAAGCTTTTATATACAAAGGCTTACGGAGGATGTCTTATGAAACTCGAGATGCGCACCCTGAAGAATATCGCAGCAGCAGCTATGACTCTGGCTGTAGTTTTTGGTGCTTCATCTCTCAAGCCCGTTACTGCAAACGCAGCTGAGGCTTCGGTTTCTGTCTCCATCGAAGAAGAAAATTCCTACATCAGCTTTCAGGACGAAGCTTATCAGAACGAGTTCCTGCGCCGCGTAAACAACGAGCGCGCAAAGGCTGGCCTGAAGCCCGTTCAGCTGGGCGACAGCAGCCACAACAATGCCGCTCAGGAGCGCGCTGAAGAGCTGGCTGTTTCTTACTCTTACGTTCGTCCCAACGGTCAGCGCGATTTCACCATCTTCGCCGAGAATGGTATCGACGATGTGTCTGTTGGTGAAAACTACATAGCTGGCGTTTCTACTCCCGATGCAGCGGTGGATCAGTGGATGAACATTGATTTCGCACGTGAGCGCATGCTGAATGCGGATGTGACCACCATGAGTGTGGGCCACTACGAAGGCGGCGTTTACAACAACTACTGGGTGCTGATCTTCTCTTACCCCGAAAACTCTTACACCAGCAACTACCGTCAGGAAGTTCTGGATCTGGTCAATGCCGAGCGTGCAAAGTACGGCCTGCAGCCCCTGGTCATGGGCGATGCAAAGCTCACCGCAGCTGCTCAGCAGCGCGCCGAAGAGATCGCGACCGTCAATTCTCACGTTCGTCCCAATGGTACCAAGTGGTACACTGTTCTCAGCGAGTACGGCGTGACGGATGCCGCTGCTGGCGAGAATGCCGCATGGGGCAGCGTTTCTCCTGAAGAAGTCGTGAATGCCTGGATGAACTCCGAAGGCCATCGTGCAAACATTCTGGATCCCGAAGCTCGTGCAATGGGTGTTGGCTACTACTACAACAGCTCCAGCACTTGGGGCCATCAGTGGATCCAGCTCTTTACGAAGTGATCATCTGCTTTCTTCTAATAAAAGATCGGCTGAGCTGCAAGGCTTGGCCGATTTTTTTGTTGCGCTTTTTTCTGGCAGAGGACATGCGGGCAGCAGTACAGGAAGCTGCCCTTGACACAAAAACGTATGCGGCAGTGGTTGCACAACGGACGATTTATGTTATACTTGTTTTGAATAACATGCAGGAGGAACCACAGTGGAGGATTACCGCACCATCCATGGCACGGCCACAGGAGAATACGAAGAAAAGAAGAGCCGCTTCATTGCGGCGCTGTCATTTGCGGACAGCGAGGAAGCTGCCGTTGCATTTCTGGAACAGGTGCGTGCGGCCAACCGTACCGCCCGCCACAATGTGTATGCCTACCGCCTGCGGGAAGGCAACCGGGAACGCTATTCAGATGATGGTGAACCGGCCAAGACGGCGGGCACACCAGCGCTGGAGGTGCTGCAGCACAGCGGCCTGACGGATCTGATCGTGGTGGTGACCCGTTACTTTGGCGGTGTGCTGCTGGGCACCGGTGGTTTGGTGCGTGCATACACCACGGCTACGGCCCGTGCACTGGAAAATGCCGAGGTGGTCACGGTGCGCAGCGTGGTGGAGCTGAGCGTGACGGTGGATTACTCCCTTTATGAGCGGGCATCGCTGCTGATCGATGCGGCAGGTGCCAAGCAGGCAGCGCCGCAATTCACGGACCGCGTGACCCTGTGCTGGCAGATGCCGGAACACACCGAAGGCCCGCTGCTGGAACAGCTGCGGGAGCTGACGCGCGGCGGCGCGCAGGTGACGGTATCCGACCCGTTCTACGCACCGTTCTGAACCAGGCAGCGGCAAAAATAAAAAAGCAAGCATTATTTTGCGAACCGACAGGCTTTTTCCCCCTTCGACAAAGCGGGTGTGCTACAATTGCCGCAGACGCAGCAATTGGGATCGGCTGTGCCGAAACAGAGAGGGGGAATGGCGACAAAAAGGGAGGGCGACTTTGTATGGATGTACGTCAGCGCACAGAAGAGATCGAACATATGACCTTCGCGCCGTGGGCTACTTTCAGTGACGCTAGCCGGGGGCGGGTCGTGCCGGAAGAGCAGGACCCGATCCGGCCGGTGTTCCAGCGTGACCGTGACCGGGTGCTGCACTGCAAGGCGTTCCGACGGCTCAAACAAAAGACGCAGGTGTTCCTCTCGCCGGAGGGAGACCTGTACCGCACCCGACTGACCCATACGCTGGAGGTCTCGCAGATCGCGCGGACCATTGCCCGCGCCCTGCGACTGAACGAAGATCTGACCGAAGCGATCAGCCTTGCCCATGATCTGGGCCACACGCCGTTTGGCCATGCCGGGGAGCGCGCGCTGAATGAGCTGTGCCCGGACGGCTTCAAGCACTACATGCAGAGCCTGCGTGTGGTGGACAAGCTGGAAAAGGACGGCCGGGGCCTGAACCTGACGTGGGAGGTGCGCAACGGCATCGTGACCCACACAAAGGGCACCTGGGCGGCAACGCCGGAAGGGCGCATCGTGCGCATGGCGGATCAGATCGCCTATGTGAACCATGACATTGAGGACGCGGTGCGCGCCGGTGTGCTGGACCCAGCCACCCTGCCGAAAGAATGCACCGCCGTGCTGGGCCAGACAAAATCTGCCCGCATCACCACCATGATCAACAGTATCCTTGCCAACAGCGATGGGGATGTGAAGGTGGGCGCAGAGGAAAACGAAGCCTTCCTTGCGCTGCGGGATTTCATGTACGCCACCGTGTACGTGGACAAGACCGCCAAGAGGGAAGAGCAGAAGGTGGACAAGGTGATCGGGGAACTGTACGATTACTACCTGAACCATGTGGACCGGATGTCCAATTTCTACATCCAGCTGGCTTATCAGGAGGGCAGAGAACGCGCAGTGACTGATTACATCAGTGGCATGAGCGATGAATTTGCCATCCGCACGTTTGAGGAATTGTTTGTGCCCCGGAAGTGGCATGTCCTATAAATCCGAAAGGTCGTTTGAAAGATCCATGATCCCACACGAATACATTGAAGAACTGACCCGCCGCACCGACATTGTGGAGCTGGTGGGCAGCTATGTGCAGCTCAAGCGCAAGGGACGTTTGTATGGCGGCCTGTGCCCCTTCCACAGCGAAAAATCGCCCTCATTCTACGTCTACCCGGACACCCAGAGCTTTTACTGCTTTGGCTGCGGCGCAGGCGGCGATGCCATTACCTTTACGAAAAAGATCAACAGCATCGATTACCCGGAGGCCGTTAAGCTGCTGGCAGCGCGGGCCGGTATGCCGGAGCCGCAGGAGGACGACAAAACAGGCCGGATGCGCAGCCGCATCCTCTCCATGAACAAGGAGGCGGCACGGTTTTTCCACGCCTGCCTGAACTCCACCGTGGAGGAAGCCCGTCAGGCCCGTGCCTACTGGCGGCGGCGCGGTCTGGACGACAAGACGATCGTCCGGTTCGGGCTGGGCTATGCGCCCAACGACGGACAGGCGCTGTATCAGTTCCTGCGAGATAAGGGCTACAATCAGCAGGAGCTGGATGCCAGCGGCCTGTTCAAGCGCAGTGCGTCCGGCCGCATCTACTGCCTGTTCTGGAAGCGGGTGATGACCCCCATCTTTGACCTGCGCGGCAACATCATTGCGTTTGGTGGGCGCGTGCTGGACGATTCCAAACCGAAATATGTCAACAGCCCGGAAACGCTGGTGTACCACAAATCAGAGACGGTGTTTGCGCTGCAGATCGCAAAGCGCAGCGCGGTGCGCCGGTTCGTGCTGTGCGAGGGCTACATGGACGTGATCAGTATGCATCAGGCAGGCATCGACACAGCAGTGTGCGCCTGCGGCACGGCCCTGACCCCGGAGCAGGTGCGGCTCATCAGCGAGTATGCTGACGAGGTGATCCTGAGCTACGATTCGGACGAAGCAGGCCAGAAGGCCACGCTGCGCTCGCTGGAACTGTTCCGCAACAGCCCGGTAAAGGTGGGTGTGCTGCAGATCCCCGGTGCAAAGGACCCGGACGAGTACATCAAAAAGTATGGCGCAGAGCGGTTCAAGGCTCTGCTGGATGGTGTGGGCAATGCACTGGACTTCCGGCTGGGCCGTCTGCGCAGCCAGTATGATCTGGCACAGGATGCCCAGCGGCTGGAATACGTGAAGGAAGCTGTGAATATGCTGGCAGAGCGCTCCAACCCTACCGAGCAGGAAGTGTATGCAGGGCGTCTGGCTGAGGAGACCAACATCTCCAAAACAGCTATCATGACCCAGCTGGAGACCGCCGTGAAGAGGGCGGGCAGCAAGCACCGCTGGGAGAAAAAGCAGCAGGCGCTCAAGTCCGGTGAGATGAATCAGATCAACGTGCCGTACAGTGCAGGCGGCAGTCAGGCGCTGGGCATTGCCAGCGCACAGCAGCGACTGTTGGCGGCCATGCTGCGGGAGCCGCACTATATCGATCTGGTGCAGGGGCAGCTGACCGCAGAGCAGTTCGTGCTGCCGCAGCAGAAGGAGCTGTTTGAAGCCATGTTGCGCTGCCGACAGGAGGGCATTGAGATCAGCCTGACCACGCTGCGCGCTTTTGTAAGCGAAGAAGCGCTGAATGAACTGAGCCATCTTGCGGCACAATACAGCGATGTGAATTGTACGCCGGATGATATCCGGCTGTATCTGGACCGCATTGCCCGGGGGATGCCCATGGCAGGCAAGGCGGCGCATATGTCCAATGAGGAACTGAGTGATTACCTCCAGTCGATGCGCGAAAAGAAGCAGGGAAATGTGCCTGTAGAAGAATGATCCCCGCTTTCCCCTCCGGCTGGAGCAGGAGAGGAAAGGAGCAGGAACCATGCAGAAATTGTCGCAAACGGAGGAATTGGCCAGAACACTGGCCGCGCGGGCACGCCACCATGCTCTGACACCGGAGCAGATCAGCCGTGCCATGGACGAACAGGATTACGATGTGGCGCAGCTGGACGAGCTGTATACGGCACTGGAGGACCGCGGCGTGCACCTGACCGAAGAGGAAGCGGACCTGCCTGCGTTGGATGAAACGCAGATCGGCAGGCTGGAACATGAGCTTTCGGCAGAGGGGGTGGCGCTGGACGACCCGGTAAAGGCCTATTTGAAGGAGATCGGCCGGGTGCCGCTGCTGACGGCAGAACAGGAAACGGAGCTTGCCCGTGCCGCGCAGGCCGGAGACGAGGATGCCCGGCGGAAGCTCAGCGAAGCGAACCTGCGGCTGGTGGTGTCGGTGGCAAAGCGCTATGCAGGGCGAGGCCTGCCGTTTCTGGATCTCATTCAGGAAGGCAATCTCGGCCTGATGAAGGCGGCGGAAAAGTTTGAGCCGGAGCGCGGCTTCAAATTTTCCACCTATGCCACGTGGTGGATCCGTCAGTCCATCACCCGCGCCATTGCGGATCAGGGGAGGACCATCCGCATCCCGGTGCACCTTGTGGAGAGCATCAACCGGGTCAAAAAGACGACGGGTGACCTGCTGCGGAAAAATGGTCGGGAGCCTACCGCGGAAGAGATCGCTGTTCAGCTGGACATGGAGCCGGACCGTGTGCGGGAATTGCTGCAACTGGCGCAGGACCCCATCAGCTTGGAAACGCCGGTGGGCGAGGAAGAGGATGCCCACCTTGAAGATTTTATTCAGGACGAGGATGCAGGCGTCCCGGTGGATGAAGCCGGGCGGCAGCTGCTGCGGCGGGAACTGTTCAGCGTGCTCAAAAGCCTGACACCGAGGGAAGAGCGGGTGATCGCACTGCGCTTCGGGCTGGAGGATGGCCGGGCGCATACGCTGGAAGAGCTGGGTAAGGAGTTCAATGTAACCCGGGAGCGGGTGCGGCAGATCGAAGCCAAGGCCCTGCGCAAGCTGCGGCATCCCAGCCGTGCAAAACGCCTGCGGGATTATTTGGATGAGTGAACGATTATAATTGCCGCCGCTTGCGCTCTGGCAATATTAGAGGAAACATTATTTTTATATTTGCAGCTCAGAAAAGCCTGCGAGCTTTTCTGAGCTGCTTTTTCACAAAAAAGGGCCGCAAGGGAAAACGGGCATATCCGACTGTAAAAGTAATACGCCAAAACACAAGAGCAAAGATAGACAAATTGCACAAGGGGATTATGAACAGGAACGTGCAAAATAAAAAAATCAAGCCCTAAAACAGCAAAACACAACACGCAGCCGGGCGTGCGAAAATGAAAGAAAAAATAAATTTGTTTTGGCAAAAATCTGAAAAATGGCTTGACAGCAAGGCTTTTAGGGTGTATACTGCATTAGTATCACATAATGGACTAGTGCGCCAAAAAGGGGAATACGCAGGCGGCGGCTGGACGGGTCAAACCGAAAAGTTTGTGAAAAACGCCGAAAGGTTCCCTTCGACGCGGGTCGAATTATGTGTGTCTGCTCAAATTTGACCCGTGTATACGACATCCCGTAGAGTATAAAAGTAAGGAGTGGTTGATTTTATGATGAAAGTCAAGCCCGTAAAGCTCGGCAAAACCGAGCGCATGAGCTTCTCCCACATCGACGAAGTCATCAGTATGCCGAACCTGATCGAGGTCCAGAAGAACTCTTATCAGTGGTTCCTGGACGAGGGCCTGAAAGAGGTCTTCCACGATATCGGCACCATTGAGGACTACACCGGCAATCTGGCACTGAGCTTTGTGGACTTCCGCCTGGATAAGGAGCCGAAGTACAGCATCAAGGAGTGCAAGGAGCGCGACGTGACCTATGCAGCACCCCTGCGCGTCACCGCCCGTCTGCTGAACAAGGAGACCGGCGAAGTGAAGGATCAGGAGATCTTCATGGGCGATTTCCCGCTGATGACCGATGCCGGTACCTTTGTGATCAACGGTGCAGAGCGTGCTATCGTCAGCCAGCTGGTGCGTTCTCCTGGCGTGTTCTACGGCGATGCCAAGGATAAGGTGGGCAACGACCTGTACAGCGCCACCATGAACCCCAACCGCGGTGCATGGCTGGAGTACGAGACCGATGCTTCCGATGTGTTCTATGTCCGTATCGATAAGAACCGCAAGCTGCCTGTCACCGTGCTGTGCCGTGCACTGGGCCTGTCCACCAATGAGGACATCCTGAACTTCTTTGGCGACGATGAGCGCATCCTCGCTACTCTGGAAAAGGATACCACCAAGAATCAGGAAGAGGGCCTGCTGGAAGTTTACCGCAAGCTGCGCCCCGGCGAGCCTCCCACGGTGGAGTCTGCTACCAGCCAGATCAACATGCTGTTCTTCGACCCGCGCCGTTATGACCTGTCTCGTTTCGGCCGTTATAAGATGAACAAGAAGCTGTCTCTGGCACGCCGCATCACCGGCCAGGTGGCTGCTGAGAATGTGGTCGCTCCGCTGACCGGCGAGATCCTGATCGAGGCTGGTGCCAAGATCACCCGCGAGCTGGCTGAGAAGGCTGACAATGCCGGTGTGAATCTGGTCGTGCTGAAGCTCGACGATCCCATGAAGGAAGAGAGCCGGAAGGTCAAGGTCATCACCAACGGCTGTGTGGATGCACAGGGCTTCTTCTCCTTCGACGTGAAGGAGTGCGGCATCAACGAGCGCTGCTCCTTCGATGAGATCAAGAAGATCCTCGACACCACCTCCGATGTGGAAGAGCAGAAGGAGATGCTGCGCCGCAACCACGACCAGCTGATCGGCCGCACCGTTACGGTCGCCGATATTCTGGCTTCCATCAACTACCTGAACGGTCTGGGCCACAATATTGGCACCACCGATGATATCGACCATCTGGGCAACCGCCGCATCCGCAGCGTGGGCGAGCTGCTGCAGAACCAGTTCCGCATCGGCTTCTCCCGCATGGAGCGCGTCATCCGTGAGCGCATGACCCTGCAGAGCCAGGATCAGAGCGTCATCACTCCGCAGGCCCTCATCAACATCCGTCCGGTGGTGGCAGCCATCAAGGAGTTCTTCGGTTCTTCTCCGCTGTCCCAGTTCATGGATCAGAACAACCCGCTGGCTGAGCTGACCCACAAGCGCCGCCTGTCTGCTCTGGGCCCCGGCGGTCTGAGCCGTGACCGCGCAGGTTTCGAGGTCCGCGACGTTCACTACAGCCACTATGGCCGTATGTGCCCCATCGAGACTCCTGAAGGCCCCAACATCGGTCTGATCTCCTATCTGGCATCTTACGCCAAGATCAACGAGTACGGCTTCGTGGAAGCTCCGTACCGCAAGGTCAAGAAGACCTACGACGAGAACGGCCGCCTGCTTGAGCAGGTCGTTACCGACGAAGTGGAGTATATGACCGCTGATGTCGAGGACGAGTACGTTGTGGCACAGGCCAACGAGCCGCTGGATGAGGGCAAGCACTTCATCCGTCCCCGTGTGTCTGCCCGCCGCCGCGACGAGATCCTTGAAATTGATGCAGAGAAAGTCGATTACATGGACGTTTCTCCGCGAATGATGGTCTCTGTTGCTACTGCCTGCATCCCCTTCCTGGAGAACGATGACTGTAACCGTGCTCTGATGGGTTCCAACATGCAGCGTCAGGCAGTGCCTCTGATGGTCACCCAGCAGCCCATCGTTGCTACCGGTATGGAGTACAAGGCTGCTACCGACTCCGGCACCGCTGTTCTGGCAAAGAATGACGGTATCGTTGAGAAGATGGATGCCGACCATGTTGTTGTGCGCAACAACAAGGGTGAGCTGGAGGATTATCCTCTGGTCAAGTTCGCACGCTCCAACGCAGGCACCTGCATCAACCAGCGTCCCATCGTGGAGGTCGGCGAGAGCGTCAAGGCCGGTCAGGTGCTGGCCGACGGCCCTGCAATGCGCAACGGCGAAATTTCTCTGGGTAAGAACGCTCTGATCGGCTTCATGACCTGGGAAGGCTACAACTACGAGGATGCCGTTCTGCTGAACGAGAAGATCGTGCGCGAGGACGTGTACACCTCCATTCATATTGAAGAGTACGAGACCGAGAGCCGCGACACCAAGCTGGGACCCGAAGAGATCACCCGTGATATCCCCAACGTTTCTGAGGATGCACTGAAGGATCTGGACGAGCGCGGCATCATCCGCATCGGTGCCGAGGTCAAGAGCGGCGACATTCTGGTCGGTAAGGTCACCCCGAAGGGCGAGACCGAGCTGACCGCTGAAGAGCGCCTGCTGCGCGCCATCTTCGGCGAGAAGGCACGCGAGGTGCGTGATACTTCTCTGCGCGTGCCCCATGGTGCATACGGCATCATCGTGGATGTCAAGGTGTTCACCCCGGAGAACAGCGACGAACTGCAGCCCGGCGTGCGCGAGGTCGTCCGCTGCTATATTGCCCAGAAGCGCAAGATCAGCGTCGGCGATAAGATGGCAGGCCGTCACGGCAACAAGGGTGTCGTTTCCCGCATCCTGCCGCAGGAGGATATGCCCTACCTGCCCGACGGCACCCCGCTGGACATCGTGCTGAACCCCCTGGGCGTTCCTTCCCGTATGAACATCGGTCAGGTGCTGGAAGTCAACCTGGGCTACGCTGCCAAGGCATGCGGCATCAAGGTCATGACTCCCGTCTTCGACTCTGCTCGTGAGAACGACATCGGCGATACCTTTGATACCGCCCGCGAGATGTGGCATGGCGAGAATGCTCCTGCATATCCCACGAAGCTCCCCAAGATCATGGGCGAGAAGGGACACATCATCGACTTCTCCAAGATCGAGCTGGACCGCGATGGCAAGACCACCGTTTACGATGGCCGCACCGGCGAAAAGTTCGATAACCGCGTTACCGTCGGTTATATGTACTACCTGAAGCTGCATCACCTGGTCGATGATAAGATCCATGCACGTTCTACCGGCCCCTACTCTCTGGTCACTCAGCAGCCTCTGGGCGGCAAGGCCCAGTTCGGCGGCCAGCGCTTTGGCGAAATGGAAGTCTGGGCACTGGAAGCTTACGGCGCTGCTTACACTCTGCAGGAGATCCTGACCGTCAAGTCCGACGACGTGGAGGGCCGTGTGAAGACCTACGAGGCCATCGTTAAGGGCGAGCCGATCCCGCAGCCCGGCATCCCCGAGTCCTTCCGCGTTATGCTGAAGGAACTGCAGTCTCTGGGTCTGGACGTTGTTGTTCAGGACAAGGACGGCAACGAGATCGACATGCGTCAGAACTTCGACGACGAAGAGACCGGCTTTGATATGCGCGATGTTGCCGGCACTGAGAACGTCGTGCAGGAGAGCGAACTGCTCAACGATTATAATATTAAGGATGCCGATGCCGGTTTCGATGATCCTTCTGTGCTGGAGGACAATAACTCCGGTGCCGAAGCTCCCGCTTCTTCTGACGAAGTAGATTTCTGATCAGACAAAGAACACAAGCCTCAAGCCCCCTGTTCCGCGTGCTGCGGCAGGGGAGAGGGGCCTGTGGTCTGAACAAGAAAGCCGCCTGTATCATCGAGACAACTAGAGATTAAGAAAGGGTTCGTTTCATGGAAAACAACGTTTTCGATTCCATCAAGATCGGCCTTGCCTCCCCGGAGCAGATCCGCAACTGGAGCTACGGCGAGGTCAAAAAGCCTGAGACCATCAACTACCGCACCCTGAAGCCGGAGCGCGACGGCCTGTACTGTGAGCGCATTTTTGGACCTACCAAGGACTGGGAGTGCCACTGCGGTAAGTATAAGCGCATCCGCTACAAGGGCAAGATCTGCGACCGCTGCGGCGTTGAAGTGACCAAGGCTAAGGTCCGCCGTGAGCGCATGGGCCACATTGAGCTGGCCGCTCCCGTCAGCCACATCTGGTACTTCAAGGGCATCCCCAGCCGCATCGGCCTGATGCTGGACATCAGCCCCCGCCTGCTGGAGAAGGTGCTGTACTTTGCAAGCTATATCGTCACGGATCCGGGCGCTACCCGTCTGGAAAAGAAGCAGCTGCTCACCGAGAGCGAGTATCGTGAGATGCGCGACCACTACGGTGATGAGTTCGAGGCTGCTATGGGCGCTGAGGCCATTCAGGATCTGCTGAAGGAGATCGATCTGGATCAGCTGAGTGAAGAGCTGACTGCCGAGGTGGAAAAGTCCTCCGGCCAGAAGCGCGTGCGCATCCTCAAGCGTCTGGAAGTAGTTGAGGCATTCCGCATTTCCGGCAACCGTCCTGAATGGATGGTCATGGATGTGCTGCCTGTTCTGCCGCCTGACCTGCGCCCCATGGTCCAGCTGGACGGCGGCCGTTTTGCCACCTCCGACCTGAACGACCTGTACCGCCGCGTGATCAACCGCAACAACCGTCTGCGCCGACTGCTGGAGCTGGGCGCTCCCGACATCATCGTGCGCAACGAGAAGCGTATGCTGCAGGAAGCAGTGGACAGCCTGATCGACAACGGCCGCCGCGGCCGTCCGGTCACCGGCCCCAACAACCGCGCACTGAAGAGCCTTTCCGATATGCTGAAGGGCAAGCAGGGCCGCTTCCGTCAGAACCTGCTGGGCAAGCGTGTTGACTACTCCGGCCGTTCCGTTATCGTCGTCGGCCCTGAGCTGAAGATGGATCAGTGCGGTCTGCCCAAGGAAATGGCTCTGGAGCTGTTCAAGCCCTTTGTCATGAAGGATCTGGTGGAGAAGGGTATTGCCAACAACATCAAGTCCGCCCGCAAGATGGTGGAGCGCGCTAAGCCCGAAGTGTGGGACAGCCTGGAGACCGTGATCAAGGGCCACCCCGTTCTGCTGAACCGTGCACCTACCCTGCACCGTCTGGGCATTCAGGCGTTCAACCCGGTGCTGGTGGAGGGCCGTGCCATCAAGCTGCACCCGCTGGCATGTACCGCATTCAACGCCGACTTCGACGGTGACCAGATGGCAGTGCATCTGCCTCTGGGCGAGGATGCCTGCCGTGAGGCCAAGATGCTGATGCTGGCTTCCGGCAACCTGCTGAAGCCCTCTGACGGCGCACCTGTTACCGTGCCTACACAGGATATGATCCTGGGCAGCTACTACCTGACCACCGTTCGTGAAAATGACGAGGGCGCAGGCAAGGTGTTCCGCGATGAGAACGAAGCCCTGATGGCTTATGCAGAGCACATCGTTACCCTGCACGCACCCATCAAGGTGCGCCGCACCATGACCATTGACGGCGTGGAGCGCACCGGTCTGGTGGAAGCCACAGTCGGCCGCATCATCTTCAATAACCCTGTTCCTCAGAATCTGGGTTATATCGACCGTACTGATCCCGAGCACTGGCTGGAGTACGAGGTCAGCTTCCGCGTGACCAAGAAGACTCTGCCCGACATCATTTCCCGCTGCATGACCCGCAACGGCACCCGCAAGTGTGCAAAGATGCTGGATGCCATCAAGGCGCAGGGCTACAAGTACTCCACTCTGTCTGCGATCTCCGTTGCTGTGTGCGACGCTGTGATTCCGCCGCAGAAGCAGGAACTGATCGCTGAGGCTGACCAGCAGATTGCAAAGGTCGGCAAGCTGTTCAACCGCGGCCTGATCTCCGACAACGAGCGTTACAACCAGACCATCGCCATCTGGCAGGCTACCACCGATAAGGTCTCCAAGGCTCTGGCAGACAACCTGCCCAAGGATAATGAGATCTATATGATGGCAGACTCCGGTGCTCGTGGTTCTATGAACCAGATCAAGCAGCTGGCCGGCATGCGCGGCCTGCTGGCAAACACCGCTGGCCACACCATCGAGATGCCCATTCGTGCCAACTACCGTGAAGGTCTGAATATTCTGGAATATTTCGTTTCTGCCCGTGGCGCCCGTAAGGGTCTGGCCGATACCGCTCTGCGTACCGCTGACTCCGGTTACCTGACCCGCCGCATGGTCGATGTCTCTCAGGATGTCATCGTGCGCGAGATCGACTGCGGCACCACCGACGGCCTGTGGGTGTCTGAGATCCACGAGGGCAAGGAGAAGATCGAGAGCTTCCGTGAGCGTTTGATCGGCCGCTTTGCTGTGGGCGATGTGGTCAACCCCGTCACCGGCAAGGTGATCGTGCCGGAAGGCAAGATGATCGACCTGTACGATGCAAACGAGATCGAGGCTGCTGGCATTACCAAGCTGAAGATCCGCAGCCTGCTGACCTGCCGTGCAAAGACCGGTGTCTGCGCACGCTGCTACGGTTCCGATATGGCAAACGGCGAGCCGGTCCGTCTGGGCGAGTCTGTCGGCGTTATCGCCGCAGAGTCCATTGGAGAGCCTGGTACGCAGCTGACCATGCGTACCTTCCATACCGGCGGTATCGCATCTGCTGAAGATATCACGCAGGGTCTTCCCCGTGTTGAAGAGCTGTTCGAGAGCCGCCGTCCCAAGAGCATGGCCATCATGAGCGAGATCTCTGGCGTCGTTTCTCAGGACGATACCAAGAAGAATGTCGTTATCAAGGTGACCGGCAAGGACGAGAACGGTGCCGAGGTCGTAAAGAGCTACTCCATCCCGTTCACCCAGCATTCCCGCGTGATGCCGGGTGACCGTGTGGAGAAGGGCGACATCATCACCCGTGAAGGTGTTCTGTATCCGCAGGATATTCTGGCAATCAAGGGTCTGGAGGATGTCCAGAACTACCTGATCAACGAAGTTCAGAAGGTCTACCGTCTGCAGGGCGTTGAGATCAACGATAAGCATATCGAAGTCATCGTCCGTCAGATGTGCCGCAAGGTGCGCGTGACGGATTCCGGTTCTTCCAACCTGATCGGCGGTGCACTGGCAAGCCGTCTGGAAGTGGAGAACATCAACGCCGATCTGCAGCAGCGCATCGACGCTGGTGAAGAGGGCCTGAAGCTGGTCGAGTACCAGCAGGTGCTGCTGGGCATCACCAAGGCTGCTCTGGCAAACGACTCCTTCCTATCCGCTGCATCCTTCCAGGAGACCACCCGCGTGCTGACCGAAGCTGCCATCAAGGGCAAGGTCGACCCGCTGGCCGGCCTGAAGGAGAACGTCATCATTGGTAAGCTGATCCCCGCAGGTACCGGTCTGCCGGAAGTCCGTGAGGATCTGAAGAACCGTGAGGCTGAGCGCGATGCTGAGGTCGCTGCTGAACTGGCAACTGCTGTACAGTAAGCAAAGCTCCTTCTTCTGAAATAAAACAATGGACCGCTCTGTGGGCATCCGCCTGCAGGGCGGTTTTTATATGCCCGGAAAAGCGGAAACAGGGGAGAAAACCGTGCGTTTTGCGTCGAAAAAATGCTGAAAGAAAAAATCTGGAATAAATGCAAAAAACTTTGCAAAAACTGTTGACATCCGCCTGTAAAGCGAGTATTATATAACTGTTGCGCATCCCTCATGGGGATAGTGCGGCAAAAAAGTCGGAAAAAGTCCGATGTGCATTATTAAGAAAGGAGAAACAAAATGCCTACTTTTAACCAGCTTGTACGCAAGGGCCGTCAGGTTCTGGCTACCAAGAGCACCGCTCCCGCACTGCTGAAGAGCTACAATTCTCAGAAGAAACAGTATTCTGATCTGAACAGCCCCC
>OWKD01000298.1_pt1 | contig 15712 bp, 12 predicted proteins | sample 1732981 | NCBI WGS metagenome assembly OWKD01 (sample SAMN05065776, study PRJEB22554) | human gut metagenome | biome: ENVO:2100002; feature: ENVO:00000062; material: ENVO:00002003 | host: Homo sapiens | place: USA
TCGATCAGGTGCTGCACAGCGTCATCATCCCGCTGCTGCCCCTGTACGTCTGCGGCACCTTCATCGACATGACCAAGTCCGGCAAGACCTTTGCCATTCTGGGCATCCTGTGGAAGGTGTTCCTGGTGGTCATCATCATGCACCTGATCTGCATCTTCATCCAGTTCTGTGTCGCAGGCGCTGTGAGCCACAAGAGCCCCTTCAAGATGCTCCGCAACCAGATCCCCGGCTACACCACCGCTCTGGGCACCCAGTCCTCTGCAGCCACCATCCCGGTCAACCTGCAGTGCGCTGCGGCTGACGGCGTGAGCGAGCAGATCCGCAACTTCGTGGTGCCTCTGTGCGCAAACATCCACATGGCAGGCTCCATGATCACCATTACCGCCTGCGCAACTGCCGTCTGCCTGATGAACCAGATCCCCATCAGCCTTGCTACCGTGGTGCCCTTCATCATGACTCTGGGCGTTGCCATGGTGGCTTCTCCCGGCGCTCCCGGCGGCTCCATCATGACCGCTCTGCCCTTCCTGTACATGATCTTCGGCGCTGAGGCCGGCGACCCCAATGGCCCCATCTGCGCCATCATGGTGGCTCTGTACATCACCCAGGATTCCTTCGGCACTGCCTGCAACGTCTCCGGCGACAACGCCATCGGCGTGATCGTGGAGACCATCTACCAGAAGTTCATCAACAAGAGCAGCGCAAGCGTCTGATGCGCGGCGCGGCTCTTGACCTGACAGGAGTGACACCCCATGGCATTTATCAGTGTTTTTGATGTTCTGGGCCCGAACATGATCGGCCCTTCCAGCTCCCACACCGCAGGTGCGGAGATCATCGCCTTTCTGGCACAGAAGATGATCGCCCCGCCGCTGAAGCGGGTAGACTTTACCCTCTACGGCTCCTTTGCCAAGACCTACCACGGCCACGGCACCGACCGCGCCCTGCTGGGCGGCATCATGGGCTTTTCGGCCGATGATACCCGCATCCGGGATTCCTTTGCCATTGCCACTGACCGCGGCCTTGGCTACAGCTTCACCCCCAATGAGGTGGAGACCGACATCCACCCCAACACGGTGGATATCCGCATGGAGAATGCGGCCGGTCAGGTGATGACCGTGCGCGGTGAATCGCTGGGCGGCGGCAAGGTGCGCATCGTGCGGATCAACGGCGTGGAGGTGGACTTTACCGGCGAGTACAATGCCCTCATCGTGGTGCAGAAGGACAAGCCCGGCGTGGTGGCGCATATCTCCAAGATCCTCAGCGACCGCGGCGTGAACATTGCGTTCATGCGTCTGTTCCGCGAGGAAAAGGGCCACACGGCTTACACCATCGTGGAGTCGGATGAGCGCCTGCCCGAGGGTGTGGATCAGCTGCTGCTGGCAAACCCGAACATCAACGATGTAATGGTCGTGCAGCCGTAAGGAGGGACAAGCGATGAACATGGATTTCAAGTCCGCCAAGGAGCTGCTGGACCTGTGCGAGGAAAATCAACTGCCCATTTCGGAAGTGATGCGCCAGCGGGAATGCATTCTGGGCGAAACGCCCCGGGATGCTGTGGATCACCGCATGGCAAAGGCATGGGAGATCATGCGCGCTTCTGCCACCCAGCCGCTGAAAAAGCCCATCAAATCCATGGGCGGGCTCATTGGCGGCGAGGCCAAAAAGCTGGAAACACATTATAATAAGAAGAAAAACATCTGCGGCGATGTGCTGCAGAAGGCCATGACCTACGCCATGGCCGTGCTGGAAGTGAACGCTTCCATGGGCCTGATCGTGGCTGCACCCACCGCAGGCTCTGCAGGCGTGGTGCCGGGCATGATGCTGGCCCTGCAGGAGTGCTACCGCATCTCCGACCAGCGCATCGTGGATGCCCTGTTCAACGCCGGTGCCGTGGGCTATCTTGCCATGCGCAACGCCACCGTGGCCGGTGCCGTGGGCGGCTGTCAGGCCGAGGTGGGCATTGCGTCTGCCATGGCTGCTTCTGCCGCCGTGGAGCTGATGGGCGGCAACCCGCAGCAGTGTCTGGATGCAGCTTCCACCGTGCTGATGAACATGCTGGGCCTTGTGTGCGACCCCGTAGGCGGGCTGGTGGAGTATCCCTGCCAGAACCGCAACGCTGCCGGTGTGGCCAACGCCCTCATTGCAGCAGAACTGTCCCTGAGCGGCATCCGCCAGCTGATCCCCTTCGACCAGATGCTGGAGGCCATGTACGCCGTGGGCAAGCGCCTGCCCGCCGAGCTGCGCGAGACCGCCCTTGGCGGCTGTGCCGCCACCCCCGCCGCCTGTGCCGCCTGCGGCCTGTGCAGCGGGAACTGATCTTTCAACATGCAGCGCCGCCGGTGTGGAAACGCCCGGCGGCGTTTTTTGCGCGTTCGTGACCGGAAATGCCGGCCCAAACGGCGGGGCTTTGCATCTTTTTGTGCAAACACACCGAAAAGATGGCCGGGATGACTGGCGCTTGTCTGCGAAATGTGATAAACTAAACGTAGAAGTGCTCTGCGCAGCCCGTGCAGAGCGGCAAAAAAGATGATAAGTGAGGTCGTTTGTAATGAAGATCATTCGTGCAAAAGATTATGCGGATATGTCCCGCAAGGCAGCCAATATCATTTCGGCACAGGTCATTATGAAGCCCAACTGCGTGCTGGGTCTGGCGACCGGCGGCACCCCCGTGGGCGCGTATGCACAGCTGGTGGACTGGTACAACAAGGGCGACATCGATTTTTCTGAGGTGACCACCGTCAATCTGGACGAGTACCGCGGCCTGCCCAAGGAGCACCCGGAAAGCTACTGGAGCTTCATGCACCGCAACCTGTTCGACAAGGTGAACATCGACCCTGCAAAGATCAACTTGCCGGACGGCACTAACCCCGATGCAGAGGATGCCTGCGCAAAGTACAACCAGATCATCCACGCTGTGGGCGGCATCGACCTGCAGCTGCTGGGCATCGGCCACGACGGCCACATCGGCTTCAACGAGCCGGGCGAAGCCTTTGAGCTGGAGACCCACTGTGTGGATCTGACCGCCGAGACCATTGAGGCAAACAAGCGCTTCTTTGACGGCAATGTGGATCTGGTGCCCAAGCAGGCTTATACCATGGGCATCAAGACCATCATGCAGGCACGCAAGGTGCTCATGGTGGCAAACGGCGCAGGCAAGGCCGAGATCGTCAAGAAGGCATTCTTCGGCCCCGTCACTCCGGAGGTGCCCGCAAGCATCCTGCAGATGCATCCGGACTTCACGCTGGTGGGCGACGAGGAAGCTCTGAGCCTGATCTGATCGTTCCACGCTCTGACTGCCGCACGGTGCAATGCTGTGCGGCAGTTTTTTGCTGCCAACGGCTTTACAATCGCGCAAAAAGGCGGTATTCTTTATACGATACTTTTCTCAGGGAGGAAACCATGGATATCCGCCAGCTGCACTACTTTCTGGTATTGTGCGATGAAATGAATTACAGCCGCGCGGCACAGCGGCTGTTTTTGTCACGGCAGGCACTGCGGCAGAGCATCTCTGCGCTGGAAGCCGAGCTGTGCGGGCCGCTGTTCCTCAGCGCCCACCACAAGCTCACCCTTACCGACCGCGGCATGAGCCTGCAGCGCCATGCCGCGCCGGTAGTGGAGCAGTTCCAGCAGATGCAGGCATCCCTGCGGGCCGAGATCCAGTCGGCGCAGCCGGTGCGCATCGGCATCAGCGTGTCGCTGGTGCCGGACTACCTGCCCGGATTGGAGACCCAGCTGGACAAGTTCCGCCAGCAGTATCCCCATGTGGAGATGCGCTTCCGCATGATGGACAACGATGCGGTGGCGGACGATGTGGAGCAGGGGGAGCTGGACGCGGGTCTGGTCATCGATCTGGGCTGTGCTGCGCCGGTACTGGCCCGCACCACCCTGCGGGCGGACCCTGCCTGTCTGCTGGTGCCCCGGGGGCACGCGTTCTGGGATAAGGAGAGCATCCCGCTGGCAGAGCTGCGCGGTCAGCGGGTGCTGCTGCCCAGCTTGCGGCAGGATCTGTTCAGCCCGCTGTGGTCGGCCTGCGCCCGGTTGGGCTTTGCGCCGAATGCGGAGATCGGCCCCAGCTTTTATCAGGCCTATTATCTTGTGCAGGAGCAGCTTTGCACCTGTCTGACCCGCTATGAACCGGGAGCCAGACGGGAACTGGACCGTGTGCGGGATGTGCTGCTGGAAGATCTGCCCCCGCTGTGCGTCTCACTGGTGCAGCGGCGGGATCATTCCTCTGCCTACATCGACCTGCTGCGCAGCTACCTGATGGAGGTGCTGGGCGGTTCGGCCAGTCTGCCGCCCCGCCGCGGACGGCCCGCAAAGCCGTTCTACAATTTCCCGGTGCTGTCCAGCGCTGCGGCAAAGGCTGCACCGGCCCACCCGGTGCCCGGCACCCAGCTGGATTTTGCCGGCGGCACCAACTTCCGGGAGCTGGGCGGTTACGAAGCCGACGAGGGCAAGCATATCAAGTGGGGCCAGATCTGGCGCGGAATCCCTACCTGCAAGCTCACCGGTGAGGCCGACCGCGCGAAGCTGGACGCGCTGGGCCTGCGCCTGATCCTTGATCTGCGCAGCAGCGGAGAAGTGCAGAAAGAACCGGACTACGTACCGGACGGTGCACGTCTGGTGCAGATCTGCGGCCTGTGCGCCGAGGACGGCCACGAGATCTCCTTTGCGCCGGATGATATCGCCGCCCTGATGAAGGGCTATGAAGAAAGCGCCGACGGCAGCACCTTCGTGCAGGCTATGTACGAGAGGATGCTGTTTGGCAACAAGGCGTTCAAGGAGCTGTTCCGTGCGCTGGAAGCAGGCGAGACCCCCATCCTGTTCCACTGCTCGGCCGGCAAGGACCGCACCGGCGTGGCGGCCATGCTCATTCTGCTGGCACTGGGCGCTTCGGATGAGACGATCTGTGCGGACTATGAGCGCACGAACCTCTGCCGCAAGGCTGAGATCGACGTAGTACTGGCGGAGCACGCCGAAGAGATCGCGGCAAACCCGGCCTGCCGGATGCGCTATTACCGCAAGGCGGGCGTGGACCCGGCAGCCGCACCCTTTGTGCTGCGCACCATCCGCGCAAAATACGGCAGCGCCGAGAACTATCTGGAAGCCGAATACGGCCTGACCCCTGCGCGCCTGATGCGGCTGCGCAGGATGTATCTGGAATAAACGGGAACGGGGACGGCATCCGGTGCGGATACTGTCCCTGTTTTCTGCACAAAATGTTCTGCGGGGCAGGGTTTTCCTCTTGACAAGCGGGCAATTGTTTCGTACTATAAATAGTAGTATGGAATAAAAGACGCTGTGTGCAGGTCGTTCCCGTGACCCGTGTCCCTTACAGGCAGAGCCTGCCTGTTTTTATATAAGATAGAACTGTAGATAGAAAAGCTTGCAGCCTGTTCGTGCGGCATTTGCCGTGCGTGTGGTCTTATTGCCACTTTTTGCATTGAAAGCTCACTTATAAAAAATGTTTGCAGCCTACACCTGCCCTACAGCGTCTCCTGCTTATGATTCAGAATTTTGAATTCTAACAAAGGAGAGTGAAATGCGATGTCCACGATCATTTGGATCGTGATCTTGATTGTCGCGCTTGCTGCGGGCATCGGTGCAGGCTATTTTATTGGTTACAACAACCGTAAAAAGACCGCCGAAGCCCAGATCGGCAGCGCGGAAGCCGAGGCCACCCGTCTGGTGAACGAAGCGATCAAGACCGCAGAACAGAAACGCAAGGAAGCGGTTCTGGAAGCAAAGGACGAGGCCTTCAAGCTGAAGGCCGAGGTGGATGCCCAGAAGGCAGAAGCCGATAAGGAAATCAAACAGCGCCGTGCGGAGATCAGCCGTCAGGAGAACCGCATCGACCAGAAGGAAACCGCCCTCGACCGCAAGACCGAGGTACTGGAAAAGAAGGAAGAGGAGCTGAAAAAGCGCGCCGCTGAGGCCGAGGAGCGTCTGGCCGAGATCGATGCTCTGCGCGCCAAGGAGATGGAGCGGCTGGAAACGCTGGCCGGCCTGAGTCAGGAGGATGCCCGCGAAGTGCTGCTGCACAAGGTGGACGAGGAACTGACCCACGAAAAGGCTGTGCGCGTTGCCGCCTATGAGACCGACCTGAAGGAAAACTGCGACAACATTGCCCGCAACCTGATCGGTCAGGCCGTCAGCCGCTGCGCTGCCGACCACTGCAGCGAGACCACCGTGAGCGTGGTGCCGCTGCCCAGCGACGAAATGAAGGGCCGCATCATCGGCCGCGAAGGCCGCAACATCCGTGCGCTGGAAACGGCTACCGGTGTGGACCTGATCATCGACGATACCCCGGAGGCCATCACCCTGTCCTCCTTCGACCAGACCCGCCGCGAGGTGGCCCGCATGACGCTGGAACGCCTGATCGGTGATGGCCGCATCCACCCCGCCCGCATCGAGGAGACGGTGGAAAAGTGCCGCCACGAGCTGGAGCTGCAGATGAAGCGCGAGGGCGAGCGTGCCGTGATGGAGCTGGGCATCCATGGCCTGCACCCGGACCTGATCAAGCTGATCGGCCGGCTCAAGTACCGCACCAGCTTTGGCCAGAACGCTCTGAACCACAGCATGGAGGTGGCATGGGTGGCCGGTCTGCTGGCAGGCGAGATGGGTGTGAATGTGACCATGGCACGCCGTGCCGGTCTGCTGCATGATATCGGCAAGGCACTGGATCACGAGATCGAGGGCAGCCATGTGCAGATCGGTGTGGACATCTGCCGCAAGTACAAGGAAAACACCCAGATCATCCATGCCATCGAGGCTCACCACGGCGACGTGGAGCCTAAGACTCCGCTGGCCTTCATCATTCAGGCTGCCGACGCCATCAGCGCTGCACGCCCGGGTGCCCGCCGCGAGAACGTGGAAAGCTACGTCAAGCGTCTGGAAAATCTGGAGGAGATCTCTTCCAGCTTCGAGGGCGTGGAGCAGGCCTTTGCCGTGCAGGCAGGCCGCGAAGTGCGCATCATGGTCAAGCCCGATGTCATCAGCGACGATCAGGTGATCCTGCTGGCACGCTCCATTGCCAAGAAGATCGAGGACACGCTGGATTACCCCGGCCAGATCAAGGTCAATGTGATCCGCGAGAGCCGCGCTGTGGAGTACGCAAAATAAAGTTTTGCCCCAAAAAGCTGCCGTGCAGATGCACAGCAGCTTTTTTCTGCTTGTAATCCGGCGGCAAAAAAGGTATCATGGAGAAAAACAGACCGAAAGGGGAGAACCACTATATGAAACATGCAAGAAAATGGCTGGCTTGCCTGCTGGCGGGTGCACTGGCGCTGGCGGTGCTGGCCGGATGCAGTGCACTGATGGGCGGCACGGTGCAGAAGGATACAGAACAGGCCAAGGCCCTGATGAAAGAGGTAGACCCCAGCCTGACCTATAATACCGATCTGGAAGATGCAGCCAGCCGTCTGGCGGACTGGCTGGTGGAGGACTCCACCCAGCTGACCACCCAGTCCGGCCTGCTGACACGCAAGGTGCCCATGACCACCGGCTCCGGTGCCATGCTGGACACGAATGTGTACGATTTTATCGATCATTCCACCAGTTTTCTGTTCCTGCCAAAAGGCGTGGTGATCGGCCTTGCAATGAACAACGAATGGGGCTTTACCGGCTACCTGTATGCTCCGCCGCTGAGCGAGGCGGGCAGTGCACTGCGCAGCTATGCGGCAGGCCGCACACAGATGGGCGCGGTGTTCATTGAATACGGCGGCGAGATTTACGTAGTGGCGATGTTTGCCTGAAAAACGAAAAAACGGTGTTTCCCTGCTGAGAACGGTGCGTTTTCAGCAGGGATTTTTTGAGTCTGGTATGTGCACAAAAAACGGGTTGAAAGTACGACTTATGCACAAAAAATGAAAATACACAGGTGAAATCTCTTCATCTGTTTCCGGGAAAAACACAAAAAACTCATGTTTTCGTGAAACTGTATTTTGCGAAAATACAGTACATCTTCAAATCTGCACAAAAATAAAAACATATTTTTCACTGACCATTGGTCAAAGCACAGAAAAACAGCCGGAAGCCTTTCTTTTTTAGGTGGAACAGCGTATAATGCGGATATCGCACAAAGGTGTGCAGTGCTCCAGAGGAGGAGCAAAAAACCTTTGTGCATTTTTCACCATTCAATGCTTTACTTTAATAAAGCATTGAGGCAAGAGAGAGGGAAAAAATATGAAATTCGATCGTCGTATTTCTCGCCGCAGCTTCCTGGCTGCTGCAGGCGTATCGGCTGTTGCACTGGCTCTGACTGCCTGCGGCGGCTCTTCCAGCACCGCTGCTTCCGGCTCCACCGCTGCTTCTGGTGCAGCCGCCTCTGCTGAGGGCGGTGTGCTGAACGTCATGCTGGAGACCGAAGTCCAGTCTCTGGACCCCCAGCTGGCTACCGACGGCACCTCCTTTGAGGTCATCGCATGCTACACCGACGGCCTGATGCAGATGGATGCGAACGGTGCAGCCGTGGAGGCTCTGGCAGAGAGCTATGAGCTGAGCGAGGACGGCAAGACCTACACCTTCCACCTGAAGGATGCAAAGTGGTCCAATGGCGATGCCGTTACCGCAGCAGACTTCGTGTTTGGCTGGCAGCGTGCTGTTGACCCCGCAAACGCATCCGAGTATGCCTACATGCTGAGCGATATCGGTCAGGTGGTCAACGCCGCCGAGATCATTGCAGGCGACAAGCCCGTCACCGATCTGGGCATCACCGCAGTGGACGACAAGACCCTGAAGGTGGAGCTGAATGTTCCGGTCAGCTACTTCCTGAGCCTGATGTACTTCCCCACCTTCTACCCCATGAACCAGAAGTTCTTTGAGAGCTGCGGCGATACCTACGGCACCAGCGCAGACACCGTGCTGTCCAACGGTGCATTCGTGATGACCAGCTATGAGCCGGCCGCCACCGCTTTTGAGCTGGTGAAGAACGCCGATTACTACGATGCCGACCGCATTGCGCTGGACGGCCTGAACTATCAGGTCATCAAGGACAGCCAGCAGGCTCTGATGAGCTATCAGAACGGCGATCTGGATATCACCCTGCTGAACGGCGAGCAGGTGGAGCAGGTCAAGGACGACCCCGAGTTCACCAGCGTGGGCGCCGGCTACCTGTGGTACATCAGCCCCAACATGGACGCTGTGCCGGAGCTGGCAAACCTGAACCTGCGCCGTGCCATCACCTTTGCACTGGATCGTGATTCCATCACCAATGACGTGCTGAAGGACGGCTCTTCTCCCGCCTACACCGCAGTGCCCGCACAGTTCGCCACCGGCCCGGACGGCAGCGATTTCAGCGCCGACCAGACCAAGTTTGCAGAGTTCTGCGCATACGATCCCGACAAGGCTGCAGAGTACTACGAGCAGGCCAAGGCTGAGCTGGGCAAGGATTCCTTCTCCTTCACCATGGTCGTCGATGCCGACGATGCTCCTCAGAAGGTCGCTCAGGTCGTTCAGGAGCAGCTGCAGACCACTCTGCCCGGCTTTACTCTGGAGCTGAAGGTAGAGCCCAAGAAGCAGCGCGTGCAGGATATGCAGGACGGCAACTTTGAGATCGGCCTGACCCGCTGGGGCCCCGACTACGCCGATCCCATGACCTATCTGGGCATGTGGGTCACCGGCAACTCCAACAACTACGGTCTGTGGAGCGACGCTGACTACGATGCCATCATCGCAGAGTGCACCACCGGTGATCTGTGCACCGATCCCGAGGGTCGCTGGGAAGCCATGTATGACGCTGAGTCCATCGTGCTGGAGCAGGCCGCCATCTTCCCGCTGTATGGTCAGTGCAACGCCGAGATGATCTCTTCTGCCGTGACCGGCGTGGACTTCCACCCGGTTGCTCTGAACCGCGTCTACAAGGACGCAAAGAAGAGCGTCTGATCCTGATCGAGAACTGAAATGCCGCACAGTGGCAGCGAAAATGCCGCTGTGCGACTTTTTGGCTTTTGCACTGTCCGCGTGCGGTGCACGGCTGACCGCGGCAGGCGGGAGCCGTTCTGCCCCGTGCAGGGCGGAGAAGAAACTTTAAGGGGGTCTACCCAACGTGAAAAAATACACGCTCAAGCGTATCATCACTTCGTTGTTTACGCTGCTGGCCATCCTGCTGGTGTTGTTCATCCTCATGCAGCTGATGCCCGGTTCGCCCTTCAACGATGAAAAGCTGACGCCGGAAATGCGCGCATCCCTGTACGCAAAGTACGGTCTGGATCAGCCCATCTATGTGCAGTTCTTCCGCTATGTGACCAACATGCTGCGCGGTGACTTCGGCGTAAGCTACAATATTTCCAAGAACACGCCCATCTCCCAGCTGATCCAGTCCCGTCTGCCCATTTCCATCCGTGTGGGCGGCATGGCTGTTACACTGGGTGCCATCGTGGGCCTTGTGCTCGGCATCATTGCAGCCCTCAAGCGGGACACCATCTTCGACACTCTGGCCACCATCATCTCGGTCATCGGCGTGTCGGTGCCGTCTTACGTGATCGCACTGGCCCTGAGCTATACCTTTGGCTTCAAGCTCAAGTGGTTCCCCATGCTGTTCTCCGCAAAGGACGTGTTCGGCTCCAGTGTGCTGCCCAGCATCTCGCTGTCCATGTTCACCATGGCTTCCATTGCCCGCTTTACCCGCAGTGAAATGATCGAGGTTCTGGACTCCGATTATATGCTGCTGGCCGAGAGCAAGGGCATTTCCGGCCCGGCGCTGATCTTCCGCCACGCGCTGCGCAACGCGCTGATCCCCATTATCACCGTGCTGGCCCCGCTGATCGTGGACCTGATGACCGGCTCGCTGGTGGTGGAGAAGATCTTCGCCATTCCCGGCGTGGGCAGCCTGCTGGTGACGGCCATCCAGTCCAACGACTACAATGTGGTCATCAGCCTGAGCTTCATCTACAGTGCCATGTACATTGGCATCATGCTGGTCGTTGACCTGCTGTACGGCATCATCGACCCGCGCATCCGCTTGGCAAAGGGGGACGACTGATATGGCAGAAAAAGCGATTCGCCTGGGCGGCGAAGCCACGGCTGATGCCATCGTCAGCGCAGTGGATACCATGTATTCCGAGCACACCTTCAACGAGAAGGACTTTGCGCTCAAGCATAACGACGCAGAGATCGCAATGGACTCGAACTTTGCCGCACAGAGCTTCTGGAAGGATGTGCGGGTGCGCTTCTTCCGCAAAAAGAGCGCAGTGCTCGGCCTGATCCTCGTTGTCTTTATCGTGCTGCTGGCGGCATTTGGCCCCGGCATGAACGAGTATACCTACTCCGGTCAGGAGCTGAGCCAGAAAAACTTTGCGCCCCGCGTGCAGGTGCTGGAGAACTTCGGCATCTTCAACGGTGACGAGAAAATGAGCACCACCACCGGTTCCAAGACAGTGAATGCCTATGTGGAAAAGGGCAAGGAGGATGTCTACTACTGGTTCGGCAGCGACACCTATGGCCGCGATATCTGGACCCGTACCTGGGAGGGTGCCCGCGTGTCCCTGATCATCGCGGTTGCCGCCGCCATCATCGATATGGTCATCGGCATGAGCTACGGCCTGATCTCCGGCTACTTTGGCGGCAAGGTGGATATGATGATGCAGCGTTTTCTGGAAGTTGCCAACGGCATCCCCCGTCTGGTGATCGTCACGCTGCTTCTGCTGGTGCTCAAGCCCGGCATGATCACCATTATCTTTGCTCTGATGCTCACCGAGTGGGTGGGCATGAGCCGCATTGCCCGCGCTGAGATGCTCAAGCTGAAGGATCAGGAGTTCGTGCTGGCTTCCCGCACGCTGGGCGCAGGCAGCTTCTTCATCATCTTCAAGGAAGTGCTGCCCAACATCATCGGACCCATCATCACGCAGGTCATGTTCAGCATCCCCACCGCAATTTTCACCGAGGCATTCCTGTCCTTTGTGGGTCTGGGCATCCCGGTGCCGCAGTGCTCGCTGGGTTCTCTGATCAGCGAGCTGTACAACAGCTTTACCACCCATCCTTATCAGATCATCCCGCCCATGGTGGTTATGAGCCTGCTGATGATGAGCTTCAACCTCGTGGCCGACGGCCTGCGCGAGGCGCTGGACCCCAAGATGAAGAGTATGTAAGGAGGAACACCCCATGCCTGAAAACAAAAAAGAACAGGTCTTGTCGGTGCGAGACCTTGATATCACCTTTAAGACCACCGCAGGCCCGGTGCACGCCATCCGCGGCGTGAACATCGACCTGTACAAGGGCGAAACGGTGGCGCTGGTGGGCGAATCCGGCTCCGGCAAGTCCGTTACCATGAAGGCCGCCATGGGCATTCTGGCACAGAACGCTACCGTGAACAGCGGTTCCATCCAGTTCAGCTACCATCACGCCGACGGCAGCCCCGAGACGGTGGACCTGCTGCAGAAGGACAAAAAGTGGATCCGCCGCCACATCAACGGCAAGCGCATCGCCATGGTGTTTCAGGACCCCATGACCAGCCTTGACCCCACCATGCCCATCGGCAAGCAGATCATGGAGGGCATGCTGTGGCACTACAAGATGCCCAAGGATGCCGCCTACAAAAAGGCTGTGCAGCTGCTGGAAGAGGTGGGCATCACCGATGCCGAAAAGCGCATGAAGAGCTACCCGCACCAGCTGTCCGGCGGTATGCGCCAGCGCGTGGTCATTGCCATTGCACTGGCCTGCGACCCCGACCTGCTGATCTGTGACGAGCCCACCACGGCACTGGATGTGACCATTCAGGCCAAGATCCTGGAGCTGATCCGCAGCATCCAGCGTGAGCGCGGCATCTCTGTCATTTACATCACCCATGATCTGGGCGTTGTGGCAAAGGTGGCCGATTATGTGGACGTGATGTACGCAGGCAAGATCGTGGAGACCGGCACCATCGACGAGATCTTCTACGAGCCGCGCCACCCCTACACATGGGGCCTGCTTTCCGCCATGCCCGATCTGGACACCGCAGACGACCGTCTGTACACCATTCCGGGTTCGCCGCCGAACCTGCTGCATGAGAAGCAGGGCGATGCCTTTGCACCGCGCAACCACTTTGCCCTGAACATCGACGACGAAGTGGACCCGCCCATGTTCAAGATCAGCGACACCCACTATGCAGCTACATGGCTGCTGGACCCCCGCGCACCCAAGGTGGACATGCCGCCTGAGCTTGCTCAGCGCATTGCCCGCATGCGTGCCGAGGCAGAAAAGATCAAGGAGGCGGAATAAATGGCAGGACAGAATGCTGCTCCGCTGCTGAAGGTCGAGGGCCTGAAGCAGTATTTCCGCGTGAGCAAGAGCTATACCGTCAAGGCTGTGGACAACGTCAGCTTTGAGATCTATCCCGGCGAGACCTATGGTCTGGTGGGCGAGTCCGGTTCCGGCAAGTCCACCATCGGCCGCAGCGTCATCCGTCTGTATGACCCTACTGCCGGCAAGATCACCTTTGACGGGCAGGATATCAGCGGCAAGCTGAACCACAGCCAGAACAACACCCTGCGCACCCAGATGCAGATGATCTTTCAGGACCCCATGGCGTCCCTGAACCCCCGCAAAAAGGTGGAGGATATCATCGGCGAGGGTCTGGACATCCACCACATGTACAAGACCCGCGAAGAGCGCCGCGAAAAGGTGGAGAAAATTCTGGCCAAGGTGGGCCTTGCGCCCGAACATGCCGAGCGTTATCCCCACCAGTTCTCTGGCGGCCAGCGCCAGCGCGTGGGCATTGCCCGCGCCCTCATCATGAACCCCAAGCTCATCATCGCAGATGAGTGCATCTCGGCGCTGGACGTGTCCATTCAGGCGCAGGTGGTCAACCTGATGAAGGATATCCAGCAGGAGACCGGCACGGCCTACCTGTTCATTGCGCATGACCTTTCCATGGTCAAGTACATCTCGGACCGCATCGGCGTGCTGCATCTGGGCCACCTGCTGGAGACGGGTACGACCGAAGAGATCTTCGAGAATCCCATCCACCCCTACACCCGCAGCCTGCTGTCGGCCATCCCGCTGCCGAACCCCGTTGTGGAGAAGCGCCGCGTGGCAGAGACCTACGACTACGCCACTTCCGGCATCGATTACAACAAGGGCACCGATCACCATGTGAGCGGCAGCCACTATGTCAAGTGCACCGACGAAGAGTTTGCAAAATGGTGTAAATGATAGTAAACAAAGAAGGAGCGTTCCCGCGTGGAAACGCTCCTTCTTTGTTTTATTATAATTACGCAGAAAGGAATGGAATGCAGGAGGTTCAGCAGTTATCGTAGCGGGCAAGGTTGCAGTTGCGGCGTTCGATAAAGTAGTACAGGGCTTTGCTCCGGCTGAAAAAGGCAAAGCGCATTTTATTGTAGAAGGACAAAATAGAACGGCTCTTTTGGTATGCATGACGGATGAGCTGATCCGATTCAGGGTCTAAGGCAGAACGATAGAGGATCGGGTAATCATTCAGGGCCATATCCACAAAATAGGCATCGTTTTCCAGCATGTCAGGGTACAGCTTTTCAAGAAACAGATAACGCTCTGTGACCATCGCAAGCCTGTCCTGAAAGAACTTTATACAGTCTGTATGGAGAGTGCTGCCATCGCGCTGATAATAGTAATACAGGGGTTCGTCCGAGTACACGATCTGCCCTGCGTCGAACAGGATCTTGTATGCAATGCCAAGATCTTCCATAACGCGACCGACCGGAAACCGGATGGTGTCAAACAGTTCCCGTTTGCATAATTTATTCCATGCATAACATGCGTAGGTATCCTCCGTAAAAAGCTCCCGGATGGCATCAGCACCTTGAAAGAGCGTAACGTTTCGGGAAGAAAGCGGAGCAGGGACCTCCGGCGCGTCAGCATAGACGAGTTTCCAATGGACGGCAGAAATATCGGTGTGGTACTCATGGAGCAGATCATAAAGGGTCTCGATGAAATTTTCTGCAATGTAATCATCGCTGTCAACAAAGGAGATGTACGCACCGGATGCCGCATCCAGTCCCACATTCCGGGCATCGGATTGGCCGCCGTTTTTCTTATGGATGACCCTGATGCGTGCGTCCCGCTGTGCCCATGCATCACAGAGTGCAGGGCAGTTATCGGGAGAACCATCATCGACCAGGATCACCTCAAGGTTCGGATATGTCTGGGCCAGAATGCTGGCGACACACCGGTCCAAATAGGGCTCTACTTTATATACCGGAACAATGACGGACACGAGTTCGTTATTTGTATTCTGCATGATATCCTCCTCCAAGCTGGTTTAATCATATCATGGGAGCAGGGATTCCGCAATGAGAACTTTATAAGTTTTGGGTTCAAGTCTTGGCGGCCCTCAGAACGGCATCCGACACCTTTTGACATTCCTATGCGCTGGGACCCGCAAAGGGAACTGACGGTTAGGGCCTTACGGGTTGCGTTTGCTGATTTTTCCGCAGCCCCTTGGCAGGGCTTTGAAAAATCAGAACGCTGTCCCAACAACTCCTCCCTGTTTCGGCCGCAGGCCGCGGTCGTCGTCGTTGCTGTTCAAGTCTTGGCTGGCCCTCAGAACGGCATCCGACACTTTTTGACATTCCTATGCGCTGGGACCCGCGCACTAAACAACAGCCCACTGGGCTGTTGTTTGCCCCGCCCATGGCGGTGCCGTGCTGTTCAAGTCCTAGCGGCCCTGAATATAGAGAAAAGGCACCCCTAGGGGTGCCTTTTCTCTATGGGCCAGCCAGGACTTGAACCCGGGACCAAGCGGTTATGAGCCGCCAGCTCT
>OWKD01000309.1_pt1 | contig 14918 bp, 15 predicted proteins | sample 1732981 | NCBI WGS metagenome assembly OWKD01 (sample SAMN05065776, study PRJEB22554) | human gut metagenome | biome: ENVO:2100002; feature: ENVO:00000062; material: ENVO:00002003 | host: Homo sapiens | place: USA
ACGAGATAGGCTCCGGTCTCGTGGGCTCGGAGATGTGTATAAGAGACAGGCTGGACCATCGTGGTGATGCAGGACGCCCAGACCGAGCCGGAGGTGTCCAGCGCCGCGGTCTTTGCCCGCCTGTGCGACGCGCTGGCGGCGGGAGAGGACGGGTAGTTTTGCGTTTTTGCTTGCTTTTTTGGCCGGGGTATGTTACTATATACTTGTATCTGTATGTTTGTATCCCAAAATTGACAATAAAAGGAGCGTTTTCATCCATGGCAGTCAATGAAATCGTCGGCGGCGTTATCCTGCTCGTCGTCTCGGTCGCCATCTTTGCCCTTACCCTGATGCAGCACACCCACGGTCAGGGTCTGTCCGGTGCCATCAACGGCAGCGCTTACGGCGCAAACAACACCCGTCTGACCCCTGCGGATCAGATGCTGGCGAAAGTGACCCGCATCGCCGGTGTCGTCTTCTTTGTGGTGGCCATTCTGGCCTGCGTGTTCGCAAGCCGTCTGGCCTGAGTACGCGCCCGCAGCCCCGTGATGAAAGCGGGGCTGTTTTTCTGTTTGTATGGATAAGAGGGAAGAGCCGCGCCCCGGTGGGAGGGCGGGCCAAGGTAGTTAAGGAGAAAGAAAATCTATGTCAATGCGCGATAAGATCGAACACGCGATCCAGAACCAGCCCTGCACCGTCAAGGAGCTGAAGCAGAAGTTCGGCGGCGAGCGCGGCGCAGACCGCAAGGTGATGGAGGCTCTGGACGAGCTGGTGCGGGAGGCCGTCGTCTGCCAGCGTCAGGGTGTATTCTTCACCGTCCGCTCCGGCCGTGCCGACAAGGCTCTGCTGTGCAAGGTGGTCAAGCTGGGCAAGAACTTTGCCTTCGTCATGCTGGAGGACGGCACCAGCGACATCTTCATCCCCGGCCGCTTCACCAAGGGCGCCATGCCCGGCGATGAGGTGCTGGTGGAGAAGTTCGAGCATCCCCGCATGGAGGGCAGCGACGAGGGCACAATCCTCGCCGTCCTGACCGAGAAGAACGATCTGGTGGGCACGGTGCGCCGGGTCGAGGGCCGTCTGCGCTTCGTGCCCGACGACTGCCCGGCCATCACCATGCCGCTGGCCCGGGACTGCGAGGGCGGCGCAAAGGACGGCGACAAGGTGGCCGTCGAGATCCTGAACCGCGGCAACCGGCAGGAGGATCACCGGGTGGGCGTCGCCATGCGCTTCGGCAGCTCCGACGAGGCCAAGCGCTGCGCCAAGGCCCTGCTCTACGCCAAGGACATCCGCACCCGCTTCCCGGATAAGGTCCGGGAGGAGGCCAAGAAGTTCGAGGGGGCAGAGATCTCCGAGAAGGACTGCGAGGGCCGGATGGACCTGCGCGCCCTGCCCATCTTCACCATCGACAGCGCCGAGACCAAGGACATCGACGACGCTGTCAGCCTGACCCGCACCTCCGACGGCGGCTTCGAGCTGGGCGTCCACATCGCCGACGTCTCCAACTACGTCAAGCCCGGCACCGAGCTGGACAACGAGGCCTTCAGCCGCGCTACCAGCGTCTACTACGCCGATCAGGTGGTGCCCATGCTGCCCAAGGCCCTGTCCAACGGCATCTGCAGCCTGAACGAGAACGAGCTGCGTCTGGCCTTCTCCTGCCTGATGCGTCTGGACAAGGACGGCAACCTGACCGACTACCGCTTCGTCAAGTCCATCATCCGCAGCCGGGTCAAGGGCGTCTACGCCGAGATCAACGCCCTGCTGGCCGGGACGGCGGACGCCGAGACCAAGGCGAAGTATGCCGACGTCATCGACCAGCTCCCCGCCATGAAGGAGCTGTACGGCCACCGCGCCCGCCTGCGGAAGGAGCGGGGCTGCATGGACATCGAGAGCGGCGAGGTCAAGCTCATCCTCGACGAGAACGGCCGCTGCATCGACGTCAAGAAGCGCACCTCCGGCGAGAGCGAGAGCATGATCGAGGAGTTCATGCTGCTGGCCAACCAGTGCGCTGCCCACTTTGCCCGGGTCAAGCAGATCCCCTTCGTCTACCGCGTCCACGAGGAGCCGAACGCCGAGAAGCTGGAGCGTCTCCACGCCCTGCTGCAGGCCTGCGGCATCAACGACCACTTCGCCAAGGAGGTGCCCACGCCCAAGGAGCTGAGCGCCATCCTCGAGGGGGTGCGGGGCACGCCGTATGAGCAGATCATCAACACCGGGATGCTGCGCTGTATGTCCAAGGCCCTCTACGAGGAAAAGCCCAAGGGCCACTACGGTCTGGTGCTGAAGGATTACGCCCACTTCACCAGCCCCATCCGCCGCTACCCCGACCTCGCCATCCACCGCATCATGACCGACCTGCTCAAGGGCACCGAGAAGGAGACCATGATCCTCCGCTACACCGACTTTGCAGAGCGTGCCTCCAAGCAGTCCAGCGAGCGGGAGGTCGTCGCCATGCAGATCGAGCGGAAGGCCGAGGACTGCTACAAGGCCGAGTATGCCCGCCGCCATCTGGGCGAGTGCTACGAGGGCACCATCTCCGGCGTGACCCAGCGCGGCCTCTTCATCGAGCTGGACAACGGCGTGGAGGGCTTCGTGCCCGCTTCCAGCCTGACCCCCTCCGGCACCAGCCTCACCGAGGGCGTCCGTCTGACCGACCCCGCCTCCGGCAAGAGCTGGAGCCTCGGCGACAAGATGATGATCACCATCGTCCGCGCCGACGTCAATCTGGGCAAGATCGACTTCGAGGTCGCTCCTGCCGCCAAGAACTGAGGAGGGAAGAGGATGAGCATCCGTCATGCAGTCCCCGCCGATGTGGACACGCTGGCCGACATCGAAGCGGCATCCTATCCGCCCGCCGAGGGGGCGTCCCGGCAGAGCATCGCCGGGCGGGTGGCCGTCTACCCGGACCATTTCTGGCTGCTGGAGGAGGACGGCGGGGTGAAAGCCTTCGTCAACGGCCTCGTCACCGACCAGCCCGACCTCACCGATGCGATGTACGACGACCCCCATCTCCACACGCCGGAGGGCAGCTGGCAGATGATCTTCAGCGTCGTCACCGCCCCGGCCCATCGGCGGGAGGGCTGTGCGTCCCGTGTTTTGCGGCAGGTCTGTGCCGACGCAAAGGCCGCTGGCCGCAGGGGCGTCGTGCTCACCTGCAAGGAGAGGCTCATCGGCTTCTACGCCCGGTTCGGCTTCGTGGACGAGGGCGTGTCCGCCTCCACCCACGGCGACGTCGTCTGGCATCAGATGCGCCTGACCTTCTGAACCTGTTTCTAGTCCGCCCCCGGTGCACCGGGGGCGGATTTTTTTTGTCAGAAATGCAACTGATAACAGTTGCAAAATGGAGCAAAGAAGCGTATAATGGAGGCAGAGGAGGGAAAGGCTTATGGGACAGAAGGAAAAGCTCATCCGCAGGCTGAAGGAGAGGCCGAGGGATTTTACCTTTGAAGAAGCGGAGACGCTTCTGGGCTATCTGGAATTTATCCGCTCCAACAAGGGCAGGACGAGCGGGTCGCGGGTGATGTTCAGCAGCCCGGAGCATGGGACGATCTTGCTCCATAAGCCCCATCCTCAGAAAGAGCTGAAGGGCTATCAAGTCAAGCAGCTGGTCGATTTTTTGGAACAGGAGGGCCTGATATGAAGAATACGATGGAGTATAAGGGCTATCTTGGCAGCGTGGAATTTGACGAAGAAGAGGGCCTGCTTTTTGGCCGTGTGATGGGCATCCGCTCGCTCATCTCCTACGAAGGGGAGAGCGCGAAAGAGCTGCTGGAGGATTTCCACGGCGCGGTGGACGATTACCTCGAACTGTGCCGCGCGGAGGGAAAAACGCCGGAGACAGCCTACAAGGGGAGCTTCAACGTCCGCATCTCGCCGGAACTGCACAAGCAGCTGGCCGTCTATGCGATGGAACACAATGTCTCCCTCAACCACTGCGTGGAGCAGGCGCTGGAAAAGGCGCTGGCGCAGAAATAACAGGAACGCTCATATTGTTTTGTCCGCCCCCGGTGCGCTGGGGGCGGATTTTTTATGCAAACAGGGCGGTTTGCTGAAAAGTGCGTCAACTGGATGGTTTTGCTTGTTGTTTGCGGCGGGTGCGCAGGGTATACTGTTGCCATAAGGACGGCACAGAGATGTCGAAAAAGCGACCGAAACAGGGAGGTTTCTCTATGTACTATTCCAGTGGCAACTATGAGGCTTTTGCAACGCCGAAAAAGCCGGAGGGCGTCGATCACAAGTCGGCTTATCTCATCGGTTCCGGTCTGGCAGCCCTGACGGCGGCCTGCTATTTGGTACGGGACGGCCAGATGAAAGGCGGGCGTGTGCACGTGTTCGAGAAGGACCCCATCCCCGGCGGGGCCTGCGACGGCTATAAGTACGACGTGGGCTATGTGATGCGGGGCGGCCGCGAGATGGACAACCATTTTGAGGTCATGTGGGACCTGCTGCGCTCCATCCCGTCTCTGGAGACCGAGGGGGCCAGCGTGCTGGACGAGTATTACTGGCTGAACAAGGCCGATCCCAACTACTCCCTCTGCCGCGCGACGGTCAACCGCGGCGAGGACGCCCACACCGATGGAAAATTCGGCCTTTCCGATAAAGGCGCCATGGAGATCATGAAGCTCTTCTTCACGCCCGACGAGGCGCTGGAGGACAAGAAGATCACCGATTACTTCGATGACGAGGTGCTCGGCTCCAACTTCTGGCTCTACTGGCGGACCATGTTCGCCTTCGAGAACTGGCACAGCGCCCTCGAGATGAAGCTCTACCTCAAGCGCTATATCCACCACATCGGCGGCCTGCCCGACTTTACCGCCCTCCGCTTTACCCGCTACAACCAGTATGAGTCCATCATCCTGCCCATGGTCAGCTACCTGAAAGACCACGGCGTCCAGTTCCACTACGACACCAAGGTGGTGGACGTCCAGTTCAGCCTTGAGCCGGGCAGGAAGCAGGCTGTGGGCGTTACAGTGGACCACAAGGGCGAGGTGACGACCATCGGCCTGACCGAGAACGACCTGCTCTTTATCACCAACGGCGGCTGCGTGGAGAGCTGCACCGTGGGTGCACAAAACAAGGCGGCGGGCTTCGACCCCGCCATCCGGCCGGGCAACGGCTGGGACCTGTGGCGGCGGATCGCCGCGCTGGATGACTCCTTCGGCCACCCCGAGAAGTTCTGCGCCCATCCGGAGCGGAGCAACTGGGAGAGCGCCACCATCACCACGCTGGATGAGAAGATCCCGCAGTATATCCAGAAGATCTGCAAGCGCGACCCCTTCAGCGGCCGCACCGTCACCGGCGGCATCGTCACCGTGAAGGACTCCAGCTGGCTGCTGAGCTGGACCCTCAACCGCCAGCAGCAGTTCCGCGACCAGCCCCGGAACCAGCTCTGCGTCTGGGTCTACGGCCTGTTCAGCGACAAGCCCGGTGACTACGTCAGGAAGCCCATGCGGGACTGCACCGGCCGGGAGATCTGCATGGAGTGGCTGTACCATCTGGGCGTGCCGGTGGAGGACATCGCCTCGATGGCCGAGAACAGCGCCAACACCGTGCCGGTGATGATGCCCTATATCGACGCCTTCTTCATGCCCCGGGCCAAGGGCGACCGCCCCGACATCGTGCCCGAGGGGGCAGTGAACTTCGCCTTCCTCGGCCAGTTCGCCGAGACGGCCCGGGACACCATCTTCACCACCGAATACTCCATGCGCACCGGCATGGAGGCCGTGTACACCCTGCTGGACATCGACCGGGGCGTGCCGGAGGTCTGGGGCAGCACCTACGACGTCCGTGCCCTGCTCGACGCAGCGGTCAAGCTGCGGGACGGCAGGAAACTCACGGACATGGAGCTGCCCCTTATGGGCCGCATCGCCCTGAAGGAAGCGCTGAAAAAGATCGAGGGCACCGACCTCGAAAAGCTCCTGCGCCGCTACAACGCCATCTGAGCACGGCTCATTTTCAGAACGATATTCCTCCCGAACACAGAAGACCGGACGCTGCACGCCTGAGGCAGGAAGCAGTGCCCGGTCTTTTGTGCTGATTTGCGCGAGATTTCATAAAAAGTCATACCCATAAAGGAGATTATTGTACAGGATGACCAGATTTGGGCTTGCCCTTTCGGCGGTTCTGTGGTAAGCTTAGAGCAAAGAGCGCGGCACGGCAGAAGAGAGGCTGTGCCGCCAAAGGTCCGGAACATAAAGGAGGTCATTTCTCGTGAAACACTTTATTTCTCGCCGCAATTTCCTGAAGGCCGCCGGTGTCACCGCCGCTGCCTCGGCCATGGCCGCTGCCGTCCCGCAGGCTTCCGCCGGCTGGCTGACGGGCAAGGACGCCGCCGTCACCATCCTGTACACCAACGACGTACACACCTACATTGATAACAAGTCCCCCAAGCTGACCTATGCCGCCATCGCCGCCCTGAAGCAGGGCTATGTCGATGAGGGCAAGCCCGTCCTGCTGGTGGACGCAGGCGACCACATTCAGGGCACCGCCTACGGCTCGATGGACGACGGCGCGACCATCATCGAGCTGATGAACGAGGCGGGCTACGATGTGGCCACGCTGGGCAACCACGAGTTCGACTACGGCATGGCCCGCGCCAAGGCCGTCCTCAAGGAAGCGGACTTCCCCTATGTCTCCTGCAACTGGGTGGACCTGCGCACCGGTCTGCGCGTCCTGCCCGCCGTCAAGCTGTTCCCCGCAGGCGGCAAATGGATCGCATTCGTGGGCATCACCACCCCCGAGTCCTTCACCAAGTCCACTCCGGCCTACTTCATGAACGCCAAGCAGACCAAGTACATCTACGATATTCTGGGCGGTGACGACGGCAAGAAGCTGTACGACGCCGTGCAGAAGGGCATCGACAAGGCCAAGGCACTGGGCGCAGACGTCATCATCGGTCTGGGCCATCTGGGCGTTGACCCCTCCTCCTCTCCGTGGACCAGCGAAGAGGTCATCGCCAACACCACCGGCTTCGACGCCTTCATCGACGGCCACTCCCACACCGTTATGGAGAACAAGCAGGTCTACGACGCCGCCGGTAAGGCCGTCACCCTGACCCAGACCGGCTCCTACCTCGCCAACGTCGGCAAGATGACCCTCGCCGAGGACGGCACCATCACCACCGAGCTGATCTCCACCGCAGACGTCTCCGACGCCGCCGTGGCCGCTACCGCCGCAACGTGGATCAAGGAAGTGGACGAGATGCTGGGCGAGCAGATCGCCGTCACCGACATCAACTTCTACATCAGCGACCCCGCCACCGGCAAGCGCCGCATCCGCTCGGGCGAGACCAACCTCGGCGACTTCGTGGCCGACGGCATCTACACCTACTTCAACGAGATCGAGCAGCTGGACTGCGACATCGCCATGATGAACGGCGGCGGCATCCGCACCGACGTGAGCGCGGGCGACTGGTCCTTCAAGACCTGCAAGCAGATCAGCCCCTTCGGCAACGTGGCCTGCCTGATGGCCGTCACCGGCCAGCAGATCCAGGATGCGCTGGAGTTCGGTGCCCGCTTCGTCGGCCCGGAGGGCAAGGAGAACGGCGGCTTCCTGCACGTTGCCGGTGCGACCTATGAGATCCACACCGACATCCCCAACACCGTCCGCACCGACGACAAGAACGTCTGGCAGGGCAGCGCCACCGGCACGCCCCGCGTCCAGAACGTGCGCATCTACGACCGAAAGACCGGCACCTATGAGCCGCTGGACCTGAACCGCACCTACGCGCTGGCCGGTATGAACTACACCCTGCGCAATCTGGGCGATGGCTTCGCCATGTTCGACGGCGCAGAGCTGATCAAGGACTATGTCTCGGAGGACTACCTCGTCATGTCCACCTACGCCATGATCTTTGACGGCGCGACCGAGGGTATGCCGGTTCTGGCAAGCGCCAACAGCCCGCTGGCAAGCTACCCCGGCTACCTGCTGGATTATGAGGATCCGCATGGCGCAGGACGCATTCAGGTGGTCTGAGGGATTTAGAGCGTAGCCCTCTCAGTCACGCCGCAGGCGTGACAGTTCCCCCGGCAGCGGCATGCCCTCTCCGTCATTGCTTCGCAATGCCACCTCTCCCATAGGGAGAGGCACTGGCGTGCCGGTCAGGCCTACGCGGGACGAGCAAAGTTTGATTTTATCGTAAACAGTAGTGCCCTGCTATAGAGGGCAGCAGCTTCGGGACAATATCCCTTGTCAAGCTGCTGTGAATCTCTGTAGCAGGGCACTATATTTTATGCCATATTGGGCTTTCAGCGGTCAGCGGAAAGCGGCCCGGCACGCCAGTGGCTCCCCCTTTGGGGGAGCTGGCGAGCGGAGCGAGACTGAGAGGGCTAGGCCGCTGACAGGGAGAGGCTTTCCTCCTGCGGCGGCTTAACCCTTCGCAAACAACCCCTTCAGCACCAGAGGGGTGATGATGGAGGACACGACGATGAGGAGGATGACTGCCGTGAAGAAGACGGAGTCCACCACCCCCACGCCGAGGCCCTTCTGGGCCACGATGAGGGCCACCTCGCCGCGGGTCATCATGCCGACGCCTACCTTGAGGGAGTCCGGCCAGCTGAAGCGGCAGACTTTCGCGGCAAGGCCGCAGCCGATGATCTTGGTGATGAGGGCCACCACCACGAAGCAGACGCTGAAGAGCAGGATGGTGGGGGTGAGGCCGCTGATGTCGGTCTTGAGGCCGATGCTGGCGAAGAAGACGGGGGAGAAGAGGGTGTAGCTGCTGATGTCCACCCGGCGCTCGATGTAGGACGCATCCTCAAGGGAGCAGAGCACGATGCCCGCGATGTAAGCGCCCGTGATGTCGGCGATGCCGAAATACTGCTCGGCGATGTAGGCCATCGCAAAGCAGAAGGCGAGGCTGACGATGGTGATGCGCTGGGTGTGGGGGTTGCGATGGTCCAGCCAGAGCATGGCCTTGTGGATGATGAGGCCGATGACGATGGCGGCCGCGAAGAAGAGGACGGTGTCCATCAGCACCTCCACGAGGCTGGTGTCCGAGCCGCCGCTGGCACCCAGCACGCAGGTGAGCACCACGATGCCGATGACGTCATCAATGACGGCGGCGCTGACGATGGTGGTGCCGAGGAAGCTCTTGAGCTTGCCCAGCTCCTGCAGGGTGGCCACGGTGATGGAGACGCTGGTGGCCGTCATGATGGTACCGATGAAGAGGGCACGGTAGAACTCCGTGCTGCCCACCGCCGAAAAGCCGTAGAAGAGGCTGTAGAGCAGGGTGCCGCCCGCCAGAGGCACCGCCACGCCCACGCAGGCGATGAGGGTGGCGATGGGGCCGGCCCGCATCAGCTCCTGCAGGTTGGTGCCGAGGCCGGTGTTGAACATCAGCAGCACGACGCCGATCTCGGCGAAGATGGCGATGGAGTCGCTGGGCTGGACGAGATTCAGCAGACAGGGGCCGATGACGAGGCCCGCGATGATCTCGCCCACCACCTGCGGTGCCCGGCATTTGCGGGCCAGCAGCGCAAAGAACTTGGCGCTGATGAGGATGATGGCGAGGTTCCTGAAGATGGAATACATAGATGATCCTTCCTTTGACGTTAGCAGTCGTCCCGCTCCCCGAAGAAGCCCTGCCCCGCGCCGCGCAGGCAGGCGGAAGGGGAGAAGAACACTTTTTATTATAGTCCTCCTCTCGCCGGAATGTAAAGGAAAACCGCCTCAGAAACGGCCAAGAATACCATGTAAAGAAGGTATGACAGGCATACCGGGAAACCATAAAGAGAATGGCAGGGCAGAATGCGAAAAAAATCGCGCAGAAAAGCTTGACAATTTTCGCTGGGCTTGCTATAATAAGTTGCTGTCTGAACAGACACGCCGCACAGCCTGCGCGACGCCGCGCGGTCTGTGTACCCTTGGCCTCATAACCTTGAGGCCCTTAAGTCCAAAAGGAGGTGCTACAAAATGGCAAAGTACGAAACCATGCTGATTACCAGCGCTGCTCTCGACGAGGAGGCTTCTTCCGCCCTCATCGGCAAGTTCAAGTCCCTGATCGAGGCAAACGGTACCATCGATTCCATCGATGAGTGGGGCAAGCGCCGTCTGGCCTACCCCATCAACGATGAGGAGGAAGGCGTCTACACCGTGATCAACTTCACCGCCGATCCCAGCTTCCCCGCTGAGCTTGACCGTGTGTACAAGATCACTGAGGGCGTTATGCGCAGCCTGATCGTTGCCCACGAGGAGTAATCTTTTCGTGACGAAAAAGGAGTCCGTATTATGTTGAATGTTGTAGCGATCATGGGCCGCCTCGTGGCGGACCCCGAGCTTCGCACCACCCAGAACGGCACCAATGTGTGCAGTTTCCGCATTGCGTGCGACCGCAACTTTGCCCGTCAGGGCGAGCAGCGTCAGGCCGATTTCATCGACATCGTCGCATGGCGCCAGCAGGCAGAGTTCGTCTCCAAGTATTTCCAGAAGGGCAGTCTGATCGCCATTGAAGGCAGCCTCCAGACCCGCCAGTATCAGGACAAGAACGGGAACAACCGCACGGCTGTGGAGGTCGTGGCAAACAACATCAGCTTTGCAGGCCCCAAGAACTCGAATGGCAGCAATCAGGGCGGCAGCAGCTATCAGAATGCTGCGCCGTCCTACCAGAACGCAGCGCCTGCCCGCCCGGCTGCTGTGGAGGCAGCTCCCAGCTACTCCGCCGGAAACGCAGACGACTTCGCCGTCATCGACGACAGCGACGACCTGCCGTTCTGATCCCGAACCGGTGTGAACCGTAAAAATCCAACAGGAGGTAATAAGCAATGGCTTTTGAAAGAACCGAAGGCTCTCGCCCCGCACGCCCCATGCGTCGCGGCCGCAAGAAGGTTTGCAGCTTCTGTGTCGATCGCATCGACACCATCGATTACAAGGACGTGCCCCGTCTGCGTAAGTACGTTTCTGAGCGTGCAAAGATCATCCCCCGCCGTGTGACCGGCACCTGCGCTTTCCATCAGCGCGCCCTGACCGTGGCCATCAAGCGTGCTCGTCACGTTGCCCTGATGCCCTACGTCAGCGACTAATCTGAACTTATCAACCCAATCAAAATAATCAGCGATCAGCAAAGCGCCCCCGCCGATGACAAGGCAGGGGCGCTTTTTTTGCGGGGCGGCTTGACTTTTCCGCAGAATCGCATATAATAAAGATGTAAAGGTAATTGTAGAGCGATCCATTTCGTCTCACAAAGAAGAAAGAACCCCCTCGGAGCTGGTTCCTCCAAGGGGGTCCTTCTTTTGTTAGTGCTTAAAGCGTCTTGCAGAACTCCTTCAGGTAGGCGCGGAAGGCCTCACCGATCTCGGGGTGCTGCAGGGCCAGCTCCACCTGCGCCTCCACGACCTTGAGCTTGTTGCCCATGTCGTAGTGCTTGCCGGTGAACTCCACCGCCGTCATGCCGCCGTGGTTGCGGGCATACTCGGCCATGGCGTCGGTCAGCTGGATCTCGCCGCCTGCGCCGGGCTTGGTCTGGGCGAGGATGTCGTAGATCTCGGGCGTCAGCAGGACGCGGCCAAGGATGGAGTAGTTGCTGAACTCCTGCCCCTTCTTGGGCTTCTCGATCATGTCGTCCACGAAGAAGTAGTTGTCGTGGATGGGGGTGGTCTTGAGGCTGCAATAGCGGCTCACGTCGGCCCATGGCACGGCAGACACGCCCGCGACCGGGCGGCCGAACTCCTCGTAGGCGCGGATGAGCTGGGCGCAGACCGGGTCCTCGCCCCAGATGACGTCGTCACCGTAGATGACCACGAAGGGGTCGTCACCGGTGAAGGGCTTGGCCATGCTGACGGCATGGCCGAGGCCGAGGGTCTGGTGCTGGCGGACGAAGAAGATGTTGGCCAGATTCGAGATGCCGAGGCACTCCTCCAGCATCTTCTCCTTGCCGGGGACGGCCAGCTTTGCTTCCAGCTCGGGGCTGCGGTCGAAGTGGTCCTGAATGATGCCCTGATTCCGGCTCACGATGATGAGGATGTCGGTGATGCCGGAGCGGACGGCCTCCTCCACCAGATACTGGATGGCGGGCTTGTCCACGAGGGGAAGCATCCCCTTGGGCATGGCCTTGGTGGCGGGCAGGACGCGGGTGCCGAGGCCCGCAGCGGGGATGACTGCCTTGGTGACTTTTTTCATGATTCAAACTCCTTCACTATAATCGTCTTACAGCTGGGTGCGATCAGCCGTAAAAAGCGTTGAGCAGGGCCTGCAGGTCGGGGCCGAGCAGCAGGGTAAAGAGGCTGCCGCCGACGGTCAGGAGCAGGATGCAGAGAAAGACCGCCCCGAAGCTGACACCGCCCTGTGCGCGGAGGACAGCCTGCCGCTGGCGGGCGTCGGGGAACTCGGACTGGATGCGGCGGATGCGGCTGGCCGCGCTGCGGCGGTAGAGCCATTTGCCGTACATCCCCCGCACCAGCATCAGCAGGAAGCTGAGAAGGGAGCAGACCCGGGCAAGGACCGTCAGGGCCGAGGCGCTGAGGGCCGGGGCGAAGCTGCTGCCCGAAAGCTGGAGCATCTCGATGAAGGTGGGGGCCGCCAGCAGCATTTCGGCGGCAAGGAAGCCGAAGGCCGGTCTCCACGCCTTGCGGTAGAAGAAATAGAACGGCCCGAACAGCAGCGCCGAGAAGCTCATGGAGATCTTGCTCTTTTGCAGCTGCATCCGGCTGTAGGCCGCCAGATAAGCGGGGGCGGCGGGGCCGATGTAGTCCAGCCAGTCCTGCCGGGCGATGCCGTCCATCCGGGCCTCTTTGCCGAAGGCCTCCTCGAAGAACTCCTTCTCGGGGTCGGCTGCGCCGCCGAACTGGCGGTACATCCGGGAGTAGTCGAAGCTGTCCTCCGTGGTGTCGGAGACAGGGGACGGCTCCTGCTCCTCGGGGGGGAGCACTGCGCCGCAGCAGCGGCATTTTTCTGCATCCCGCAGGGTGCGCTCGCCGCAGGCCGGGCAGGTGCGGAGCTGGCTCTCCTCGTAGGGGAACTTCCACTCGTAACCGGCGGCATGGGCGGGGCGGTGGATGCACTGGCCCAGCTTCTCGTAGCAGGTGCGGTGATAGGGCGCGCCGCAGTCGGGGCAGACCACGATGTCATCCTGAAGGGTGAGCGGTTCGCCGCAGCCCTCACACGGACAGCCATAGTATTTTGGCATAACATCCTCCAATGATTATGGTAGTTATCAGTATTATACACTCAAAAGAGAGAAAAGAAAAGCCAGAAATCTTCAAATTTCCAGCACGATGGCATTTTTTCCTCTTTACTTTATCATGGATTCTGGGTATACTAATGAAGTATCTGTGTATAAACTGTATCTTTTGGGAATAACCGTGTGCTCGGTCAGGCTGTCCTTCGTACAACCTCTCAGACGCTCCGCGCCAGCTCCCCTAGTAGGGGAGCCTCTGGCGAAGAGGTGAGGCTTTACGAAATGCCAAGGCCTCCCCTCGGTAGGGGAGGTGGCACGGCGAAGCCGTGACGGAGAGGTTATCCTAGAGTTTGAGACGAGAGGAATAAAACGATGATCACCACGGACGAACTGAAAGTACAGCTGGCCGACTACGGCAAGGCTGTGAAAGACCTGGAAGAGGCGCTGGCCATCGACGCCTCCCGCAAGCGCGTGCAGGAGCTGGAGCACACCATGTCCCGCCCCGGCTTCTACGACGACGCGGAGCTGAGCAAGAAAGTCTTCGACGAGGTCGGCGACCTGAAGGGCAAGCTGAACCGCTTCGAGAAGCTGCAGGGCCTCTACGACGACGCCGAGACCATGCTGGTCATGCTGGACGAGGAGTACGACCCCGAGATGGTGCCCGAGGCCGAGGAGGCCGTCAACGCAGTGGGCAAGGCGGTGGACGAGCTGCAGCTGATGACCATGCTGAACGGCGAGTACGACCACAGCAACGCCATCCTGACCTTCCACGCCGGTACCGGCGGCACCGAGGCGCAGGACTGGGCTGAGATGCTCTACCGGATGTACAACAAGTGGGCGCAGGCCCACGGCATGACCGTGGAGGTGCTGGACTATCAGGACGGCGACGAGGCCGGCATGAAGAGCGCTTCCATGATGGTCAAGGGCGCCAACGCCTACGGCCTGCTCAAGAGCGAGAACGGCGTCCACCGTCTGGTGCGCGTCTCGCCCTTCGACGCCAACGCCCGCCGTCAGACCAGCTTTGCCTCGCTGGAGGTCATGCCCGAGCTGGACAACACCATTCAGGTGGACATCCGCCCCGAGGACATCGAGATGCAGGTCTACCGCTCCTCCGGTGCAGGCGGCCAGCACATCAACAAGACCTCCTCCGCCGTCCGACTCATCCATAAGCCCACCGGCATCGTGGTCAGCTGCCAGACCCAGCGCAGCCAGTTCCAGAACCGCGACTACGCCATGGAGATGCTGAAGGCAAAGCTCTACCAGATCGCCAAGCAGCAGCATATGGACAAGATCGACGACATCAAGGGCGTCCAGAACGAGATCGCATGGGGCCACCAGATCCGCTCCTACGTCTTCATGCCCTACACCATGGTCAAGGACCACCGCACCAACTACGAGACCGGCAACGTGGACGCTGTCATGGACGGCGACCTCGACGGCTTCATCTTCGCCTACCTCAAGGCCGCCAGCCGTGGGGAGCTGCAGGATGCATAAGGTCTAAGGACTGGATAAAACAGAAGCACCCATCCTTTCCCGTGAAACGGGAGGGTGGGTGCTTTTTTGCTGCTTTACGGGATGCAGAGGCTCCCCCTTTGGGGGAGCTGGCGCGGAGCGCCTGAGAGGGTAAGGACGCTGCCGGTGAAGCGCAGGCGCAGCGATAGTATCGCTCTGACAAAGGGCCTGCTTATCGCTGCGCAGCGGCTCTCGGGAGACGGGCTTGCCCTCTCAGTCATCGCTGCGCGATGCCAGCTCCCCCAGAGGGGGAGCCACTGGCGTGCCGGTCAGGCCCACGCGGGACGAGCAAAGTTTATTCTATCCGGAAACAGTAGTG